>OHAO01001201.1_pt1 | contig 18633 bp, 10 predicted proteins | sample 1577151 | NCBI WGS metagenome assembly OHAO01 (sample SAMEA3541585, study PRJEB24748) | human gut metagenome | biome: human gut; feature: human-associated habitat; material: faeces | place: China | collected 2012 | reverse complement strand
TATGCATAGTATCAATTTCTATAATTTTGAAGAAAGAAAAGATTACAAACAAGGTTAGGATAATCCGATATATAATAAGAAGGTTGGTGATATTATGAATATATTTTTTAACAGCCGAATAAATGCTAATCAGTCATTGCTTAATGTTCTGTTTGGTCAACAGCAAAAAGCGGCAAGCAGTCAAAACACTGGTTGTAGAGGCACAAGAGATACCTTAACGATAAGTGCATCGGGAAAGGAAAAACTGACAAAAAGTACAAGTGGAAGAACACATAATACAAGTATTGACAGTAGCATTGACTTAAAGTCCTATATAGCTTCAGCAAAAAAAACGAATCAAGAGCTCATTGAGAATGCAGGAACACAGATTAATGCGAAAACAAGTGAATATATGAGTACAGGTAAAGCATTTAGGGCGGCATTAACGGAAAAGTATTCTAAGCTTGCCGCAGAAGCAAAAACACATTCTAACCCTGAAAATTATATTCATTCCAAGTATTTTGATAAGAGTTCAGAGTATTACGAGACGAATCTGACTGATACAGAACGTAGGATTGCATATAATTATGAGATGCAGATGTGCCGGACAGGAAAAATAAATGGTGTAAATTATCAGGATTCTTTGTTCAGGGGAATTGAAGTGGACGGCGACAGTGTAGATTCGGATAAAATCCAATTTGAAAGAGCATTGGTAAATTCGCAGATTTCAAATATTTTAAAGCAGGCTGGTGTAGATACATCTTCTATTACGAAAGATTGTACTTTTACTGTCGATCCATACAGTTATGAAATAACGGTAGATGGCGTGGATGAAGAAACAAAGGTGTTGATGCAGGATGCCTTAAATGTAGGAGATAACGGAAAAAACCTCTATAAGCATATATATTATTGTTCAACACAAGATGGCTGTGAGAGTTCTCAGATAACAAAGGAATCAAAAATGAAATACGAAGCATATCATCAAGTTTATAGTTATACAGGATATGAATTAGATAAACTTGAGGAAAAAAACGGGACATATTATACGGAGTCAGGAGAGAATATATTAGACTTAGTGGATAAGGCTGTTGAAGATTCTGGAAAAGTTCCGAAAGAGTTCAAGCAGCAAATGAAGAATTGGATACATGACCTGGTTTCAACTATGTCAACTAAAGGATGGAACAATGTGCCGGATATGACTTTAAGCATTTTATATGGAAAGAGTGGTTTAAAGGACATGAATCAGTTGATCACATATCAATATGAAGCTGATAGTACAAACAGGCAATGGTATTCTGTACTTTAGAAATATAATATTTTTGAAAAAATATAGGGAAGTGTGTCAAGTATAGTAATATAGTTTTTTAGATAAAATATATGATTCGAAATTTTTAAATTAAAAAATAAACAATAGAGGGATGGAAAGCGTTTTAATAATGAATCTATATAAATCAAAAAACTATAAAATAAAGAACTATGAACAGAAAGGAATTATTCATGAAAAAGAGAAAAATAGCAACAATATTATTGGCAGCATGTTTGCTGTTAGGAAATGTCTCAGTAGCGAATGCGGCAAGTATTGATAATGGCAATAAAGTACATTTCAATACAGAAGATAACGACACGGATTTAACATTATTACAATCGAAAATTGCAACCGAAGAAGTGACTTGTGACTTTACGGATGCAACAAATGATGGAGCAAGTGCATATGCAGATACAAGAAGGGTGTCAAATAAATATATGTGGAGTGCAAGCACGATGGAATATAATTTCTCTGATCAGAAATGGACATCGAATACAGAAATTTTTAGTACATATGCAAAAACATCAGAAGGGTTTGTAATGTCTGGTTTCTTACTGAATCCAAAAGGTCAGAGCAACTATAATTCGGCATTAAGAGAGGGGTATCTGAATGATTCTGCATATGATGAAAATCAGGGACATTATTATCAATGTGTTGTTTCGGATGAGGACTGTAATAATATTACATTTATGTTAGAATCTAATGTTAATGTATTTATTTTTGACAATGATATAAATTTAATATATCGTTCATCGGATGAGGCGGGAGTTACCAGTTATTTTGACAGATATTATTCAACAACTAAAACGATTGCAGGAACGTCGAATAAGGTAATTAGTTTAGGTCTTATTGATGGAAATTATTATATTGTTTTTAAGGTAAAAGATGCAACAGCAACTACCGGTTATCATTATGGATATTATGCTGGACAACCATTGCCAATAGCACAAACAACAACCTTTTCGGATCTTACACATTATACAACAATAAAGTGGAATCGAAGCTCATCTAGCCAATCAGCAAGTACGCAAACATTGACCATTAATTGTCCTAGTGGAAGTGAAGATGAGTATGCATTGACAGGTGTGAAATTTTCGGATAAATCAAAAGCATTTGCTAATAATACATACGCATCAAGCATTGACTATTATTATACGCCAGCAACTGCTAGTTATTCAAAAAAACTAGCACAAACAGGTGGTTGGTGGAGTGACTTGGTTGACAATAATCCACCATCAGGATCAATTGATGGAAACTATGCAACATCTGTTACAGTACATTGGGTAAGTGGTATTTCTTATGTAAATGCTAGTTGCACTACAATGACACAGATGACATTGGATTATTTAGTTCCTTTCGGAATAATAGTGGGCTAAATATTTAGAAAGATAAATAAATTACGGATGGTATTTTTATACCATCCGTGGATTCCAAGAGGTGACGATAAGATGGGACACTATGTACATTATATAGGTGGCGGAATAGTAGATAGTAAAATATATGAGACAGGAAATGCAGCAAAAAGTTTTAAATCGCCGATGAAAGAATTAAATGAGCAAACGGTGTTAATAGAAAATGCCAAAACAAATAAGAATGATAGTTATCATCAGCATACGAAATACGATGATCAGGTAGATCGCTATTACAGTACATATGATATAGGAACATTGTTGCATAATAATGAAAGTTATTTAGAGGGAACAATCGATTCAAAATATGATGTAGATTACTATTCTTTTTCTTATCCGCAAAAAAGTTTTTACTCTAAAATGGGTATATCTTCAGAGATAACGATTTCATTGGAAAGCAAGAATAGTCAGGCATATAATTTAGTATTGTACGATTTATATGGCAATCAGATTGGAATAGCGACAGATGATGGACATGGTAATAAACAGCTTACGGTACCTAATTGGGACTGCGTTACATCAGATTATGTGATCAGAGTAGAAAATTCCAATATGACATCGGATTCCGGGGAAGGTTCCTATAGAATAAAAATTACGGAAACGAAAAACAGGGATACTTCAAGTAGTAATGTGCAGCACTCACAAGAAATAGCAAATGCAGATAATTCAGAAGAAAAAAATGCAATAAAGCAGAAATATGAAAAAACATATCAAAGCGAAATTGACAAATTACATCAGATGCAATTTGAAGCGTTGCCGGAAGATGAAAAATATTCGGGAACGGATAGTGTAGAAGAATTATTAAATAAGATGAAAAAGGGGGAGCAGTTAAGTGTGTCGGAAATGGCATATGTGAAAATATTTGCCAATTTATCTGATTATGAGAGAGCAGAGAAGTCGAATTATATAAAAAACGATTTTTATGCAGAAATAGAAAGAATAGCAAATGAAAAAGGAATTGAACTGCCAGATACATCATGGAAAATTGAAATAGATGTATCTGGAACTATTACGATTAACGGGGACATTACAGAAGAAAACAAAGAACAGATAAAAAATATGATATCGGAAAATTTTGCTGATGATATGTGGGAAAAATATATTCAGACAGCAGATATTTCTAACACACAATATAGATTAGTAAATGCTTACTATGAAGTGGAACAGTTCATTCAGAAAGCAACAAATGGACAGTATTCATTTGACGATATAAACGTAGATGACAATGGGAAGATTACCGGACTTCCAGAGAAAATGTGTAAAATAATGAACTCCCAGGAAGCCAATGCGAAATATGAGGAAATACGAGATAATATCTATATGCTGACGGATTATAAAAATCAATATGGATTGGAGGATATTCTTGCATTTAAGGCAGGGTATAATATTTCGGACTCTGAGGTAAGTACTGTGGGTACATCTGGCAATAATAGTGTTATGGATAATGCAGGATACTATAAAAATATGAAAACTATAATATAATGATAGAACCTAATAGAAATGGCGGGTTTAAAAGACATGAATCAGTTGATTACATATCAGTATGAAGCTGATAGTATGGACAGACAATGGTATTCTATACTGTAGCAATATAATTTGGGGGGAAAATATAGGAAATGTGCCGTCAAGATGATGGCACATTTTCTATATATATGATATTTATTTAGAGCCTATTTAGATAATATGCAGAGTACTTTATATTTATTTAATGGAAAAATAAAAATTACCGATATAGTAGGAAGATAGGAAGAAGGTGAGTAATATGCTGGAAATTGCTGTTTGTGATGACGATATAGCAGATCTTGAGTGTGCAGTGAATATGCTGCATAAGATTTTTACAAGTCAAAAGATTGCTTATCATATAGAGAAATTTATGTCTGCAAATCAAATGCTTGAAAATATCAGTCGTATTGATATCGGAATTTTAGATATTTCGATGGAAGAACTGAATGGTATTAAACTGGGGAGAAAATTGAAAGAAAAATTTCCAGATGTGAAATTAGTGTATATTACGAGTTATGAAGAATATTGTATGCAGGTCATTAACGAAGTTCATGCATTTTCATTTCTATGTAAACCATTGGAATATGATAAACTGGAATTGCAGATATTGGAACTTCTGAATCAACTGCCGGATAGTGCAGTTGAAAGTTCCGGAAAAGTTCCGAAAGAGTTTAAGCAGCAAATGAAGAATTGGATACATGACCTGATTTCAACTATTTCAACCAGAGGATGGAACAATGTGCCAGATATGACTTTAAGCATTTTATATGGAAAGAGCGGCTTAAAGGACATGAACCAGTTGATTACATACCAGTATGAAGCTGATCGTATGAACAGACAATGGTATTCTGTGCTTTAGAAATATGCTAAAAACAAAAATACTTAATAAAGTGGGTTCCTTTATTTTTTGGAGATTTATGACGATCTATACTATATAGCATAGAGTTAATTCAAACGGATTTAGAATGTATTTACACGGAGGTTTTATATGTCAATGAATATCAGCGGATTAGGCAATACCTATAATGGCATCAACACAAATAGTAAACAATATAAGGCTTTGAAAGAAAAGGGCTGGTTATCAGGTATTATGCAAAATGAAGCCATGATGTCATCAGAAGAAAGAATGATATATGAAACATTCGGTGGAAGAGATACCATTATTAATAATCTGATGAAGCAATTTGATTCAGAAGGTGATTTGCTGAATGCAAATGGAGTGGCAGGAATGGATGTTACCGGCAAAGGTACATCGTGGCAGCAACTCACAAGTGTATCTGAGGAATATCGTCAAAAGATGTTTGATAATGTGAAGAGGGAATTTATTCAGGAAAACGGTCTTTCAAATGGTGATACAACGAAGCGTTCGGATATTTTCAAAGATTATCAGTTAAGTGTAAGCAAAGACAAACGGTTAAGCGGCACATGGACTTTAGAGCAATACGAAGGACAGTATAGATCTGCTATGTATGCAGCAGTGAAATCAGCTAATCCAAATTGGAAACCGGGACAAAAGTTTGATACAAGCATTCTTGATAATGTCAAAAGAGAATCAGTGGAATCTACTCTTGTCAAAAATGGTAATAGGTTAGTTCGTAATTCTATTGATGTATCAGTATAGAATACAACATCTTTGGTGCTAGACCAGCCCTTGATTTCATTATAATAGATAAAAAGATATTGAATATATATGCACGGTAAAATGACTATTCTCAATAAACGATATTGAAAAAGTGCTTTTTATCAGAATGGGGATTGTAGGATTGATTTTTCAATCATAGGATTTATGGAGCGCAAGTAAAATAACTTTGGAGTTGCAAAGGAGTGTGATGATATGAAAAAAATGATAGGAATGAAAAATAAAAGTATCAATCAAGTTTCCATAATAAATGGTGAAGATGGTCCCACAAGTGTTTTTATATTTGGAGAAGCTCAAAAGCAATCTCTAAAGACTAGAATCCGAAATGCTATCTATCAATCCAGACGAAAAAGGATAGAAAAGAGAATAGCGGTCAACCCGCATACCCTTGCGGGAGTGGTGCAATACGCAAAGGATCATTATGATTTAGTGGAAATCAATCCTGCCGCAACAAATTGGATAGAACGACAGAAAAATCTAAAAGCTAGTTTGATTATGCAGCATAAACCAGAACTTTTGGGCCAAAGGAAGGATATTCCAAAACCAGATTTTCATAATGAAGAATCTGTTAAAAATTTTTTGAATGAAATGGAAATTAGAAATAAATTGATTGACCAAATGCCTGATAATGTAATTCCCATGGATTTTCATTTATATGAAATAAAAATTGGTGAGGATTTAATGGAAATAGAGGTAGATTATACCTGGAATATATTTGGAATATCTTACTCTGGAAATAAGTCGGTCATAAAAAGGTTTAAGAAAATAGCCAGAGATTTATATTGTTATTATGGTGTCAGTGAGGAGGATATAAAGAACCGGACAAAAAGATATTCTTCACTGGTAACGGAATTGAGTTCATAAATAAGCAGTTAATTTAGCAACAACTTGTTGCAGATTCTAAAGTTATCTTGCATAATTAAAATATAAAAGATGTATATAAGGTCGGAACAGAGACCTTAAACCTGTTCCAGTGGTCGGGATGGAGACCGAAAACTCATTCCCATTGCGGAATAAACTGCAAATACAGTGATCGCGTTGCAGAAACCTGTGAGGCCTGCGACCGGGGGAGAACCTGCGGGGACTCCTCTTTTCTATATTATGGAGATGGTGTATATGCAGAAGATGCTTGATTTTATAACATAGAAGAGAGTACGTGTAATGCGGAGTACATAATGGTCAAAAAACAATCGACATCCGACCTCACACACGTTATAATATAGATAATCTAATAAGAAAACAGTGTTATCATTACCGCATATTCAGTGAGAATGGTAGCCATAAATATGAATTCGCAGGAACGGAATGGTTGAACCCTCAGGGTGGCAGTGTCACTCATTTGTCAGCGAGAGGTGCTTAACTTGGATGATTTTCAGTTTTCTTATTTTGACATGGATTTACAGGAAAGTCAGTAAAATCAAGTTGTTGCTTGACTTATGTTGACCAAGAAAAACATAGATTTTCTGTAGTGACTTGAACTCCTAAGCACTAGTTGTGGGTTCGATTCCCGCTGGGAACATTTGTAAATATAAGATGATAAGTTTACTTAATGATTGTATGTCTTTTGTTTTAGAGTATTTGTGAGTATTAAAAAATTTTAAATTTGAGCGAAAAATAGTTGTAACATTGGTTACTATCGCATATAATATAAACACAGATAAGAATCTGGTGTGCATATGCACATTAATATTTGGGCTGGTCGCAAGACCCGGGTCCACCAAATGGCGGGTAAGACACCCGCCATTTTCATACGGAGAAATAGATGAAAGAATTAAGTTTGAGCCGGAGGGCAATAAAATCAAGGTAGCCGCAATAACAGTCGCCCTCGCCTTCGCCACCTTTGAAAACGTCTGCTATCTGATCCAGAACGGCGCAGACCGCTTCTCCTTCATCTTCTTCCGGGACTTCGGCACGGGAGCCATGCACGTCCTCTGCGGCCTGATCGTGGGCGGTGGGCTTGCGTACACATGGCAGCGGACGTGGCTGAAGATCGCAGGCACCTGTGGGCTGCTGGGCGCGGCTATCACTCTCCACGCCATCTACAATCTGCTCATCGCCTACGGCGGCGCGGCGCAGTACATCGCTTACTCCCTGCCGGTGCTGCTGGTGGCGGCGGGAAGATTGTCCACCTTCCGATTATCACGGAGAAAATAACCGAATATCCACTCCTTGAGAGCTGCTTTTTGGCGGCTCTCAAATTTTTTTGAAAAATTTTGCGTTTTGGGTGAGAGTTTTTTCGATTTTTTGGACCTATATAAGTGAAAGGGTTTTTATCACAGTTCCAGACAAACTGGAGAGGAGATTCAAACGAAATGTACGATACCGCAAGACGGGTCGCACTCGTCAAGCAGCGGGTGCGGGAAAACACCCGCCGGAGGCAGCGGCGCGAGGCAATAAGCCTCTCCGCAGCGTGTATGCTGCTGCGGGAGGACGCGGGCGGCTATGTGCTGGTAGGCGTTGTCTGCTTTGCAGCGGCGGTGGTCGTTACCGTGTTTTGCACACGATTGAGAAAAAACAATAAACAGCAGGAACAAACCAAGGAGGATGAGGAAACATGAAGAAAAGATTTTTAGCGGCGCTGCTGAGCCTGTGCATGACGCTCACGATGCTGCCAACTACGGCGTTTGCAGCGGTGAGCGATTCGCTGGGCAACACACCCGAGGAAAATCAGGCGATTTTGGAGCAGCTCTCCGCCTCGACCGGCGATAGTAGCGACCAGGTGCTTTCCATGCTGAACGCTTTGGGGCTGCTGGACGAAGCTGGCAATTTCAAGGTGGATCAAACCATCACGCTGGACAGCCAGGTGTTGACACTGGCGGCTGTCATGGAGCTGCTGGAAAATCCCGCCACGGATCTCACCCGCATAGCCGACGTGGATGGGACTCCGGTGGCGCTGGGCGATTTGAAGACCATGATCCAAATCGAACAGGAGTTGCAGCGGATCAAGGACACCTATTTCTCCGGCAGGGAGTTTACCGGGGAAGCACTGGAGAATCTCAATAGCCTGATGGAGCAGCTGGAGCTGCAGGGCATCAGTTTGCAGTATTCCGCCTCTGCCACAGCGCCTGTGGGCGTTGAGACGGTGGATATGAGCGGCATGATGAGCCAAACGCTGGGGGATCTCGCAACCAACAGCTGGAGCTCCGGGACTTTTACTGTATACGGCGGAAAACCGGTCGGCTTTTCCTACCGCATTCAAAAAGGCCAGCTCAGCGATTATATCACCGATGTGGAGGTCTCGATAGGCGAGACGAGTGGGGTCGCCAAAGGCGACGGGTCCTACAAGCTGACCTATGACGTAGGCTCGACTTTCAGTTTAGGTGGTTGTAAAATCACTGTCAAAGTTACAACCAAAGGAAGTACCCAAGCCTGGCACGATAATTCTTATTCCTATGGTGACCTGCTGGGGATGATTGAATTTTACGATGCGGAAAATCTGGTGTTCTATGACGGCGCCGGTTATGCCGACCACTGTCAGCTCAAGCTAAAAAAGACGGTTGACGCCCCCACAATACAAACATCAATGACCGCGCCGAGTTATGTTGAAAAACTCGAAAATACAACCGTATTATATGATGATTTGTTTATTCCTTTGCTGGCAAATGAATACCTTGCAGCCACCGGTGCCAACAATCCGGACTTCGTTGCGCTAAGCGATACCATCGGAATTTTGGAGGGTGCCCGCAACTCGGTGCTTCCCGTCGACTCCGACCCATTTTATCAGCCATACCAAATCGACGCCAGCATCAAGTTTGATTGGAGTACCGACGCAGCTGCCTATACTGGCCCTGCGCCGTATGGCAATTATAATTCTATAACCCCACAACCATATGCCCCGTTCTGTCTGACGGAGTACAAGCTCGATGGAACAGCTCTGACGCTCAGCGGCGACAGAAAGAGAACGGAGGAATGTACGATTAACAAGGGCAGTACGGTCAGCATCTCCCTGCAGTCTACCACGCAAAACAGAGGGGATCAGCAGTACTATCTGCCCTTCGAACTGTATCTGAAGAATGTAAATAGAGATACCCCAAATTCCACCACCACCGCCACGACCAGCGACGTCACCGCCGAGCTGGTGGACACGGACAATCCCACCATTCAAAGCGTCACGGCCCCGGCGGGAACCTATGCCAGCGGACAGCACGTGCCCATCACAGTTACCTTTAACGAGTTCGTGGATCTTAGAAACGCCACCGTGACCATCAATGGCAAAGTGTATAGCGCCGCTGAGCTTTCCATGAACAACTACGGCGTCACGGCAATGCTCTGGTATCCAGTGCAGGATGCGGATGACACCACGGTCATCGTCAATGGTATGACCGGTGTGGAAGATGTTTTCGGTCATACGCTGGATACCTCACTCTATCAAAGCAACTCGATTGCCGACGTTACGCTGAAGAGCGTCTTGATGCGTAACGCTCCCACCGCACTGACCGCCGACTACGCCGACGGCAAGGCATCGTTCACGATGAACGCCAACATGGAGCAGGTCTACAAGACCGTATACAGCAATTATCACACCCCGGCAGGCACAGACCCGAAGGAAGCCCCGTTCCGCCTCGTGCTGAGGTACGACTCCGCGGTTGAACCAATCCATCTGCAGGTCTATCTGGACACAGAGAAGGAAGCATTCACCATTAGCGACTATGCAATCGCACCCTCTGCTTTGGACCGCACCTACACGGTGACGCTGCAGGCCAACGAGGGCACGAAAGCCGATCCTGACTGGGTGAATGTTCTTCCCCTGACCCGGCAGTTCACGGTGGCAAAGAAAGTTTCCGCGCACACGGTGAAGGTCGTCCCGGAAGCGGATTCCGCCGACTATACGATTTCCCTCGGCAAAACCGCCCGCCCCACGCTTAAGGCAGAGGTTTTTGGGGAAAACGATGAGCAGGCCAGCTACACCACCGGTAAATGGAGCAGCAGTGACACGCTCATTGCCACCATCAACGAGGATACCGGCGTTGTTGCCACCACAGGAACCAAGGTGGGAACCGTCACCTTTACCTTTACGGCGGACAACGGGACTGAGGACACTGCCGATGATGTGACGGGCAAGTCAAAGCCCTATAACGTGACGGCAGGCGATTCCCTGGCACTGGTGATTCCCGGCGGCGCGTCCATCGTGACGCGGGTAAATCAGCCCGCCACCGTGCTGTGGAGCTCCAACGCCACGCTGATGGCGCCGAACAAAGAGTTCAATTACAGGATTGATCTGTATGAGGGCAACTACGCGAATGAGGCGGCGCTGAGCGGCCGCAAGCCCGTTGCGACTTATACCGCCGGCAAGGATAAAAACAGCGTGCGGATCGAGGAGAATGTGCTCTCCAAGCTCTCCAACGGCAATACCCCTGCCTACACGGTATTGGTTTCCATGCCGCACCCCAACGCCGGCGGTGAGGACGTCCGCCTGTCGGCACTTGCCTGGATCATCGTGCAGGCACCACCTGCCACAGCCAAGCTGACACCGCCCCAGAGCATTTACCTCAAGGATACCGACGGTGCCGTCAATATCGACTGGTCGGTGGAAAACACCACTGACGGCGCCCCTTTGCAGCCCACGCTGACCATCACCCGGGTCACAGAGGACAACACCACCAAAGTGGTGGACAGTGAGCGCCTATCCGGCACCTCCGGGAGCTTCCCCCTGTCATTACATAGTGTGAAAGCCGGCAATCTGAAGGACACCTATCAAGTGGTTTTGAGCGTGGAGAATCCTGGTGAGGAATCTCCCAGCACCGACTCCTTCCCCCTGTATGTCTACGATGCCGACGCACTGAAGGTGCAGAACGACAAAGGAGACACGATTTCTAAGCTGACCATGGACAATACCTCCAAGGTCAGCGGCAGCCTGCCCAACGTTACAGCTGAAATTTTGCAGCTGCGCCAGGAGTTGGGGCTGATCGAGTACATAGGCATCAACTATGACGAGTACGGATGGAACTCCTTTAAAGACGGCATCCGGTGGCTCTCCAGCAACAACAATGCCATTTCCGTCAACTACAAGCAGGGCGGACTGTATGAGGACATCAGAAACTTCTCCTTTGATTCCTACCTTCCCGAAACCAAAATGGCGCTGTCCGGCTTGGCCAACGGCACCGCAACCGTCATGGCTACCCATGCCGCCACGGGCATGAGTGCCGCCGTACGGGTGACAGCGAAAACACTGCAAAATAAGTTCTATCTCTTCCAGCTGACACCTGCAGCGGAAACTACGCTGCAATACACCGACGGCAAAGGTGTGCCCAAAACGGTCACGACCAACAGTGAAGGCGTGCTGGCGCTTTACGAACCCAACGGAATCGCCAGTGAGGTGTCTCTGCGGTCCGGCTCCGGCGCGGATATTTATCTGGGCACCATCTATAAAGAAAATCTGCGTTCCGGCGAGCGGGATGCCACAAAACTGCAGCTTTATCCCTTGAATACCTTCAGCCTTCGGCGAGTTGCCCGGGCATCTGTGACGCTAATCACGCCGGGCGGCGATCCGCTGGCGAACAAGACGGTGACCGTTCGTGGCGGCGTTTATAAAAACGGAGGCTACTGCCAGACAGCTCTGCTGGGCTCCAGGGCAGGAGCACTTGTCAGCGGCATCACCGGCGACACCTATACCACGGATGCGGCGGGAAATATAACCGTCTATCTGGATTCCACCCAGTTCTGGTCGGCCGAAAAGGGCGAGAGCAACACCACGGCGCTTTCTGCTCTGGATCAGTTGGAGTACATTCTGGAGATCAGCGCAATTGACGGCGACAAGTACTATCCGCTGCTGCTGACCGTCAACGGCAAGCTGGGCGTAGACGATGTAATGCGCACCGCAGAGGGCGTTGTCTCTCTGGAGCGCGTGCCGGCGGGGGAGGAAAACAAACCCTTCATTGTGGCGCAAAGCGTTGATTACGGTCTTGCCAACGGTCAGAAGGTGGATGTCCGCAGCTCGACTGGGAAGATTGGCCCTAACAGCAGCTTTAAAACAGCAAGCCTGCACACCACCATGTTCCTCTGGGGCGAGGATATTGCCAACGCGCGGAATTACAGTCTCAAGCTGGCGGACGAATACGGCATTCTTCCTGCCGCCCAGAGCAGCAGTACCAAGCAGTATCCCTTCTCATCCATCCCCGTAGCGGAAAACGATCTGACCCTCACCGAGGCCACCATGACCACCTCTGGATGGATCGCTGACGGCAAGGATGTGGGTATGAAAACGCAGCTGAGCCTGAACGGCAGCCTGCTACAGGAGAAAATAATGCCCTTCCGGGTCGTTGATCTGACCCGAGTGCCCAAGGTGACAGAGGATGACCGCGTCACCGGTATTCTGGCGACGATGGGATCCTCCAGTGGAGTGAATCAAGTCGACTTTGGCGGAGTGGGCGATAGTAACATTCTCAAGGTGCTGACCGGACGGCTGGATGATCTGAGCGGTCCGGTGGACACTTCCGTGTTCAAAATGATTATCACCCCCAGCGAAGATCCCTCCGTGTTCCGTGCCATGATTTGGGCCGGGTACAATACGCTGGAGATGGAGGACATGGACTATTCCGAGGACGGCGTGGCGTTGGGTGCGAATGTGCTGACGCAGAATCTGGAAGTGGGTGTGCCCGGGACCGGGGACCTGAGCCAGATGGCCCAGGGCACCTATGATCCCAAGGGGGACTACAAAACCAACTCCATAGCCGACAATGTCACCAGCACGGATCTCAACTTGCAGTTGGAGGGCTTTTACGAAGCGGAAATCCGCTATAACACCGAAAAAAAGGAGTGGGAGGTTTTCACCGTAGGTGGAGGATTTACCGCCGGCGTTGGTGTGGGCTTCTCCTTCAGCGTGAACGCCATGGCTGGCCCCGTGCCGTTGACAGCAACCTTTGAGCTGGGTGGTGCCATTCAGCTGGATTTCCGTACCGCAGTGCGCTACGGACGGCAGGGCGAGGGTACAGAGCTTGCCTGGAGCGATCCCACGGCCACGGCAGTGAATGACTTTTTGACCACGCTGCGTATCAACGCCTATGTCCACGCGTTTGGCGGTATTGGCTTTGACTATTCGGTCGTGGCGCTGAAGATCGGCCTATTCGGCAATTTGGATGTGGACAGTCAGAATAAGTTCCTTTCCCGCACCTATCTTGCCGACGAGACAAAGCGCCAGATCAACGGTCAGGCCCTGGGGATCCAAAGCGAAGTGGGGATCAAATTTGTGGCAACCTTCCTGTTTATCTCCTACGAGGCGGTGATCGCCTCCGGAACCCTTGGAGCCACCAGGACTTTTAATGACTGGAAAACAATCGACGACTACTGGAATAGCGCCACCAGTGGGCTGAGCCTTGCCTCGCTGCGGATGGCGGCGGCCCAGAGCGGAATGCAGGTGGCTTCTGGCAGTGCAACGCTCCAAAGCCGGGACTATCTGGAGCAATATGCCCGTACCTGGGGCCAGCCCCAGCAGCGGATGATGCTGTTCTCTCTGAACTCCACCAGTGGGCTGAAAAACATCCAGACCAATGCCAACCCCACATCCTATCCACAGCTCAGCGATGACGGGAAAGTATTGACCTACATCAACGACGGCAACAGCAGCAGTATTTACGATAGCCGGGCGCATTTCTCCACCATCAATGGCGGCGTCTATACTCCCTCCAGTGAAATTGACGCTCCCACAGGGTTCCCCGGCTACGGCGACACGAGCGTTTCTTTGTCCGGCACTGGCAGCTTCGCGGCGGCGGCTTGGGTTCGCATGGGCACCGACCTGCCGGGTAAAAATGCCGGTGATGCCGTGACATTGGAAGAGCAAAACCTGCTGATGAACAGCACGGAGATCGTAGTGTCCGTCTATAACGGCACAACCTGGACTTCCACCCGCCTAACCAACGACGGCACGCCGGATCTGGCCCCAGCCACGGCAGTGGGCGGTGACGGCAAAGCCATCGTGTTCTGGCGCAGCGTCTACACCCCCGATCCCGGTACGCAGGGCAGCAACAACCTGCTGAACTTCACGACCAGAGATTGTATCATGTACAGTTGCTATGACAGCACTAACGGCACCTGGAGCAAGGCAAAAATGCTTTATAACGGTGCTACTGGCAGCGTGAAGGCGTTGCAGGCGGCCATGCTGCCCGACGGAACCGCTATGGCGGTTTACTCGCTGGACCGCAGCGGAACCGGAGATACCTCCGCCTACGAGATCGCCTATTGTACCGTGGCTGCTGACGGAACTCCCGGTACAGCCATGCTGGCGACCTGTGACAGCAATCTTGACGAAAACCCCCAGGTCGTTGCAGCCAACTTCGGCAGCGGGGATGACCGATTTGTCATCGGTTGGCACAGTGTCCGAGATGGCAGTAGCGATATCCAGCTGTTGGCTGTGGACGGTAGCGGCACCATGTCCAACAGTTTCCCCGGCTCTCTGTCTGCCCTGACCAGCAGCGGCAACGCCGTCGTGGGCGGAGACTTCCGCTTCGCTTCTCTCAGCGGGGATCATCGCAGCCGCAATGATCTTACCATCGTCTGGAATGAGACTGTCAATAACGCCAACGGCGCGGTAGATCACGGCATTTTGAAGGCGGCCAAGCTGCGCTATGCCACAAATACCTACACTCTGTCCGCACCATTGGAACTGGCAGAGCTGCCAGATCGCACGCTGGCTGACCACTTTGATGCCTATGTCAGCGGCACCAATCAGGTGCAGGCCGCCATTCAGGCCACCCGGTATGACGATAATAACCAGGTTGTAATCGGCGGCGTGACCGTTCCGGGTGAGGAAACGATCCTCTATACCGCTACCTCTGATTTTGTCACCGATGCGGTGGCAGTGGAACAGATCGGTGTGGATTATGCAACGCTGGCGTTGAACAGCCTGACACCCATTCGCTTTACCATCCGCAACACCGGGCTGAACGATGTGACAAACCTGAAGGTCGAGCTTGGCAGCGGGGAAACCGCCACCCTTACGGGAAAATTGCTGCCCAATGAAAGCACCACCCTTACCGTCTGGCACCATGTGATGGACCGCGTGACCGATCCGGGCTATACCATCACCGCCGGCGGCATCCACGAAAACGGCACAGTGTATCTGGATTATCCCGACATTGGCATCTCGCAAATGGAAGTGATTGCGGAGAGCGCCGGCAAGCGCACGGTGCGCATGACCCTCTATAATTCCTCTGCTGCCACGCTGGCTGGCGGAAAGAACCGCGAGGTGAAGCTTGCGTTCTATGCGGATGATCTGCATACCGAACCTGCAGAGGTAGCCTGCACCACAAACGGCGTATCGGTTAGCGGTAATGGAATCACCATTTCCGAAGACAGCGCCCTCACCCGCATTGATCAGGGAACCTTTACACTGGACCTGACCTATGATCTGGGCGAGTATATGACATCTATTGGCAAAACCGAGATCCCCAATGTGGGTACCTATCTGTACGCCGAGGCGTGGGCGGAAGGCCTGATCGGTGGAACGGGAAGCAATCAGCGACTGCCGGAGTATAACGGCAGTGACAGCGAGGCCAGCGTCCATATGACCGGCGCACTGGCTCGCACCGGAGAGCAGCTGACGATGGATGTGACACAGGGGAACGACGGCAACGATCACAGCACCGCCGCCATTACTCTGCGCAACAACTGCCTGCAGTCTCAGACTAGCGCAGAGCTGGTGGCCACGCTGCTGGATGCTGCCGGGACCGTTCTGGAAACGAAAAAGACCAGTATTGGCGGTGCCATCTCCGGGGAAACCTTCCAGACGGAAACCGTCACCTTCTCCCGGCTTGGCACCCGCGTAGTGGTGCGAGCCGCAGTGCCCGGTAATGACCTTCTGACCTTTGAAGGTCTGGCAGTGGAGCTCGGCGATTTTACCGCCAACGGAACGAATTATACCTATACGCTGCAAAATGATAGCGGAGCAACATCTACGCTAGTCACAGCGGTGTCTGGAAACGGCGAGCCCGTGAGCATCAACGGGCAGGCTCTGTCCACCGGCGGCAGCGCAACCGTTGCCATCCCCAACAGCGGCACAACCGACATTGTCGTGAGAATCGGTGCTAAAACCTACACGCTGACGATTCTGCGCAATAGCGGCACAGGCGGCAATGAAGGCAATAGCGGCACAGGCGGCAATGAAGGCAGTGGCGGCGGCAGCGGCTACAGCTACTACACCATCAAGGCAACTGCCGGGGCTGGCGGCTCCATTTCTCCCTCCGGCAATGCTAGCGTCCGTGAGGGCAGAGATCAGACTTTCACCATCACTCCGGATAAGGGCTATGCTGTCGCCAACGTCAAGATTGACGGCAAGAGCATTGGTGCGGCGAAGTCCTACACCTTTGAGAATGTCAGCAGAACCCATACCATCGAGGTCATCTTTATGAAAGCCAACGGCAACCCCCGGACCGGCGTGTTTGTGGATGTAGCCACCGGCAGCTATTATGAGGATGCTGTGGATTGCGCTGTTCTCTTTTCACTACAAGAAACAAATTAATGACATTTTGAGCTGCGCCGCTATCCAAGCGCGGCAAGGAGATAGCATTATGAAAAGAATCACAAGAATCATTCGTCCGATCATCTGCATGGCCGTCCTCCTCTTTGCCATGACCACGGCAGTCATGGGCTGCTATCAGAAAGAGACGGAGCCCGTCGACATTCCCGGCAGAACGCCTTCCGGCACATCTGCGCCTCAGCCATCAGCGACTCTCGCGGGCGAAGTTATCCCCTCGGTGGACAGGCAGACAGAGTTGGCGGAAGCCAGAGCGAAGAATCCCGACACTGTGGCATGGCTGTATATCCCCGGTGCGGAGGTGGACGACCCTGTGATGCAGGCAGAGGACAACGGCTATTACCTAAAGCTGGATGAAAACGGTGAGTACGCCATGTGGGGCTGTTATTATGCCCATTGTGAAAACGAAATCGGCGGCAGGGATAAGCTGGACAAAAACACCACCATTTTCGGCCACTCCGCCAGCAACTGCGACCCAGACGGTGTGCGGTTCACCAAGCTCTACCGTTATATGGACGCAGACTTTGTAAAGGAGCATCCGTATATCTATCTCTCTGTGGATGGTGAGGACATGATCTTTCAGATCACCGCACTGTTCGTCACGGATATTGGTTTTGACTATATTGCGCCTGATCCCACGGGAGATGATCTGACCAGCTTCTTTGAGACGATTGCGCGGAAAAACTGGCTTGACTTTGATGGCGTGACCTTCTCCGAGGAAGATACTGTTCTGACCCTCTCCACCTGCTGCCGGAAGTATGACAAGGCCAACAGCGGCAATCAGCGGCTGGTGGTCATGGCAAAGCTGCTGCCGGAGGGCGCAACCGCACAGGAGTTCAGCGTATCCCTTGTGGATAGTCTTGAAATGCCCAAAAAGAAATCAGAATACGACGATAATAGGACACCCATCCTTGCTGTCCCAACATTTTTCAGATGAAAGGGACCTATGCGTATGACAGGAGAGCACAGGAGGTGCCGCTATTGAATCTGTTCTGGGAGCAAAAAGTATTGCGGCTTTTAAGGGAAATGCAGATGTTTATAATGAACCTGTGTAAACAGAACAGGCTTGATGCCTGGGGCAATCTTCGGATTGCCTTTACATAGTCTCCACTTTCAAAAAATAAAGTATATTGTATTTTTGAAAGCGACGTCTTGCACATACTATTAGCAGACAGTATAATAAATACATTGAAGCAGTTTCAAAAAATGAAAAATATTCGACTTTTGAAAGCGGGTGACGATATGAAAACAATTACAAGAGCAAAGTATCTCGACAGAATCATTGAACTGAATGGTACTCCTGACATCAAGATCATCACGGGCATTCGTC
>OHAO01001190.1_pt1 | contig 18742 bp, 14 predicted proteins | sample 1577151 | NCBI WGS metagenome assembly OHAO01 (sample SAMEA3541585, study PRJEB24748) | human gut metagenome | biome: human gut; feature: human-associated habitat; material: faeces | place: China | collected 2012 | reverse complement strand
TACCGTCCGCCGAACCGCCCCGAGAAAGCAGCGTCCGGAATTTCCGGGGAAATTTGGTATCAATATGAAAAAAAATTTAACGAAAAAGGTATAAAAACCATTTATATTCATCAGAGAAATCAAGGACTGGGAGCGGCAATTAATGCCGGATTGAAAGTTTTTACCGGGGATTATTTATGCTGGCCGGATATTGATGATTATTTTGAGGATACTTCAGTAGAAAAAAGAGTAAATTTTTTAGAAACCCATAAGGAATATGGAAGTGTCAGCAGTGATGCAAATCAATATATGGAAGACAATCTATCAGAGCCGGTAGGAACAATGGCAAGCTGGCTGAAACATAAAGAAGATGAGTGGCAATTTGAATGGCTGTTAAAAGGACAGTCTCTATTTTGTTCAGGTTGTCATATGCTTCGAACAACCAGTTTTCTGGATGTGAATCCGGATAGATATATTTACCCAGCGAGAAGGGGACAAAACAACCAAATGTTACTTCCGATTTATTATAAATATAAACATGGATTTATAGATGAACCGCTTTATAACTATATTGTATATAAAAAGTCGATGTCAACGCCTGACATAACGGAAGAATCAGCACTCGATAGAATTAATGAGTATTTGGAATTGTTACGTTGGACGTTTAAGCAGATCATGTTTGATGAAAAAACAGAAAAAATGTGCATGGAAGAATTGCGAAAAATACAATGGAATGATATGTCAAAAATATTTGTTGAGTATGGACATCCCATATTATTCTTAAAATTGTATTTTAGTTTAAAAATGTATCAGACAGAAATGAAGAAAGAACTTAAAAGCGTATTGTTGTCAATGAAACAGAAATGGAGTAACTGGAAGTATGTTAAATGAAAATATCGTAAGTCTATTAATTCCTTGTTATAATGGAGAGCAATTTGTTGAAAGATGTTTGATAAATGTATTGGAGCAGGAATATGCACAATATATAGAATTAATTTTAGTGAATGATGGTTCCACAGATAAAACAGAGGAAATTATTTTTCAATTACAAAAGAGATTAGACAATGAACTGTGGAGATTTTGTTATATAAAACAGGAAAATCAGGGCGTAGGATCAGCGATGAATGCTGCATTAAAAGAAGTGTCAGGTGAATATCTAACGTCACTGGATATTGATGATCTAATGACTAAGGATTGTATTTCGAAAAAAGTAAGCTGGTTAAAATCTAACCCATCATATGCACTGGTACGAAGTAATGGATATTTTTTATTTCCAAATCAAGAAAAAAGACTTTTTTATGCAGAAGACTATAAGGCATCAGAAGATGTATTTCTTGATATCTTGAACGGTAGAATCTATAATTGGGCAGGTTCTTATATGATTCGCACAAAGAAGTTCTTGGAAAAAATTCCATCAAGAGAAATTTATCCATCCAGATATGGACAGAATCTTCAACTATTGTTGCCAGCAGCATACCAAAATGAGGGGGGGGGATATATCAGTTCTCCACTGATGATGTATTATATTCATAGTGAATCTATGACCCACCAAGAGGATAAATCGGGAGAAAAAAGGTGGAATTATACATATGGTTTTCAGGATATTTATATGCATGTTATTGAAGAGATATGCAAAGAAAATCAAAAATCAAGCATATATGAAAAGATGATAAAAGCCACATTTTCTAGGCAGAGGATGGAGTTGGCGATTGAATTAAAAGATAAAAATCTGTGTAAGCGAGCGTATAAAGAATTGAAGGATACAAAACTGCAAACAGAGCAGGATAGAATTAGAATGTATATGTTTGTGTCACCGATAAAAGGGATTATTTTAAGAATAATACGGAAGCTTGGAGAAAAATAACAAGAAGTTTTTTAGAAGAGGTGACAAATGAAAGAACCTATTACGAAAGTGAAACGTAATTACGGAATAGATATGCTCCGTTTAGTAGCAATGTTTTTTGTCGTAATATGCCATGTATTAGGTCATGGTGGAGTAATGAAAAATGCAACAGGGTATAATTATAGTGTGAGTTCATTGCTGCAGATAGTGGCATATTGTGCAGTAAATTGTTATGCCATTATCAGCGGATATGTTGGTTATAAAGAAGAAGATAATTATCATTACACAAAATATTTGAAATTTTGGATTCCCGTTTTTTTCTATAGCGTGGGAATTACAATTATTTTTTATGTTATAAATTCTGGAAGTGTTGGTATTAAAGAGATTATATGGGCTTTTTTCCCTGTTACTACATATGAATATTGGTATGTGAATGCATATACAGCTTTATTTTTCTTAATACCATGGATCAATAGATTAATACAAAATATTACGGAAAAAGAATTAAATAGATTGATATTTGTGCTGTTTATGTTTTTTTCTGTGTATCTGACATTTTCTACTTGGTTTGCAGATACATTTACACTCGGGGGGGGGTATGATTTTGCCTGGCTTATAATCTTATATATTGCAGGTGCATGGATAAAGAAAAATAAAATTAATGAAAAATGGCGTGTATCATTTTGGATTACTATGATTACTATTTGTATAGCAGCAACGTGGCTGTGGGAAACATTTGCTCCGGTTGCTAAGCGGCTTTTTGTATCCTATATTAGTGTTACAATTGTTTTAATGGCAGTTGGAATGGTAGCAATATTTTCACGACTTCAATTAAGTTCAAGAATGATTTCTATCGTACGTTTCTTTTCACCAGCAGCTTTTGGTGTTTACTTAATACATTCACAGACTTGGATATGGAGGGAGCTTATGTCAGATAGATTTTCTTGGATTGCAAATTATAAGGTATATACGCTTCCTTTTATTGTAGTAGGATGTGCAGGCGGAATTTTTATAATATGCCTTTTAATTGAAAAATTAAGACTTGTCTTGTTTGAAGTTCTAAAAATCAATCGATTGATACAAATTTTGGAGAGAAGATTGGAGTCAGTGTTGAATAATTGCTTTAATAAAATTGGTGGATAAGGAATGAAATAGTAGGGAGAAATCATTTTATCTAAAAAGTTGAGAAAAAATATCAGTTATAAATAGAGGACTGGAGGGTGGTTTATATGAAGCCAATTTTAACGATACATACAGCGACATACAATCGTGCATATATTTTAGAAAAAGCATATCGGTCGTTACAAAAGCAGACGGAAATGAATTTTGAATGGCTGATTACAGACGATGGTTCTACCGATGGAACGGAAGAACTTGTTGATGGTTGGATAAAAGAGCAGAATCCTTTTAATATTAGATATATTAAATTAGAACATCAAGGTTTGATTAGAGCTGTAAACTATGCAATATCTGTTGCAAATGGTAAGTACTATTTCCGGTTGGACTCGGATGACTATTTGCGTTATGATGCAGTTGAGCAAATTGTCAAAAGACTAAATGAAATTGATGATAAAGAAGAGTTTGTAGCGGTAGGGTTTGCTAAGGTTACAGAAGACGGAGAACCGCTAAAAGGAGTGTGGCCAAATGTAAACAAAAAGGGGTTTGTAGATTGTACTAATTTAGAACGAAAAAAATATAATCTGGATGCAGATATGTGTGAAGCATATAAAACGGATATTATGCGTAAATATAAATTTCCTGTTTGGGAGGGGGAATTATTTGCGCCGGAGCAGTTACAATCTGATAAATTGGCTATGCTTGGATATAAAATTCGATGGTACAATGAAGGAATTTATATTTGCGAATATCAAGACATTGGATTAACAAAGGGAAATTGGGATTTGTTAAGAAAAAATAAAATGGGTTATGCGATGTTAAGCAACATGCAAATGATAACGAATGAAGAGTTTAAAGAAAAATTCAAGGCGGCAGGACAGCATATAGCCCTTTCGATTGTAGCGGGATATCCATCTTATATTTTTAAAACTAATAAAAAATGGCTTACAGTATTGGCATTACCTTATGGAATATTATTGAGCTTTAGGCGGAGAGAGCAGTTTAAGTGGGATGATCCTATAAATAAAAGAAATTATATTTAGATTTAAAGTGATTTTTGTTCGGAATCGATATTTATGAGGGAAGGGGAAGGAAAATGATATTAACGAAAAAACAGACCAAGTCTTTACAAGGAATCGCAATTTTATTTATGCTGGGATTGCATTTGTTTAACAGAATTGATATTGCAGGGTTCTATGATGTAAAAATTTACTGGGGGGGATACCGCTATTAACATACATTTCATATATATTTGATGCGTGTGTGCCAATTTATCTGTTCTGCAGTGGGTATGGTCTTTATGTCAGTGAGGCTTCCGGGAACACTATGAAAAAGAGGATACAAAGAGTTTTTAAACTTCTGATTCGTTTTTGGATTATTATGATTCTGACATGCTGTGTAGGATATATAATGGGAATGCGGGAGCAGTTTCCGGGAAGTTGGTTGAATTTTGTTTTAAATGCGTTTCTGATTAAAAGCAGTTATGTGGGCTCTTTTTGGTTTGTACAGACTTATACAATACTTGTTTTATTATCCGGAGTATTCTTTAAATTGATTAAGAAGTATTCCTACTGGATCGTATTACCGATATCACTTATACTTTATGCTGGTGCATTTGGTATTGAATATATTGTTTTGGAACGAATTCAAATAGAAGCGGTGGCGCTTTTGGTAAATGCGCTGATGCTCTTTATGCGTTCGCAGTTTTCTTTTGTCATTGGAATGATTATGGCAAAAGAAGAAATTGTGGATCGTTGGAGGCTCTTATCTAAAATCAGAAACAATCCGGTATTGCCATGGCTGCTTTTGATACTTGTGATTGTAGTGAGAGCGAATTTACGACACATGATTTTTGCTCCGTTTTCCGCAGTTGCTTTGATTGTGTTATTTGGCACATACAGTTGGGGCGGAGCCGGAGAGAAGATATTATTGTTCTTCGGAAAACATTCTACGAATATGTGGCTGACTCATATGCAGTTTTATATGATATTTGCGCCAACACTTGTATTCGGATCAAGGAATGTGTTTGTAATCATGTTGACATTAGTATTGTTTTCACTTGTGGCATCTTATGTAGTAGACTGGATATATGATAGAGTGAGTGATATGATTTTTAGGAAGTGATGCATAGATGTGTGGGAAGTTTAGGAGATGGAATCGTTATGGTTAAAGGTTTTAGGATTTATGCGGAGTATTTCTTTTCTTTTATCATATTTTCCACATTTCTAACTTTTTTCGTAAACGTCAAATAGCAAGTACCTGTTCAAAATCATCTTATGTGAGATAATAGGCTCATTACTATAAATAAAGTCCAAATAGTTTAGCACTTAACATTTTAGACTTTGCTACAGGAGACTCCGGAAAGTCCGTGAGGCTTATCTAGAAACTGCGGATCATTTGGAAGGTGGTTTTCATGAATCAAAATTTTATGCGTTTTATGGTGGGGAAAACGTCTTTTGGAATTTCTTGGTGATAGATAACAATCAGCTCCTTTCGCTGGGCTTGGTTTTGTTAATTTAATTATATCACAAAGAATTGATTGTTATATAAATTTAGAGTGATAAAGAGGTTTGTTATGCTTCGAAACACGCATAGATATTGAAAGTGTGAAGTCAGTTGATTTTATGCCGAGGATGGTTTGAATGGGACGATATGATTCATAATACATTAGGGTGTGTGTGCGGCTATTTGATTGTGAAAAAGTTGTATGTTTTAAAACGTAAAAAGGCAGATTATTAATAATATTTCTCAATATTCAGGAGGAGATGATTTGATTAACAAGAAAAATAAGACGTATTTTTTTGTTGTGATTTCATTCGTATGCATTGCTTTTATTGTGGGTTTTCATATTTTAGACGGCAGAAATATTACATTATTTGATCCGATCATAGAATATATTAAACAATATCATATCAAAGATGTTGTAAATATCGTTGCTATTTTATCAGGGATTTCCGCTATTCTTGTTGGTATTGCAAGTATCAGAATATCTAATCTTGGCGCGGTAAAGGAGTATTTTCAGCAAGGGGATAATAAAGAGTATACAACTGCCAGACATAATTTATATAAGAAATTTGACGAAAATGTACCGATTGATCCTAATGATGCGGATGCCAGTAATACAGTTTCATTTTTTCACTTTTGGGGATTAATGGTAAAGAAAAAATATTTGCCTTTTTGGGTTTTTAAAAGTGCATCCGGATATGCAGTCATAAGATTGTATGAGGGACTTCAGGAAATGATAGAAATAAGGAGAGTTGATAATCCGGAATATGCTGAATATTTTGAGTGGATATATAGAAAATGTCGGAAAGTTTTAAAATGTTCAGAAGCAACAAATCCTGTGCAGGTGGAGAAAAAACAGAATGAGGAAACCAGTTTCCTTAGTGAAAGTGAATTAAAGACAATCGGATTTTTAAAATATGGTACAAATGTACTTGTAAGCAGAAAGGCAAGTATTTATAATCCGGAACAGATCGTACTGGGAGATAATATTCGAATAGATGATTTTTGTATATTAAGTGGAAATATAAAACTTGGTTCGTATATACATATTTCTGCATATACATGTTTGATAGGCGGTGTAAAGGGAATTATATTGCAAGATTTTGTAACTGTATCATCAAGATGTGCTGTTTATGCGGTGAGTGATGATTTCTCGGGAGAACAATTAAATAACTCTATGATTCCTACAGCTTATCGCAGCGTGATCGAAGGACGAGTTATTTTAGAAGATTATGTGAGCGTGGGAACAGGAAGTACAATTTTGCCAGGCGTTAAATTAGAAGAAGGAGCAGCCGTAGGAGCAATGAGTTTTGTGAAACATACACTTGAAGGATGGAAGATTTATGCGGGAGCTCCTTGCAGATATGTAAAAGACAGAAATCAAAATATGAAGCAGCTGCGGGCTGTATTGCAGAATTCAGGTGAATATGAAGAAAGCAGGTGAAAGGATGAAACCTAGAATCTTTATTGGTTCTTCTAAAGAAAGCGTAAAGATCGCGGAAAAAGTAAAAAGTCTTTTAGACGGTGAGTATGTCTGCCAGTTATGGTGCGATAATTTTTTTGATTTGGGGCAGTGTACTTATCATGAATTGCTTAAGAAATCGCTTAGTTTTGATTATGCGATTTTTATTGGCGGGAAAGATGATTATGTAAGAAGAGAATCAGATAGAACCCACAAATATGCCGCTCGTGATAATGTTTATTTGGAGTTTGGGTTATATGCGGGAATTCTTACATATGCGAGATGTTTTTTCCTAATTCAAGAAGGCTGTCAAATAGCATCCGATCTGCTGGGGGTCAATGTTGTCTTTTTTGACAAGATGCAGGATTTGAGTAAAAAGATTTTAACGATTACAGAAAAAATACAGAAAGAACAGAAAGTTGCTCGAATCAGTCTTTTACCATCTACTAGCTTGGCAGTTGGATATTTTGAAAATTTTCTGAAGCCGGTATCTCAAGCAATACAGAAATTGGATGCAGTTTGTATTGCCGGAAAAAAGTATGATGTGAAAAACAGTGCTAAAAGATTAGAAGTAGCTATTCCTGCTAAAGTATCTGAAGATTTACGCATGTGGAGCGAATATGTTTATGAAAATCATGCAGTAGAAAAGGTGACAGTAGACAGTAGTATTAGAAAAATAGGTGTTAATATTGATTATGGAAAATTGGAGAACACAGGTGATCTTACGGTTATTGATGTTCCGTTGACATTATCGGCTGCATATAGATCAGTTGAGTTGGCGTTGGGAGTAGATTATATCGGCATTGAAGAGATTAAGGAACTTGCGAAAGAAAAAGAATTGAATAACTTTATAAAAACTGTGAATAATCTGATCTTAGAAGATATTTATACGCGGAAAAGTGTAAGCGTTAGAAAAGTCTATAAAGATAAACTGTAAATCTTCGGATAATATTTTGCCGCGTATGGTTCAATCTGCGCCGTTTTTGCAGGAGTCCACGCTGCCAGCGCACCAATCTCTAAACGGATCACCTGTAAGGTCGCCGTATTTGTAAAAAGGTGCGGATAGGCGAAAATGACCGTCTGTTTATCCTTTTCATCTATGTAGACATTTGCTTCACAACCGATTTTCTGGGATAAGCCGGATCTGACTGCCGGACAGAATGTTTCAGCCAGAAATACCTCCGCACGCGCATTGGCTTCTTTGTTAAAAGCATCCTGTTTTGTATTGGAACGTTTCTCCCAGGGTTCGTCTTTGCCATATCCCAATACACGCCAGTCCAGAATCAAATCAATATCTTCTGAAAACCGGCTGATCAGGTGAAAGGCTTTGGAAAGGCTGGTACCGCCCTTAAAGGTAATGGACTCTTTCCATGGTGAGCGGTGAAATAAATAATCCAGCGTAAAACATACCCAAAAGTCTTTTTCCACAATGGCATCATTCAGCCCCATTTTATCAGCTGTATTTCTGAACAGCTCCCTGCGGTCGTTATCTGAAAGTCTTGCTATATTTCTCATTGTACCTTTTTACCTCCACAAATCTGCCGTATCGTATCGTAAACCCAATCCGTAGACTCGGTTGCTTCCTTCAAACAAGCCTGTTTATCCTTGTCTGTCAGTTTTTCGGAAAGCATCTGTATGACTGCTGGTGTAACATTTGATCTGCCAAGGGTTTTTAATGCCTGTATAACCAAACTTGTCATATAAGACAATCCGGTAATCTCTTTATTGGTCCGGTGCTTAAATTCCAGCTTTGTAGAGTTCCACTCGTAGGTCTTATATGGACCATCGCTGATATAGGACCATACTGCTGTTACCTGTGTTGAAAGTCCTAACAGGTTCAATGCTGTATTCCCACATGGGGCAATCGTCCAGTGATAACTTCGTGCCAATGCGGTTGCCACTGCTTCCGGATCGACCGCCACATATTCATCCAGAAGTTTACTGTATTTTGGCTTTTCATAAACTCCTTTCAAAATACGGCGCAATGTTCCTGACTGCACTAAACGGCTTAAACTTTGACGAATAGTGGATGTATCTGCAATATCCGCAAAATCGGACGTCACAAAAACAGTTCCATCTTCAAGAGAAAGAACACGCTCTCGTATTCGTTTTGTATATCCGTTGTCCACAATACCGCCTCCCTTCATGTCACGAATATTATATATTATTCGTGACATGATTGCAATAGGTTCTATGCCTCTTATTTGAGTGTTCCTATTAAAAATCTGATTCATACATCAAAAATCAAAAATTATGAAAGGTAGTACAGTTTTTATATATGTCACATATTTTATATATTATCGATTAGCCATTTTTCGCTATCTTAGAAAATACATGACTGTATTATTTATCCGTGATATAATTGTCGATGAAGAAAAATAATAAATCGGAATATTATACCGGAGGAGAAACGAAAATGATATCAGAAAGTTATATTAAAGACCTTCTCTTATCAATGGGTTACATAAAGAAAAATCATATTTATGAAAAATTTTTCCCATCTGTCGATTGTTATATTAAAGTGGATTTGAAAAACAGAACAATAATCTATCCTGAAGATCGGGGAATGACGATTTCTAATAGAACGACGTGCAATTTTTCCGCTCCTGAAAATTTTGTCGTATTGGAATGTGTGACAAGGCTGTTTGACAAGGGGTATCGCCCGGAGCATTTAAATTTAGAAAAAGAGTGGACGCTGGGGCATGAGTCGAAAGGCGGACGGGCTGATATTTGCGTATCTGATCAGGAAGGGAATACGCTGTTTATTGTTGAGTGTAAAACTTACGGCAGAGAATATGAAAAGGAATATAAAAATATAGTAAATGATGGTGGCCAGTTATTCTCATATTGGCAGCAGGAAAGAAGCTGTAAGTTTCTCGTTCTTTATGCGTCGAAATATGAAGGCAAGCAGATAAAATGGGATACGGAAAGTATTGATTGTTCTGACGATGCGAATATTGTTGCTTTATCCCAAAAAGATGACTCTATTAAATTATTTAAAAATGCACATACAGTTTCGGAATTATATTCGGTGTGGGATGAAACGTATGAAAAGCGATTTTCGGGAGATGTAATTTTCAGAGATGATTCAAGCGCATATCAAATCGGGGTAAAACCGCTTAGAAAAGCGGATCTGAAAGATTTTGCGGACAATAATAAAATTGTAAATAAGTTTGAAGAGATTTTACGTCATAATAATGTTTCGGATAAGGAAAATGCATTTAACCGTTTAGTGGCTCTGTTTATTTGTAAATTAGTCGATGAGATTCAAAAAGATATGGAGGAGATCGTAGATTTTCAGTACAAAGTCGGCACGGATACTTACGAAAGTTTGCAGGACAGGCTTCAGCGTCTACATAAAGAAGGCATGGAAAAATTTATGAAAGAAGAAATTTTTTATGTGCCTGATGACTATGCCGAAAATTTAGTTCGTCAATATACCGGACAAGAGAGAAAAAATATGATCGCTCATCTGAAACATACGCTGCGTATATTGAAATTTTATACCAACAATGATTTTGCGTTCAAAGACGTTCACAACGAACAATTATTTTTACAAAACGGTAAAATATTAGTAGAAGTTGTTCAGTTGTTTGAAAAATTCAGAATAATAGGATCTGAAAATCTTCAGATGTTAGGAGATTTGTTTGAACAACTGCTCAGCAAAGGCTTTAAGCAGAATGAAGGTCAGTTTTTTACTCCTGTTCCGATCACAAGATTTATATGGAACAGTCTGCCCGTCGAGAAAATACTTAAAACCGAAGAAGGTGCGGGCTTGCCGAAGATCATCGATTATGCCTGCGGAGCCGGACATTTTTTGACGGAAGGGTTTGAAGCTGTCTCAGCATGTGTTAAGGCAAATGATGGTTTAAGAGAGCTTGACCGGTCTTTTGCCGAGAACAATATTTTCGGGATTGAGAAAGATTACAGATTAGCCCGCGTATCTAAGATCTCGCTGTTTATGCATGGTGCAGGTGAGGGAAATATTATATTCGGAGACGGTCTGGAAAACTATCCTGACAAAAATATAAAACCGAATACATTTGACATTTTAGTAGCGAATCCTCCGTATTCTGTATCTGCGTTTAAGCCCCATTTAAAGCTTAAAAATAATTCGTTTTCTATATTAGATACTATTTCAAATAACGGATCTGAAATAGAAACATTATTTGTCGAGAGGATTTCCCAGCTTTTGAAACCGAACGCAGTGGCGGCGGTTATTTTGCCGAGCAGTATATTGAATAAGGAAAATGAAAGTTTTATCTGCGCAAGGGAATCTATATTAAAGAATTTCAAGATAAGGGCGATCGTTCTTATGGGAAATAAGACGTTTGGCGCGACAGGAACGAATACGGTTGTGTTGTTTCTGGAAAAATATAATGAACCGCCGAAAAAAGCCGATTTGATCGAAGACAGCATCGACGCTGTTTTTAACGGATGTAATTTGGACGGATGGGAAGACAAAGCGATATTGGAACAGTATTTGAAAAAGATCGACGTAAGTTCTGAAGTCTATGAACGGTTCTTATCAGAAGCGGTTGATATCGGCGATATAGAAGATAAATATTTTTTAAAGTATAAAGAAGCTTTTTTGGCATTATCAAAAACGAAAGAAAAGCAGAAACAAAAGACGTTCGGTAAATTATCAGAAAAAGAGCAGAAAAAACTGCTGACAAAGCAGTATTATCAATATGTAAAAAAGATAGAACGGGAAAAAATGAAATATTTCTCTTTTGTTTATGATCAAAGGACATTGATCGTGGCAGCTCCGGATGATAACAAAGGTCAGGAGAAGTTTTTAGGTTATAAATGGAGCAATCGAAAGGGGCAGGAAGGAATACAGATCATAGATGAAGGCGGGATGCTGTATGATGCGGAAAACAGGATGTCTGATCGTACGATTGCAAGTCTGATCCGAAAAATGTTTAACGGAGAGGAAGTGTCTTTAGATGATCTGGAAGAGTATTATTATTATCTTCATACGAAAGATATGATCAGTTTTAGCGAGGTGTATTTTAACAAAGCTATAAAAACTACGAAGACGCGGCTTCTGAAAGATGATCCGGGCCTGACGGCATATTCCCTTTCTGATGAAAAGACGTTTGATATAACGATCGGAGACCGGGTTTTGTCGGAAGAGATCGTTTCCGGAGGAAGAGTGCCTGTTTACAGCGCGAATGTGTATGAAGAGTTTGGCAGGATCGACAAAGAAAATATGAAAGATTACAGCCGTCCTTCGGTGATATGGGGAATCGACGGTGATTGGATGGTGAATATCATTCCGGCCGGTGTGCCTTTTTATCCTACGGATCATTGCGGCGTGTTAAGGATCAAAACCGAAAAAATCCTTCCCGAATATATGATGTATGCGCTTCAGGCTGAAGGTGAATATGAAAGGTTTTCCAGAAACAACAGAGCTTCCGCACAAAGGATCAGATCGTTGGTTGTTCAGGCGCCGGAAACAAAGATCCAGAAGAATATAATCGATGAGCTTAAAGCGTTAGATGATAAGATAAACGGACAAAATGCTGAAATTGAAAAATACGAGAATAGTATCAGGACAAAATTTGATCAAATATTTCATTTGGAGGAGTTTATTTCCGATGGAGTATTTTCAAAGTATGAAGGGTATTCCGTAGAGGATTTATGTATTGACGGAAGAGGCAGAGTGATCAATCAGCAGTATATAGAAAATCATAAAGGTCCATATCCGGTATATTCTTCTCAGACAACAAACGACGGTATATTCGGATCTATTGATACGTTTGATTTTGACGGAGAGTATATTACGTGGACGACTGACGGCGCGAAAGCAGGAACTGTTTTTTACAGAAACGGAAAATTCAACTGTACAAATGTATGTGGAACACTGAAAGCAAAAAACGATAAGGTAAATATGAGATATCTGGCATATTTGTTGAATCGGATCGCTTATAAGTTTGTAAGTCGTGTGGGAAATAATAAGCTGATGAATGACGCTATGAAGAAAATCGTAGTACCTGTTCCGAAAAGACAACTGCAGGACGAGTTTGCTGATTTTGTGCAGTCCGTTGAGAAATCGAAGTTTGAATGTATCGGTAAAAAGGAAAAGTTTGAAATTGAAAAGGATACTTTTGTCCATAAATATTTCAGGTGAATATATTTTTGACTGCCGCAAAGGAGATTGTTTTGAAGAAAGAAGAAAAAAGATTAATTGAAATCATCAGAGATGTACTGGCGGGGAAAAACAAGTCCGAGTGGTCGATGCAGATTTCAAAAGAGGAAATTGAACGTGTGATAAAGTGTGCAAGAGTACACGGAGTCTTACCGTTTTTGCAGGAATGTCCTGTATTTATGGAGGAACCGTATCGGGAAAAACTGTTTTTTTATTTGAAAGATTATGCATACAAAGACGCGCAGCAGGCGTATGCGGCAGAGACGTTGTTTGAGTTGTTTGAAAAAAACGGGATTTATTGTATGCCATTGAAAGGAATACGGACAAAGCAGTTTTATCCGTACCCGGAATTTCGTACGATGGGAGATCTGGATATTTTATATAAAGAAGATCAGACAAAGAAATTAAAACAGGTTATGCAGGATGCCGGATACAAGTTCGGGGGATATAACATCAAGCATGACGAATATGAAAAAGACGGCGTAACGATTGAAATGCACAGAGATGTTCTGTTCAGACTGACCAATGCATACGACTATTTTGCTGATATTTGGGAGCGGGCAATTCATGCAAAAGGGAAACAGTATATATATGAAATGAGTTTGGAAGATCATTACTTGCATTCGGTGTGCCATCTTGCCGAGCATTTTGTGAGAGGCGGCATCGGAATCCGAATGGTTCTTGATATTTATATTTTGTCGGAAACGCCACGAATGGATAAAGCATATGTGCAGCGGCAGCTCAAAGCTTTGAAACTTCAGAAGTTTGAGGAGAATATCAGGTCTTTGGCACAGCTTTGGTTTTCGGATGATGAGAAAACTGTGAGAACGGAAGTATCGGATGAACTGGAAAACTATGCTTTGTCAGGCGGTATTTTCGGCAGCAGGGAAACAGCGCGCAGGAACGGAACTGTGCTGTATGAATCAAAGAACAAGTTTGTAAAACAGTTGGTCTTTCCGTCTTATGAGGTGATGAAGACATCTTGTCCGTGGCTGAAAACACCGATTTTGCTTCCGGCTGCGTGGTTGGTTAGATATAAAAGAGCATTGACAGCAAGCAGGGGAAATATAGGATATCATATTGAAAGAGCAAAAACTTTTGACCGTGTTGAAGATCAGGAGCAAAAAGAACGGTGTCAGTTTTTTGAAAGATGCGGTTTAGAAGACGTTTCGGAGAATTTTTGATAAAATACAAAATGAGATTTTAGACACAGTGATAACAGGATTACTTAAGGAGCGTTATGAGAAATAAGAAAATACAGATTTTGCTCGTATTTGTTTTGGCAATCGGACTTTTCGGTCTGCTTTTCTATTGGAGATACGGGGAAAAAAAGCAGATGGAGAGCTTAAACGGGTTGCAGGAAACGTACAAGGAGTATGATAAAAAGATCCGAGAGATACGCAATGACATGGAAAATAAAAAAGCAGAAGTGAATGATATTGAGAAACCGGCGAACGTAATTCTTGCATTTTCAGAGGAAGATCAGGAACTGATGGATCGGATCGTTCCGGCTCTTGAAGGCAGAGGGATACAGGCCACTCTTGTTTTGAAAAACACAGCGGAGCATCATCAGGAAACAGTGACGTATTTAGGACAGCAAGGCTGGGATTTCGCTTTTGGAGGTGAGATCGGGGAGGAGAAAGACGCTTATATAGAAATGCTGAAAAGTACTGTCAAACAATACGAAGAAAGTACGGGAAAGATTGCGGGCGCCTATTTTTTTAACGGTAAGGAATATGGAAGAGGAAGCAAGATTTTATATCCGAATTTTAAAGAAATGGATTTTAAGATCGGGGTGGCTTTTGCGAAAGATGCATCTTCTTTGAAGCATGGAAAAAATACAGATTACAATATGGAGATAGAAGAATGCCAGAATATTTCCATGCGTGAAGATATGGAAACGATCGAAAATATTTTGGATCAGGTCATAGAAGCGAGAAGCGTAGTTGTTTTATCGGATTTTAGTTTGGAACGGCAGATGGAGATTGCAGGCGAGGCTTCGCTGGAGCATTTTGAGGAAATACTTGATCTGCTCTTACAAAAACAAAGTGAAAGTGATCTTGTAGTCGGAAGCGTTACATGTTATGAAGGAACTTTAGAAGACAGAGCGAACAGAATAGAACAGCGTCGTCAGAAATATTCGGAATACGAACAGAAGTGTCTGGAAGAAATCGAACAGTTAACAAAACAGCGTGATGAAGCGCTTGAAAAACAAGAAGTGAAAAAATAGAGGGAGTTTTCTCGGAAAAAGGACAGATTAGATTTGTGATTCGGGAGGAAGTACAGTGGGGATTTATGAATTTGCAGGATGTGTTGTATCTTATGAACCGCTTTACGGTCTGCTTCGGCGGCGTATGGAGACGTATCGGTCGGATACAGAGGGGCAGCCTGATATAACGCTTGACGGTACGAAAGAAGATTATGAAAAACTGAGAAAGCAATATCCGCACCTGTCTATAGAAGAGTGTGAATATAGTTGTGCCGGAGCTGAATTTTATATGAAACTGTTAAAACATCAAGGGTTTATGATCCATGCTTCGGCAGTAGAAAAAGAGGGAAAAGCCTATCTTTTTTCGGCTCCGAGCGGAACAGGGAAATCTACGCATGCGCAGCTTTGGCGGCAGACGTTCAAAGGAGAACCGATTCGGATCATTAACGATGACAAGCCCGCAGTTTGTCTGCAAAACGGCGTATTTTATGCATGCGGGACTCCGTTCAGCGGGAAAACCGATAAAAATGAGAATCGCAAAGCGCCGATACAAGGACTTTGTATGCTGCATAGAGGAAAAACAAATAAAATACAGAAAATACAGGAGAATTGGCGGCAAAACGGCAGTTCTCCTAAAAGTCTTTTTTGGAGGTCAAAGAATATGACGGTTTTGGTGGTAGGCGGCGGTGGCCGCGAGCACGCATTGGTGCGCAAGATCAAAGAGTCACCCAGAGTGGACAGTGTGCATTGCTGCCCGGGCAATGGGGGCATTGCCTATGATGCAGTGTGCCACAATGTGGCGGCGATGGATATAGACGGCGTTGTGGCGCTGGCAAAGGAGATTAAGGCAGACCTGGTGGTAGTGGCCCCGGACGATCCGCTGGTGGCCGGTATGGTAGATGCCCTGAACGCGGCAGGCTTTGCCACTTTTGGCCCCCGAGCCAACGCAGCTATCATTGAAGGCTCCAAGGTATTCTCCAAGGATCTGATGCAAAAGTACCACATTCCCACCGCCGAGTATCGGGTATTTGACGATCCCCGGGCGGCCATTGAATATATTACGGAGAAAAACGAATTTCCCACTGTCATTAAGGCAGACGGTCTGGCTTTGGGCAAGGGCGTGCTGATTCCGGAAACTTTGGAAGAAGCGGTGGCCGGTGTTAAGGAAATTATGGAGGACAAGGTGTTCGGTGCCTCCGGCAATCATATTGTGGTGGAGGAGTTCCTTACCGGGCCGGAAGTGTCTGTGCTGGCCTTTACCGATGGCAAGTGCGTGCGCCCCATGGTGTCCTCCATGGTACCTATTATAGAAGAAAGCAACGTATCAAATAGAGAAAGGAGCCAATCGGGATGAGCAGATATAATAAAAGAAAACACCAAAACACCTGCATATATATAGATGGGATATTTTCTTAAATGGATAAACAATAATGATAAGAAGCAAAGACTTAACGCATGAAACATGGCACCACAAACAAGAGAAATAAATGCTCTTTTCTTTTTACCGACAAACCACCAGGAATACCCTTTCCAAACAAAGCTCACCATCACCCCATGACGAATCAAGTTAAAATGGAAAGATAAAAAGAATAGAAATACATATAATACGACTGACAAAGGTATATTATCTGAAAAAAAAGCAATGGCTCTTTTTAGATTACAAACTATTATCAAAAAAAGAATAAATGAAAGGAGTTCAAATGGAGCACCAATAGAACGCAACAAGGAGGATAACAGCACATAACCAGGTTCCACAAAAAAATCTTCACTCGTCAATTCAAACAAAGAATGAATTCGATAATAATAATCCGTATATTCCAAGTAATCAGTTCCTACGTCATACCTAAATACTACCATTACGAAAAGTGCAAGAATATATATGAAAATAATATAAAACCCCGTTCTCTTCAATCTGCTATCCTGACTCAGAAATGTTCCTATAACACCTATCCACAATAAAAAATAATAAATCCCCATTTACTTGATTACAAATTAACTGCCCTAACTTGTCAATAACAATACTACAACTTGTACACGTTCTTCCCCAATATGTATATTTCCTGAACCTCTGCCATCATAAGGTTCTCTTCCTTCGACACCTTACTAAAGTAATAACCATCCGTTAAGATTGCGACTACAAAGTCTTTTATTTCATAACGTAAACCTTCACCTACATATGGATAAAAATACTTCTTATTATAATTTTGGTCTTCATAACGAACCTCAAAGTAATCAGTCTTCCACCATGGAGCTGGTACATACACATACCCCTTGGTTCCTGCAATAGTCAAAGAACCTTCTGTCTTAACGCCCAAGCCTACTTGAAATGAAGCAACGGCATGATCATAACGAAAAACAGCCTTAGTGAACATATCCACATCATTCTTCATCTTGGAATAAAAATTAATGTTTCGGAACTTTGTTCCCAAAAACTTAAAGATAGGCAACAGAGGAAAACAAGCATTTTCACTCATACTACCGCCAAAGTATTTGCTGTCAAGCTTTGCTGAATTTTCGTCTGTAAGAGTGGTCACAGAAGCATTTACCTCAACGATCTCACCAATCACACCGGAGTTGAGCAGAGAGAATAAGTGCCCGAAAGCAGGACAATAAGCAGTTTTGAGTGCGATCTGAAGCAATAACCCTTTTTTCTCTGCAATCGAGTAGAGTTCTTCTGCCTGCTTCTTACTAAATACAAATGGAGTTTCACAAAGAACAGACTTTCCCGCGTTCAAAGCAGACTTTGCATATTCATAATGAGTATAGTGTGGAGATGCAATATAAACGGCATCGCAATTTTCATACAACTCTTCTAAATCACGAGCAACTATAGGAATCAAGAATTTTTCACAGAACGAAACACATTCTTCTTGATTAGGATTGTATGCAACAGAAACGGACGCACTATTCACATTTTTCGGCTCTGGAACAAAACGTGAAGCAATACTGCCAGTACCAATAATGCCAATATTAACAATAGGACGCTTCTGGCGAAGCAAAGTAGATGAGACACCCTGAGTGCGAGGAAGGTAAATGACTTTACAGAACTCATTGAGATAGTCAAAATAGCCTTCCCAATCTGAACCGATTGCAAAAACATCCACTCCATATTTCTGTATATCATCAATCTTCTGCCCACGATATTCTTCTATCACAATTGATCTGCAAGACCAGTGGATTTAACCGCTTCAATACGTTCCATCACGTTATTGCACGTGTTCATCTTGCCTCTCTCCAAGTCGAAATTATCTGTGGTAACACCCACAATGAGGTAATCACCTAAAGCTTTCGCACGTTTTAAGAGGTTATAATGCCCCTGATGAAACAAATCGTATGTTCCTAATAACTTTCTTCATAACCTTAGATAAATCGCTTTTCTCTTAAATCAATAAATGCAGCAATCAGTTTGTCGTAATCCTATATAGTCCTTGAAACGTTCATCCTTCAACATGGCCTCATAAATCACTCGCGTAC
>OHAO01001183.1_pt1 | contig 18781 bp, 13 predicted proteins | sample 1577151 | NCBI WGS metagenome assembly OHAO01 (sample SAMEA3541585, study PRJEB24748) | human gut metagenome | biome: human gut; feature: human-associated habitat; material: faeces | place: China | collected 2012 | reverse complement strand
TAAACTCTCCTTTCTGCGCCCCTGTTACGCAATAGGGGCATTTTTCGGGTGTTTTTCCCGGCTCTTGGCTTGGGAAAAACGGCGATTTTCCAATAGAAAACGCTCCGGCGATACATTCCTCGTCCAGAGCGTTTCTATCGTGAAAAATGGGATTTTTCCGGCTCTTGACGCTCATACATAGATAAGCTCAAACTTGACGATTTCCTCCGCTTGCGCCTTGCAGGTGTTCATCAGCCCCACCCATTGCATGGGGTCTGCGGCTTTCAGTTCCTCGGTTGCGCCCGCACCCTCGGCAAGCTGCGGGATAATGAGGTCAAACCTCGCCGCTTTCAATAACCTGCTTATAAATAGCAACACTTGTCCTACCACGTTTTTTATACTATACTGATATCATCAAATCGAAAGAAGGTACTCTCATGACAAAACAGGAAATCAGCGAGATCAAAAAGCTGTTCACCCCGAAAAACTGCTCCATCACAAGAATCTGCGGATGCTACGTGGATGGAGAGAAGAATAAAAAGACGGAATTAAAGCAGGCGTTTCTGGCACTGCCGGAGGAGGAAATGTTCAAGTATTTCGAGATTCTGCGGAAGAGTCTGTCCGGCACCATCGGCAAAAATCTGCTGAATCTGGAATTCCCGTTAAAGAGTGAAACGGAGGGCGGTACGCAGGAATTCCTGCTGCGTCTCAGAGACAGCCGTCTGAAGGACGATGCATTGCTTGAGCAGTTCTACGACCGTATCATCGAGTCTTATGAATATGTGGGCAATTATCTGATCCTGCTGATCCACGATGCCTACGATGTACCGGGACGCACCAGAGACGGCATTGAAATGGAGGATGCTTCCGATGAAGTCTATGACTATATCCTTACCTGCATCTGTCCTGTGGATCTGTCCAAGCCGGGACTAAGCTACAACGCAGTGGAAAACACCTTCCAGAACCGTATCCGCGACTGGGTGGTAGGCATGCCGGACGCTGCTTTCCTATTCCCCGCATTTAATGACAGAAGCACTGACCTGCACAGCACACTGTACTATTCCAAGGATGCGGAGGAATTAAAGGAAAACTTTGTGGATCTGATGTTAGGCTGTCCTCTTCCTCTGTCCGCAGGCGGTCAGAAGGAAACCTTCCAGTCACTGGTGGAGGAGACATTAGGCGATACCTGTGCCATTGAAGTAGTAAAGAACATTCATGAAAAAATGAGCGAAATTGCCCAGGAGCATAAAGAAGATCCCGAACCTGTCATGCTGGATAAAAATGAAGTGAAAACAATCTTCGCCAGCAGCGGTGTAGCGAACGACCGCATGGACGTCTTCGATCAGTGTTTTGATGAGACTGCCGGAGAGAACACAGCTCTCATGATGAGCAATGTCTATAACCCCCGCAGTTTCGAAGTCAAGACACCGGATGTAGTCATCAAGGTCAATCCTGAGCGCACGGATCTCGTCAACACGAAGCTGATCGACGGCAGACAGTGTCTCGTTATCGAGCTGGACGGTAATATCGAAGTCAACGGCATCACCGTCCGGGCTGCCGGAAGCGGGGACAGGGAAGAATCTGAAGAATAAACCACCTGCCAAACGACAAGAATCGCACAACGAACTTGTGTAAAAAACCAGGAACAGCCTTACGAATCCAAACATCCGAAAGCTGTCCCTGGTTTTATTTTATGCGAAATCAACTATTGAATCTTGAAGTACTGCATGCTCTCAGCCAGTTCATCCGCAATCTTCTTCAGCTGTCCGGCACTGTCATATACCTGCTTAAAGGTATCCAGAACCTCCTGTGTCTCGGTATAGGTCTGCTGCGTACTATCTACATTGTCATGCGCAATCTGCGAAAGCTGCTCCACAGCCTCCATGACTTCTCCACGGGACTCAGCCAGTCTGCCGGTACTCTCTCTGATCTGCAGGATACTCTGCATGGAAGCTTCAATCTCCTTCAATACCTCTGAGACATTGGCTCTGGTCTCCTGCATACTTCCACTCTGTTCGGTGATGATCTCCTGCATCCGCTGCATGATCTCCATTTCCCGGGCGGAATCTTCCATCAATGCTTTCGTGGTCTCTTCAATCTCGTGGCCGGACTGGTTGGACTGTTCTGCCAGCTTTTTGATCTGGTCCGCTACGACTGCGAATCCTCTTCCGCTCTCTCCGGCTCTAGCCGCTTCGATGGAGGCATTCAGGCTCAGCAGGTTCGTCTCCTCGGCAATGGACGTAATGAATTCCATGGCGGTATTGATCTTCTGGATTGATACGTTGGTACGGTCGGTCTGCTCCTTGACCTCTCCGATGATCCGCTCCACTTCTTCATTGATATGGCACAGCTGTGCCAGCGTATCTGCGGTCTTCTTACTGGACTTCTGCATGGAAGCTGCATTCTGGTTCAACGTATCCACTTCTGTGGATGTCTCTGTGATATGTTCTCCCATGATCCGCATATTCTCGGAAGTACTCTCTGAATTCTTCGACTGCTCCGTAGAATTTGCCACCACCTGACTTACAGCGTTCTGTACTTCATTCATGGTACCGTTGGTAGTATCTGCTGCATTTCCCAGCGCCCTGGAAGCCTCCAGCAGACTCTCGGAATTCTGGGAGATTCCTTTCAGGATACCTTTCAGAGTATCCTTCAGTTTTACGGTAACCCTGGACAGATCTCCGATCTCGTCCTTCCTCTTTAACATCTTGTCATCGACCCAGACGGTGAGATCCCCCTCTGCGACCCTACCCATGATGCTGATACTCTTCTTGATATTGTGGCTGATAGAGGTTGCCAGCTTCAGCCCCACGCCGATGCACAGGATCATTGCCACGCATACTGCTGCACCAATGCCGAAAATGATTCCGTTTACTACCGCATCCTTGCTTTCTTTATCGGTACCGACAAATACCATACCAATAATCTCATCATCGGAGCCATTCTGATAGACCGGCATGAAATAGCCATAATTCATAACACCGTCCAGCGATACAGAATTGCTGAAATATTCCTCGCCGTTCTGTAAGACCGTCTCCACGATCCGCTCTCCTGCCGGAGAATTCAGAATACGATCCCCGTTACTATCCAGTGCGGAGGTCATGATTCTGCGGTCTCCGTAGAAAAAGGTTACGTCCATTCCGGTATTGTCTTTGATTCGGTCCACCAGACTTTCGGAATGTGAGATATTATAGCTGCCTTTCCAGATGTCGCCATTACTGGATTCCATATAGTCACCAGTGTTCTGGTCATATGCTGCCAGCGTTGCCGCAGCCGTTCCCTTCAGTCCTTCTTCGATTTCCTCCATCATGGAACTGCGTACCGTCGTCAGCATAAAAAAGATAGATAACAGTCCCAGCAATACTACCGGTCCGATGGTCATTGACAGAATCTTTTTTTGTATACTCATGAAAATGCCCCCTATTCTACCACAGATACGGTCTTGAAATACCAGTTGATACCTCCGGTGATCGTTGCATCATCCAGCGTTGTTCCTTCTTTGCCCACAGTCTCTCCCGTATTAGTCTCGATCACACCGTCAAATACCCCGTTTTCTCCGGATAAAATCTGCTTCTTGGCTTCCTCTACTTTCTCTTTCGTTCCTTCCGCACAGAAATCCGCCAGATCCGTGATGCTCACCAGATTTTCATTCATGCCGCCGTAATAGTTGCTGCCGTCCCAACTGCCGTCAATGACGCTCTGCACTGCTGCCGTATAGTAAGCACTCCAGTTCCATACCACACTGCACAGGCAGGACTGCGGAGCATCCTTACTCATATCCGAGTTATATCCGATACTGTACACACCCTTTTCCTGTGCCAGTGTCTGGGGATATACGGTATCACAATGCTGTGCGATCACATCACAGCCCATATCCAGTAACGTCTGTGCCGCAGCTTTTTCTCCCTCTGGATCGTACCAGCTGTTTGTCACCCTTACATATACTTTTGCGTCCGGATTGACCGAATAGATGCCGAGTGCAAAGGCATCAATACCGCCGGTGACTTCCGAATTGGAAGAATCCATAGCTGCCACATACCCGATTTTATTGGAAGAAGTATTCATTCCCGCCACGATACCGCTCAAATATCTCGCCTGATAAATTCTGCCGAAATAGTTGTTGAAATTTTTACCGTTGCTCATATATCCCGTGCCGTGGGAAAAATACACATCCGGATATTCTTCCGCCATCTCTGCCGTAGTCTCCATATATCCCCAGCTGGTGGTGAAGATGATATTGCATCCATCGTCGATACATTCCTGAATGGCCTGTCTGGTCGCCTTGGCATCGCCGTCGTTGACATTGATCTTACGTACGATCTGATCATCTGATAATCCCAGATTCTGCTGCATTCCCTGAATTCCCAGATCATGAGTATAAGTGTAGCCGCTGCCCTCCGCCGGATCCGACAGATGCAGTACTCCTACCTTGATCTCCTCCTTTGGAATCCCTGCAGTCTGTGTTGTTGCGCTGCTGCCGCTTTCCGACTGCACCACCTGTGTAGTCCCATTGCCACCTCTTGCCTCATATCCGATGTTTGTAGCATAATCGTCCACTTCTCCGGTACTACCACAGCCTGTCAGAAGTGCACACCCCAGCAGAATTGCCGCTGCCTTCCGAAAGTTTCCTGTTTTACCTCTTCCCATATACAAGTACCCCTTTCTCTTTTGTAGTCTATGTATATCTCTTATCTGTACCGTCTGATTTTTCAGAATCGGTTGATTCTACAAATATAAACTACAGCCTTCCCTTATCCCCTGCTTCCATGGCAGGTAAAATAAATCACCTGATACTCTTTTGCAATCTCTGCAAGGAACCGCATTGCTCCCTTGGTCCGGTTCTCATCCAGATTCACAAAAGGGTCATCCAGAATCAAAAACGGTTTCTGTTCCTCATACATGGCTTCCACCAAAGCAAGTCTCATACAGATACCGATCAGGTCACGGTTGCCCAGACTCAGATATCCGATGTCTCGGGGCATATTGCCTTCAACCACCTGCAATCTGGTATTGGCATCCATCTGATAATTTTCGCATTCCGTTCCCGTGAGAATTCTGTAATATTTCCGGAACCCCTGCATGACAGGTTCTGTATATTTCGCAGTGAACGAACTCTTTGCCTGTTCCAACAGATTTTTTGTCATTCCAAGCAATTCATATTGTTTGAGTCCTTCCTCTGTCTTCTCCTGCAACGCTTCCAGCTCTTCCTGCATATTTTCCACATTATCCCAGGATTCCTGTAAGTCGGAAAGTTGTTTCTGATAGCTGTCAATGGTCTGAAAACGTTCTTCCATACGCTCCGAAAGGACCTGCATTTCATCTGCCAGACTTTCCAGGGATTCCTCTCCCTCCGGGATCTTCAGTGCCAGAAGTGCCGGAATGTCCTCTTTCTCTTCAAACGCTTTTATCTCCTGCTCGATTCTCCGATATTCCTGTAACTCCTTCTCATAATCCTTTCTATGACTTTCCAGTTCAGCCAGCTGTTCTTCCGGGTGCTCCTCCGGAATCAGCTGCAACGACACAAAATAGTCTTTTACCTGTTCTTCCAGCGCTTCGTATTTCTGTTTTTGTTGTAAATATTTCTTTTGTTTTTCCAGTAAAAGCTGTCTCTGTCTGCACTTTCCCGCCAGTTCATGCAATGCCGCAAGATAATTTTGTGTTTCCGGTACTTCTCCGTATTCTGCCAAAAACTGCTGCAAATCTTTCTGCAGTGCGGCAATTCTCGCCGTCTTTTCATCCGATCCTGCCTGCTTCTGCCGCTCCAAAAGTGCCTTGTAATCTTTTCTCTTATTCTGCAGTTCCACAAGCCAGGAGGTCAGTTCCAGTCCTTCCCGAAGTCCCCAGCGAGTGCAGAAATCCTCAATCTGTTCTTCCTCTATGCGGACCTGTGCCTCAAGTTCTTCCATTTCCTGTTCCAAATAGGAAAGCTCTGTATTTTCTCCCGTTTGGACTTTAGATCTGCCTGCTGTAAACAACAGTGCCGCTGCCACAGCTGCAATTCCCAGTACGATCAGGACTCCTCCGATCACTCCCTGTCCCAACAGGATCACAGCAAAACCGCCAATCGATAAAAGAATGCCAAAAAGCAACAGCATTTTTTTCCTTTTACCTGCTTCTTCCTGCTCCCGTAAGCATCTGGCATCTTCCTGTGCCTGTATGGATTTCAGGGTTTTCCTCTGTATTTCTTTCGCCTGCAGAAGACTTTTTCCTTCATTGCGGTTCGTCCAGGCATTTTTTACCCTGTCGATCTCCGCCTCCTGCGGCATTCCTTCCGCAAAATATCCGGAAAGCTCCTCTAACCGTCTGCTCTCTTCCACTGACAGGGCATTTTTTCTTGTCGCGCTTTCCAGGCTCTCAAGTTCTTGTGCCTCAGCATATTTTTCTTCCAGCCGGGCATTGTCCACCATGGGAAAATCGTTTCTTAACTGTGCCTGCTCTTCCTCTGTCAGGCAATAGATTTCCATTGCCTTGCGGACAGAAATCCCCTGATTGCAAATGGCTGTTTTTTCGCGTAATTCCTCTCCCTTAGGTATCACGCCGTTAAAATAGCTTTCCGCTTCTTTTAAAGTCTGCTGTCTCTGTGCCATTTTTGCACGCAGATCCAGGTACTTCTCTTTTTTCGCCTGTTGATCCTTATAAATTCCCAGTTTCTTTTGTCTCTCCTGCAGTTCTGTCAGTTCCGCAGAAAACTTTTCTCTCTCCTCGATCGCCGCCTTTTTCCGGGCATCAATACTTTCCATCGTATTCTGTATCTCCTGCCCGTTACGGATCTGCGTCTTCAGTTCCGTAATGCGGTCCTTGCTCTGACGGAGCGATCCGGTCTTACGAGAGGGTGACATGCTGTTTAACAGATCGTTCAACCGCTTGTCCGCTGTCTCAAAATTATTGATATCGTCCGTATTCTCCGCCAGATTCCCGATTTTGGCATTGATGCCGTCCGTGACAAAGGTCTCGCAGTCATTCTGTGAGATAAAAATCGTTCGTTCAAAGGATCCTTCGTCGATCCGGAACAACTCTTCTCCCAGATTTTGTGTGAAATCACTGCATGGCAGATTTGTTTTCATATCTGTCAGCTGAAATTCATCTTCTGCGCTTTTACTTCCGAAGGTTCTGCGGACAGAATATTGCTTTCCTTCACTTTCGAATTGCAGTTCTCCGCCGTAGACGCCCTTTTGCCAGGGACTGTATCTCTTTCTCTCGTTTTCTAGAGGATCTCTCTTCCCTTCATTCCGGAATCCGAAAAGCATAACGCGTAAGAATGCAGCCAGTGTGCTTTTTCCCCAGCCGTTTTCCTCACAGACGGTGTTGCAGCCATCTGTAAAGTCATATGTAAAATCACTTAGTTTTCCGAAATTCTCAATGTGACATTTGATCAGTTTCATACGTCCAGGATCTCCTCTCCGGCCAGTGCCTGCAATCCGTAATGTATCACTGTCGCCTTATCCTCTTCCGACAGATCCCCTCTGCCCATGACAGTACGGATAAATTCTCCTTTTAAGGACTTATCCTTTGCAAAAGCAGCATAATCCACCAGATACGCAGAGCTGTCCTTAATCTTTACAAAATAAAAACGGTGGCTGAACTGATGTAGCAGAAAATCAATATCCTTTTCACTTTCCACATCTATTTTTCCGACCAGTTCATACTTGATCAGACTTTTCTCCGGGTAACCTTTCCCGGCTGTCTCGGCTCTCATCCGTTCCAGGATCTCCGTCGTGGATTCACAACCGGTAATATCCACCGGAATGGTATAGAGCTTCCGGGATGCGAAAGGAATAAAAGTACTGTCAATTGTACCTGTCAGCTCATCAATGTCAATCATCACAAAACCATGCTCTCCGCATTCGTCAAACCCTCTGCCCTCCAGACAGCCGGGATAGCAATAGACGCCTCTCGCATCCAGACGCTCTTTTTTATAGCTGTGGATGTGTCCCAGGGCAAGATAATCAATTCCCTTATTTTTCAATGCCGTCAGATGAATGATCTCCGCCTTATCTCTCGCACTGTATTCCGATTCCTGCCCATGCAGGACTACAATGTTGCATTGATCTGCGTCCAGAGACAATGTATGATAGATGCTTCCGCTGTTTTCCGGTGTCAGTTCCACCCCGGTAACTGCAACTCCCTTACCGGAGGTATTCTCCGTCCCTGAAAGTTCATAGCTTGTCCAGTGGTTCCCAAATAGATGAAGATTCTCCGGAAGTTCCGAAAGACTGGACGTAAAGCTTCCTTCGTCATGATTCCCCTGTAAGTAATAAAAAGCTATATGGGGATGTCCCTGAATTAAGTCTTTTACCACATTCCGGGCGGTAGCGGATACGTTTTTCGTATCGAACAGATCCCCTGCAATAATGATCGCCGCCACGCCCTGCTCTGCCCCGTATGCAACCATATTCTGAAAGGTGGTCAACAATTCCGTCTTACGTTCTCTCGCTTTTTCTTTGGTCAGATTTGCACTCATTTTGGAATCCAGATGGATATCCGCACAATGGATGATTTTCATATTGCTGCCTCCCGCATTAACCCTGTAGCACCTGTTGCAAAAGATTGTAACGATGCAGAACCTCATTCGCAAAACTGCATCTTTGATGTTCTCGTTTTGCAGACATATTCATTATATACGAATCTTTGTTCGATTACAACAAAAACGTATCGGTAGTGAGACATTCGGTCTCGTTTTCCGATACGTTTTTTTAAGATGCTGAATCACCTGTGTTTATGACTATACCTGCAGTCTGCCGGCTGTAATGAGTTTTCCGGATTTTCTGTCAAATAACAGAATATCTTCTCCACCGATCTCGAACTTCACTTCCTGGCCGATCTTGTAGGCGGTATTGCCGAAGACCACGCCGGTCAACAGGAAATCACCGATACGAAGCTTAATCGTGGATTCCATACCGGTGGGCATGGCACCGTAGATCACGCCGTCCAGTCCTGCGCCATCGTGTAATTGCAGGGCTTCGGGACGTACACCGATGACAAAATCCTCGTTGGTGATCACGGGAGCTTCCTGCAGTGCGTAATCGTCCTCGTTCACTCTGGCAATATGATACTTGAAGACTTCATCCTTGTTGGATTTCTCCACAGCTTTCTTATCCTGCATTTTCTCTTTGTGACGGGCTGCCTCATCGGCTTCGTTCTTATCTCTCTCTGCAAACCATCTTAGCAGATCCAGATGTTCTTTCGGAACAAACTTTGCCTTTCTACCGTCTAAGATCGTCACATCCAGGCTGCCGTTTTCATTCTGCACACCCTTGGCTTCGATAAAATTAATGGAAGGATTTCCTACGAAATCAGCCACAAACAGGTTGTTGGGTCTGCTGTACACAGTCAACGGTGCTTCATACTGCTGCAGCACACCGTTGTTGATCAGGCAGATCTTCGTTGCCAGTGTCATAGCTTCCATCTGGTCATGGGTTACATATACGAAGGTGCTTCCGGTCTCTACATGCAGACGCTGCAGTTCATATCTCATTTCCAGACGGAGTTTCGCATCCAGGTTAGACAGTGGCTCATCCATGAACAGTACCTGGGGTTCCGGTGCCAGTGTTCTGGCAATAGCAACTCTCTGCTGCTGTCCACCGGACAGTTCTGCGGGATAACGGTTCATGAACATTCCGATCTTAACGATACGGGATACTCTGCGTACCGCCAGGTCTATCTCTTCCTTGGAATATTTTCTGACCCTGGTTACTACCTTGCCACCGGATACGACTTCGAATTTCTCGTTAAGCTCTTCCCCTTTTTCCTTATGACCTGCCAGGATGCTGTCCAGCTTGGCAGTCAGTTCCTGCTTCTTTTGTTTTGATACACTTTCTTTGTCTGCTGCCTCGTGGAGTTTGTAATTATACAGCTCCTTTGCAGTATAGATAGAAATGGTATAATTATCGATCAGCTTCAGGTAGACCATATCCAGATCTAATTTTCCCTTTTTATCTCTACATTCCTCAATGAGTTTTACCAGCTCTCCCGGATTCTCCAGTGCCTTGATCATACTTTTTAAAGCTTTGGCATCCTCATCGATCACGGGAAGTTCTTCCTTGATATTGCCCAGTCCGAAGGAGATGTTCTGGTATACCGTCATGTTCGGCCACAGTGCGTAGTTTTGGAACAGGAATCCGACTTTTCTCTTATTTGCAGGAACATTGATTCCCGCTTCACTGTCGAATACCACCCGGTCTCCGATCTTGATCTGCCCGCTGGTAGGGGTCTCCAGACCGGCGATCATACGTAAGGTAGTGGTCTTGCCGCAACCGGAGGGACCAAGCAGAGTGATAAAGGAATTGTCCTCCATATCCAGACTCAGATCATCTACCGCATAGAATTTTCCCCAACGTTTTGTAACATGTGTTAATTTGATTTCCGGCATAGTTATTTACCTCCGATACCTTCATCCAGGCTGGCCCCGGTCAGTTTATTTACCAAAGTGTTAAAGATCAGGATCGTTACGATCAGGATCAGGTTGATGGCGCTGGAAAATGCATACAGTCCCATCTCATCGAAATAATCCAGTGTCGTGGAGAGGATAAAGCCCTGCGTACATAGCAGTAAGAACAGGGACAGCTCTCGCAGACAGGTCATGAACGGAAGCATATATCCGTTGATAATGGAAGACTTCTGGATCGGAATGATGATCCGCAGCATCCGCTTGTACCAGGGAATATCCTGGATGATGGCCGCTTCCTCAATCTCTCCCGATAGCTGCAGCATGGAGTTCAGTGCACTTCTGCTGGCAAAGGGAATGTACTTGATCACGCCTGCGATGATCAACAATGTGTAAGTGTTGAACAGGTTGATCTTGTCATTGGAGAACAGGATGAAGAAAGCTGCGCCCACTGCCAGGGACGGCATCAGGTACGGCAGGAATGCCACACCGTTGACGTAATTTGCCCACTTGCTTCTCCGGTTCTTGGATACTGCATAACCGATCAGAGTACCGATGGTACCTGCGATCAGAGCACAGCAGACAGCGACTAACATTGTTCCCTTGAATGCTCTCCAGATCAGCGGATTGTGGAGGATACCGGGCTGTCCGTACAGAGCACCGGCTCCGTTGTTATCCGTCAGCCACCACTTGGTGGTCAGAGCGCTGGGATCCATGGTGTACAGGAAACTGTAATCTCCCGGATTCGGAAGGAAAGTCTCCAGTGCGAAGGACAGGATTGGGAAAATACTGGTGAAGAAGGTGATAACGATCAGAATGACCGCGATCAGATATTTTCCAACCTTTCCTAGGTTGATCTTGGAGATCTGTCCGGATTTACCGGTAACCGTCGTATAATTCTTACGGCTCTTTAAGCTCATCTGGTTCATTAACAGGATCGCCACACCAAAGATCATCATGATGATGGCAAGAATACTGGCTTCCCCGGTATACTTGGAGTTCATGGAGATGTACTTTGTGGATAGAGTGGTCAGTCCCAGATAGTGAGGTACGGGATAACTTCCCATGGCGCTTCCGAATACCAGCAGGATCGTGGAAAGGATCGCCGGCTTTACCATAGGTAAGGTAATGCGGAACATGGTCTTCCACTTCGGTGTATCCAAAATCGTCGCTGCTTCCTCCAGATTGGCATCCATGTTGCGGAAGATGCCGCCGATCAGTATGTAGGCAAAGGGGGCGTAATGCAGTCCCAATACCACTGCACTGGGGAACAATCCCAAGCACCACCATTTCGGCATCGTAATATTAAAAAGCGAAGCCAGCAGTCCGTTGGAGGTTCCGGTGACTACATTACTGTTGAATACATTCTGCCATACCACTGCCAGTGTCCACTGGGGCATGATGTAGGGGAAAATAAAAATGGAGCTTAGATATTTTTTACATTTTAAATTGGTTCTCGTAATTAAGAATGCGAACAAACCGCCGAACAAAATGGAGATCAGGCAGGTAAAGACTGCCAAAAGAACAGTATTTAACAGCGGTGTCCACAGATTTGTTCTCGCCAGTTTACTGGTGAACAGATCCACATAGTTGGCAACGGAATATCCGCTTGCTTTTCCGGTAAGATGTGCATCGATGGTGCCTGGATGGATCTTGAAGGTATCCTCGACGATTGCCACGATCGGCGCCACTGTGGTAAAAGTAAGTACGATACCAAACAGAAGCAGAATGATATTTTGTGGCTTGGAGAAATACGTCTTGATCTTGTTCAGAACAATCACCATCTTGCTTGTTTTTTTTGTGGCACTCTGATTCATGGTTAACCTCTCTTCCCAATACAAGCTTTTGGTCCTGTAAACCATCCACCCCTGCGAATAAGAAAACTGCTACTTACATGCAGGCATGATGTAGCAGATTTTCTTATTCTGACAGGACGAATAGTCACTTTTCTATATCATATATCACTCATATCACTCAGCAGTATACTTCGGTAACAGTTCGATCCAGCTTCCTACCGTGAAGGATACGGATGCGCAGTACTCAGGATCTTCCAGCACCAGTTCGCCATCGGTAGACCACCAGTCGAAGCCTCTGTCATTCTTGCTCTCGTATACAACATTACCGTTCTCATCATTACCGCCGGTGCTGTGCTGATAGGTAGCTTCGATTGCCTTTGCCACTTCAGGGTTAGCGGAATAACCGCCCATGTCTTTGCCCCATGCGCTGAAGCCGTCTTCCGTACAGGTCATGTATGCGATGAAAGCACATGCAGTCCAGGGCAGCGGGCTGTTATCGGTAACAAACAGATAATGGCAGTAACCGTAGCCACCAATTCCCTTATAACCATCCTGATAAGCGGCAACCTTGATATTGTTCACAGATACACCTGCGGATTCTTCTACGGAGCGCAGCTTACTGTATACTAACAGTCCACACTGATCGGTAGCGGAATCGGATACCAGCGTATTACAGATAGGTCCATCATCGGTCTGGGCATTGTAGCTGCCTACCCAAAGTTTGATCCATGCCAGGGCATATTTACCATCAGCGCCTAAGCCTAAATCATTTGCCTCGGATTCCATTTCATCAATCGTGGGCTGGAAGTAAGCCTGCTCATCAGCGGGTAATGCATTGAAAGCATCCTTTAACATGGCTGCGTATTTGTCTTCGGTCAGCATGTACAGGAAATTCTTACCTACAACCTCGGAATCAATATCCATAAACAATGCGTGAGTTCCTTCCGCTACGAAGTCCCAGCAGTTGTCATATACTTTATCTCCGGTACAGTTGTATTCGAATACCTTATTCAGCGTCTGTAATGCCAGATAACCGTCCACCGCATCTGGTGTGGTTCCGTTAGCCTCTGCCCATTCCTTGGGAATGAACGTATCCAGTATTCCGGTCTGTGTCATCTTGGATTCGATCTGATTACCATCCTGGATCAGGGTCATTGCGAAGGTTCCTTCCGGCTTCAGGGAATCAGCGGTCAGCTGTTCAAAGATCTTGTTGTTCTTAGGCTGCTGCCAGTCAAATTCCATGCTGTAAGAAGGATCAATAGACTGCAGATACTCGATAAACAGGGGAAGTGCTGCTTTACCACGGCTGGAGTTACCTACGCCGTAAAAGGTCTTGCCGTTGGATTCTTCGATGGCCTTCTGTGCCAGTTCCTCCATGGTCATTCCTTCTGCCTGTTTGATGATCTGCTGAGTTGCAGTAAGATTTGCGTCGTCGGCTACCTCCGGGGTCTTGGTCTCTGCCACCGTCTCGGTTCCGGCTGTCTGTGTGTTATCTGCGCTTCCAGTTGCCTGGTTCTGGGTCTCGCTGCTGCCGCATCCGGCTAACATACCAACACTCAGTGCACAGATCATAAGTAACGATACTACTCTTTTCTTCATATGCTGTCCTCCCTTGAAACATATAGTTTGTATAACCCTTCATGGTCCACTTACTTGGAATGGGATGTTTCCCTCTTCCGTTCTGATGATTCTATTATACGTTGGGAATTCAGCAATTTGTATAAGGCAAAACTGTTATTATTTTAATATTTCTGATACTATGTATAGTTTTTCTGATATTTTATCGTTTCTTTTGTGCATCTTTGTGGTTTTACATGCTTCTATCCTGGTATTCAGAGGGAGTAACACCAACAATCCTCTTAAAGCTGCTGGAAAAATGTGCAACATCACGATAGCCCACCTGCTCCGCAACTTCATACACCTTATTCCGGCAGTCATTCAACAGTTTCATGGCAGTGCGCATACGAACTCTGGTGATGTATGCCGCCACCGTGTAATCCGTCTCCCTCTTGAATGTATGACTCAAATGTCCTTCACTGATCCCCAGGTGCTCTGCGATCTCTGCCACACACAATTCCGGATCCCCATAATGAGCGGAGATATAGTCTACGGCTGCCATAACATATTTGCTCTTGTCGCCTTTATTTAAGACCAGTTCGGGAAGCGGCTCCTCCTTGCTGTTTTCCAATTTTTCCTGTGTCCTCTTACGTTTCTCCAGTGCATTGTTCACTGCCTGTTCCAGTTCCCCGTCTCCAAAAGGCTTTAACAGATAGTCACTGGCCAATAATTTCAGAGCGCTCTGCGCATAGGAGAATTCACTGTAAGCAGTTAAAAAGATCACACTGACATCATTACCTTCTGCCCTCAGTTCCTTCAGCATTTCGATGCCGTCCATTTTGGGCATACGGATATCGCAGATCAGCAGATCCGGATGATATTTCCGCACGGCTTCCAGTCCTTCGATCCCATTGCCGGCTTCCGCCACGACGACACAGTTCAGTGCCTGCCAGTCTGTCTCCATCACGATTCCTCTGCGCACCAGCATCTCATCATCGATCACGATCACTTTGTACATCGTATTACTCCCTCCATTGTCTCTTCCCGTTTTCGGTATTTCCCCACTATCCGGTAAAAATTCCTCTCTGTCCGTTGCTCTGTATCGGTTCCTCAGGCTTCTCCGTATCTTACCGGCAATCGTAATGTCACTTTCGTACCGTGGACTTCGCCTTCCTCTTCTGTTCGCTGTCCGTCCGTAGGGTTTTCGGCGTGTGAGGTAAGGCTCTCCATATGAATGCCGTATTCTTCCCCATAGGTCAGCCGGATGATGGTATCCACGTTAGAGACCCCGATATGCCCCACCAGCTGCTCCTGTCTTCTGTGATTGATGGCATCTATCCGTTCTTCGGGAGCGCCGCAACCGTCATCGGTTACTTCAATACACAGAACATCTTCCTGTTCTGTGATCCGCACAAGTATATTTCCTTCTTCACTCTCCTTTAATCCGTGTAGTACCGAGTTCTCCACGATGGGCTGTATGATCAGCTTGGGGATCACGCACTCTTCCAGTCCCTCCTGCAGATCCACGGTGTACGAGAACTTATCATTGAAACGAATCTTCTGGATATCTACATAACAGTTCACCAGTTCCAGTTCTTCTTTCAGATAGATGAACTGTCTCTTGGAGATACTGGTCCTAAGGATCTTCGCCAGTCCCGCCGCCATGGTAGCGATCTCCGGGATATGGTTGACCTTCGCCACCCATTTCATGGTGTCCAGTGTGTTATACAGGAAATGAGGATTCAGCTGTGCCTGCATCATGGCAATATGGGAAGCATTGAGTTCCTTCTGCTTCTCCACCTTATCCTGCACGCTTTGCTCCAGTTCGTTGGCCATGATATTAAAGTTCCGGGACATCTGTCCCAGCTCGTCCTCTCTGTCGGAGACGATCCTGACGGTAAGGTCTCCTTCCTGCAATGTACGCATGGCCGTATTCATCCGTTCGATAGGACGGGTCATATTTCTACCCAGCCGGGAAGCCACCAGAACACACAGAATGACACTGATGGTCAGCATCACGATCAACACACTGTACATGGAGTTCAATACTTCTGTTGAAAACACGCTGGGACAGGACAATGCAGTATACAATCCACTGTCTCCCAGCGGCTGGATCAGCAGTTCTCCGGCACGATATGCTCCCAGCAGCTTATGACCAACCATGAGTTCTTCCCGGATCTGCTCTTCCTGCAGATTACCATTATCATAAATGGTTCTCCAGAAGGGGTCCATGATTGCTACCTCCGCTTTGGCATTTCCCTTATCATGAAGCACTTTTTCAAAATTTTCTGCGCGCATGCTGATCACAATATAACCTTCCGGTATACCGTCTTTTCCCATAAGTTTACCCGCTGCATACAATAAAATCTTGCTGTCATTCGTATCTGCACGCCGCAGCACCAGCGTCTCTTTACTATCCTCGACTGCTTTCAGGATGCCCCAGTATACCGGCAGATCTGTCTTGGCACTTCCCTGTGCCGTAGTGTAAATACATTTTCCGTTTTTATCATACAGATCAAATTGGGCATATGCTCTGTAATCAGTCACTTCCCGATAGAATTGCAGGTAAATCTTGCTCTTTGACCAGGTGTCATCTTCACCTATCTGGTCCACGATCCGGGTGTTAGCATTTATATTCTCCACTACCGCCTCAAACTCCTGAAACAATTCCAATATGCCGGCATCTATCTGTTCCGCCTGCTCTGTTACTTTTTTCTCATAATCGCTGTTGATCTTGGTCTCCATAGTCTGGATCAGGGATACTCCAAATAGCAATAATGGCAATAACGCAACTACACCGAAGCAGACCAGTAACTGTCTGTGAAACGACTTTTTAATCCACTTTTTCATCTGTTCTCCCCTGCAACGTCTCCCATGTGTTCAGAATTTTTTCCTTTTCCTGAGAAGCCCAATGAATATCATAATCGATCGTTTTTAATTTTGTCTGCTCCGGTGCTGCATACTCTTCCATATCATTGCGGACAGTTCTCCGGAAAAAGACTTCCTCCACCAGTCTCTGTACATCACTACTTACGGTAAATTCCAAAAATAATTTAGCATTTTCCATATGCTTTGTGCCCTTGACGATCGCTGTAGCGTCCGGTATGGCACTGGTGCCGTCCGTGGGGTAGATCACTGTAATATCTGCCCCTTCCAGAATCTTTTGTCTCGCCATTCCCTCCGTGGTAATACCTACCAGTCTGGTTCCGGCATTGACTTCCTCCAGTACTGCTACAGATGAGGGTGACAGGTAACCATCCAGTGCACCGGTAAAGGCCTCCAGCGTCTCCTGCGCATCCTGATCCGATACCTGAAGCATCGTACAGAGTGCTGTATAACTACTGCCGGATTTCGTAGGATCTGCGAACGCGATCTTTCCCTTCCAACGATCGGTCTGCAATTCCTCCCAGGTTCTGGGAGCCGCTACGGGATAGACCAGTTTATTGTTATAGATAAATACAGTCGGCAGCACAGAAAAGGGCATATAGGCATCTCCCTCCGTGCGATACTGTTCCGCAATTTGATCTATTTCGCTGACTTTATAAGGTTCCAGATAGTCTCTGCACTCCTCAAAATTTTCAACACCTCCACCGAACATGACGTCAAAGGTACCGGGTGCATCCTGTTGTAATTCATCAAAAAGTGCCAAAGTATCTCCTGCTTTGAGCTCTACAAAAATCCCTGTACGTTCCTCAAATTCCTTGATGATCGGTTCGTATACATCTGCTTTGTGAGCGGTATAGACGATCAGTTTTTTGTCTTCCGGTATCTGATAGACCGTCTCTTCGGACTTGCTGCAGCCAGTAAGTAACAGGAGAGCAACAGTCAGTCCAGACAGAACGGACGCCCTGATTTTATTTTTTTTGCTATATGATGTCCCCATAACTTTACCTTTATCTTTTCTGTTTGTTTATTTTCACTGTTTTGTTCCTGTTATCTCTCCGATTTTTCGATTTCGCTTACGGCTGCTGTATGTTGCAGTCTCCGCATCCGGTCGTACTGCCCATACATTTTTTGCACTTCGTTCTCCAGGATGTAGTAGTGGCGGATGTATGGGATCAGCAGGATCAGGATCACTATGGGGAGTAATAAGGTAAAAAGGCTGTCGGAGATCACACTTATGACGATCGCCAGCATCTCTAACAACGCAAAAGTCACCGTAACGATCAGATGGATCAGACGCTCATGCTGGAAAAATCCCACCTGCACAAGATGCTCCTTAAGCTTGTCCTGAACCATTTCCTGCATGGTCTGTTCCTCGGTATCCGTTTTCTTTATGTCAGTTTTCTTTATGTCAGTTTTCTCTGTGTCAGTTTTCTGTGTATGCGTCTGCCTCTGTACAGCCTGCGTTGAGTATTCACCGTGCTGTGACAATGTCTGCACGTTCTGCTCCATTTCTGTCAGCCATTCATCTATCTGTTTTCGATATTGCAAAATGCGCTGCTCCATTATTTTCCCCACCGTCCCGGTACTTGTATTACTCCATCATAGCTATTCTTTCGTTTTTCGTCAATGTGCCATAAATACAAATAATTCCAAAAGATAAAAAACGCCTCTATGCATACGCATAAAGACGTTTTCCTTCATTTCAAACATAAAAATGGGGCCTATAGGGCTCGAACCTATGACCCTCTGCTTGTAAGGCAGATGCTCTCCCAGCTGAGCTAAGACCCCACAAGGATTAAATAATCCTTTAACGACCCAGATCGGACTCGAACCGACGACCTTCGCCGTGACAGGGCGACGCTCTAACCAACTGAGCCACTGGGCCATATTTATTATTTATCTTATGAAATGGAACTGCTTTCAGTGGACCTTCGGGGACTCGAACCCAGGACCGACCGGTTATGAGCCGGTTGCTCTAACCAACTGAGCTAAAGGTCCGCAACCCTTTCGGGACTGATCTGTGATCAGATGACTCCAACGGGAATCGAACCCGTGTTACCGCCGTGAAAGGGCGATGTCTTAACCGCTTGACCATGGAGCCGCAATATTTATTTTCTTATGAAAAAACTCCCCGAGTAGGGCTCGAACCTACAACAACTCGGTTAACAGCCGAGTGCTC
>OHAO01001162.1_pt1 | contig 19045 bp, 19 predicted proteins | sample 1577151 | NCBI WGS metagenome assembly OHAO01 (sample SAMEA3541585, study PRJEB24748) | human gut metagenome | biome: human gut; feature: human-associated habitat; material: faeces | place: China | collected 2012 | reverse complement strand
GGAATATTTTCCCTCTTCCGGATGATAACCGCCCGGCGTGCTGGAAAACGTGATGAACCCGACGAACATCGGCGCGATCTTCCGCTCGGCGGCAGCGCTTGGTGTGGACGCCGTGCTGCTCACGTCGGCGGGCAGCGACCCGCTCTACCGCCGCGCCGTGCGCGTGAGCATGGGCACGGTCTTTCAGGTGCCGTGGACGTACCTGCCCGCAGACACCGACTGGCAGGAAACGCTGCATGGTCTCGGCTTCCAAACGGCGGCCATGGCGCTGCGGGACGATTCGCTGCGCATTGATGACGCGCGTCTGCGCGTAGTGCCGCGTCTCGCCATCGTGCTTGGCACGGAGGGGGATGGGCTGGCCGGCAGCACGATCGCCGCGTGCGATTACACGGTGCGCATTCCTATGACGCATGGGGTCGATTCGCTCAATGTGGCCGCGGCGAGCGCCGTCGCGTTTTATCAGCTCGCGCTTTTGCGGGACCGGAACATATGAATATGCGAATCCCCGGCTTCCGGTTCGGAAGTCGGGGATTTTTTGGGGGATAGAAGGGGGTGAAATGAAAGGGGAAACTTTTTGAGGCCGGGGGAAAAGAATCTAAAATGGAAGCTGGAATTTTTTGCCCTTAAACGTCGAAGCGGTCGTAGCTTCCGGCGCAGTCGAGGCACAGCTTTTCCCCGCCGACCAGACGGATCCAGTTGGCGCCGGTCATCTCGCCGCAGCAGGCGCACGGGTAGGAATCAAACAGCTTTGCCGGTTCCGGCAGCGGAATGATCGCCGGCTTGACATCAAACAGGTCGGCCGGCTCCTGCGCCTGATAGTAGGCGAACGATTCCTCGCGCGTCATCCCCTCCGGCCGCGGCCGGAGCACCAGGCGCACGGACTTGCCCGTGGCGCGGTTATAGAAGGAAAATGCCTGCTTGCCGCGCATGTGAAACAGCAGATTGCCCTTGCCGATGCTGCACCCGAGCAGCGCCTGGATGGCGTCCACGCCGCAGGCATCGTTTTCCGCGATGCACACGACCTGCTCGTCACCGGAAAAGCTCAGCTCCAGCAGCTCGGCGGCGTAGCACGCGGCCTTGTAACCGATCGTCAGCCCGCCGCAGGCGTGGCCGTGAAATTGTACGCAGGTCTCCCAGTTGGTCATGATCTTGTCTCCTTTTCTTCGTCGTCGATGAGCACGAGCCTGTGCCCCTGCACGTCCACGATGCTGCCCGTCACGCCGTAGACGTCCCGCAGGGCGTCGGCATCAAAGATCTCCGCGCCGCCATAGCGGTACACTGCTCCTTCGCGCAGCAGCAGAAAGCGGTCACAGAACCGCAGCGCGAGGTTCAGGTCGTGGATGACGATCATTGCCGTGAGGCCCTGCTCGCAGCACAGGTTGCGCGTGATCTGCAGCACCTGATATTGATTGCGGATGTCGAGATTGCTGGTCGGTTCGTCCAGCAGCAGGAGCGTCGGCTCCTGCGCCAGCGCACGGGCGAGCATGACCTTCTGCCGCTCGCCGCCGGAGAGCTGGTTGAGGAACCGGCCGCGCATATCCTCCAGATTCAGATAGCGCATGGCCTCGTGCACGACATGGTGGTCGTGCTCCGTCACGCCCCAGGTCATGTAGGGACGCCGCCCGAGCATGACCATGTCGTGCACGGTCATCTGTGTGTCGGGCACGTGCTGCGCGACGAAGGCCACGCGCTTTGCGATCTCCCGGTGGGAGAGTGTGAGCAGATCCTCGCCGTCGATGCGGCAGTGCCCGCTGTCAGCCGTGAGGATGCGGTTCATACACTTAAGCAGTGTGCTCTTACCGACGCCGTTGTTGCCGAGCACGGCCAGAAAGCGCCCGTCCTCCAGTTCAAAGCTCACATCGCGGAGGATTGGCCGCCCGCCTTTGTAGTGATAGCAGAGATGGTCCACACAAATCATGTCCGGCCCCTCCCCTTGAACAGCAGGTACAAAAACAGCGGGCCGCCAAGAAACGCTGTCAGCGCGCCGATCGGCAGAATGATGGGCATGATGACCACGCGCGCGGCCAGATCGCTCAGCAGCAGCAGCGCTGCGCCGGCGAGTACGGAGCCGGGGATGAGATAGATATAGTTGTTGCCGACGACCATGCGCACGATGTGCGGCGCGACGAGGCCGATGAAGTTGATAAGGCCGACGTGCGACACGATCACCGAGCAGACAAAGCACGTGAGCACGACGTTCGTCAGCGTCAGCCGCCGGACGTGAATGCCGAGGCTCAGCGCCGTCTCCTCGCCGGAGAGCAGGGCATTATAGTCCCAGCGGTGCAGGTAACAGTAGCCGATCAGCACCAGCACGGCCAGCGCCATGCCGCGCAGAGACTGCCAGTCCGTACTGCCGAGGTCGCCAAACGTCCAGAACACGAGCGACGAGAGCGCGACCTCGTCGGCAAAGTACTGCAGCAGCGTGGTCGCACCGGTCAGCATGGAGCTGATGGCGACGCCGGCGAGCACGATGCCCTCCGAGGAGATCTGCTTGAACTGGCTCAGCCCCAGAATGACGGCCGCGACGAGCAGCGAGCCGAGAAACGAGCACAGCGGAATAGCCCAGCTGCCGGCCTGGCTCAGGCCGAGGCCGATGATGGCGACGGCTGCGCCGAATGTTGCGCCCTGCGACACGCCGAGCGTAGAGGCCGAGGCGAGCGGATTGCGCAACACGGCCTGCAGGATGCATCCGGCCAGCCCCAGTCCCGCGCCGGCGACCATGGCAGTGCAGATGCGCGGCAGGCGGTTGTTGCGGATGACGAGATTGATCTTCGCGTCCGACGCCCGGCCGAAGATGCCCCGGATGAGCTCGGCGGCGGGCGTGTTGTAAGACCCGGCGCGCAGCGACAAAAAGAACGCGAGCGCCAGAATGGCCGCCAGCAGGATCAGAAAGCGGATGCTTCTGGCGCGGTTGCGGCTGTAGTCGGAATCGTGCGGCTTACTCGCCGAGTGTGATGGCACGGAATGCATACCCGGCCTCCTTCAGATCGGGATAGGGGTCGGAGCCGAGCAGCTCCGTGAAGATCTCGCTGGCCTTGGTCTCGGGGTCGATGTCGGCAAATTGCTCCGGATACAGCACACAGGCGGCGTAATAGGCGTCGGCCAGCGCTGTCTCCAGATTGGAGGCCGAGGAGCGGAACGAGATCTGCGAGTAGACCTTGCCGCTGCGTACGGCGGTGAGGCTGTTATAAAATGCGGGGTTTGCCTGATAATCTTCGCGGATCAGGGGCATACCATTGAAGTCCAGGAAGATCACATCCGGGTCCCAGGCGAGCACCTGCTCAGTGTCGATGTTGAACGCGCCGGTCTGCCCGGTCGTGTCGGCGAGGTTTTTGGCGTGGATGAGTGCGAACGGGCCGTAACCTGCCTCCGTGCCCTCAAAGCCGTGCTGCCCCTTGAAGGACACGCCGCCGACATAGACGGACGGCTTCTGATCGTCTGCAATCTTGGCCGTGCGCGTGTCGAGGTCGGTCTGGATGCCCTTGAGGTACTTGGTCAGCTCCTGCGCGCGCGTTTCCAGCCCGTAGAGCTCGCCGAGCAGACGGATGGTCTCATAGGCCGCATCGTCGAGCGTGGTGTCGCTGCCGGGCACGACAAAGACCGGGATGCCGGTCTTGCCGGACAGCTCATCTGCGTCGCATGAGGCATAGGCGCTCATGACGATGACTTGCGGCGCGACATCGATGATCTGCTCCACATACGGCTCACCGTTCGTGCCGGTGACGGGCAGGTCCTTGAATTTGTCGAAGTTCACATAGTTATACAGGCGACTCATGCCGGCCTTGGTCTCATAGTCCTCCACGCCGACCACGCGGTCGGCCGCGCCGACATAGCAGCTGTAGCGCAGCGCGCCGACACCGACGCACACGATGCGCTCCACCTGTTCGGGGATTTCCACGCTGCGGTTCTTGCCGTCCGTGATCGTGCGGGTGCCGGCGGTGTCACTGGTGTCCGTTTTCCCGCCGCAGGCCGTGCAGGCGAGCAGCATAAGGACTGCCAGCAGCAGGCAGATGATGTTGCGTTTTTTCATGCATTCCATCCTCATTTTCTGTTGTTTGCCCCGTTTCCGGAGCGCTGCCACCAGTATACCGGACGGGCAGCAGCTGCGTAAGCACCCTGGGGGGATGAAAAGTTGCACAGTTTTCTTCACAATTTTTTGCTGACGGATGTTCCGGATTCGCCCGTTTATATACAAATATGCCGAGAATTGTTCATAAACAAAGAGAGAATTACGCATCGCTGCGGTATTTTACAATTTTACACGCATTTTACATAAGCGCTCTTTTCGTTTTTACATCCCCTGCGTATCCTGTGAAGCGTAGGGAACAAAAAACCAAATCAAAATCGAAGTTCGAAAGGAGCACTTCCTCTTGAAAAAGATCATCACTGTTTTGTGTGCTGCCGTCATGGCGCTTTCGCTGTTCGCTGGCTGCGGCCAGAAGGCGAATGACAACGGCACGACCACCGGCGGCACAGTCTCGACCGACGGTTCCACCTCGATGGAAAAAGTCATCGGCGCGCTGGGCGAATCCTTCATGGAGGCAAACTCGGGCACGACCTTCACCTATAACCCGACTGGCTCCGGCTCCGGCATCCAGGCCGTCTCCGAAGGCCGCTGCGACATCGGCCTGTCGAGCCGCGCGCTCAAGGACGACGAGAAGGCCTCCGGCCTGAAGGAGACCATCGTTGCGCTCGACGGCATCGCTATCATCGTCAACCCCCAGAATCCGGTCAAGGATCTGAGCCTGGAGCAGATCGCCAAGATTTACACCGGTGAGATCACCAACTGGAAGGATGTCGGCGGCGAGGATGCCGAGATCGTCCGCATCGGCCGCGAGGCCGGCAGCGGCACGCGCGACGGCTTCGAGTCCATCACCGAGACCAAGGACGCCTGCCAGTACCGTCAGGAGCTGACTTCCACGGGCGATGTCATCACCACCGTGTCCCAGAACCCGAACGCGATCGGCTATGCCTCCCTGGCTGCCATCAAGGACAGCGTCAAGGCCCTGACCGTCAACGGTGTGGCCCCGACGGAAGCAACCGTCAAAGACGGCACGTACCTCGTCCAGCGTCCGTTCGTCCTCGTGACGAAGGAAGGCGCTGCCCTGAGCGAGACCGCGCAGAAGTTCTTCGACTTCGCGACCTCTGCGGACGCCGCGTCCATCATCTCCGCGGCGGGCGCAGTCCCGGTGGCCTGAGCCACAGACAAGCGTACAGGCGGCTGGAGACCAGCCGCCTTTCACATATACAGAGGTGCTGATATGAAAAAGAAATCTCAAGTTCTGGAGACGGTCGTGCATGGCGTGTTTTTGCTCCTTGGCCTCATCACCGTCGGGTGTGTGCTGCTCATCAGTGTGTACCTGATCGTCTCCGGCATCCCCGCCATCCGGCAGATCGGGCTCATCCCGTTCCTGTTCGGCAAGACGTGGGCATCCACGGCGGCGGAGCCGTCCTACGGCATCCTGCCGTTCATTCTGACAAGTGTATACGGCACGGCCGGGGCCATCGTGCTCGGCGTGCCGCTGGGGTTCCTGACAGCCGTGTATCTGGCGAAGGTCGCTCCGCCACGGCTCAAGGCTGTGCTCGAATCAGCCGTGAGCCTGCTTGCCGGCATCCCGTCGGTCGTCTACGGTCTTGTGGGCATGCTCGTGCTCGTACCGGGCATCCGCAAGGTGTTCCACCTGGCGGACGGCGCGAGCCTGCTCGCCGCCATCGTCGTGCTGGCGATCATGATCCTGCCGTCGATCATCAAGGTGTCCGTCACGGCGCTTGAGGCCGTGCCGCCTGAGTATGAGGACGCGTCGCTCGCGCTGGGCGCGACGCCCATCGAGACGTACTTCAAGGTTTCCGTCCCGGCGGCGAAGAGCGGCATTGCCGCCGCCGTCGTGCTCGGCGTCGGCCGCGCGATCGGCGAGGCCATGGCTGTCATGATGGTGTCCGGCAACGTGCCGAATATGCCGAGCCTGTTTCAGAGCGTGCGCTTTCTGACGACGGCCGTCGCGAGCGAAATGTCCTACTCCGGCGGCCTGCAGCGGCAGGCGCTGTTTTCCATCGCGCTGGTGCTGTTTTTGTTCATCATGCTCATCAACGCCACGCTCAACTTCTTCCTCAAGCGCAATAAGGAGGGGGACAAATGAAAAAGAAAGCCATTTCCGGCAGTCGCAGGGCCTATATCCTCACCATGCGCATCCTCATGGGTGCGGCGGCCGTCATCACGGGAGCACTCGTGCTGTTTTTGATCGCCTACGTGCTCATCAAGGGCCTGCCGAACGTGTCGTGGACGCTGCTGTCCACCGCGCCGAGCTACCTGTCGGACCGCATCGGCATCCTGCCGGACATTCTCAATACGCTCTATATTGTGATCGCCACGCTGCTGATCGTCCTGCCGCTCGGCGTGGGCGCAGCCATCTACCTGACCGAGTATGCCACGAACCGCCGGCTCATCGGCGCCATCGAGTACGCGGCCGAGACGCTCTCCGGCATCCCGTCCATTATCTACGGCCTTGTGGGCATGTTGTTTTTCTGCCAGTTTCTGAATATGAAAACGTCGTTGCTGGCCGGCGCGCTCACGCTCGTCATCATGAACTTGCCGACCATCATGCGCACCACGCAGGAGAGCTTAAAGACCGTGCCGCAGAGCTACCGCGAGGGTGCCTTTGGTCTCGGCGCTGGCAAGTGGCGCGTCATCCGCACCGTGGTGCTGCCCGGCTGCGTGGACGGTGTCATCACCGGCTGTATCCTGTCTGTCGGCCGTATCCTCGGCGAGTCGGCCGCGCTGCTGTTCACAGCGGGCTTTGCCCACGCGCTCAACGGCTTCTTTGAGGGGCTGAGCAGCGCGGGCGCCACGCTCACCGTCGCACTTTACGTCTACGCCAAGGAGCAGGGCCAGTTCGATGTGGCCTTTGCCATCGCCGCCATTTTGATGATCCTTACACTGCTCATCAACGGCGCGGCCACGCTCGTTGAGCGATACTTCAGGAGGAAAAGAAGTCTATGAGTGACATTATGACAGTCCAGGGCCTGAACCTCTGGTACGGAGACCATCAGGCACTGCACGATATCAGCATGAACATCCCCGAAAAGAGCATCACGGCGCTCATCGGGCCGTCCGGCTGCGGCAAATCCACGTTTCTCAAAACGCTCAACCGTATGAACGACCTCATTCCGGGTGTGAAGATCACGGGCGACGTGCGCTACCGCGAGCAGGACATTTTTGCCCCCGGCACGGATGTCAACGAGCTGCGGCGCGAGATCGGCATGGTCTTTCAGAAGCCGAACCCGTTTCCGATGAGCATCTACGACAACATCGCCTACGGCCCGCGCACGCACGGTATCAAAAACCGCGCGAAGCTCGACGAGATCGTTGAAAAGTCCCTGCGCGGCGCGGCTATCTGGGACGAGGTGAAGGACCGCCTGAAGAAAAATGCCCTCGGCCTCTCCGGCGGCCAGCAGCAGCGTCTGTGCATCGCCCGCGCGCTCGCGGTCGAGCCGGAGGTGCTGCTCATGGACGAGCCCACGAGCGCGCTCGACCCTATCTCCACGTCGAAGATCGAGGAGCTGGCCATGCAGCTCAAGGAGCAGTACACGATCGTCATCGTCACGCACAACATGCAGCAGGCGGTGCGTATCTCCGACCGCACGGCGTTTTTCCTGCTCGGCGAGCTCATCGAGTGCGATGACACGCAGCAGCTGTTCTCGCAGCCGCAGGATAAGCGCACAGAGGATTACATCACAGGGAGGTTTGGCTGATGAGAAGCCGGTTTGATGAACAGCTCGCGCTCCTGAACAAGGAGATGATCGAGATGGGCGCACTGTGCGAGGAAGTCATCGCACTCGCGTCCAAGGCCCTCACGGAGGCAGATCCGGAGCTGGCAAAGCGGGTCGCGCCGCTCGATGCCGAGATCGACCAGAAAGAGCGCAACATCGAGTCGCTGTGCCTCAAGCTCCTGCTCCAGCAGCAGCCCGTCGCGCGCGACCTGCGCCAGATCTCGGCGGCGCTGAAGATGATCACGGACATGGAGCGCATCGGCGACCAGGCCGAGGACATTGCGGAGATCATCCAGTTTCTCGCCGGACGTTCGGCGGAAAATGACGATCTGCTGCGCGAAATGGCCCTTTCGACCATCCATATGGTCACAGAAAGTGTTGACGCTTACGTTCAGCGTGATACAATGCTGGCAGAGACGGTCATTGCCGAGGACGATGTCGTGGACAACGCCTTCGATGAGGTCAAGCGCCGGCTGATCGATAAGATCGCCGCCCATCCCGAAGACGGGGAGTACGCGCTCGACCTGCTCATGATCGCCAAATACTTCGAGCGCATCGGCGACCACGCGACGAACATCGCCGAGTGGGTGATCTTCTCGGTCACCGGGGTGCACAAGGAGGGGTAAGCCATGATCTGGTGTGTGGAGGACGACGCCAGCATCCGCGACATTGAGGTCTATACGCTCTCGTCCACGGGGTTTGACGCCCGCGGCTTTGCCGACGGTGTCTCGTTCTGGGCGGCGCTTCAGACGGAGAAACCCGATCTGGTCGTGCTCGACGTGATGCTGCCCGGCGTGGACGGCATCGAGCTGCTGCAGCGCATGAAGGCGTCGGCGGAGCTGCGCACCATCCCGGTCGTCATGGCTACGGCCAAGGGCGCGGAGTATGACAGGATCCGCGGCCTCGACCTCGGTGCGGACTACTACCTCGTCAAGCCGTTCGGCGTGATGGAGCTCGTGTCCTGCGTCAAGGCGGTGCTGCGCCGCTGCCAGCCGGAAAAGGCTGCGCATCTGCTGCGCAGCGGCGGGCTCGTCGTGGATCTGAACGCACACACGGTCACGGTCGACGGCGCGCGCGTCGCGCTTACGTATAAAGAATTTGAACTTCTGCGCCTGTTTCTGTCCCATCCGGGCATGGCGTTCACGCGCGACCAGCTCTTTCAGGAGATCTGGGGCATGGACTACTGCGGCGAGACCCGCACGGTCGACATGCACATCCGGACGCTCCGGCAGAAGCTCGGCCCCTACGGACGGCGGATCGAAACGGTGCGCAATGTTGGCTACCGCATGGAGGCAACGACATGACCAAAAAGATTTTTCAATCGATCCTGCTCGTGGCCGGGTGCGTACTGCTGGCGAGCCTGCTGATCATCATGGGCTTCCTGTACGATTACTTCGGCGGCGTGGAGGAAAACCAGCTGCGCGACGAGCTGAGCCTCGCCGCGGCGGCCGTTGAGGACGGCGGCACGGACTATCTGGCCCGGCTGACGGCCGACCGCTACCGCCTGACGTGGATCGCGGCTGACGGCAGCGTTCTGTACGATACCAGGACCGACGCCGAAAGCCTTGAGAACCACGCCTCGCGCGCCGAGGTCAGCCAGGCGCTGACTACCGGCACCGGCGAGAGCACGCGCTATTCCTCGACGCTCATGGAAAAGACCATGTACTATGCCCAGCGCCTGGACGACGGTACGGTGCTGCGCATTTCCATCAGCCGCGCGACGGTCGGCATGATCGCCGTCGGCATGATCCAGCCGCTGCTGATCGTGCTCATCGTGGCGCTTATTCTCTCCGGCCTGCTGGCCAGGCGGCTGTCGCGGCGCATCGTCGACCCGCTCAACAGTCTTGACCTCGAGCACCCGCTCGATAACGATGCCTATGAGGAGCTCTCCCCGCTGCTCAAGCGCATCCACCGCCAGCACGTCGAGATCCAGACGCAGCTGCGCGAATTGCGCGAAAAGACCGATGAGTTCACGCAGATCACCGGCAGCATGCGCGAGGGCCTCGTCCTGCTCGACGAGCACGGCAGCATCCTGAGCATCAACGCCGCGGCGCAGACGCTCTTCGGTGCGGACGCGCAGTGCATGGGCAGGGACTTTCTCACCATCGAGCGCAGCCACGAGATCAGCGCCGCCATTCAGGCTGCCGTCACGGATGGCCACAGCGAGGTGCGCGCCGAGCGCGCTGGCCGCGTGTATCAGTTCGACATCAGCCGTATCACGTCCGACGGAAAATTTCTCGGCACGGTCATCCTGGCCTTCGACAACACGGAGCAGGAATTTGCCGAGCGCAACCGCCGGGAGTTCACGGCGAATGTTTCGCATGAGCTCAAAACGCCGCTGCAGGGCATCATCGGCAGCGCCGAGCTGATCGAAAACGGCATGGTCAAGCCCGACGACCTGCCGCGCTTCGTCGGCCACATTCACGCCGAGGCCGCGCGTCTCGTCACGCTCATCGACGACATCATCCGCCTGTCCCAGCTCGACGAGGGTGACGCCATGCCGACGGAACCGGTCGATCTGCTCGCTGTGTCACAGGAAGCGGCGGAGAACCTGCACGACGCCGCGGCCGCGCGCGATGTGACACTCAGCGTCACGGGCCGGCCGGTTGTCATGCCCGGTGTGCGCCGCCTGATTTATGAGATCGTTTACAATCTCTGCGACAACGCCATCAAGTACAACGTTGACGGAGGGCGCGTGGATATTGCGGTCGCGTCCGGCACGGACGGCAGCAGCATCACCGTCGCCGATACCGGCATCGGCATTGCGCCGGAGCACCAGAGCCGCGTGTTCGAGCGCTTCTACCGCGTGGATAAGAGCCACTCCAAGGCGTCCGGCGGCACGGGTCTGGGCTTGTCGATCGTGAAGCACGCCGTGCAGTATCACCATGGCCGCATCGAGCTCGAGAGCACGCCCGGCACGGGCACGACCATCCGCGCCATCTTCCCGAAGGCGTGAGCAGCAAAACAATAAGACGAGATTTTCACGGATGAAAATCTCGTCTTTTTTATGGTTCTTCAATAGCAGGTGGCTTTTGACTTTCAGCGCGGCGGCGGTCTGACGAGCCGATCCGTTGAACCGTAAGTCTGAGCCGTGCCGGGGAAAACAGCAAGGCTCTGCCGCTCAGAAAACAGCGTCGACAAGCCGTCTGGTGTAATCCGATTGCGGGTGCAGGATGACCTCGTCGGGCAGACCGCTCTCCACGATCCTGCCGTCATGGAGCACGATGACCCTGTCGCAAAACTGCTGTACCAGCGCGATGTTGTGGCAGATGAAGAGATAGGCCAGCTTCCTTTCCTTCTGCAGCTGCTGCAGAAGCTCGATGATCTGCTTTTGCACGGTCACGTCCAGTGCGGAGGTGGCCTCGTCAAAGATGAGGATGCGCGGGTCATTCATCAGTGCTCTTGCAATGGCCGCGCGCTGGCACTGGCCGCCGGAGACCTGATGCGGATAGCGCGCGAGAAACGTGGCCGGCAGGCCGCAGCTTTCCAGCAGCGCGCGTGCCTTTGCCTCGCGTTCGGCCTTCGGTACGCCCTTGTTGCGCAGGCTTTCGCAGATGCCGTCGCCCAGTGTGCGGCGCGGATCGAAGGAGTCGGCCGGTGACTGAAAGACCATCTGGATCTTCGCGTAGACCGGGATCAGATCCCTCCCCCTGAGCCGGGTGATATCTTGCCCGTCGATGAAGATCTGCCCGCCGGTGGCGTCGATCTGGCGGGTGATGAGCCTGGCGATCGTGGACTTGCCGGAGCCGGATTCGCCCACGATGCCGAGGATCTCACCGGGCTGTACCTCAAAGCTCACATGATCGACGGCGAAAAATGCATCCCTGCCGGCGCGGGAAAAGGCTTTGGAGAGGTCTGCGACCTTCAGGATCGGTTCCATTTATGCCTTCTCCCTCCTCAGTCTCGGAACTGCGCTCAGCAGCTTTACCGTGTAGTCATTTTGCGGGTTTTCCAGCACGTCCTTCGCCGTCCCGTATTCCATCACGCGGCCGTTGGAGAGCACGACGATGCTGTCGGCCATCGCGGAGACGACGCCGATGTCGTGCGTCACGATGATGATCGCGGTGCCGAAGGCCTCGCGGACATGCAGCATTTCCTCCACGACCTGCCGCTGTACGGCCATGTCGAGCGCGGAGGTGGGCTCGTCCGCCAGGAGAACGGCAGGATTCATCAGCATGGCGATCGCAATGCCCGCGCGCTGATTCATGCCGCCGGAGAGCTCGAAGGGATAGCTGTCCCAGATCCGCTCACCGTCCTGAAAGTGCAGCTTTTCAAAGAGCTCCAGCGCGGCGCGCTTTGCCTCGGCCACATCCACCTTGCGGTGCGCCGCCATGCTCTCGATGATCTGCTCGCCGATCGTGCGGGTCGGGCTCAGGGACGCGCCGCAGTCCTGAAAGATCATGCCGATCTTCTCGCCGCAGATCCTGCGCAGCTCCTTGGGCGGCACGTCCGGAAGACTTTTTCCTTCAAACCAGATGTCGCCCCTCGTGACCATGCCGCTGCTGCCCAGAAGCCCCATTGCGGCCTTGATCAGCGTGGATTTGCCCGAGCCGGACTCACCCACCAGACCGAGGATCTCGCCGGGATGGAGCTGAAAACTCACGTCATGGACGACAGGCTCCCCGTTGAAGGAGATCTCCACATGCTGATAGTCCAATAATACTGCCATAAAAAACGACCTCATTCGGATGTTGTCTGAAAAACGGGCATCGGCTCAAAACGGAAATCTTCCGTGCTGAGCCCATGTCCGTCCGGGGAACGGAGGGGCGGATGCTTCCGCCCCTCTTTCTTTTGCTTACTGGATATCGAGATCCGCGGTCAGCTCGTAGAAGTCGCAGGTGTGTGCTTCGAGACCGGAGACGTTGGCCTTCATGATCATGCTCATGCGCAGGAAGGAGCAGAAGACGTAGGAGTTGTCGTCCAGCAGCTGCTGCTGCATCTCGACGGCGATCTTCGCACGCTCGGCCGGATCGAAGGTGGTGCGCAGCTGGACGGCAAGCTTCTCGAGCTTATCGCTGTGGTGGCCACCGGAGTTCTTGACCGATTCATCCAGACAGTAGGTGTCGAAGAAGTTCTGGGGATCGCCCAGACCGGCGTTGACGTTGGCGCTGACCCAGATGTCCCATGCCGTGGGATCCTTGCGGATGCTGTTGTGATCCTTGGTGCAGTTGATCTGTACGTCAATGCCGATGTCCTTGAGCGTGGACTGCGCGGATTCGGCCAGCAGAGGCAGCTCCTGACGGGACGGGTAGGTCAGCCAGCGGATCGAGAGTTTGACGCCGTTCTTTTCGCGGATGCCGTCACCGTCGGTGTCGACCCAGCCGGCAGCCTCCAGCCCGGCCTTGGCCTGATCGGGATCAAAGGACACGGTCTGAATGCCCTGACCGAACGCGAAGCTGTCGGGGAAGGCACCGGTCGCGGTGTAGCCGTAGCCGTTGAGCAGCACGTTGACGAAGTCCTGCTTGTTGATGCCCATGGCGATCGCCTTGCGCACGGCGGGATCACTCATGATCGTATAGCCGGAGTTCTCCTTGTTGAGGTTCATCATGCCCCAGAAGCAGCGGCTGGTCTGGATGCTGGTGAACTTGTAGTTGTCATTCTCAAAGAGCGGATAGCTGGCATAGGCCATGCCGTAGGCTGCGTCGATTTCGCCGGACTGGAGCGCCATGGCCAGCGTGTCACCGTCGGAAATGGTGCGGACGGTGATCTCGTCAACCTTCACCTCGCCGTCCCAGTAGTTGACGTTTTTGATGAGATTCACATGGTCGTCCGTGACGACTTCGGTCGCCACATAGGGACCGGTGCCGACGACGCAGCCGTTGTCGGGGATACCGACCTCCATGTCGATGATGCAGCCATAGGCCTCGGAGAGATAGTTCATCAGGATGGGGTTGGGCTCGGAGGTGACGATGGTCAGCTTCTGGCCGTCGGCCTCCATCGAGGCGATCTTGAGGTTGCCGGCGGCGCGCTCGTGGACCTCGATCAGGTGCTCAAGACAGGCCTTGACCGCGGCGGCGTCACACTTCTTGCCGTTGGAGAAGCAGACCGCATCCTTGATCACGATCTCCCATGTGGTTGCATTGACGTTGGTGGCGCTCTCCGCCAGCCAGGGCTCGAGCGTGCCGTCGTCCGCAATCTTCATCAGCGTCTCGCCGACGCCGTAGCGGATGCAGGCCCAGCCGGAATAGGCCTCGTGGGGGTTGATCGTCGGCTCTTCGTTTTCGGCGTTGAAGGTGGTGTCGCCGAAGACAAAGGTCTTTTTTCCGCCGGATTGGGCGGGTGCGTTGGAGTTGCCGCAGCCGGCCAGAATGCCGAGCGAGAGGCAGAGCGCCAGAAGGGAAGCTAGGATCTTTTTCATGTTTTCTGTTTCCTTTCCTTTGTTTATATAGGGCCCGAATTATCGTGCCCGGGAGTTCTTTGGGTCCATGTAGTCGCGCACGGTGTCGCCCAGAAGATTGAAGATCACGACCGACAGGAAGATCGCGAAGCCGGGCGACAGTACGAGCCATGGGTAAGTCTGCAGCATGCTGCGTCCGCCGCTCATCATATTGCCCCACTCGGCCATGGGCGGCTGCGCGCCAAGATTCAGGAAGCTCAGCCCTGCGAGCTCCATCATCATCGTGCCGATGTCCAGCATGGCCGTGACCAGGATTGGGCCGAGGATATTCGGCAGGATATGCCGCAGGATCATCTGCATGGAGCTGTCGCCGGAGAGCCGTGCCGCTGCCACAAAGCTGCTGCTTTTGAGCGCCAGCGTCTGACTTCGCGCCACGCGCGCATATTTCGGCCAGCTGATGACCGCCAGCGCGAGCACCGCGTTGCTGACGCCGCCGCCCAGCATCGCCGCGATCGCCAGGGCAAAGACCAGCCCCGGAAAGGCCAGACACACGTCCGAGATGCGCATCACGACGGAGTCCATCGCGCCGCCGTAGTAGCCGCAGAGCGTGCCGACGGCGGTTCCGAAGACCGAGATGACGCCGACGAGCGCCAGCGTGGAGAAGATGCTTGTCTGCGCGCCGACCACAACGCGGGAGAACATGTCGCGCCCATAGCGGTCGGTGCCCATCCAGTGCTCGGCCGAAGGCGGGAGAAGCGACTTTGACAGGTCCTGCGCATAGGGGTCGTAAGGGACGATCTTGTCCGCAAAGATCGCAACGAGAAGCAGCGCTGCCGTCAGGAGCAGAAAGAGGGTCAGACGGATCCTGATACGGTTCTTCCTGACTTTTTGTACACGGACTGTGACGGTTTCGTTCATCGCTCGATCCCTCCCAGCCGGATTCTCGGATCAAGGAAGTGATAGCTCAGGTCGGTGATCAGGTTGACCACGACGTAGATGATGGCCATCCACATCACGTAGGCCTGAATGATCGGGTAGTCGCGCATGTTGATCGCATCCACCGCCAGCTTGCCGACGCCGTCCCACATGAAGATGGACTCGACGATGGCCGTGCCGCCGAGCAGTGAGCCGATCGAAAGCGTCAGCAGCGTGATGATCGTCACGAGCGAGGCCTTCATGACGCTCTTGATCAGGGTCGTGGAGAACTTTACGCCTCTGGCCCTGGCACCGAGCACGTAATCCTTGCTCAGCTCATCCAGAACGGTTGCGCGGACCTGCCGCAGATACTTGGCCGACATGGCGATCGCCAGCGTCAGGGCGGGCAGCGCCACACTCTGCAGGCTGACGCCGCCGGAGATGACCGGAAACCAGCCGAGCCTGATCGCAAAAAAGTACATCAGCAGCAGGGAGACGAAAAAGTTCGGCAGAGAGTTGCCGATAAAGCTCGCTGTGCGGATCACGTAATCGGTCGCCGTGTTCTGCTTCACCGCCGACCAGATCCCGAGCGGGATCGAGATCAGTACGGTCAGCAATATGGAAACGGCCGTCAGCAAAAGCGTGGCCGGCAGCTTGGAGACGAAGGTTGAGAACACCGGCTTGTTCGAGACGTAGGAGGTGCCCATGTCACCCCTGAGCAGATTGCCGAGCCACGTGAAGTACTGCACGACAAAGGGCTTGTCCAGACCCAGCTCTGCTCTGGCGTTGTCGATCATTTCCTGCGAAACCGTACCGCTCGTGTTCTCCATTTTCTGCTCGACCACGTCGCTGCCGGCAATTCGCATCATGCCGTAGGACAAAAATGTGATCGCAAGCAGGATCGGGATCAGCTGCAGCAGGCGCTTGAGCGCGTAGTTTTTCATGCCGTGCCTCTCCTGTTATTTGAAAGCTGCGATGGTGAAGATCGGCGTGGGATTGAAGAACTCGTCGATCTCGGCATAGATGCGTTTATAAGCGCCTTTGTCCACGGTGACACGCTCAAAGCCGGCCTCGATGAGCAGCTGCACGTCCCACTGCGGGCGCGGCCCGTGATAGGCGCCGATCTCCATCGTGATGGCATCGTTTTCGGCCATCAAATAGTCCGACACCAGCTTGTGCGCGTGGTTTTCGGGCAGCTCGTGCTTCTCTCCTCCTTGCTGCTCATCTTCCGGCGCGGCGCTGTAATCCGCGTCAAAGTTGATGAGCACACCGCCGGGCTTGAGGATCCTGTACCACTCCCGATAGGCCTTTTCGACATGCGGCAGCGTCCATGTCAGATTCCGTGTCACCAGCACGTCGAAGCTCTCCGGCTCGAAGTCCGGGTTTTCTGCGTCCATGATCCGGAACGTGGCGTCCAGCCCCAGAACGGCGGCCATATGCTCGGCGTGTTCGATCATGTCCGGTGTCAGGTCGATGCCGGTCGCTTCGTGCCCCTCGGCGGCAAACAGGCAGGCGAAGAAGCCGGTACCCGTGCCGATGTCCAGGACCCGGAGCGGCCGCCCCTGCGGCAGATACCGGAAAAACTCCGCGAGCCAGCGCGCCCGCTTCTCGCTGTCGAATTCACGCAGTCTCTGCGCTTCAAAGGCCTCCGCCCGGTGAGACCAGTAGTGAGCTACGCGATGCTTGATCAGTTCCATATGCTTCCCCTCTCTGCTGCAGCCGGCGGTCCTTGCGCCCTCACGCGGCTGCCTGTCCAATAAACGGAAATACAGGCTGCTTACATTATATCCTGTCTTTCGCCGATGCGTAAGCCCCCGCGGGGGATATAAATTCGCATAGACCGCGGCCTTTTCCCGCTTCCGGATCCCCCCCGGGGGGCTTGTCAAAAAGGGTGGCGCATGATACGGTAACAGAATAAAAGGAGGCTGCCATGCAAGCAAAAATGATCGCCGGGCACGAGTTGACGCCGGGCAAAACGGTAAAAGATCATATCCACGTGGAGGGCACCGAGCTGCACGTTCCGCACGTCCTGCTCTGCGGTGAGCAGCCGGGACCGACCGTGCTCATCACGGCGGGTATCCACAACGCGGAATACGTCGGCATTCAGGCGGCCATCGAGCTGTCCAATGAGCTTGACGTTTCCACGCTGCGCGGCAACGTGGTCTTTGTTCCGCTGGTCAACCGTTCGGGCTTTGAAAACCGCACCATGTCCCGCGTCTTTGAGGACGGAAAAAATCTCAACCGCGTGTTCCCCGGCAACCGGGAGGGGAGCGAGGCCGAGCGGCTGGCGCATATGCTCTTCGAGGTCTTTATCCGCAACGCAGATGCTTATATCGACCTGCACTGCGGCGACGGTTATGAGACGCTGATCCCCTATTGCTATTATCTGGGCGATGCGCCTGCCGAGGAGACGGCGAAACGGATGGTAGAGTGCGTGAATGTAAAGTATGTTGTGCGCTCGCACTGCCGCACGGGCGGGGCTTATAATCTTGCCTCTCTCCACGGCGTTCCCAGCGTGCTCATCGAGCGCGGCCAGCTCAGCCTGTTCAGCCGGGAGGAGATCGAGGCGGACAAGGCCGATGTGTGCAACATCCTGCGCCGGCTCGGCGTACTGAATGGGGACTGGATCCGCTATCCCAAGCAGGAGCTGCTGGAGTATAACGACGACGCGCCCTGCACCGGCTGCTGGTACCCGGAGAAAAAGCCGGGCGACCGTTTCCGGAAGGGCGAAAAGCTTGGTGAGATCCGCAACTATTTCGGCAAAAGCCTCTTTACGGAGCTCGCACCCGCAGATGGGGTGCTGCTGTATCAGACCGCGTCGTTGAATATCATTGAGAAAGGCCCGATGGTGAGTTATGGTGTGCCGAGACCCGATCCTTGAAGAGAATAAAAATTACTGGACCGACCGTGCTCCCGGCTATTCGGAGGTCAACCGGCTGGAGCTGGCCACGGCGCAGCGGCAGAGATGGAAGGGCTGCATATGTGAGGAGCTGACGCGGCGGTTCCCCGATCGTCCGCTTGCCGGCTTGCAGGTGCTGGAGGTCGGCACCGGGCCGGGCTTCTTCGCCATCCTGCTGCGCGAGCTGGGCTGCGCCGTGACGGCCATCGACCTCACCCGCGCCATGCTCGCCGAGGCAAAAGAAAACGCCGGCCCTCTGGCCGACGAGATATGTTTTATGGAAATGAACGCCGAGGCGCTCTCCTTCGCGCCCGAGCGCTTCGACGTGGTCATCAGCCGCAATCTGACCTGGAATCTGCCGCACCCCGATCGGGCGTATGCCGAGTGGACGCGGGTGCTGAAGAAGGGCGGCGTGCTGCTGAATTTTGACGCGAACTGGTACGCCTATCTCTTCGACGAGGACGCGCATGCGGCATGGGACCGTGACCGCAGGAGCAGCGCCGAACGCGGCGTCTGGGATCAGAACGTAGAGGCCGAGGGCGAGCACTTCGACGTGATGGAGGAGATCGCCCGCCGCGTGCCGCTGTCAAAAATCGCGCGCCCCGCGTGGGATCTGCAGCAGCTTGCCTCCCTCGGCCTGAAGGCCGAGGCCGATGAGACAGTCTGGAAGCGCGTCTGGTCGGAGGAGGAAACGATCAGCTTCGCCTCCACCCCGATGTTTCTGGTGCGGGGACGGAAATAGCTGCCTTTGTTTTTCCCTGTCCGGGATAAAACCGAACCAAAACAGCAGGATCTTTTTTGCGCCGCGCTCTTGACACACGCGCGCGGCAGTGATATCATCCGGTTTAAATTAAATACATCTAACCAGCTGGCTTTTCAAGGAGGTATCCCATGTATCAGATCACACTGAATATAGACGGCATGATGTGCGGCATGTGCGAGAGCCACATCAACGATGCGGTGCGCAGCGCCTTTTCGGTCAAGAAGGTCACGTCCTCGCACAGCAAGGGCCAGACGGTCATCCTCTCCGAGACGGAGATCCCGGAGGCGGAGCTGCGCCCGGTCATCGCCAAGACGGGTTACGAGCTAACGGGTTACACCTGCGCACCGTATGAGAAAAAGGGCCT
>OHAO01001149.1_pt1 | contig 19182 bp, 19 predicted proteins | sample 1577151 | NCBI WGS metagenome assembly OHAO01 (sample SAMEA3541585, study PRJEB24748) | human gut metagenome | biome: human gut; feature: human-associated habitat; material: faeces | place: China | collected 2012 | reverse complement strand
GTATCAGTGAGTACTTGATTAAGAAAACTGCTTGCAATGAAAATGAAATATTGGATAAAGTAAGAAAACTATTAATAGATTTGAAATTTGAAAATGAAATAAAACGAATTTATAGAACAGGGATTTTAAAAAATTTTTACGGACATCCAGTTCATTATCTTATCAATAATGAGAATACAAAAAGAATAGATAATATAATTGAATGTCTTACGGAAGCTTTGTACGCTAACAAAAGAATAAAGAGCAGGAGAATAATATTTGTTAATGATTTATATATACCCTCTTTTGAATATGACGAGTATAATTTTGAAGAATTGTTAAAAGACAACGAAGGAGGAACAGTTGTTATTTCTTTTAACAAAAACGATAACGGAGAAGAAGAAAACCGCAATTCTGATTATTTTAAATCATTAAAGATGTTTTGGAACATGGTTGTTAAATATAAGAATAAAATACAGTTTATTTTTGTTGATATTCCGGATGATATTATTTTTGATAGGCAGAGAAAAAATTCTATTTCTTTAACAACACTTTCCGATGGAGTTATTTCAGGTAAAAATGCTAAAATTTATATTAGAAATAAAATATCGGAATTTGGTTTTGAAAATTTCGAAAATACTTTTGATTATGATAAAATATTAGATAATGGGCAATATAGTATATTTGAAATAGATGAACTTATAAAGTTATGGCAGGAAGATGTTTTAAAGAAAAAGATTTTCGGCCTTTATAATTAAAGAAATGTAAGGAACAATACAAAAGGCTGGTGAATTTAATGGCGGAGAATAACAAACTGAAACTTTTATACATTTTGGATATGATGAAAAAGACGGATGAATTTCATCCGCTCAATTCAACACAGATAAAAGAAAAATTAAAAGCCTATATGATTGACGCTGAAAGAAAAGCTATAAGCCGCGATATAGAATGCCTGGAAGATGCCGGTTATTCTATTATTAAATGTGCTAATCATAATAAAGGCTGGTATATGACAGACCAGGATTTTGAGGATTACGAGCTGAAAATATTGGCTGATGCTGTTGCTAAAGCACAATTTTTAACGGTAGAAGATACAAGAAAACTTATAAAAAAAATTAAAAAACTTGCTACGGCGGAAGGTGAAAAAATTATCGCCCGTACAACTTTTGTTGATGACGATTTAAAAATTGCCGATAATAAATTTAAACTAAAATTTGATTTATTGATACGTGCAATAACCGCCGGAAAGCAGGTGCAATTTCAGTACCGTAATGAAAAAGCAAATGATAAAGAAATAATGCGGCGCAATGGCTATGTTTATAAGGTAAGCCCATATTACGTATTTCTGTCAGGGACGGAATATTTTTTGCTGGCAAATCCTTCCACGCATAATCATTTAACAGTTTTTAAAATTGATTTACTTGAAAATTTGACATTACTTGAAGAAAAAGTTCGTATTCAGGATGAAATAGAAGAACTTAATGAACTTACTAATGGTAAAACAATAGAAAAATTTTTACGCAGCAGCGTTAATATGTGGATTGGTAATTTTGTAAGTGTAAAGCTAAAATGTAATTATGGGTGCCGCCGCGAAATTTTAAAAAAATTCGGTGTTAATACTTTTATTACAAACAATAAAGACGGTACTTTTAACGCTTCTGTAAAGGTGAGTAACAGCCCCGGTTTTTATCAATGGCTGGCTTCTTACGGAAAAAATATTATTATAAGTGAACCGGAAGAAATAAAACAAAAATACATTCAATATTTACAAGGAACATTAAAAAATTACTTATGAGCAGGTGAAACTATGAAAATTACAGTACATAAAGGTATGAACCAAATAGGCGGCAACGTAATAGAAATTTCTACTGATAAAACAAAAATTTTATTAGATGCTGGGCTGGAACTTAATCCTATAGAAGAAACGGAGGTTATAAAAACTGAAGATGTCGTAGAAAATGGATTTGATTTTGATAAACTTCTTAGTGAAAATGATTTTTCTGCAATATTCATTTCGCATTATCACGCAGACCATGTTGGGCTTTTAAGTTTTGCTAAAAACTTACCTTCGGTATATATGGGTAAATTGGCTTACGATATTTTTAAAGCTACGGAAGAATATAAAAATAATATTGTGAATTTTATACCGGCCGGGTATCTTTATGACAGTAAGCCAATAATAGTTGGCGATATAAGAGTGACGCCTGTTTTTGCTGACCATTCTGCATGCGATGCTTATTCGTTTATTATTGAAGATGAAAATAAAACGGTAGTATATACAGGAGATTTTCGTGGCAACGGAAGAAAAAACTTTAGCAGTTATCTAAATAAAATGCCTCAAAATGTTGATGCAGTTATATGCGAAGGTACAAATGCCGGTAAAGATGGCGTTAATTTGAAAGAAGCAGAATTGGAAAATAAAATGGCGGATGTAATGGAAAATGCCAATCAGGTATTTGTATTAATGTCTGCACTTAATATTGACCGCGTTGTTACAGTTTATAAAGCTGCGAATAAAGTAAAACGCATAATGCTGCAAGATGTTTATATGAGCCTGGTAACCGATCTTTGCGGCAATAACATTCCTAATCCGTGTACATTTAATAATGTATATGCTTTTACGTCTAAAGGAATGGATGAAGAAGAATACAGTAAATATTTTGCCGGTTATGGCAATAAAAAAATGGGTGAAAAACAAATTGCCGATAAAAAGTTTGTAATGTGTGTACGCAGCAGTTTTAAAAATTACTTGCAAAAACTTAACAGTATAAAACCACTTTCCGGCAGTGTTTTAATTTATTCCATGTGGGATGGTTACAAAAATCAGAAAACTATTAAAGCGTTTTTAGACTTTGCTCAAAGCCTTGGTATGAAGATAGTTGACGTTCATACCAGTGGGCATGCAGATTGTAATGATTTGGAAAGATTTTTAGAAAAGATAAATACGCAGTATATTATACCGGTACATACAGTGAATACAGAGTGGTTTGTAGAAAAGTACGGTACTGAAAAGGTTGTGAGAGATAAAATATTTATTGTTTGAAGCAGGAATATTTTAGCGAAAGAAGAAATAAGGTATAAAAATATATAAAAGGAGAGATGGCCATGTCTGAAAAATATATGAAGGGTGAATATTCTAAGATACAAGTATTGCAAAGTTTTAATAATAATATGACTGAAGATGTTTATAAGAGGAAAGAAGTTAATTATCAAAGTGTAACTAATGATACTAATGAATATTATAGTGAAGTAGTTGCAGCTCAAATACTTCAAAAATATAATATTTTAGATAGCAGTGCATTTGAAAAATATCTTTTTCCTGAAAATAAAATGGCCGTTGAAAAAGAAAGAATTTATGATGTTTTACATAAACCTGAAAATATAGAAATTAATAATAAATCTAAACGCAATGAAGAAAATATAGCTAAAAATTCTCTTAAAATTAGCTTATGTAACAATGATAATTACGAAGTTATAGATTATCAAGTACCAGTAAATAGGGTGCAATATAGTAAACAAGGCAAAATAGATTTGATTTTAAGAAACAATAAAGAAAATACTTTATTACTTGCTGAATTAAAAGATGAAAATAGCAGTGAAACTATTTTGAGAGCAGTAACGGAAATAAAAACTTATCTAACAAAAATAGAAGTTAATAATTCGTCCTATAAGAGAATAAAAGAAAGCTATAAAAATTCAAGCGTAGATTTAGAAAAAATTTTACCAGCGGTTATTTTTTCCAATGATAAAGATAAAAAACTAAAAGAAGTTAGCAGAGGTTTAATTAAAGTTCATAACCGCCCAAAGCATGAGTTTAATGAAATGGTACAAGGGAATATGCCATATTTATATAAATTATGCAAGGCATGGAATATTGAGTTTTTTGAATTAACTATTGATAAAAAAGGCGAAACGGACGGACAGCGCGATTATTATAAAGATGAATATACTTTAAAACATTTGACATATTGATAGCTTAGTAGAATACCACAAAAATTGTTTATTAAACAGTTTTTGTGGTATAATTTTTGCAAAAATACAGGTTTAATTTTTATGTAAATGATAAAAATATTGAACAAAAGAATTTTGAATAGAGGTGATAACCATGCTGAAAAAAGCCGTTATATTTACAGTACTGTTATGCTTCGGTATCGGTAATTGGTGTTTTGCCGACAGCAGCCGTATGCTTGATAAAAATACTGAACTTCATCCGCAGGGGTGGAGTGTAGGCGAAACGATTAAGTTTAAAAAGAAAACCGCTGTGCGTTTAAATGACATCGGTGAAGTAATCAGCGGAACGCTTGCTGATGATACTTACCTTCGCCCGCAGGGCTGGCAGCGCATAATTAACGATAATTATTTTGTTTCTGCTTATACCGGCGGAGCGTGGTTCCCGCGTCATCACCGGTACTGGCCGGGCAGCGTTTACAATATTGCTTTGCCAAGCTACGGGCATTTGCGTTATAAGGATGACACCGCCGTTACTTTTAGCAAGCAGGGCACGGTTTTAAGCGGAACAATAGCTTCGCGGGCAACTGTGAGCCTTGGCGAAGGGCAGTATGGGTTTGTAACTTTTGCGGATAGTTCAATTTTGGAATTTTACGATAATGGCGCAGTGAAGATGGGGACACTGAATGAGGATACCCAGCTTAGGCCGGCTTTTTGGCAGCAAAACATGACGGATAACAGCAACGCAGGTTTTGTGGAGTTTAAAAAAGATACCTGCGTTTATTTTGATAAAAACGGGCTTGTAACAGCCGGAACAATAAAAGAAGCCGCACCGTGGAAAACGGGCGGCACAGTTACAACGCTTACAGAAAAAACTGAATATAAATTTACTGAAAACGGCGCTGAAAAAACGCCTGAAACTAATCCTTCAGAGTAAACTTCCATGCGCAGTGGCAGGTATTGTCGGTAATATCGGGGTAACAGCTTAAACATTCGCAGGTAAAGCGGCTGTCGATAGTTTTGGCAAAACCGCTGTATTCAATAATGCCAACAGCTTTGCAGGGGTGCAGCGGCATGTTTTTGCTGCTGCGTGCGTGCTGTACGCGGCATTCCGTAGTGCGGTATATTAATGTATTGCCTTCGGTAATAATCTCATCCCGGTTAATATTGGCGTAAAGCCGCAATTTTAAGGCCTGCTTAAGTCCTTCTATGCCGGGGTGTTCCGGCAGGTTTAAAAAAGCTTTTATGCGCTTGGCTTCAATAACGGTAAATTTTTCCCAAATGGCGCAGTCATGTTCCATGGCTTCATCCATGCCGTATTTGTTCTCTACGGATTGAAACCATACTCCGTCCATGGCAAGCCAGTTTTTGCAGTAGCCTTCAATCAGTTCTATTAATTGTTCTTTGCTGTAATTTTTTAAAGTTTCATTAATCATAAATTCACCCCGCTTTTACGTTTATTATAGCGGTAAAAGCACATAAAAAACAAGGTTTGAAATACCGTTTGCAGAAAACAGAGCAGAATGTTTTTTACAAACGGTATTTTTGTATACTTTCTAAAATTGTTATATTGCTATTGCAGGATGGAGAAAAATATATTATACTTACTTTAAAGATATATGATATATCACATATTAAATATTTTGCCGTTCCTTTATAAGCGAATAGTAATTTTGTTTGCGGTAAAGTGCGGTATGTTATAAAATGTATATAGGCAAAGGCGCTTTTGCAGACATTGTTTGCAGAGCGTCTTTAATTTTTTTATGGGAGGCGCAAATGATGAAAAAGAAAATTGCTCTTATCCAGATGGACGTAGCAATGGCAGAACCTGAAAAAAATTATGTCCATGCTTTGGAGTTAATGAAAAAAGCTATGGGGGATAAACCGGATATTATTGTTTTGCCGGAAACTTTAAATGTCGGGTTTTTCCCAACAGAACATCTGAAAAACCTCAGTGATGTTGACGGTGTTAAAACCAAAGCTGTGTTTGGAAATTTTGCCAAAGAACATAATGTTAATATTGTTGCAGGCAGTGTTGCTAATATAAAAAATGGTTTTGTTTATAATACTGCTTATGTTTTTAACAGAAATGGTGAGGTAGTTTGTGAATATGATAAAGTCCATGGTTTTACACCGTCTGACGAACATAAATATTTTAAAGGAGGCAGCGAAGTAAAACTGTTTAAACTGGACGATATATCATGTTCCATGGTTATCTGCTATGACGTTCGTTTCCCGGAACTTATCCGTACAGCAACTGTGCAGGGAGTGGATTTGTTCTTTATTCCGGCGCAGTGGCCGTTAGTCCGCAAACTGCACTGGGTAACTCTTAATACTGCCCGTGCTATTGAAAATCAGATGTATTTGTGTGCAGTTAATGGCTGCGGATATGCAGGAGAAACAAAGTACGGCGGCAATTCACTGTTAATCAGCCCATGGGGCGAAGAAATATGCCATTTGGGTGAAAATGAAGAAATTAAAGTTGGCGAAGTAGATTTAGATGTAATTAAAGGAATCCGTGAAAGTATTAATGTGTTCCGCGACCGCAAACCGGAATATTATCATATTTAAAAATTAAAAGGAGGATACAAAAATGAAATTTAATGTAGTAACCAAAGAAGGCACCAGACAGGAAGAAATGGTATTAAAAAATCTTTTGGTTGTAGGTTTTGCAGGCAAGGATATTGAAAAAACAATGGAACATATCCATGAACTGGAAGAAGCTGGTATTAAATGCCCGCGCAAAGTACCGGTGCTTTATCAGTGCGAAAAACAAATTCTTACCGAAAAAGACGAGATTGAAGTTATCGGCAATAAAACCAGTGGTGAAGTTGAATATCTTATTTTAATAAAAAACGGCAAAATTTATATTGGTGTTGGCAGTGACCATACTGACAGAGAATTGGAAGCTGTAAGCATTCATAAATCCAAACAGGTTTGTCTTAAACCTTATGCCAAAGATTTTTGGGAATATGATGAAATTAAAGACCACTTTGATGAAATTAAACTTGTTTCCAGCCAGGTTGTTGAAGGTAAAACCGTTGAATACCAGTGTGGCGTAACAAGCGATTTATTGCCTATGCAGCGTATTATTGAAGAATTAAAAACAGAAGTTGATGTGAATGACAGCCTTATTTATACCGGTACTGTTCCGCTGCTGGACGGGTTTAAATACGGTGAGCAATTCAGCTGTAAACTGGTTGATGAAAAACTTGGCAGGGAAATTTGCTTAAGCTATAAAGTAAAAGTTATTGAAGAACATTAATATTTGGCAGTAAGGCTGTTGATGATTGAAAAAGGAAGTGAGAATATGGTACTTGCACAGATTATCATGGTTTTAACATTGGTTATAATGATTGCCGGATGGGCGCCGCTTTATATAACTGCTGCTATTGGTGCTACTTTTTCAGCTGTTGCGGCGGGTTTTCCGTTAACCGGCACAGAACCAGTTACTATCCAGAAACTGTTAATTGCTTCTATGAATCCGGTAATTGTTGATATGCTTGGTGTGCTTTTATTTATCGGCATTATGCAAAAATGCGGGTATATGGATGTAATAATCTGGCATATTGTTGATTTTGGACGTAAAGAAGGCGGCGCTCCTGGTGTAGCAACCGCAGCAGGGCTTGCAGCTGCATTACTTGGTGCTTTAACGGCATTTACGCAGCCTGTTATTATGGCAACAATTGCCGGACCGGCTGCTGTAAGGCTTGGGCTTTCTCCAAATAAAACTTCCGGTATAATTTCAATGGCGAATACTGTTGCGAATACTTGCGGTTTTACTCATCCTACGATGCTGGCTATTCTTGGTATAACAGGAGTTCATTTTGGGTTAATTAACGTATATGCTTTTTTAGGCAGTATTTGGATATATGTATTTTGCTATTATCGTGCAAAACATGAGATGATAGCAGAAGGAATTCCAATAAAAAAAGAAGACGATGGTTCTTTTGAAGAATTGCCTGAAGGTTCACCTTCTTTTATTAAAGCATTTTTCCCGTTTTTAATTCTCTGCATCGCTTTCTTTGCAGGTATTCCTGTATTTTTAGTAGGTATGTTCTGCGGGCTTTTGGTTATTTTAATGAGCGGCATGAGTTTTTCTGACGGTGAAAAAGCAATGGTAAGCGGTGTTACTAATATAGCTATTCCTATAGTTGCTATTATCAGTTTGATGTTTATGTCCAATGTTATTACTCATATCGGACTTGTAAATTTGATGGCTGAATATATTGAGCCGCTTATTGCAGTTGCTCCTATTCAGATACTTTTCATAATATCTTTTATTGCTGGCACTGTTACACAGTCTAATGCTGCATCTGCACCTATTGTATTGCCTTTTACACAAATTGTTATGGATATGGGATGTGACCCGCTTGCAGTTAGCTTTGCTGCAATTACCGGCTGCGCAATTATGCAGCTGTTCCTTACCGGTGGTGCGCTTACTGCTTTACCGGTTGTAGCAGGCGTTATTCCCGGAACAGTACAAAAAGTTGCCAATAAATGGCAGCGTCCTGCAATGCTTGTAGGGGCAGCGGTTTGCTTTATTATGACATTTATTATTTGATAAACTTGTACATTTTTTACATTAATGTTATGCTATCATTAAGATAATAAATATCGGAGTGAAAAGCATGAAGCAGCTGCAAAAAGCAAAATCTTTAAAAGATCAGATTTATGATATTGTAAAAGAAGATATTATAAATCAAACTTATAAAAACAATACGGTATTAAACGAAAAGAAAATATCGCAGGCACTTAATGTCAGCAAAACGCCGGTGCGTGAAGCCTTAAAAGCACTTGAAGCAGAAGGTTGGGTTGAATATGTGCCATATAAGGGCATTTTAGTAAAACAAATGTCGCTGGATGATTTAAAAGATGTTTTTCGTGTACGTAAGTGTTTGGAGATTATGGCGGTAGAATCGGCAGTAAAAAAAATAACGCCGCCGCTTTTGCAGGAATTACATAACAGTATGCAGCGGCAGGAAGCTCTGCTAATCAATAATGAACCGGTAGTTGGTGAATTTATTGATTATGATTTAGAGTTTCATGGTATTCTTTTAAAAATCAGCGGCAGCCATCTTTTAAAAGATTTAATAGGGCAAATGCGTGATAAAAGCAAATCTTTTGGAATGCAGGCAATTTTTTCAAGCCGGAGCCGTTATAAAGAAACAATAACTGAACACCGTGCTGTTTATGAAGCAGTAGCTGCTAAAGATTTGCAGGCGGCAAAAGAGGCAATGGCTGTACATATTGATAATACTTTTAATGCAGCAATGCAGTATTTAAGCAGCCATGCCGTAAAAGAAAGTTAAAACAAAACCCCGGTTCCAAATGGTTCCGGGGTTTTGTTAACTAAAATATTTATTCAATCCCACCTGTTTAAAATATCTTTAATAATTTCTTTTTCGCTTTTGCGGCGTTTCTTTTCAAAATTGCGGTAATTATTGTCACGGTGGTCGGTGGAGTAATCGGCGTAATCGAAATCGTCATAATCGCGCTCGTAGCTGCGGTTGTAATCGCCGTGCCCGTCATCAAACATTAACGGATTTATGTTTACGCTGTATTGGTAAAAATTATAATTTAACATGGCTGCCTCCTCAAAACTGTTCTGCTTTTAGTATAGCGTTATTTTAGTGGTTTGTAAAATTTATTAACGGTTGACTGGTAATATAAGCAATGGAAAATATAATGCCTGAAGCTTTTGTTATCAGTAAAAGCAGCCCGCTTTTTATTTTAAACGCCGCTGGTTTATATACTATTAACGAAAAATTTCATATTATACAAATATTGCGCATGTTTAATTTAAAATCAGGCTTAAAATGCCGGATTTTTTGTGCGTCAGGCTTGCAATATTTTAATTTATAGGATATGATAAAGCGTATGCTGTTTTTTGTATAGAATTTTACATATTTTTACTGTTTGGCCGTATTTGCAGGCAGAAATAAAAATATATTTTGTCTGATTTTTAGTGACTGATGAGTCGGAAACTATGGCGGTACTTGGCCGGGCATGATATAATAAGTTTATAATTCTTTTAAGGAGTATGACGATGCCGCAGTTAATGACAAAAGAAGAAATTCATGAATTTGGTTTGCAGATTTTGAGCCGTTATCTTGAGGCCAATGCTTACGAAATAGAAATGATGCATCCCAATATGCAGATGTTTCCGCACATTATAGCCAAAAAGAACGGCCAGCTTGTATTCATCATTGCGGCAACGGATGTTTATCCTAATAAAGGCTCTTTTGCCGACAGTGAAAAGGCAGCGCTTTTGGAAAATGCCGCTAAGTTTGACGCGCAGGCAGCATGTGCATATCTTGGCATAGCCAATGCCGCCGGTGCTAAGGCGAAAGATAAGGAACTGTGCGGCAAGGCATATAAAGATGCAGATTTTTTAACCGATTTTGGCGGTTTGGAATTTATATATTTTAAAGACTGAGGTGACGGCATGGATTTGTTGAAAGTTGATACCGAAAAATGTGTTAAGTGCGGGCTTTGCGTACAGGCCTGCCCGTCCTGCATTTTATCTATGGGGGAAGATGGGCCGAAATGTGATTTTGACCGCGGCTGCATGAGCTGCGGGCACTGCGTTGCCATTTGCCCTATGGGCGCGCTTGATAACAAATATGCGCCGCTGGCAGAGCAGAAGCCTTTGCCGATGCCGGTTCTGGACAGTGAAACCGCATATAATTTTTTGCGTATGCGCCGCAGTGTACGCCTGTTTAAACCGGAACCTCCTTCTGAGGAAGAAATTGTAAAGCTGCTTGATGTATGCCGTTATGCGCCTACTGCCGGTAATTCGCAGGGCATGTATTATATCGTTATCCGCGATAAGGAAACCATTAAAAAGATTGCTGATGCAACAGCAGAATGGATGCAGCAGGAGATTGACGCAGGCAGCAGCGACAAACGTTATTTTACAACCGTTTTGCGTGCGTATAATGACCGCGGACAGGATATTATTGCCCGCAATGCACCGATGCTTATTTTTGCAACGGCAAAACGTCTTAACAGAACCGGCGTAAGCAATGCCGAGCAGGCATGGGCTTATGCAGAACTTTTTGCGCCTACAATCGGGCTTGGCACAACCATTGCCGGGTTTATTCAGACCTGCGGCATAGCAGGTTACCAGCCGCTTTTGGATTTGGTAGGCGTGCCGCCCAAGTTTAAAATTTGCGGCACTTTAATGGTAGGGCACCCTAAATATAAATTCCAGCGCATGGTAGAACGCCAGCATTTAAAAGTAGAATTTAAGTAAATAAAATTTTTTTAACGGTACAGTTACAAGCTGTACCGTTTTTTTGTTACTTATGCAACAGTTTTGGTACTAAAAATAAATAATTTTCCAAATTTACTGTCAATTAAAGGAAATATAAAATTTTTGCAGAAAATATATCTCAATAATGTTTGTAAACAAGGGGGAATAAGTATGAAAGAGTATACCGGAGACAGAATCCGCAATGTGGCCATTGTGGGCCATGGTGGGGCAGGAACTACATCAGTTACGGAAGGCCTGCTGTACCGTTCGGGCGCAATTACCAGAATGGGCAAGGTTGAAGATGGCGCTACCACCACTGACTATGAACCGGAAGAAATTAAACGCGGCGTATCCGTAAACGCTACTTTGGCACCGGTTGAATGGCGTGATACTAAAATCAACTTTATTGATACTCCGGGCTTTGCAGATTTTGTGGCCGAAGTTAAAGGCGCATTCCGTGCGGTTGACAGTGCGCTTATTGTTGTATGTGCAACCAGCGGCGTGCAGGTTGGCACCGAACAGTGCTGGAAACTTGCTGAAGAAGCACATTTGCCCCGCATAGTTTTCGTAAATAAAATGGACCGTGAAAATGCTGACTTTGACAGCATTCTTGATAATCTGCGCGCTAAAATAGGCAAACGCGTATTGCCTCTGCAGCTGCCTTTGGGCAAAGAATCCGGCTTCTGCGGCGTTATTGATATTTATAAAATGAAGGCTTATAAAGCTAACGGCAACGATTCCATCGAAATGGATATTCCGGAAGAATATATGGAAGCCGCCAAGGAAGCACATGAAAAAATGGTTGAAGCTGCGGTTGAAGCCGATGACGACTGCATGATGCGTTATCTGGAAGGCGAAACCATCAGCGACAAGGAAATTATGGACTGCCTGATTAAAGGTATCCGCCAGGCCATTATTTTCCCGGTACTCTGCGGCAGCGCTTATAAAGATATCGGCCTTGGCCGTGTAATGAATGCTATTATAGACTATACTTATCCGGCAATTTTGAATGACTTTACCGTTGTTAACCCGGAAACCGGCGAAGAAGAAATACGCGATGCCAACGCACCGATGGCAGCTTTGGTATTTAAAACAACTTCCGACCCGTTTGTTGGCCGCCTGAGCTTCTTCAGAGTATTCTCCGGCGTTATTAAGAGCGACAGCATGGTTTACAACGCCAGCCGCGAAAAAGAAGAACGTTTCGGCACGGTATTTACCATGCGCGGCAAAACGCAGATTCCGATGAAACAGGTTGTTGCCGGCGATATCGGTGTTACCACCAAATTGCAGTTTACCGCTACCGGCGATACTTTGAGCGATAAAAACTCCCCGGTACTCTTTAAACCTATTGCATTCCCCCTGCCGATGTATACACGCGCTATTTACGCGAAGAAAAAAGGCGAGGAAGAAAAGATTGCTTCGGCTCTGAACCGCCTGATGGACGAAGACCCGACTATTATCGTTACCAGAAACACCGCTACCAAAGAAACTTTAATCAGCGGTATGGGCGACCAGCATATTGAAATTATTATGGAACGCATGAAACGTAAATTCGGTGTGGAAGCCGATTTGCGTGCGCCGATTGTTGAATACCGCGAAACCATCCGCGGCACTGCTACCAATGTTGAAGGCAAGCATAAGAAACAATCCGGCGGCCATGGGCAGTACGGCCATGTTATTATTACCATGGAACCGCTGCCGCCCGGAAGCGGATTTGAATTTGTTGATAAAATCTTCGGCGGCGCCGTACCGCGCCAGTACATTCCGGCTGTTGAAAAAGGCATGCGTGAATCCATGGAACGCGGCGTACTTGCCGGTTATCCGGTAGTTGATATCAGAATTACCCTGACGGATGGTTCGTATCATACCGTAGACTCTTCGGAAATGGCATTTAAAACTGCCTCCAACATAGCATTTAAAAAAGCTATGGAAGCAGCAAAACCTGTTTTGATGGAACCTGTTTATAACCTTGATGTATACTGCGCCGAAAGCATGATGGGCGACGTTATAGGCGACCTTAACAGCAAACGCGGACGCATTTTGGGCATGCAGAGCCTTGATGACGGTATGGGCTGCATTAAAGCACAGGTGCCTTATGCAGAAATTACCGAATATGCTGTTGACCTGCGTGCGCTGACACAAGGCCTTGGCACTTTTGAAATGAAATTTGACCATTACGAAGATGTGCCGCAGAAAATGGCAGAAAAAATTATTGCCGAACGTAAAGAACAGCAGTAAATTAAATACTTGTCAGGTTTAAGCCTGCAAAACGCCGCCGGTTTTAACGGCGGCGTTTTTAGTAAATTTATTTTGTCGGCCTGAAAATAAAGGAATTATATACAATGCTTTATTTAAAAAGTTTTACTTTTCCAACTGACGGCGAAGAATTTGACGTTATCATAAATGTAAAGGAAAAATGTTACAGTTCGTTTTATCCGTTTAAAATTTTATCGCAGCGTGGAATAGAAAAGATTGATTTTGAGCCGGTAACTATTTTTTACGGCAGCAACGGCAGCGGCAAAACAACGGCGTTAAACGTAATTGCCGAAAAATTAAAGCTGGAGCGCAGTGCCGTATATAACAAAAGCAACTTTTTTAACGATTATGTTGATTTATGCGGCTATACATTAAAAGGCACGGCAATTCCGGCAAACAGCCGTATTATTACAAGCGATGACGTTTTTGATTTTATGCTTAATCTGCGTATGCTGAATGAAGGCATTGACTCAGGCAGGGAAGAACTTTTTGAGGAATACCGGAAAATCAAGTCAGGCGATAACGGCAAATTCCGTCTGCGCAGCCTTGAAGATTTTGAAGAACTGAAAAGGCTTACATCAGTAAGACGCAATACGCAGTCGATGTATGTAAAGAAAAATGTCGGCGTTAATGTACGGGAACAATCCAACGGCGAAAGCGCTTTTATGTACTTTGCGCAGAAAATTGAAGAAAACGCGCTGTACCTGCTTGATGAGCCGGAAAACAGCCTGTCGCCGCAAAAACAAATGGAACTGGTGCGCTTTCTGGAGGATTCGGTGCGTTTTTACGGCTGCCAGTTTATTATTGCAACACATTCACTATTTGTGCTTTCGGTAAAAAACGCGCAAATTTATGATTTTGATTCTTGCCATGCGGCGGTAAAACGCTGGACGGAGCTGGAAAACGTGCGGGTTTATTATAACTTTTTTAAACAGCACCGGGCAGATTTTGAAAAATAATTAAGCCGCAAGTACGCTTTTTGCTTTGCAGTGTAACTTAAATGTGTTATAATTTTTACAAATAACGTACAATAATTGGAGGGTTTATTTTATGCAGACGATTGACCAGGTTGCAGTAAACACCTTAAGATTTTTATCTATTGATGAAGTTGAAAAGGCCAAATCCGGGCATCCGGGCTTTCCTTTGGGCACGGCGCCGCTGATGTACACGGTTTGGGACCGTTTTATGAACTATAACCCCAAAGACCCCAACTGGTTCAACAGGGACAGATTTATTTTATCTCCTGGCCATGGCAGTGCATTGTATTATGCAATGCTGCATCTGGCAGGATATGACGTTTCTATTGAACAGCTTAAAAATTTCCGCCAGTGGGGCAGCATTACTCCGGGACATCCGGAATACGGCGTTACTCCCGGCGTAGATGCTTCTACCGGGCCGCTGGGACACGGCTTTGCCATGGGCGTTGGTTTTGCCATTGCCGAAACCATGCTGGCTGCCAAATACAACAAACCGGGCTTTGAAGTGGTTAACCATTATACCTACGGCTTAACCAGCGACGGCGACCAGATGGAAGGCGTTGCAAGTGAAGCGGCATCTCTGGCTGGTACTTTGGGCCTGGGCAAACTTATTTATCTTTATGATGACAACCATATTACCATTGAAGGCGATACCGAAATTGCTTTCCGCGAAGATGTAGGCAAACGCTTTGAAGCATACGGCTGGCAGGTACTGCGCGTTGCCGATTCCGAAGATATCGACGCTTTGGAAAATGCCATTAAAGAAGCCAAGGCTGATACCAAACATCCGAGCCTTATTATTGTACGTACCCATATCGGTTACGGCAGCCCGAAACAGGATAACGCTTCCTGCCACGGCGAACCGCTTGGCGCCGAAGGCGTTGCCAAAACCAAAGAAGCGGCTGACTGGCCGGTTGGACAGAGCTTTTATGTGCCGGTAACCGTACGCAAGCATTTTGACGATAAACTTGCTGCCTGTGCAGAAAAACAGGCTGCATGGGAAGCACTGCTTGCAGATTATAAAGTAGTTTACCCGGAACTCGGCAAGGAACTTGAAGAACGCATTAAAGGCGATGTGCTTGTAAGCCGCAGCGACCTTGAAGCAGTATTTAATGATATTGAAGGCATTTCTACCCGTGAAGCAGGCGGCGAAGTGCTGCAGAAACTTTCCATGCAGCTGCCTCAGCTTGTTGGCGGCAGTGCCGACCTTGGACCTTCCAATAAAACCGTAATGAAAACCTGTGGTTATTATTCCAAAGATGACAGAACCGGCAGAAATATTCATTTTGGCGTGCGCGAACACGCTATGGGCAAAGCACTGAACGGTATTGCGCTGCACGGCGGCTTCATTCCGTTTGGCGGCACCTTCCTTGTATTTGCCGATTTTATGCGCCCGGCAGTACGCATGGCTGCGCTGATGGGCCTGCGCTCCATCTTTGTATTTACGCATGACAGCATTGCCGTTGGCGAGGATGGGCCTACGCATCAGCCGGTAGAGCATGCTATGAGCCTGCGCGTTATTCCTAATTTGTGCGTTATCCGTCCGGCAGATGCTTTGGAAACCGCTATGGCATGGCAGACAGCCTGCCTGAATCAGCATAAGCCTACGGCATTGCTTTTAAGCCGTCAGAAATTGCCCGTACTGCATAAGTACGCCGCTGTTATCCACGATAACGCCGGTAAAGGCGCTTATGTGCTTGACGCAGGCCAGGGTGAAGCCAAAGCAGTTATTATTGCCACCGGCAGCGAAGTGCATCTGGCCCTCGAAGCACAGGCCAAACTTGCCGAAGAAGGCATTTGCGTAAGCGTGGTATCTATGCCAAGCTGGGATATGTTTGAAATGCAGAGCGAAGAATATAAAAAATCCGTATTGCCTGAAGGCTTGCCGAAGGTTGCCGTTGAAGCCGGCGTAACTTTAGGCTGGAGCCGCTATACCGGCAGCGAAGATAATGTTGTCGGCATCAATAAATTTGGTGCATCCGCACCGGGCGGCACGGTAATGAAGGAATACGGCTTTACTGCCGAAAATGTTGCAGCTAAAGTAAAAAGCTTATTGTAATATTGTAAACGGGCCGGCTTATGCTGAGCCCGTTTTTTATGTAAAGGAGCAGAAATGAAAAATTTACTTACTATTGCCGGCAGTGATTGCAGCGGCGGTGCCGGTATTCAGGCAGATTTAAAAACCTTTGCCGCTCACGGCACTTTCGGCATGAGCGTAATTGTATCGGTTGTTGCGGAAAACACTGCGCGCGTTATTGATATTCAGGATGTTACGCCCGATATGATAAAAAAACAAATGGATGCAGTTTTTGAAGACATTTTTCCGGATGCTGTTAAAATAGGCATGCTTTCCACGCCGGAATGTATGCAGGCTGTTGCGGAAAAATTAACAGAATATAAGCCTCAGAATATAGTAATAGACCCGGTTATGTATGCTAAAAACGGCTGTGCATTAATGCAGCCTTACGCGATTGATACGCTTATAAAAAACATAATTCCGCTGGCTGATGTGCTGACACCTAATATTCCGGAAGCGGAAAAAATTGCCGGAATGGAAATTAAAACCGTTGCTGATATGGAAGCAGCAGCAAAGAAAATCTGCGCCATGGGCTGCAAGGGCATTGTGGTTAAAGGAGGGCACCATATTGGCAATGCGGTGGATGTGCTTTTTGACGGCAAGGAGTTTTACCACTTTGAAACCGAGCGCATCAATACCAAAAACACGCACGGCACAGGCTGCACTTTTTCATCGGCAATAGCCGCAAACCTTGCCAACGGCCTCAGCGTTGCCGAAGCGGTAAAAAATGCCAAAAGCTATGTAACAAAAGCCATTGAACACAGCCTTGCCATAGGAAAAGGCTGCGGCCCGACACATCATTTTGTAGATTTATACAGAAAGGCAGGCATGCTTGAATAATATGGAAATGCAGAATCATTTTGGTAAAATTATAGAAGAATTGCAGAAACAAAAACCGGTTATTCACCACATTACCAATTATGTAACGGCAGAAGCGTGTGCCGATGCCGCTATATGCGCCGGTGCTTCCCCGGTTATGGCAGATGAACCGGAAGAAGTGGAAGTTATAACTGCAGGCAGTGATGCTTTGGTATTGAACCTTGGCACTATTAATTATAATAAAATGATTGCTATGGAGCGCTCTGCCATGGCGGCTAAAAAGAAGGGCATACCTGTTGTGCTTGACCCTGTTGGCGTTATGAGCAGCGCTTTGCGCCTTAATTTTGCTTTGAAGCTGTTAAAAGGCGGATATGTTAATATTGTACGCGGAAATTATGACGAATGCCGAGCGCTGGCTGACGAAAAAGCAGCCGGGCACGGAGTGGACGGCGTTTTGCAGGCAGATGAAGGCGAAAAATTGCAGGCTGCCAAGGCTGTTGCTGCCAAATTTAACTGCATTGCCGCTGTAACGGGGCAGGTTGATTATGTAAGCAACGGCAAGCAGGTGCTGGTTTTAAACGGCGGCAACGAAATGCTGAAAAAAATTACCGGCGCAGGCTGCATTACTACAACGTTGTGTGCCTGCTGCGCTGCCGTTACCAAAGATTATATGACTGCCGCTGCTTTGGGCGTGGTAATTATCGGGCAGGCAGCTGAACTTGCTGCAGGCTTTATGGAAAAGAAAGACGGGCCCGGCATGTTTAAAACACGCCTGTTTGACGGTATTTACCATGTTACCGGCAAGTGGAATTTAATTAATTTGAAGCCGGAAGAAAGAATGAACTGATATGAAACCTGTAATTGATTACAGTATCTATCTTGTTACGGATACGGTGCATTTTAAGGACGATAGTATTTACAACAAGCTGGAAGCCGCACTTAGTGCTGGTGTAACGCTTTTGCAGTACCGCGACAAAAGTGCGGAAACACGTATTTTGTACGAGCGCGCCTTAAAAGTAAAAGCCCTGTGTGATAAATACAGAGTGCCGCTGATAATTAACGACCGTGCGGACATTGCTTTTGCAGTAAAAGCGGATGGCGTACATTTAGGGCAGGGCGACTTGCCGCCGCTTATTGCACGCCATATGCTTGGCAGCGATGCCGTTATCGGCGTATCGGCGCATAACGTTGATGAAGCTCTGCAGGCTGAAGCAGATACTGCCGATTACCTTGGCTGCGGCGCTGTTTATGCAACTGCAACCAAAAAAGATACTTCCGTTATCGGCACAGAAGGCTTAACTAAAATCAGCGCGGCAACAAAACTGCCGTTTGTGGGTATCGGCGGCATAACGATTGAAAATTATAAAGCTGTATTGCAGGCTGGCGCCAACGGAGCGGCAATAGTAAGCGCAATTTTAGGTGCGGATGATATTGCGGCAGCGGTAAAGAAATTTAAGCAGCTTTCTTTGAAAAAATAGTATATAATTAAGTTAAGGTTTAATGCCGTTTTGGTTGGTTACAGTAAAAGCAATATTGTTGCCTACTAAAGCGGCATTTTTGCTAAATTTAATGAGAAAATTACTGATTTATTAACAGATTTTACACATTACTTAATTAAATGGTGGTGATTTATTCTAATGAAGCAGCAAATTATATCTGGAATAAAATTAGGTTTTGTTATAGCCTTTTTGTTAACAAGTTATGTCATGTATGATGGTATTTGGGGACCAACATTTTTTGGAATACAAGTACAAGAATATAGCCAACCTGTAGGTGATATAAGAGTTTATGAAAGTTTTCAAGACATACGCGATCCGGAAAATAGTAAATGGATAACAGCGGCATTTCCAAATGTTCATGATTCACAT
>OHAO01001144.1_pt1 | contig 19225 bp, 15 predicted proteins | sample 1577151 | NCBI WGS metagenome assembly OHAO01 (sample SAMEA3541585, study PRJEB24748) | human gut metagenome | biome: human gut; feature: human-associated habitat; material: faeces | place: China | collected 2012 | reverse complement strand
TTACAATTCTGCATTTTGCCATCCATATTGTTTGGAGGGCAAATGTAATATGCACATGTCGGAAATCTGGCATAGCAAGAAAAACGACTGTCGCTTATCCCGAACTCAGGTTATTAGTGTCCCTTAAGATCGGGACCAGTTAAATATTAATCAAATCATCCAGGAAAGAGGGGTCAATCGAGTTCTTTGACATTATCGAAATAAGTCCTTTCGAAGAAATCTACGAGTGATGTCTTAGGCTCACCCGACAAAGTCCTTGGCAGGGTCTAACCAAAACACCAACGATATTTAAGCTGATTGTCATTTAAGTTTGCTACCTTTGCCATATGGAACATAAAACTTAGAATGTTTATCACAAGCAGACAAATAAACAGCTCCTGAACATGTAACAGGATTGTAAAATAGTAGGAGAGGATGTGCCCCTCTCCCACATTTTGATACTGTTCGCGTACTATGCTTTGTCTTTGACAGGCCTAATTAAATATCTAAAAACAGAATCTTGAGATGCATGCCTTGTTTGCACCTTGCCCATGGATATATCAAAAGAATACACATTATCCCCATTTACCACAATATCGTTTTGCAAAATATAGATATGGGCCCGACAATTTTGGGTCGTACATTTCTGATTTTACGTAATCTTTGATGTTATTTCGAATATTTATCGTATCTTTGCCAAAGCAATCTCCTAATGGAGCCTTAGAGCCGAAGATGATAATTTTCTAAATGTTAATTTTTAAATTGTTATTTATGAGAAAAGAAAATTATGTAGATGGGCTCCTATACGAGCTAAAGAACCCTGAGTTTGATGCCAATGAGCAGATTGTTTCGTCTGAGATTTATGCTCAAGCAATGAATTGGAATTCATATTCTGATTCATCAGAAAGAATGATGAATCGAATATGTCATCATCTTAATCCAGACTTAGTCCCTGACTATAGTCCTTCGTTTGAACATTTCTCTATAGATTCGGAGCAAAGGCAATTTGTTAAAGGAATAGTGTTTAGAGCAGCAAAAGAAATATGAATTATTCGGGTAGTCTTATGGCTACCCTTAATCCCATCGCTATGACAAAAGAACTATTAAACGTTAAGATGCATTCAATTAAAGATTGCCAAGAGGTAATTGATGAAATTGACAATGAAGTTTTAGCTGGTGAAGTAAGATACAGGTTCGCTGGCCAGAAAGAAAAGTTCCTAAAGGAATTGAACGAGAAGTTAGAACAGTTCGATTCAATATCGAATGCACTTAAAATTGGTGAAAGGAAAACATCTTTTCACTTAGTCCAAAAGGGAACAAGGTTTGGAATTTTCTCAGGATATGGCATATCAGTTATACAACCAATAGAATTTTTGCAAATAATACCAATACATTTAGAGAGCAACAACGGATTCGTGTTCATAGCAATGAATGAGAATTTCAAATGGGGAATCCTCGAAAAGAAAAGGTCTGGGAATAAAGAGACAGAAATACTCCCTTTTATTTTTGAAGACATAAACGCTCCGACAGAAGACATATATCCTGTCAAATACTATGGAAAATGGGGACTATACTATTCCCGAGGGAAAGAATTCGTAATAGAGCCCCAATATGAAGATGCGAGTATCATAAGAGAGGGGTTATGGGCTGTGAAGAAAGAAGGGCAATGGGGTTTTGTTGATCTATTTAATAACATCCAAGTCCCATTTGAATTTGAACAAGTATCCGATTTCTCACATGGTTATACTCATGCTGTTTTGTTCTCATTTATGGAAGACGACGGTGAAGTGCTAATCAATCACCAAGGGAAAATAGTTCATTTTAAGAATCCACAATTATACGATGATAAATACTGGCATGGACTTGAAGTTAAGAAGTCATACGTCAATCATGAAGAATACTCTTATCTCGTAAATGACTATGGTGATATAGTAATACCCAAAGACAAATACCGCTACTTAGGAAGATTTAGTGAGGGACTGCTTGCTGCATCAATAGATGGTGATAAATTAGGATTCATCGATATTGAAGAGAATATAGTAATACCATTTGAGTATAGGGCAGAACGTTGGCCTGATTCGTGGGACAACATCTTTCATCATGGTTTCGTTACAGCAAGATTAGATGATGGCAAATATAGCAAAGAATGCATACTAATCAACCATAATAATGAGAAAGTGTTCCCTCATACATTCAGATGCGAGTCTTTACGGTTTAGCAACGGACGTTTTGAAAACTGGAAGATAGGCGACCGTTTCAAGAGGAATTCTATTTCACTAATTGACCTCATAAACTATCAAAAAGGAAAGGATATGTCATATTTGATAAGAACTGATGCAGAGGTTGAAAAAGAACTTCAAAGAAGAAGATACGCAGTACAAGAGCCATACGAATGGACAGAAGAAGATACTTGGGATGCAATGACAGATGGAATGTACGGCGATTACCCTGGTGGTGACGTTGATTATGAAGCCTTGGGCTTTTAAGGGTGAGCTGATAAAGAGTGTGAAAGAGGGCAACGTTGGTATTAAGAAGATTTCGGAAAGGAGCGGCTATGCGTTTCGCGGTCGCTATCACGACCCTGAGTTGAACGACTTCTACTATGAGGATGTCTACTATAAGAATTGTATGGCCCATTGTTTCACCTTTTACATCAAATAGACGTTGGTTAAAAGCTGGCATGAACTGATCTGGGACTGAGTTAGGACTAAGCTTGTGCTGGCAGATATGCCTCTCCGCCTGGAAGATAGGCTGGCAGATATCGCTTTAGGGAAGCGTATCTGCCAGCCTTTATTGTACTTATTCTGTGCAGGTTACGGCGATGCTGGGAGATATGGGGGATTTTTTCGCTAACAAAAAGTTCGGAGAAATTAGCTTATGATTCGAATTTTTTCTATCTTTGAAGTTAAGTAATTAGGGTATAGTATTATTCTGCAGAATGATATTTCGCCTTACGGTGGGTATTATATCACTTCGTCCAAGACCTGATGCAGATTGCCGATCAGGTAGAAAGGCAGGTTTATCAGACGGAACTCCTTGCCTTTAGGCGTCTTTACAACATTCACAGAGTATGGGTTCGACCAAACGCGGATGGCTATGTCTATATCCGAATTGTCCATGAAAACCTGGAGCGAACGCAGATGGGCATTGGTGCCGCTCTTTACTTCTATGGGGTAGAGTTTGGAGTTGTGAACGAACAGGAAATCTACCTCGGCACCATTGTTGGGTTTTGCCCAGAACGAGCGATGCTGACCCACTCGGTCTTCCATTGACAAGAGCTCTTGAGCCGTGATTTGCTCGGCAATATGACCTCTCCAGCTGTCAACCATCTCCGTAGAACCGATGATTTCCTTTCTGATGCCTGCCTGATAGTTGACCAAGCCGGTATCAAACCAGATGAGTTTTGGCATTCGTTTGGTTTCGGGGATGATAGGCATCTGTGTGGAAGATACAGGATAAACCAATTCCAGAATCATGGCTTTCTCTAAGAGGCGGAATGCTTCTCCTACCTCTCGTGATTTATAGCCAGAGTTGGCGAAGTTGCCCAAGGTGATAGTCTCTCCCGAGAACGCCCAGCCATACGATAATATGAAGCGCACTACATCTGTCAGTTTATTGCTTCTGGCATATTTCTCCGAATCGTCCTTGTAAGCTTGTACCAATGTCTCGTACACATCTTCTATGGCTATGATGTCTTGTGTCTCTGCGTAATGCTGCACAGCTTCGGGCATTCCGCCGATAATGGTGTACTGATTGAACTGGTGCATGAGCTGTTCGTGAAAAGCAATGGTATATTCGGCTTTCTGTGAGAGAATGGTAAGAAGATTGTTTTTGCCTATGGCACCTAAAAACTCATAGAAAGAGCAAGGACGCAATGCCAAATACATAACTCTTCCTACCGGGAAACTGACATTGATGTCTACAAGGTTCTCCAACAAACTGCCTGCGGCTATGACATATAGGTCGGGCCTCTGCTCGTAGAAGTATCTGAGCAGAGCGATTGTCTTGGGAGAGTTCTGTATCTCGTCAATAAAGATAAGCGTACTGCCTTTTTTTTGCGACTTCCCTAAACTGGCAAACAGCATATTGACCAGATCGTTTAATGGAATGTCCATCTCGAACAATCTGACGCTCTCGCTCATTTCAAGGTTGAAGTATAGGTAGTTGTCGAACTGGGAGCCAAATTCGTTGACAACAGTTGTCTTACCCACTTGTCTGGCTCCTCTCAAGATGAGTGGCTTATGCCTTTCGTCTTGCTTCCATGCCTCTAATTTGCTTAATATCTTGCGTTTGAACATAGCGTTTGTTTTAATTCATGGGCAAAGATACAACTTTTTTGTCTCAAATCAGTGGCAAAAGCTATAAATTTTTGTTGCAAATCATGGGCAACATGGCTTCAGTTTTGTTGTAAATCAGTGGCAAGCGAGGATTTTCTGTTATGTTTTTTAGCGGATGAGTTTATGGAAATCACATTTATTTGCACGAGTATTTGATGTAAACTTACATTTATTTGCACGAGTATCTGTTATAAAGATACTAAAAGAAGTAGTTGTGCCACAAAAAAACTGTATATTTGTATTTCGTTACTTACGTAGAACAAATAATTGATACGACCTTGCAACAATGAAAAATTTTGCAGCTATAGATTTTGAAACCGCCAACAATGAGCGTTCTTCGGTATGCTCTGTTGGCGTGGTTATTGTAAGAGGAGGTGAGGTGGTGGATCGCTTCTACTCGCTCATCAAACCGGAGCCGGAGTATTACAACTACCGGTGCAGTCAGGTGCATGGTCTTTGCGCTGCAGACACGGACGATGCGCCGGTTTTCCCCGAAGTGTGGAAGCAGATAGAGCCGAAGATAGCGGGGCTTCCGCTCGTGGCTCATAACAAGGCGTTCGACGAGAGCTGCCTAAAAGCCGTCTTCCGCGTCTATCAGATGGACTATCCCGACTACGACTTCTACTGCACCTGCATCGCCTCACGCAAGGTCTGGCCCAAAGGTCGTCATACGCTTGACGTTATAGCAGCCCGCTGCGGCTATGACTTGACACAACACCATCACGCCCTCGCAGATGCGGAGGCCTGCGCAGCTATTGCGTTGGAAATATTATAACAAGTCGAAGCTTTTATCTGCTGATTCTTCTTAGCACCCACAATGCTGAGAAAAGCATCGCTATGCCTAAGATCCAGGAAATGGCAGCACTGGCTACGATGCCGAGCTGCTGCGTGAAGCCGGCGATAACGAATGTCAGGAATGACACGGCGGCGACAGTTATGGCGTAGGGCAACTGCGACGACACGTGGTGGACGTGCTTGCACTCGGCACCAGCCGACGCCATAATGGTGGTGTCGGAAATAGGAGATACGTGGTCGCCGCAGACTGCACCTGCCATGCACGCCGAGATGGAGATGATGCGCAGCGGTGCGGCTGTAGGGAATACGGCGATGCAGATAGGGATGAGTATGCCGAATGTTCCCCAAGAGGTGCCGGTGGCAAATGCGAGCAACGCTGCAACGATGAAGATTATAGCCGGCAGCAGCATCTGTAGACCAGAAGCCGTGCTTGCCACAACGCCCGACACGTATTCGGCAGCGCCAAGTGAGTCGGTCATGCTTTTCAGTGTCCATGCAAGAGTGAGAATCAGTATGGCAGGCACCATGGCTTCGAAGCCTTTGATAAGACAACTCATGGCATTGTCGAACTTCAGTGTGCGGCGTGCTACGAACATTGCTATTGTAAGAATTAACGCTGCAAGCGAACCGATAACCAGTCCGACCGAAGCGTTGCTTGCTGCAAACGCATCTACGAAGTTGTGGTAGCAAGTGCTTGTTGCGTTGAAATATCCTCCAGAGTAAATCATACCAGCCATGCAGAACACGATGAGCATCAAGATAGGCACTACGAGATCGGCAACCGAACCCTTTGTCGTTGCAGGCTTCTTGCTGTCTTGCTTGGCACCCACACCGTGTTCTACGATTTGCAGTTTTGTGTCAATCACCTCATCCACCTGACCGCCGGTGCGCTCGTACCATTCCTGCAGACGTGCGTCGTACTTGCTCATGGCCTTGAAGTCGAAACCCGACACGACGATCATAAATATGAAGATGATGGTGAAGAAAGCGTAGAAATTGAACGGTATAGCCTGGCAGAACAACGCCAGACCATTCTCGCCGCCCGACACGAAACCCGATACGGCAGCCGCCCAACTCGATATGGGCGATATGATGCAGACTGGAGCAGCGGTAGAGTCGATGAGGTAGGCGAGTTTTTCCTTTGTAACGCCATGGCGCACGGTTATCGGACGCATCACAGAGCCTACGGTGAGACAGTTGAAGTAGTCGTCGATGAAGATAAGTAGACCGAGAATGATTGTTGTAATCTGCGCACCTATCTTTGTCTTTATATGTTTGGAAGCCCAGCGTCCGAAAGCAGCCGATCCGCCAGCCTTGTTCATGAGTGACACAATGGAACCCAAAACCACAAGAAACACGATGATGCCCACGTTCCATGGGTCGGACAGGCAGGAGATAAGACCGTACTGCTTGGCGTTAGCTCCCTTGCCAACGGTGTCGTTGAGCAGATGAGTCAAGAAGCCTTCAAAACCTGTGCCCATCGACATGCTGTATAATATAGCGCCGAGCACAATGCCGATGAACAACGAAGAATATACCTCCTTGGTCTTCAGTGCAAGCGCAATTGCCACGACGGGAGGAAGAAGAGACCAGATAGTCCCGATGAAATTAAAATCCATAATATTATTATCCCTTAATCTTTTTCGGAGTGCAAAGGTAAGGCTTTATTTGGATTGTTGCAAAAAGTTGCAACAAAAAAACGGATGGCGAGCCGTTTGTGGCTTACCATCCGTTTTGTGGGTTATGTTAGCGTCGCTTGTTGGTGATGCGTTATCTTATGGTAATGACGTCGCTTTTACTTCGCGATTACCTCGAACACCTCTACGTTGCCCTCAATCTCAGCCTTCACAGCCTTCTTGTTGAGTTGTACGTTGAAGAACGAGTTGTTTACGTCGGTAGAAGCGAGGAGCTTGCCCTTCTTGTCGTACTGGTTGAACTTAACGGCACCGTTCTGCTCTACGTTGAGGAGCATGGTGTATGCCTTTGTGCCAGGAACGACAGAGAACGAAGTCTTGCCACTGTTGCGGAACGATGTTACAGGGTTCTTGTCGAAGCCGAACATGGCAGCGTCGAGATCTGCTGATTCAACCTTGAAGTTGAGGCTCTCTGGAGTTGTGGGGTTAACCATGAACTCGCGCACAGCAATCCAGCTCTTCTTCTCAGACACGGCCTTGCGGATGCGGACGTAGCGTGCCTTTACCGGCTCGCCCTTCCAATGGATGATGTAGGTCTTGAGCAACTCGCCGGTGAGCTGTGTCCATGACTTGCCGTCGGCAGAAGCCTCGAGCACTACGTTGTCGAAGTAGTCGACGTCGTCTACCGAGTTGCGTCCCTGGAGAATCTTCACCTCGCGAACGTCGCGAACAGTGCCAAGGTCGGCACCCACCCAGTCGCCAGTAGACTGGCTCTGACCGCAGTGGTAGTAAGTAGTAGAGTCGTTGTCGAACATCAGCTTGCTCTGAGTTGTAGCGAGCGTCGGGTAAGTGCCCATGCCCTTATAGAAAGCAGGCACCTCACCAGTGAGGTTCTTGAAGAACTCCTGAGCCATGTCGTCCATAGCGTTCTCGTAGAACGGCTGCAGCTTCATTGTGCCGAGCTTGTGCTTCTCGTAAGCGGCGCGAGCCTCCTTAGTCATGCGGTTAGCTACGAAACCGTTCCAGAAGTTAGAAGCGTCGCCGCTGCGGAAAGTCTTCATCAGTTCGAGAGTGTTCTTGCCACGTGCGCCAAGCTTCTCAAACTCTACGAGCCACGGCTTCAGTTCCTTCATCAGAAGCGGGTTCTTGCAGTCGCGCTCCATAGTGCTCTTTGTCTTCTCGACGCGGTCGAACTCTGCATAGAGGTCGTTGTAAGCCTTGTCAGAGTAGTCGGCAAGACGGAAGGTGTTTGTCTCCCACGACTCGGCACGGCGGTAGCCCGTCTCGGTGTCGCAAGAGTGGATGGCGAATGTGCGGTAAGCCTCGTGAGCCTCCGGTGTGAGGTCTACAAGACCGCGTTCCCAGTTGTCGATAGCGTTGTAGTCGGCTACGTTCCAGTTGTAGTCAGCCACGCCGTAGAGCGCCAGCTTCGAAGCCTCGCCGTGCTCCATCGGGTTGGACAGCACGCCAGAAGTCATCTTATCTGTGATGTCGGTCTCCAAACCGTATGTCGGGCCCTGCATGATGATGTGTCGGGCATAGTCGGTAACAGGGAAGTTCCACCAGTAGTAAGCCGGGCGCTTGATGCGAGAGTCTACGAAGTCGAGAGTCTCCTTGGTGAGGTCAGAGCAAACCACAGCACCGGTCCAGAACACCTGCACCTCAGGGTCTAGCTCGTTGCCGTAGATAGCGAGCGGTCCGTCAGGACCCGGCTTTGCCCAAAGCTGCGAGTAGTCGGTAGGGCAGACAACGAGCGGAGCAACGTCGCCCTTCGCCTTCACGAACTCTTTTGTGAGGCGGTTCACGAGTGCCACCTGCTTCTTCGGGTTAGTACCCTCGCCGTCAATGTCGTCGAAGTGGATAGCGAACGAGCGCACGCCGAGTTCGTACATGAGGTTGAACTTGTTTACGAGGTTGTTATAATCCTCCTCGTTCCACTTGATGTCCTGACCCGGGTGGATAGCCCACACGAAGTCGACACGGTTGCGGCGGCAAGCCTCCACGAGTTCGTGGATGTTCTTAGCCTGCTCCGGCGGGTAGGGCAGACGCCAGTTAGGACAGCTGTGATAAGGGTCGTCCTTCGGTCCGTACACATACTCGTTGAGCTTGTTGCGTCCGTAGTAGTCGATGAGCGAGAGGCGCACCTGGTGCGACCACGGTTCGCCGTAGAAGCCCTCTACCACGCCGCGCAGCGGCAGGTCGGGATAGTCGTTGCATGTGAGGTAAGGCACCTTGCCCTGAGCAGCCGGACTCTCCACAATCTGGCGCAGAGTCTGAAGAGCGTAGAACGCGCCACGCTCGTCGTAGCCCACGATGTTGATGCCCTTCTTGTCGACGGTGAGGAGATAAGCACCCGATACCATCTTCTTCAGACCAGCCTTCTTTGCCGGTTTCTCACCGAACGAGATGTTGAGCGGAGTACCCTTAGCGTTCTGCTTTAGGAAGTTGACGTCGTTGGCAAATTTGCCCGACTTGTCGATGAGCTTAACGCCAGCGCTGAGGTCGGTCCATGTCTGCATGTCGAGATTGAAGTTGTGCGGCGTAGGGTTTACGACGATGCCGTGGTGGTCGAGCTTCTTGCCCGGCACCATGTTCACATCCTGCTTTTCACCACGCTGCGAGTTGAGGTCGAATGTCTCGGTCTGCGCAAACGCGCTGGCACAAGCAGCTGTGAAGAGAGCTGTGAGAAGGAGGTTGTTTTTAATCATTGTTATGTTTGTTTTAGTAAAAGTCGTTAGGTCGGTGTATGCAGTGGTGCATACACACAAGTACAAAGTTAGTGATTTTGTGTTGATTGATAAAATAGGCAGGTCTCTTTTAATTAATTTTAGTACGTGCGGAGCTAAAACGTGCGTGACGGAGAGGGTAGAATGGAAAAAAATGTGTAACTTCGCAGTTGATGATAGACCATGCAACGATAGAAAGGATAAAAGACGCTGCCAACATTGTGGAGGTAGTGTCCGAGTTTGTGACGCTTCGCAAGAGCGGCAGCAACTATAAGGGCCTATGCCCGTTTCACGACGAGAAGACCCCGTCGTTCTATGTGTCGCCGGCACGCGGCACCTGCCATTGCTTCGGATGCGGCAAGGGCGGCAACCCCGTTGGCTTCATCATGGAGCATGAGCAGATGACCTATCCCGAGGCGTTGCGATGGCTCGCACGCAAGTATCACATCGAGATAAAGGAGCGCGAACTCTCCGACGACGAGAAGCGCGAGCAGAGCGAGCGCGAGAGTATGTTCATCGTGAATGAGTGGGCTGCCTCTTATTTTCAGCACCTCATGCACGACACCGCCGACGGCGTAGCCATCGGCATGCAGTATTTCCGCAGCCGTGGGTTCCGCGACGACATTGTGAGCAAGTTCCAGTTGGGCTTCGACAGCACCGACCGCCGTGCTTTGGCACAGGAGGCTCTGCGCAAGGGCTATAAGGAAGACTTTCTGCTGAAGACCGGCATCTGCTACAAGAACGACCGTGGCGAACTAATCGATCGCTATGCCGGACGCGTTATCTTCCCGTGGATAGGCATCAGCGGAAAGGTGGTGGGCTTCGGCGGACGACTGCTCGACTCGCGCACAAAGGGCGTGAACCAGAAGTACGTCAACTCGCCCGACTCGGAGATTTACCACAAGGACCGCGAGCTGTATGGCATCTATCAGGCTAAGAAGGCGATAGCCAAGGAAGACCGTGTGTACATGGTGGAGGGCTACACCGACGTCATCTCCATGCATCAGTGCGGCATAGAGAATGTAGTGGCTAACTCGGGTACGGCGCTTTCGGTGCACCAGATACACATACTGCACCGCTTCACGTCGAACATCACCCTGCTTTACGACGGCGACGCGGCAGGCATACACGCTGCGCTGCGCGGTACCGACATGCTGCTATCTGAAGGCATGAACCTCAAGGTGTTGTTGCTGCCCGACGGCGACGACCCCGACTCGTTCGCACGCAAGCACTCGGCTGAGGACTTTCGAAAGTATATTGAGGAGCATCAGACCGACTTCATCGAGTTCAAGACCGACTTGCTGCTGCGCAACGAACGCGACCCGCTGAAGCGTTCGGAGGCAATCAACTCCGTGGTGCGCAGCATATCGTTCGTGACGAACCCGATTCTGCGCGACACATATCTGCACGACTGCTCGGTGCGTATGGGCATCAACGAGGCTACGCTCATCAATACGCTCAACAACTTCATTCGCAGCAACCGCGAGGAAACCGCTTCCTCATTGAATAACTCACAATCGACGCAGACGGCAACTCAAAACTCAAAACTCAAAATTCAAAACTCTCCTTCCCCGCTACAGCAGGCGTCGAAGGTGGAGCAGATGCTCGTAGAGTTGATTGTGCGCAACGGCGACACTATCATATATAATAATGTAGAAACGGAGGACGGCACGACGGTTAACCTGAATGTGGCGCAATACATAGCGTACAACCTCGGCGTAGACGGACTGAAGTTTGCAAATCCGCTCAACTCGCGCATCCTTGACGAGGCTGTGAACCACGCCGGCGACGAGAATTTCTGTGCCGAGCAGTTCTTTCTTCACCATTCGGATATCGAGATATCGCGCATAGCTACCGACCTCTGCATGGACAAGTATCAGTTGCTCGACGAACAGAAGGCGGCACGTGCCGACGAGGAGAAGAACGCCGACGAGCTACGTGTTGAAGAGGAGAACCGCATAGAGGCTCTGCGCCAGCAGACCGAACACCTGCTCAACGACTTCCGAATGGACTATCTGGAGCAACGTCTGCGCGACCTGAAACGAGACATCTCGCTTGCAGTGAACGACCCCGAAAGACTGCAGCAGCTGATGGAGGAGTACAAGACGGCGCACGAACTGCGCTCGCAGCTCGCCAGATTGTTGGGAAATAATATTATAGCATGATAGGTTGAAATGGTGTAATGTTGAGGTGGTGACAAATGAAGCATATCTCAACATAACAACATCTCAACATAACAACAAACGATATGTTCTACATCCATTGGGCATTCATATTAGCTTACGTCTTCATTATTGTCAGCATCATGCTGGCAGTATTGATGGACAACCGTCAGCCGGCAAAGACGATAGCCTGGGTGATGGTGTTGCTCTTTATGCCCATTGTCGGAATAGTTTTATACGTCTTCTTCGGACGGAACACCCGCAAGATGACGTTCATATCACAGCGGTCGCTCGACCAATTATCGAAGCGATCGATGCTCGAGTTTGTGGAGCAACGCCAATTGACGTTGCCCGACGACTACCGTTCGCTCATACAACTCTTTACCAACCAAAGTCTTGCCCTTCCGTTCAAGGACAACGAGGCGGAGTTCTACACCGATGGCTACGAGTTCTTCCCCGCATTGCTGAAGTCGATAGCTTCGGCACGCAAGCATATACATCTTGAGACATACATCTTCGCCGACGACGCACTCGGACGGCTTGTTGCAGACGCACTCATCTGCAAGTCGAGAGAGGGCGTAGAGGTGCGGCTTATCTACGACGATGTGGGTTGCTGGCGGGTGCCCCGCGAGTTGTTCGAGCGTATGCGCCGTGCCGGGGTAGATGTCAATGCCTTTATGCCCGTTAAGTTTCCGGCTTTCACGAGTAAGGTGAACTACCGCAACCATCGCAAGGTGTGCGTAGTAGACGGCGTTGAGGCGTTTGTGGGTGGCATGAACATCGCCCTGCGCTATGTGAAAGGAATATACAAAGGGCGTCTGCCGTGGCGCGATACCCATCTCCGTATACGTGGTGGAGCGGTGTACGCCCTGCAGCGCACGTTCCTCGTCGATTGGTATTTCGTCGACCGCACACTCGTCACCAACTCAAAATACTATCCGCCGATGCCGTGGCGCATAGAGAACAGCTGCCTGGTGCAGGTCGTGACGAGCAGCCCGATTGCCAAATGGCCGGACATCATGCAGGGATATGTGCGCATACTGCTTGAGGCGAAGAACTATGTATACATGGAGTCGCCTTACTTCCTGCCTACTGAGCAGGTGCTCTTCGCCATGCGCACGGCAGCACTTGCCGGCGTAGATGTGCGACTGATGATTCCGCGCCATAGCGACTCTCGCTTGCTTGAACTTTCGTCGATGTCGTTCGTGACGGAGGTGCTTGAGGCAGGCGTGAAGATAATGCTTTACGAGGCTGGATTCAACCACAGCAAGTTGCTTGTGGCTGACGATGCGCTCTGCACCTGCGGTTCTACGAACATCGACTTCCGTAGCTTCGAGAACAATTTCGAATCCAACGTCTTTATCTACGACCGCACAACGGCGCTGCGCATGAAGGAAATCTTTATCAGTGATGAGCAAGAATGTGTAGACTTCCTGAGCGTGTACAGCGAGCGAAAGCGCCCGTTCATGCATCGTCTGGCGGAGTCGCTCGTGCGCTTGTTCTCACCACTGTTGTAAAATAAGATGTTGAGATGGTGAGGTGTTGAGATGTTGAGATATGTTTCATTTGTCAACACATCACCACATATCCTAAATAATTTCAAAGTGTTTCAGCGCATTCGCGATGCCATCCTCGTCTACGCTGCTCGTCACATAGTCGGCGTGTGCTTTCACCTCGTCGAGCGCATTGCCCATAGCCACGCCAACGCCAGCCGCATGCAACATCGTAAGGTCGTTGCCGCCGTCGCCGAACGCCATCGTTTCGCTGATGTCGATGCCCATGTGCTCGGCAATGGCACGGATGCCGTTCGCCTTGTCGGCAGTGGCAGACGTAAGGTCGCAGAACGCAGGATACCATCGTGCAGACGTTGTGCCTGGTATGTGGGGTAGGATAGTGCGCTCCTGGTCCTCGGTGAGGAACGGCGTAATCTGCAGTATGCCCTGCTTTATAACCTCCTCAACCGGCACGTCGAACTTGTTGTACGTCACCTTCAGCATGTCGTAGAATACATGGTTCACGCTGTCGCTGCGGTTGATGATCTGCAGATCCTTTGTGCCTACAACCACCGCCGGCACGTCGAGACGGTTGCAGAAGTCGACTATTGCCTCTGCCTCGTGAGTAGGGATGAGGTCCTGGCGCACTACCTTGTCGCCATAAACGCATTGAGCGCCAGTGGCAAGAATAAAACCGTCCATGATGTCCTCCACCTCCGTGATGTTGTTGAGCAACTGGCGTGGGCGACCCGTGGCGGTGAAGAGCTTCACGCCGCGCTTGTGAGCCTCGCGAAGCGCTTCGATTGTTGACTCCGGCACCTTGTGTGTATTAAAGCTGACGAGCGTTCCGTCGACGTCGAAAAATAAAGCTTTTATCATATTTCGTTTTTTTTATTCAGTAGGAGGCTATGGCATTAGCTTTCCGCTACGCGCCGCTGACTTTCAGTTCTTGCCGTAGCCCTGTTGTGTGATACGGGCAGGAAAGCCCATACCTCCTAAACATTGCAAAGGTACGCAGAAAAAGCAGAAGCCGAAAATTATACTACTTGATTGATGTCAAAATCAAAAAATAATTACTACTTTTGTAATTCATTATTCACACGGAATACACATTAAACAACCATTAATCAGCAAAGGAAATGACAGAGCAGACGCAACTCGCTTGGGACATAATAGAGACAACGAACACCAACCTCTTCCTCACCGGTAAGGCTGGCACGGGAAAGACCACCTTTCTGCGCCGACTGAAGGAGGAGTCGTCGAAGCGCATCGTGGTGGTAGCGCCTACGGGCATCGCTGCCATCAATGCCGAAGGTGTGACCATCCACTCGTTCTTCCAGTTGTCGTTTGCGCCGTTCATACCCAACTATAACCTTAAGGAACAGCAGTTTCGCTTCTCCAAACAGAAGATAAACGTCATCCGTTCTATCGACACGCTCGTCATCGACGAGATCTCTATGGTGCGTGCCGACCTTCTCGATGCCGTAGACAGCGTGCTGCGCCGTTTCCGCAAGAACAACCTTCCGTTTGGCGGTGTTCAGATGGTTATGATCGGCGACTTGGGTCAGCTTGCTCCGGTGGCTAAGGACGACGAGTGGCAGATGCTCTCGCGCTATTACGCCACGCCTTACTTCTTCTCGTCGCTCGCCCTGCAGCGCACACGCTACGCCATCGTCGAACTGACGAAGGTGTATCGCCAGAGCGACAAGCGTTTCCTCGACATACTGAATAAGGTGCGCGAAAACCGTGCTGACGCTGCGGTGCTTTCTGCGCTCAACTCGCGCTATATACCCAACTTCAAGCCGCTCAAAGAAGACGGCTACATACGTCTTACGACGCACAACTGGCAGGCGCAGCGCATCAACGACCACGAGCTCGAACTGCTTCCCGGCAAGCCCTATACCTACACTGCCACCATCGAAGGCAAGTATCCAGAGATGATCTTCCCGACCGACGAGACGCTCACGCTGAAGACCGGTGCGCAGGTGATGTTCGTGAAGAACGACTCGTCGGCAGACAAGGCTTACTACAACGGCATGATCGGCACTATTGCGGCGATAGATGCCGAGGGCTTCACCGTTACGGCGAAGGACACCGGCGAAAATATACGTGTGCAGCCCGAGCAGTGGGACAACACGCGCTACGTGCTCAACGAGAAGACCAACGAGATAAGCGAGGAGGTGGAAGGAACCTTCACGCAGTTCCCCGTGAAGACGGCTTGGGCTATCACCGTTCACAAGAGTCAGGGCCTTACGTTCGACCACGCCATCATCGACGTGCAGCGTGCCTTCACTCACGGACAGACATACGTGGCTCTATCGCGTTGCCGCACACTCGAAGGCATGGTGCTCAGTGCGCCGCTGCCACAGTCGGCTATCATACGTGATGAGGCTGTAGACGAATACGCCACGCACGCCATTGAGCACACGCCGAGCGAGGGACAGATAGAACAGTTGCAGCGCGACTACTATCTGTCGGTGGTGAGCGAACTGTTCGACTTCCGTCCGCTGATGGATGCCTTCAACCGTGTGCTCGACTTGCTCGACGGACATTTCCGCCGTTCCTTCCCGAAGCTCATTGCCGAATACAAGGCTCGCACGGGCACTATAAAGACCGAGCTTATGGATGTATCCGAGCGCTTCAAGTTGCAATACAGTCAGATTGTCATCGCCTCTGCCGACTATCAGACCAACGCCCTGCTGCAGGAACGTCTGAAGAAGGGCGCCGACTACTTCGCTCGAAAGATTACCGATGTGGAGGAGCTTGTGAAGAAGACGTCGGTGAAGACCGAGAACAAGGACGTGAAGAAACGTTACAACGATGTGTTCCCAGCGCTCAAAGAGGTGGTGATGCAGAAGCGTGCCCTCCTCAACTGTGTCAAGGCTGACGGTTTCACTCTGCAAAGCTATCTGCGCCAGCGTGCCCTGGTACTTGCCGGAAAAACAATATCAGAAAAATAGACAAATGGTATGGTTTTCTCTTTCTTATTTTCTTTTCTACGGGCTTTATCCGAGCCTAATTTACAAGAAAGTGGTGAAAAGAAGGAAACCATACCATTCTTTTTTATACCTATGAACCATTATGGACTTGTACAGTTCGTCACTTTACCCTAACTTTGTCCTTTGACAGGTAATGCCGTGCAAACGGCATTTATAGTATAACCTAAAAACGAATTACTATGAGTAGGGTTTTTCAAGTGAAGCCTAAACGTATTAAGCGCTCCAATGGCACCGTTCTCACACCAGACATGGTTGTGACCGTTACGACTCTGCAGCACACCACCAACCCATTCTACAATGGAGCCAAGGAACTGCAAGAGACATATATGCGCATCTATGCTTTCGACTATAAGAAGGCATGCTGCAATCAGAATGACTTTGAGTTTGTGAAGTTGGATTAAAAATTACAATTTTTTCGGAACGAATAAAACAAGAGTTATGGATAGTAATCACATATATACAGAATTCATGTCAAACAAACAGTTGTTCAAACCGTTTGTTTCATGGCCTGATTGTGTACACCTGGGATTGAACAATGTAGATGCTATTTCGAATAAACTTCTTAATGAGATTACATTAAGAAGAGACGAACATCTGCTATGGGTGTCTCGTCATAAAGCTAATTGGAAGGCGAAAGACGAAGATGAGAAAACTCCTTCAGGTTGTATAATCACAGATCAACGCATTTGCTATTTCAATTTAAATGATAAGAAAAAAAGCTTTAGCGTAGAGTGGGGTGAGGTCGTAGCTATAAAGCACATGATGAATAGTTTCTATATTCAAAAGTCTTTAGCTACTACATCCTATGACTTGAAGATTAGCGACTACGCATTGTTGGACAGAAAAGTTGAAAACTCGAGCCCAGTTGTTGCGTTCTTAACAGGTGTCTTTACCAATAAAAGACAAGATACAAAAAAAACTAAAGAACAATTGTTTTCCGAATTTGAAGAACAACTCAAACAATTATCATGTAAAGACGAACGAGTTTTCATTAATAATAAGGAAACCAAAGAGACAAAAGTAGTTGGAAGATCTTCTTACAATGTAAGGCATGAGACTGTTAATGCTTCATCAAATAAGAACAAGTCTTCTCAATGTACGTCTTCTAAAGATGAAATAAAGAAGGCTTATAAGAATTTGCAAGAAATCTTGCAAAGTACTCAAAGTGATGTCTTTGACTTAAATGGAGTAAATTCACAGTTTAATACTGTCAAGGGGAAAATTGCCTTTGCGTTTGATTCGAAAATAAAAGAAGCTAAGAAAGAATTAGATGTAGCTTTGAAGGATACAGTGTGGGATAATCTTGTTATTGCTTTCTTTGGAGAAACAAATGCAGGTAAGAGCACAATTATCGAGACCTTTAGAATTCTTTTTGATGATAAACGTAAGAAAGAAGATGGTCTGATTGTGGGTGATGGCAGACACGACTTTACAAAAACTTATGAAGAATATCATTTGTCTATTGCAGGTCATCCTTTTACTTTGATAGACGTACCTGGTATTGAAGGAGATGAAGCAGAGTTTAAAGATGTGATAAAAACAGCTTTGCATAAGGCTCATTGTGTCTTTTATGTTCAGGGACATAATAAGAAACCAGATCGAGCTACAGCTGAAAAAATCAAGAAATATTTAGGAGATTGGGTAAAGGTTTATTCAATCTATAATGTGCGTGGTGGTGTTAGCAATTATGATGAAGAAGAAGAACGCGAAACATTGATAACTTCAGGTATCTTAAAGGCTGAAAGTTTAATACGGTCAGAATTTAAAACTATATTGGGTGATGTTTATGCTGGGCATGTAACCTTGCAGGGTCTGTTGGCTATGTCTGCTAAAGCATCATTTTCGTCTAAACGAGAAGATTTGATAAGAGGACAACAAAAGTTATTGAAGTATTTTGGTGGTTCTGCTGATAAAATTTTAGAGTTTAGCCAATTTAAGACATTGACAACTCTTGTTGAACAGAAATCCTCTAATTTCAAGTCTGAAATCATAGAAGCGAACAAACAGAAATTGATGTCTTTGGCAGGTAATATTTCCACCGATATTGAGCAGGTGATGGAATCTCAGAAGAGCTATTTAGCCAACTTGGAGTCAAATCTTCGAACTATAAATCGAGAGGTTTGCAATAATAGTATGGATTCTGCTTTAAGAAATATAACTAACAAGACAAGAAATGCTATTACAAGTGCCTATGGTGAATTGAAATCAGAGATTTTTGATCTTATAGATAATGAACCAAGTAATATTAATCAATTAGCAGAACAGTACCAAGAAGATATTATAGAGAATTTAGAGAATCGTATTAAGTCTATTGTTAACGATGAATTAAAAAAAGTTCGTGATACTGCAAATCGAAAGATAAAAGATTTGGATGGTGTTAACATAAAGCCAATACAATTCAATCGAACTGTTGAGGTTGGTGCTGATATTGATTTTTCTGGTGCGTTAGAAGAATTAGATATCGATTTCGCCGATGTTCTTTCATGGACAGCTAAAACTGCAGGAACTGCTACAGCTGGAGCTGTTGTAGGCTCTTTCATACCTTTTGTAGGTACTTTAATAGGTGCAGGTGTAGGAGCAGTTGTCGGTGGCATTGCTCATGCGTGTTCAGGAGATGGTGGAAAAGCTGATGCTCGGAAAAGTGTATCTGATGCAATAGGTAAGGCAACTCAGCGAGCTAAGAGCAATGTAAATTCAATGTTGGCACCAGTTATTAGAGATATGGATTCCCAAAAACGTCAATTAAGTAATTCTGTAAAAAAAGAATTGGCTAATATTGAGGAATTGCAAGATACTCTGGAAACTTTCGATGTTGAAATGTCTGAATTTGTAAATGGATTAAAACATAAACATTATGGAAGAATTTAATATATCTAGCAAGAAATTGCAAAAGTTGTCTGCTTTAAAGACGCTTCTGCAAAATGGGGTTGAATACATCCCTGAATTGCAGGCGTATCTTAGCAAGATAGATAGTATAGTGAATACCATTAAGAATGGTGAAATTAGTGTTGTTCTATTGGGAAGTTTCGCTGATGGAAAAACAAGTGCTATTGCTGGTCTATTAGGTAGATTGGAAGATAATATGAAGATTGATGTTGAC
>OHAO01001133.1_pt1 | contig 19350 bp, 9 predicted proteins | sample 1577151 | NCBI WGS metagenome assembly OHAO01 (sample SAMEA3541585, study PRJEB24748) | human gut metagenome | biome: human gut; feature: human-associated habitat; material: faeces | place: China | collected 2012 | reverse complement strand
CTGCAAAACTCACTCGTCCAGAGAATTCTTTTAATAATATTTATATGCGATATTACAAAAAGTCTTTTCTATTTGTAAAGTCGTATATACACAATGAGATGGTAGCCGAGGATATTGCATCTGAATCACTCATCAAACTGTGGCAATGGATACAGGACAACCCGGTGGAAAATATTGAACCGATGTTGCTCAGTATTTTGCGAAATAAAGCCTTAGACTACTTACGTCATGAAAGCATGAAACAACAGGTCATCACACGGATTAGTGAGAAACAAAATGAAGAGTTAGCTCTTCGCCTCTCCTCACTGGAAGACTGTAATCCAAATGAAATATTCTCGAAAGAAGTTATGGATATTGTGCAAAGAACATTGCAATCATTACCTGAACAAACCTCCCGTATATTTACTCTCAGCCGATTTGGAAATAAAACAAATCGGGAAATTGCCTGCGAATTAAATATTTCAATCAAAGATGTGGAATATCATATATCCAAATCACTTAAGGCTCTTAGAAAAACGCTAAAAGATTACCTGCCTTTATTTTATTTCTTTTTTTACCATATGTAACACCGATTACTACGCACGTTCCTTTATCTTTTGAAAAAAATATTCTTTTTCGTTTAGGGTAAACCGAAGATGAATCGTTATATAAATGAAAACGATAAAAAGATGGATGAACTATTACAAAAATATATAGCAGGAAATGCCTCTGAAAAAGAGTCACAGAGGATAATGGAGTGGCTGCGCGAAGATGAACAGCATCTTAGAGAATATAAGCGGCAACGTAAATTGTATGACATTACGTTATGGCAGACTAAAAGTCCCGTTGATATACAACAAGAGAAGAAAGATCCGCTGAGGAGGGTTCTCGATGTTATTGTACGGATAGCGGCTGTCATTGTTTTTACTGTGGCAACCACTTATTTTTACACTCACCACGTTTTACAAGACAAGGAGGAGAATATGCAAACGGTAGTTGTTCCGGCAGGCCAGCATGCCGAATTATACCTGGCTGATGGAACGCATGTATGGCTGAATTCCGGTAGCCGGTTGACTTTTCCGGGACGGTTTTCTAAAAAGGTACGTCATGTAGAATTAGATGGTGAAGGATATTTTAAAGTCAGTTCTAATATAAAACAACCTTTTATTGTTGGAACTAACCGATGCAATATCCGGGTGCTGGGGACAGAATTCAATGTGCTGGCCTATGAGAAAGATAGTATATGGGAAACAGCCTTATTGGAAGGTGCTGTAGAAATTCTGCAAAAGAAAAGTGAAGTATCTCTCATGAAACTGAAACCAGGTGACATGGCCAGACTAAGTAAAAACCAACTTACTAAAGAAAAGATACATACAACAGACTATTTTCGTTGGAAAGAAGGGCTTATTTGTTTCAACGATATCTCCCTACGCGATATAATGGAGAAATTAAAACTCTATTATGATGTGAATTTTGTCATTAACAATCAACAGATTCTTGATGCGCACTATACCGGAAAATTCCGGACCCATGATGGGATTGAACATGTAATACGTGTGCTTGCCCTCAATAATAAATTTACCTATATTAAAGATAACGAGAGCAATACGATAACCATTAATTAACTTTTTAATATTTCTAATGCCTATGAAACAATAAAGAAACATTTAAAAAAGAAAAGGGGACAGTGCTGCAACACCATCCCACATTTTCCATCAGTTTATACCAACTGACAAAATAGTTCTAGATCAAGTTAAACCTAATAAACTAATATGTTGCGAAAATATGAAAAATTCTCTATACCAGGAATTATTTATAGAAAATAAACAGTTATTCCGTATTATGAAAATTATTGTTTACGTCTGTTTCTTATGTGTAGGAAATCTTCTAGCTATAGGAAGCTATGCGCAGACAGCTCATGTTACGATTGTTTCCAACCATATAACAATCGGACAAGTGATTAATGAAATAGAGAAACAAACGGACTATCTGTTTGTATTCAACGTAAAAGATATCAATATCAAACGTAATGTCAAAGTGAATGCGAAAGATAAAGCCGTTAATGAAGTTTTGAATGATATATTCAAGGATACAGGCATTCGCCATGCTATAGAAGGTAAAAACATCATGCTCATTAACTCTACGGATAAGGAAAAGGGTGCGCAGCAAAAAGATTTTTTAGTTACGGGGATAGTAAAAGATGAAAATGGTGAGCCTATTATCGGAGCAAATATTCAAGTCGTAGGAAAATCGGCAGGCACAATTACGGATATGAACGGACGTTTCAGTATCAGTGCCTCTGCCAATTCTACATTGCAAATAACCTATATTGGCTACCAAACGCAGACTGTCAATATCGGCGAGCAGAGGAATATTAACATTATTCTACAGGAAGACAATGCGCAATTGGATGAGGTAGTCGTAGTGGGGTATGGTACGATGAAGAAGAAAGATCTCACCGGTTCGGTAACAGCTGTTAAAGGAGACGAACTTGCTGCCCGTCGTACCACCCAACTTTCCACAGCTTTGCAAGGCGCGCTTTCCGGAGTAATGGTCAGTCGTGACAATGGAGCTCCCGGTAGTAGTGCTTCTATCCAGATACGTGGTGTAACAACTATTGGTGATTCCAGTCCGTTGGTGATTATTGACGGAATTCCGGGTGATATCAACTCCGTAAATCCTGAAGACGTAGAAAGTATGTCCGTATTGAAGGATGCTGCTTCGGCTTCGATCTACGGTTCACGTGCCGCAGCCGGTGTAATTGTCATCACGACCAAACGTGCCAAGAGCGGTGATGTGGCTTTGAGTTACAACTTTGAGTACGGGTGGGAAATACCGACTAAGTTGCCGACCTATGTAGGAGCCCAGCGTTACATGGAAATGGTAAATGAAACACGCTATAACGATAATCCAGACGGTGGATGGTACCAAACATATACGGAAGATGAAATTACCAACTGGAGCATAAATAATGCGACTAATCCGGACAAATATCCTATGACGGATTGGGGAGATATTCTGTTGAAAAGCTCCGCACCCCGGCAGACACATACTCTAAGCATTGTTGGTGGGGGTAAGATTATTCGTACAAAAGCCTCTTTCCGCTATGACAAAACGGACGGCCTCTATGTAAACAAGGAATATGACCGTTTTATGGTACGCGTGAATAATGATTTCAATATAAATAAATATATTTCCGCAAATCTGGATTTGAACTTTTCCCGTTCTAAAGCTCTCTCGCCTAATTCCAACCCCATGGGGGCAGGTGGACGAAACATTCCGCCAATTTATGCTGCTACATGGACCAATGGCTTATGGGGTGATGTGAAAGATGGAGAAAATATGCTGGCCAAAATTACAGATGGCGGCACTTTTACCAACTGGGGAACCAATATTGGCGGTAAACTCGGTATTGACATAACTCCTGTCAATGGGCTGAAAATATCAGCAGCCGTGGCGCCCAATTTCAATAATGTAAAGAAGAAAACTTTTGTCAAACAGATTCCATACACCCGTTCAGAAGATCCGAATACCACTGTTGGTTACATGGGAGGTTATCGCACTACCAATTTGACGGAAAATCGTAATGACAGCCATGATATAACAACACAGTTCTTTGCCAACTATGCCAAGACACTGGGGCGCCATGATTTCTCTGTCATGATCGGTTACGAGGATTATTATGCTTTCTGGGAAAACCTGGATGCATCCAGAGACCAGTACCAGTTGACAAGCTATCCTTACCTGGACCTCGGTTCGGAGGATTATCGGGATAATGGTGGCAATGCGGAAGAATATGCTTACCGCTCATTATTCGGACGCATGACCTATAGCTATGCAGACCGCTATCTTATCCAAGCAAATCTCCGCCGGGATGGTTCTTCACGTTTTGCATCCAATTGTCGTTGGGCCAATTTTCCTTCCGTGTCACTTGGTTGGGTAATTTCTGAAGAGAAGTTTTTCAAGAATATAAATATGGATTGGTTTTCTTACCTGAAATTGAGAGGCTCTTGGGGAAAACTGGGAAACGAACGTATCGGGGCTTATGACGATGACGGTAACTTTATTTATAATTATTACCCTTACCAGGCTGCAATTGATTACAGCACTGCACTATTTCAGAATTCACAGGGGATTGTTTCTTCCGTGACTACGGCCGCACAGCAGAAGTATGCCGTACGAGATATTTCATGGGAAACAACAGAAAGCTGGGATATCGGTTTAGATGCTAATTTTCTGGATAACCGTCTGCACTTCTCCGCTGACTATTATAGAAAAAATACGAAGGACATGTTGCTGGCACTGGAAATTCCACACTTCATCGGCTACGACAACCCGGAAGTCAATGCCGGAAACATGCACACTACCGGCTATGATATTGAAGTTGGCTGGAGGGACAAAGTCGGTGATTTCACTTACTCCATTTCCGCTAATCTGTCAGATTTTACCTCCAAAATGGGAAACCTGAATGGTACACAGTTCCTAGGCAATCAGGTAAAAATGGAAGGAAGTGAATATAACGAATGGTATGGTTACGTAAGCGATGGCTTGTTCCTGACTCAGGAAGACGTGGACAAGTCGCCCAAACTGAACAACAGCGTCAAAGTGGGTGATATTAAGTACAAGGATATTTCCGGACCGGACGGTGTCCCCGACGGAGTTATCTCACCTGAGTATGACCGTGTACTTTTGGGCGGTTCCCTGCCTCACTATATGTTTGGACTCACTTTCAATGCTGCCTATAAAGGCTGGGACTTTGGATTGACACTACAAGGTGTTGGAAGTCAGAAATCTCAAATCAGTGCTGCAATGATTGAAGGGCTTCGAGACAACTGGCTCAATTTCCCTACTATTCTTGACGGCAATTATTGGAGTCCGAAAAATACGGATGAGCAGAATGCGACAGCCAAATATCCGCGCCTGACTCGCACCAATCGGGATGCTAATTTCTGTATGTCTGATTATTGGCTTTACAACGGTCGGTACATTCGTTTAAAAAATCTCTCTGTCGGTTATACGCTCCCCAAAGCATGGACTACGAAGGCGTGTATGAATACAGTCCGTCTTTATGTAAGCGGAAGTGACCTGTTTACCATCAGTAATGCCCCCAAAGGATGGGATCCGGAAGTAAGTACAGAAGGGTATCCTATTACCACCTCTCTAATATTTGGTGTTTCTATTAATTTCTAGCCATAAAAAACATGAAAAAGTTACTCTTATATATCGGGGCAGGAATACTCTTACTCTCTGCCTGCCATGATCTCAATTTAAATCCATTGTCAAGCGGTTCTACTGAAAACTGGTATTCCACGGAAACTGAAGTGCAGATGGCCGTTGATGAGTTATATCGATATGACTTCTGGCCGGAAGACGGACAACAACAGACCGACTGGTCGGACGACTATACTTCACGCGATCTCCTGACCTCTTTTGATGACGGAACTCTAAATGGACAAAATGCTTGGGTTACCAGTTTATGGGGCAATCAGTACAAAGCTATTTCACGTGCCAATGCAGTTATTGAGAAATCGCATCGTGCTATCGAAAATGGCGCATCTGCCGCTACTATTAACCGCCTGATTGCCGAAGCCAAATTCCATAGAGCTGCCGCTTATGCCAAACTGATTGTAAAGTTCGGTGACTTACCATTGGTATTAACCGATGTAAGTACAGAAGAAGGGTTGACAATGGGACGTACGGATAAATCCATCGTATTGGCACAAATCTATAAAGATTTTGATGATGCAATTAGTGTGCTTCCAACTTCCTATACTGACCAACAGCGAGCCACCCAAGGTGCTGCACTGGCACTAAAAGCCCGGGTTGCCTTGATTATGGAAGATTGGGAAACAGCGGCCGATGCAGCCAAGGCGGTTATGGACTTGAATATTTATGAATTGCATCCCGATTTTGGCAATCTTTTTTTGTCTACTACAAAAAACTCGAATGAATTTATTTTCAAAATTCCACGTGATGCTACATATGACATTTATCTGGGAACAGGAAACGGAGGAGTTAACCAGGTATACAATGATCTACCCCGTAACGTAGGAGGATGGACGCAGACCTGTCCGTCATGGGAGTTACTAGCTGCATTCACCTGTACCGACGGTCTGCTTATTAACGAATCACCACTCTTCGATCCGCATGAACCATTTGCAAATCGTGACCCACGTTTAGCAGAAACCATTGTACCATTTGGTTCCAACCACCTCGGTTATGAATACAACCCACACCCGGAGGCACTGACGTGTATGAACTATAATACGGGTGAAATCGTGACAAATTATGATACACGTGCCAATGCCCAATATGCTTCTTTCGATGGTCTGGTGTGGAAAAAAGGGATAGACGAAACATGGCTTCAGAATGGTTTCAAGGTAGACCAGGATATTATCTATTGTCGTTATGCCGAAATATTGTTGACATATGCCGAGGCGAAAATCGAATTAAATGAGATAGATAACTCCGTATTGGATGCACTGAATGAGGTTCGGGCGCGTGCTTATGGTGTGGACAAGTCCGATAAGGCAAGTTATCCGGCTTTCACTTCTAACGACCAGTCCACACTTCGCCACCAGCTACGTGTAGAACGTCGTATGGAAATGGCAAAGGAACACATGCGATATACGGATATCATCCGTTGGAAACTGGCCGAAAAGGTTATGAATCGCAAGACATATGGTATCCTTTATCCGGCCTCACTATGTATCGAACGGGTAACCAGTCAGGGAGATTGGTTTTGGGCTTTCACACCGGAAATGGACGAGGATGGTTGTGCAGATTTCTCCAAATTGGAAGAAGCGGGTAAATGTCAGGCACTTGCTGTACGTAGTTGGAACGATCGCCAATATTTGTGGCCTATCCCTACTACGGAACTTCAGATCAACGAGAACTTAAAACAAAATCCCGGCTATTAAATGCAGGAAAGTTGTTGATAGTCCGGGAAAAGGTAACTCCTTAATTATTCACCCTTTTATTTTTCTAACTTTATGATTGGAAAGAGCTATATTTTTCACCTTTTTCTATTTCTTCTCATATTACCAGACAGTATTTATTCTCAAGATAATATTTGTCTGATCCCGCAAGTTGAAAGCATGGTCCGGAAAAAAGGTACGCTATCCATCGAACGTCTGGAAAGCATCCATTTCCCGGACGAATGGAAAAATACAGGAAACCTCCTTGTCAGCGATCTGAAAGAACTGGCAAATTTGTCTGTCATGGTGACTGCCTCAAATCCTTCCATTCATGTAAAAAAGGTGAAAATGCAGGAGCCGGAAATGTACATGCTGGAAATTACAAAGCAGGGGATCATCATAGAAGCAGGTGACCAGACAGGTATGATTCATGCTTTTTCCACTCTTTTACAATTGATTCTGGGAAGTGAGGGAAAAGAGTTACCCCGGCTCATAATCCACGACAAACCCCGTTTTAGTTACAGGGGAGTCATGATAGATTGTAGCCGCCATTTCTGGACTATCGAACAACTTAAAAAGTATACCAAACAATTGGCCTTTTTTAAACTTAACACTTTACATCTGCACTTGACAGACAATCAAGGCTGGCGTCTGTATCTGGACCAATATCCGGATTTAGCGTTCAAAGGTACGTACTACCGGACATTCGAGGATCTATCGGGACATTATTATCGTAAAAGCGAGTTGCAGGAATTGATCAACTATGCCGCCATGTACGGCATAGAGATCATTCCGGAGATTGACCTTCCGGGACACTGTCTGGCCTTGCTTGCAGCCCTTCCCCAACTGTCATGTAAAGGCGGAAAATTTGAAGCCTATCCAGAGGAACTGGACGGACAAAAACGGAAGAGAGCAGATGAGAATATGCTGTGTATAGGAAATCCTGAAACCTATAGGTTTGTGGAAAAACTGGTAGCAGAACTCACTGATCTCTTCCCTTCATCATTCATACATCTGGGAGGAGATGAAGTGTCGACACATCTATGGGAACAATGTCCGAAATGCCAAAAGATTTACAAACAAGAGAATATGACTTCATGGCACGAGTTACAGGACTATTTTACGAAACGAGTTAGTGAAATTGTACGTTCCAAGGGAAAAAGGATGATAGGTTGGGATGAAATAAATGACCGTAATGCCGCTGACATCAGTGACGTGATCATGATCTGGCAACGTGATGGAAGAGAACAGCAACAGAAAGCTTTGAAAAGAGGGTTGTCAGTCATTATGTCTCCTAAGGATCCCTGTTACTTTGATTTCGGGTATTCACGGAATTCCACACGCAGATTGTATGAATGGGAACCAGTTGGCAAAGAATGTACGAATACTCAAGCACATCTCGTCAAGGGAGGACAGGCTAATTTGTGGACTGAATTCATTACAACCTCGGATGAGGTGGAAAGGATGTTATATCCCAGAACTTGTGCCTTGGCCGAAACCCTCTGGAACACGAAAGAAAAGAAAGAATGGGAAGGGTTCCGACAACGTATCAGCAAGTTCGGTGCTATTATGGAAAAACTGAATATCTGTTACTTCAAAGACGAGGATTGGGATAACACAGGTTTTGTTCCGCAAAGCGAACAAAGGCCCCGTCTTGTATGTCCTGCCCGTATCGATACCAATATGAAGGGAATCAAGTATTATATGCCTGAATATGCGTTTGACGGTGATATACAGACTTTCTTTGCAACCCCCTATTCCTTAAAAAAAGGAGATTATTTTACTCTTACTTTGGAAAAAAGACAAGCAGTACAGGAAATCAGAATTGTGTTTGATGTTTCAAAGGAACATCCGGAACATGTACAATTATCTGTCAGCGAGGACGGTACAATATTTAAGAAAGTAGCTGCAGATAACAAAAATGGAGAATTGTCAGCATCTTTCAGTACACTAGCCATGATTAAAGCCCTCAAAATGGAATTGACAACTCCACTGATGGCCCGGCTGACTATCAAGGAGATTATCCTTCGCTACTATGAATAAACAAGTATAAGAATAATGAAAATTGTTATGATAAAAAAAATTATATATATTTCTCTCATCTGGATGGTATTTCACGGAGCGAGTCTTCATGCTGCCAGTTTATTGGTAGAAGCAGAAAGTTTCACGGAAAAAGGAGGCTGGGTAGTGGACCAACAATTTATGGACTTGATGGGATCACCTTATTTACTGGCACACGGTCTAGGTAGTCCTGTTGAAAATGCGAGTACCAATGTACAACTTCCAGAAAATGGCACATATTATATTTTTGTACGCACCTACAACTGGACGTCTCCATGGCAGGAGGGTGAAGGGCCCGGATTGTTCGGTTTGTCAGTAAACGGAAAGAAAATCTCTTACCGGTTGGGTATTATAGGCAATCAGTGGATATGGCAGTATGCCGGGCAATATCAGGCAACAGAAAAGAATATTCACATTGTTTTGCATGACTTGAAAGGTTTTGACGGGCGGTGTGATGCTATTTATTTTACGACACGGAAAGATGATATTCCGCCATCGGATATGGCGGCTTTAAATAACTTTCGTCGTGCTAAACTTGGATTATTAGCCCCCCCAAAAACAGAATCATATGATTTAGTAGTTATAGGTGCAGGTATTGCAGGTATGAGTACAGCAGTATCTGCCGCCCGCCTGGGCTGTAAAGTCGCACTTATCAATGATCGCCCTGTAGTCGGTGGAAACAATAGTTCCGAGATTCGTGTTCATTTGGGAGGAGCTATCGAGATCGGAAAATATCCTGAACTGGGGGGGCTGCAAAAAGAGTTCGGTCCCGTCAAGGAGGGTAATGCACAACCGGCAGGCAATTATGAAGATCATAAAAAAATGGAATGGCTGCAAGCTGAAACTAATGTTTCCCTGTTTCTTAATTATCGGGCATTTTCGGTGAAGAAGGAAGAGGACCGGATCATCTCGATAACCGCTTGTCATATTGAATCCGGTGAAGAAATCGAATTTTATGGTCGTTTATTTGCTGACTGTACTGGTGATGGCACTATCGGTTATCTGGCCGGGGCAGACTATCGTATGGGCCGTGAAAGCCGTTCTGAATACGGTGAGACTATAGCTCCCGAAATAGCTGATAGCTTAGTAATGGGCACTTCTGTTCAATGGTATTCTGTGGAAGACACAAAAACATCCTATTTTCCGGAATTCCGGTACGGCATCGAATTCAATGAGGAGACCTGTGAACCTGTCACTTATGGTGAATGGACTTGGGAAACCGGAATGAATAAAAATCAGATTAATGATTCTGAACAAATACGTGACTATGGAATGTTAGTTATATATTCTAATTGGAGCTACTTGAAAAATCAATCGGAACGAAGAAAATATTATAAAAAACGTTCATTGGAATGGGTAGCCTACATTGCCGGAAAGCGGGAATCCCGGAGGCTATTGGGCGACTATGTCCTGAAAGAGGATGATTTAACAAAGCATGTGGCCCACGAGGACGCATCTTTCACTACTACCTGGAGTATTGATCTGCACCGGCCCGACCCCGAGAATACCCGGTATTTCCCGGGACGGGAATTCAAAGCGACGACAGACCATGTAGTAATTTATCCCTATCCTGTTCCCTACCGATGTCTTTATTCCCGTAATATAGACAATCTGTTCATGGCAGGACGCAATATCAGTGTCACACATGTTGCCTTGGGAACCGTACGAGTTATGCGCACTACAGGTATGATGGGGGAAGTTGTAGGCATGGCAGCCTCACTATGCAAAAAATATCAAGCCACTCCCCGTGACATATACCATTATTATTTGGAGGAATTAAAATCACTCATGCAAAAGGGAGTGAATAAAAAGGGATTACCGAATAATCAACGATATAATGAAGGAGGCAGGCTAAACCAGATACCGAAGGTAAAGTAAGGATACCTCTCTGTCTGCCAGATTTCCACATACGAAAGTTTAACAATTTATTAGATTAGGCATTATGATAAGAAAAATCATATTCTTAGAAATGTTATTATTGGGAATAGCTACATTCCTGTATTCGCAAGATGAAATTTCCAAAATAACAATAACTCATGGACCTTACTTGCAAAACGTGGGATCTAACGAAGCTACCATTGTATGGATAACGGATAAGCCCTCTATAGGATGGGTGGAACTGGCCTCAGATGGCAACGGCAGTTTTTACGCCAAAGAGCATCCGCGTTATTTTGACACGTCTAATGGCATCAAGAATACATCAACCATCCATGCCGTTAAAGTCAAGGGACTGACACCGGGAAAACAATATCGTTACCGTGTTTTTGCTCAGGAAGTGTTGAAACATACTGGGTATAAAATCATTTATGGAAGTTATGCTTCCACTGATGTCTATTATCGTAAACCGCTTACTTTTCATACCTGCAATCCGCAAGCGCCTGCCACCTCTTTTGTAATGGTCAACGATATACATGGGGACAACAAACTGCTGGAGGACTTAATGTCCCGTTGTAACCTTACGCAAACCGACTTTGTTCTTTTTAATGGTGATATGCTCTCTTTCATAAATAGTGAAGATCAGCTTTTCAAGGGGTTTATGGATACGGCTGTACGACTTTTCGCTTCTGAGATCCCGATGTACTACGCCCGTGGCAACCACGAAACACGGGGAGTATTTGCAACCGAAATCCAACGTTATTTTTCTCCCTGTCAGGAGCATCTTTATTATGCCTTTCGACAAGGTCCTGTCTATTGTATTGTTCTGGATACGGGAGAAGATAAGCCTGATTCTGATATTGAATATGCCGGTATTACCCAATATGACCTCTACCGTACCGAACAGTCCGAATGGTTGGCCAGTATTTTGGAAAGTACCGAATATAAAGAAGCGCCTTTTAAAATAATTGTAGCTCACATTCCTCCCGCAGTTACTGAAGCTGGTCCCGATGAGGATTGGCATGGAAATGTAGAAGTAGAGCAGAAGTTTATGCCTTTATTACGCCAGGCTTATCCGGATTTAATGCTTTGTGGACACTTACATCGTTTTGTGCGTCATGATGCCACTGACAAAACGTCTTTCCCCGTAGTAGTTAATTCCAATACATCTTTGCTACGTATTTATGCCACGACCACACAGATGAAGATAGAGGTAATGGATCGAGACGGAAAAATGCTGGATGAATTTATCATAAAAAAATAAAAAGCTTTGCATTAGTACTTGGCAAGTAATTATTCGGGTGACAATTACTTCTTAATCAATGAAGCTGGTTTCTGCAGATTCTGCATGTATGAGAGGCTGATGAATTTAGGAATAACCAACATTTACGGGGTAATCCAGTCGATGTGCCTACCATGAGCAAGGAGAAGTTACGCAAGACCAATGCTGTGAATTGTAGCAAATTGGCCCACGAGTTACCTTTCGGTTCATTTGAAAAGGAATTATATTCTGGGGAGGAAACCACAAAAATACGCTCTTTATAAGACTAAGAAACCTGATTGCAAAAGACAGCATACATACCAAGAACCGTATCAAGTCTTTGCTCGTTTTTATGGTGTGGAAATATCGAGAATGTTTGCCCGATGTACCATTAGCTAGGGATATTCCTAAAATAGGAAAATTTAAGGCAACTAATTCATTGCGAGTTAGTTGCCTTTTGGAGTTTGCCCGACATGGGCATAATCTAATGGGTGTAAGTCCCCATCGCAGCCTTATATCGGCAAGCGTACAGCCGACGGCAATGGTGTCCGTAGTGATTCGGCATCTAAAGGAAGTCTTAGGCAAAGCACTGACCTGACGTACAGAAACTTGATACTAAGGCATATGAGTGTGGGTAAGTCTGCCAAACAAGATAAAGCCCTATAGCTATATGGAACACTCGGTGTAAATCAAGCAGGTATAAGTGTGAAAGATTATATTCTTAATCGGGGAGGTCTCACGGACGTGTGGAGCATGTGTTTAGATTGCCAAACACGGAGTAAAGCTTATTGTGAGAAGTCAGCAGAAGCCATAGTACTTAAGTTCTTTTTAAGGAAGGGCTGAATCGCAATAGCTATAAACACGTAACTAACTCCAAATAGGAAAGAATGCATAAAACAAGAGTCATAGAAAGTACACTTGGCTACCCCCAAAATAATAGGACAGAATCCGAAGGCTATGAGGGAGTGCAGACCTATATGGACATGAAAGACGGCAGTTTGATAGCAGTGCAACCAAGTAAAGATGACTTAATGAGTCAACTTCTTTCTCCCGAGAATCTCAATCGTGCCTATCTACAAGTGGTACGAAACAAAGGAGTGGGAGGCGTTGACAAGATGGATTTTAAGCAATTGCTTCCATATCTCCGTGAACACAAGGCAGAACTCATCGAGTCGATACGCAATGGCAGGTACACCCCCAATCCGGTGCGTAGGGTAGAGATACCTAAGGATAATGGAAAGAAACGCCTTTTAGGCATCCCAACTGTTGTAGACCGCTTGGTACAACAAGCCATAGCCCAAGTGTTATCACCTGTCTATGAACGCCAGTTCAGCCAAAGCAGTTTTGGCTTTCGCCCCAAACGTAATGCGCATGGAGCATTGTTCCAAGTGTGCTGTTATGCAAGCGAAGGCTACAAATATGCTGTATGCATAGACCTTGCGGGATTCTTTGATACTGTAAACCATAGTTTCCTACTGAGAATATTGTCAAGGACAATAAAAGACGGTCGTGTCATTTCGCTTATACACAAGTATCTTAGCAGCGGAGTAATGATAGGCAAGCATTATGAACCAAGTATGGAGGGTACACCACAAGGTGGTCCTTTGAGTCCATTGCTCAGCAATATCCTGCTGAACGAACTTGACAAGGAATTGGAGAGACGTGGACACCGTTTTGTTCGTTATGCAGATGATAGCCTGATACTATGCAAAAGTAAGAGGTCAGCTGAACGCGTATGCTCAAGCATAACGGAATTTGTTGAAAAGGAACTGCATCTCATTGTCAATCGAGACAAGACAGAATTAGGTTATATACGAGGCCTGCAATACCTCGGCTATTCCTTCTATTTCACGAAAGGCAAATGTAGACTGTGTGTTCCGGTGAAAACAAAAGAGAAATTCAAGCGTAAGGTTAAATCTCTTACCGGACGTAGTAACGGCCTGGGTTATGCCCAGCGTAAGGAGATACTTTGGCAAACCTTTAGAGGTTGGATAGAGTATTTCAAGTATGCAGATATGAAGAGTCTTCTGATTCCATTAGACCAATGGTATCGCAGACGCTTACGTATGTGTATATGGAAATGTTGGAAGAGAGTGAAGACTCGTTTTGCAAATTTGCAGAAATGTGGAATACCGAAAGGTAAGGCTTGGGAGTGGGCAAATACTCGGAAAGGGTATTGGCGTTGTACTCGTGCTTTTCTTCAGAATGCGATTGAGGACGAGTCTCTTCGGAAAGCGGGGTATCCAATGTTATCTCATCTTTATAAGCAAATGCATATAGATTGCGAAACCGCCGTATGCGGAACCGCTTGTACGGTGGTGTGAGAGGTCGGAAAACGAAAGTAGGAAGAAAACTACCTCGTTTTCCTCCTACTCGATTTCATAGAAATATCCTTTTCTTTGCAAGAAAATGTGCGGACTTGTTTGCTTTATAACAAAGGCAAGAATATAAAGCATATAATGTAGTAATTAATACAAATTTGGCCTCTGTGAAATTTAGTGTTTTTTCTCTTGTTGTGTGGGCGAGAATGGTCTATGGAGGTGATTGGGAATATTAAGTTGTATATCTTATTGTGGTAAACTTGTATTTAATGATTATTTAACCCTCTTTCTTATATTAAATAGTTTGGATTAATTTCTTTTGAAAGTTTCGAATATTGAAACATCAAAAATAAAAATGTTCGTATTACGAAAGAGCATATTGAAAAATGCTCTTTTTTCTTATTTCAGTCATTTTCATCTTGCTTAATGGCATAATTGGTTGTATGCCCTTCTTTTTAGTGCCTATAACAGAACTTGATACGATTTTCAGTCTTCTTTATTTCAGCGATATTTGCATCTGAGATTTTATGCTTTTTTCGACATGTTGTCTTATGCTGAAAAGGGCATGGAATAAGGGAATGACTTATAAAAATAAAAACTAGAAATAAATGAAGAAAATACTAGTATGCATACTATTCATATTGGGTTTGTTACCGGTCGAAAGTAAAGCTCAAACACTTGCAGTGAAAAGCAATTTGCTTTATGATGTCACTACTACTATGAATCTTGGTTTGGAGGTGGCTTTGTCACGTAAGTGGACATTGGATATTCCGGTCAATTATAATCCGTGGAAGTTTGATGATACTCGCTTGAAGCACTGGGGCATACAGCCGGAGCTTCGTTATTGGTTTTGTGAAAGTTTCAACCGTACGTTCATTGGGTTGCATGCTCATTATGCTGATTTCAATGTAGGCGGATGGCCCGACTGGCCGTTAATCAGTGATAATATGCAGAATATGCGCTACCAAGGACGCCTTTATGGAGGAGGCTTTTCCATAGGACATTCATGGATATTGAAAAAACGTTGGAGTATCGAGGCTTCTGTCGGGCTGGGATATGCGCGTATTTTATATGATAAATATCCTTGCACAACGTGCGGTACCAAACAGAAAGATGCCAGTAAGAATTACCTGGGACCTACAAAAGCGAGCGTATCACTTATTTACTTAATTAAATAGATTGAGAATGATGAAAAGAAATATGCAATTCATTGCACTGGCACTGACCTTTTTATTTTTGAATGTGAATGGGGTATTGGCTCAGGATCGTTCATACGATGGTACTATCCGTATAAAACCTGTGCGATTGGAGCAACTGGGTGAATTTATTCATGTGGATCTGGATGTCGTTCTGGAGGATGTGAAAGTGAAATCTGCGCGTGGGGTGGACTTTATTCCGCAACTGGTTTCGTCTACCACTACTTATGATCTTCCCAGAGTATCTATTAAAGGACGCAATGAGTACCTGGTTTATGAACGTAGACTGGCAGTGATGAGCCGGAAAGAGAAGAATAGTCATAAACTCCCTTATCGGGTAGAGAAAAATACAAAGAAGCAAAGTGGTGTCATTCAATACAGATATGTGTTGCCTTATGAAGCATGGATGGCAGATGCCCGGCTGAATGTGCAACGTGATGAATGTGGTTGCGGCGAAAGTACTCTGATGAATGTGGAGCATACTTTTGATAAGGTTACACTTGAACGAATGTTGGTGCCTTACGTGGTAACTCCTTATCTGTCGTATGTGGAACCGATGGTGGAGGAGATAAAGAGCCGCGATGTGCAGGCCGAAGCTTTCCTGGACTTTGAGGTGAATAAGGTGGATATTCGGCCTGAGTATATGAACAATCCTAAGGAGTTGGCTAAAATACGTGCAATGATTGATGATCTGAGATTTGATACGAATGTCAAAGTGAATCGTCTGGATATTATCGGCTATGCTTCTCCTGAAGGAACGTTGGAGGTGAATAAACGCTTGTCTGAAGGTCGTGCGATGGCATTGCGCAACTATCTGGCAACGCAATATGATTTCCCGAAGAACCAGTATCATATCCAGTTTGGAGGTGAAAACTGGGATGGATTGGTAAAGGCGCTTGCTACCGTAGAAATGGACTATAAGGCGGAAGCGATGGAAATCATTACGAATATTCCGATTGAGAAAGGAAGGGAAACAAAGCTGATGCAACTTCGCGGTGGTGTACCTTATCGGTTTATGTTGAAGCATATCTTCCCGGGGTTGCGTGTGGCGATCTGTAAGGTAAGCTATGATATTAAGAATTTTAATCTGGAAGAGGCGAAGGAAGTTATAAAGAAACGTCCACAGAACCTGAGTCTGAATGAGATGTTCATGGTGGCTAATACCTACCCGAAAGGTTCACAGGAGTTTATCGATATTTTTGTGCGGTCGGGCTTCTCGGACTCATTTCAATCAAGATCCTTGCGCCTGCGTTTTATTCGCGCAAAGACATCAAAACGCCAGTCAAAGGTGCAATCGCTTCGCTTATTGTCGTGCAGTGCTGCAACATTGTTACCGTGCCGGCATTCGGGCATGCGGGGTTGGCGCTGTCCGTGGGCCTCGGCTCCGTCTTTAATGCTCTGGTGCTGTTCACATTGTTGAAACGTCGCGGTTGGTACGTGCCCGGCAGCGGTTGGTTTGTCTATATGTTGCGCGTTTTGATGGCGACTGCCGCAATGACTGTTTTTCTTATTTGGATTCAAACAGGGATCGACTGGTCGGCCATGCAGCCTCAATGGGCGCACCGACTAGTTCTTGTGGCGGGTGTTATTCTTGGTGCGGCTGTGACATACTTTGCAGTACTTGCCGTTTTGGGTTGGCGTGCGCGGGAATTGCGCGACGCTGACTAGTTAATTTCGCGAAAGACTACAACGACATGATCCCTATATCCGAGGCTTTGCGCAGCCGTCTGCGCGTTATAAAAGCGGACATCACGACGCTTAACGTTGATGCCATTGTCAATTCGGCCGACGCCGACCTCACGGGAGGCGGCGAAGTCGACAAGGCGATTCACAAAGCTGCCGGTCCCGAGCTTCGCAAGGCATGCCGCACCTATGTGCTTGAACAGGGCCGTTGTTTTGCCGGCGGTGCGTCTCTGACAGAATCTTTCAATTTGCCGTGCCGTTTTGTTATTCACGCGGTTGGGCCTACCTGGGTCGGAGGCGGCGATGGGGAAGTAGCGCTTCTGGCTCGTGCTTATGCGCGCAGCTTTGAGTTGGCTCGTCTGCACGGAGCGCGTACCATCGCATTTCCGGCTATTGCTACCGGCCAGTACGGCTTCCCGAAGCCAACGGCCGCTGCCGTGGCGCTTACGGTTGCGGTACAGGTGCTTGAACTTGAGCCGCAGTTTGAGTCCGTGACGTTCTGCACGTATGACGACGACACGCGTCAGATTTACGAGGCTCTGATCGAAGAGGGTTATCAGAACTATTTGCATAAAGGCAAGCAGAGACCGCCTGCTTAACGCCGGAATGAAAATGAAAGCGGCTGCTGAGAGCAAATGCAACTCGGCAGCCGCTTTTGTAGTTCAGCAGCCTAACAAATTCGAGGCAATGGATCGGAGTTGAGCCAATCGACCAAACGTTTGCCACCGATCGCTGTTTTCATCCCGACTTTAGAAGTCTAAATCTGTCTTTTTCCCTGTCTTTGTAGGCTTTCCATTGAAATTTGATGCATCAAAAATATGCGTCTAACTAGTGTCTATTTAGTGGTTAATCTGATATAATTTAAGGTAACCACACGAGGACTCACTATGGCTTTCCGACTTAAAGTAACGAAGGTAAAAGGCAGGGAATACGCCGCGATCGTTGAAAACATTTACAGCAAGCAACGTCATGGCTCCTCTTCAAGAACCATTCGTTCCTGCGGCGACTTAATCAAGCTCAGACTGGAGAATCCGAATATTGATGAGGAACTCAAGCAAGAGGTTGCTCGCTTAAACGCGGATGCAAAAGCCGCCAGTCAAGCTTGGATCAATCGCCATCTTCAGAGCGTGGATTGCACTCAGGATCGCGCTCTCAAGCAGGTTAACTACGGCATCGCCTTCTATCGAAGAATCTGGGAAAGTCTCAAGCTGCACACTTGGTTTGATCGTGCCAAACGCAACGCCAGAGGTCGCATCGGTTACGACCTGGATCAAGCTGTCTTTTTGCTGGCTGCCATGCGTATCCTCAAGCCGATGTCCAAGAGCAAAACATTTGGTTCAAGAGACGAATTGCTGTTCGACTTTAACAAGCTCTCGCTCGATGACATTTACCACAGCTTGGATGTTCTGGCTGATAAAAAGAAAACGATCCTCTCCAACCTCAATAGGAACCTCGAAGAGATCTACGCCCGGGTCAAGACTATTGCCTTTTACGATGTCACGACCTTTTACTTCGAATCTTTCGACTCCGATGAACTCAGGGCTCGAGGCATGAGCAAGGAGAACAAAACCAATGAGGTACAGGTTGTATTAGGGCTGCTCGTTGACGGAGAAGGAATCCCTATTGACTACGAACTGTTCCGAGGCAATACCTCGGAAATGAACACCATCGTTGAAGTCGTCAACAATTACAAAGCAAAAAACAAGCTGGAAAAAGTTACCGTCGTTGCGGATCGAGGACTGAATTCACGTTTGAATCTGAAGACCCTGACGGATTTGAATTTTGACTATATCGTGGCGCAGTCAATTGATCGACTTCCGGCTGAAACGAAGGAAAAAATTTTTAGAGAAGATAACTGGGATCAAGAGTTTTTTGCTCAAGACGGCTCGGAAACATTCAAAGTCAAAACGATCAAGCAAAGTTCTGCGCCGGAGTTGGACAATGAGATCATCGTGACCTGGTCGGCCAAGCGTCAGGCTCATGACCTCAAGGTTCTCAACGAACGCTTTGATAAATGTAAGCAGCTTCTTGACAGAGGCACAGGAGCGGTCGATGCC
>OHAO01001124.1_pt1 | contig 19412 bp, 16 predicted proteins | sample 1577151 | NCBI WGS metagenome assembly OHAO01 (sample SAMEA3541585, study PRJEB24748) | human gut metagenome | biome: human gut; feature: human-associated habitat; material: faeces | place: China | collected 2012 | reverse complement strand
GACCTGATTGTCTTTCAAGGCTGTCCGCAGCACTTTTACCACCTAAAATGGATAGAAAAGTTGACATTGTAAACTTTGGGAAATATAATAGGAAACATTGAGTGAGAAAATGAAGAACAAATTTGAAAAAATATTTGAACAACTGGCTGATTTTCATATGCTTGATGGATACGATGGTTGGATGATCGGGGCGTGTGTGTATGCGCAGCGGGGAGCGGCAGGAGAACGCGTATCAGGCACAGAATTTGGCTGTGGGAATGATCTGACAGTAGTTCAAAATCAGAAAATCAAAATTCAAAATTCCTGCAAGTCCGAGATTGTGAAGGAAACTGCAAGCTTTGCGGTTATGCGAAATCAGATGGAAGAGGATGGAATCGTGTATCAACTGGAGTTGCATGTAGTGAAACCGGAGGTGCAGGGGGCAGTTACTAGCAAACAAGCAGGTATGGAAAAAAATATGGCCATGAATGTCGAGAAATCAAAGCTGGAAGAACAGCGGATGAATCTACACCATTCGGTCGGAACGGAAGAAAACGCGGACACAGGCGGGGAAAAAACGTTTTCATTTACGCATTCCGATATCCTTCGATTTGTGGATGCCGTAGGCGATACGAATTCGATTCACCGGACGGCGCATGCGGTTGTGCCGGGGCTTTTGATGGTGGAGAGGATGCTTGATATGTGGATGAAAAAACAGCCGGAAGCGGAAACTGATGTAGAGTTGCAGGCAGGAATGAAGAACGAGACGCAGGCAGGAGTGCAGACGGAAACCGAAAATGAGATGCAGACAGACATGCAGAATAGCAGGGAATTTATTTGCAGATTCCGTTTTGAAAAACCCGTATTTGTGGATGAGAAGCTGCAGGTGGAGGCAAGAACCGAACGCGGAAAGCAGATCTATGAATGTAAACGAGAGGATAGGGAAATCGTATGGAACATGCGTATATTATAGACGGACGCCGCAGCTATATCGGTGTCGAAAATGGAATGTATAAACATCTGCCAGCCGAGGTGCTTGCGGCGGAGGTACTCTGTGCGCTTGTACCGGAAGATGTACGTCAGACTGTCGATGAGGTGATCGTCGGAAATGGAGTTGGAGCCAGTGGAAATATTGGCAGACTGGCAACGCTTACGGCACATTTCCCACAGGCGGTTCCCGCGTACACAGTGGATATGCAGTGTGGATCGGGATTGGAAGCACTGACGATTGCCGCGGCGAAGATCCGAAGTGGACAGGCAGATCTGATTGTGGCAGGTGGCGTGGATAGTTCGTCAACGGCACCGCGACGTGCGTATAACCGGAATCATCCGGACTATGAACGCTATGGAGGCGAGGAATCCTTTTATTCCGTCGCAAAATTTGCACCGGGCGAGCATGATCCGTATGCGATGATCCGCGGCGCAGAGCGTGTGGCACTGGATGTGCAGATGACCAGACAGGAATTAAATAAATGGGTATTACGTTCACATTCTCTCGCAAAACAGGCAAGAGAAGCTGGCGTGCTAGAACCATATCTGGTTGGCGTGCAGGGGGCAACTGCAGACGCGGGTATCAGGGATCGCATAAGTGAACGATTCTTAGATAAGCTACCACCGCTTTTGCCGGACGGAGCGATACTAACAGCCGGAAATACATGCTTGATGCATGATGGTGCGGCATTTTTGATGGTGGCATCGGAGCGGTATGTAAAGGAGCATAATCTGACACCGCTTGCGGAAATCGTTGATTCCGTAACGGTTGGCGGGAACCCGGACAAAAGCCCGGAGACAGCAATACTTGCCATTCAGAAATTACTTGCCAAGACGAAACATACGGCGGAAGATATCGCAGTATTTGAATGTAATGAGGCATTTGCAGTAATTGATGAGCTTTTTGCGCGTGCCTATCCGGAAGCAGTTGACCATTACAACCGGTATGGTGGGGCGCTCGCATATGGACATCCATATGGCGCCTCAGGAGGCATCATTACGATACATGCATGCCGGGCGCTGCAGGAGACACCGGGCTATGCAGTATGCAGCATTGCGGCAGCCGGCGGCATCGGACATGCGCTGTTGCTGCGGGCGGGAGGAATGTAACATGCAGTATATTGATTATCTGACAAAACAACCATCGGACAAAGACGCAATCATCATCAATGGTGATCGCTATACATACGGAAAGCTCTATGTGCTTGTGCAGGATGCACGCGCGCATCTTCCGCAGGTTGCAGAAAAACATCTGTATCCGATTCGGGAGACCGGAATCCTGAAACAGTTGGTTTTATTTCTGGCGTGTGCGGGAACAAATCAGGTACCAGTTATCGTGCCGGCGGACAGCAAACTTGAAGTAACAGATCCGCTGTTTGATACGCCCGTGCCGGAGCGCGCGGTAATGGCAGTGATGACATCCGGAACAACCGGGATTCCGAAGATTTTATTCCGAAGCTTTGAAAGTTGGGCGGATTTCTTCGCGATACAGAATGCGGTGTTTGGCGTGGATGCGGACAGCCGGCTGTTCGTACAGGGAAGCCTTGCATTTACCGGGAATCTGAATCTCTATATGGGACAGCTTGCGGCAGGCGGCACGCTGATTGCGGAGGATGTATTCCTGCCGGGCAAATGGGAGCAGGTGATGGCGCGCGAAAGGGCGAACGGTATTTACCTGATTCCGTCCAAGTTACTTATGCTGCCTCGCGTATTTAAGGGTGTAAATGCGAATATCCGCACGATCATTTCGGGCTCGCAGAGCCTTGGGCGAAAGGATGCGGAAGTGTTGAAGAAGATTTTTCCGAATACGGAGATTACATTATATTACGGTGCGAGCGAGCTGAATTATATCACGTATGTGAAGTCCGCGGACATGACGGAAGAGCGGAACCTGATCGGCAAACCATTTCCGGGAGTGCGGGTGTTCATACAGGATGATGAAATGTACGTGGACAATGCATTTCACGTGGAGAATATTACCGTGCCGTATTCGCTGAAGGATAGCGGGCGGATGGATTTGCAGGGGAATTTCTATTTCCTTGGGCGGACGGATGATATCGTCGGCGTGCGTGGACGCAAGGTGTCGATGATGAAGATTGAAAATGCGTTGGAGGAAGTCGCCGGTATCACAGAGGCGGCGGTCGTTCTGCTTCCGAAGGAAAAGGATGCGGACATGCCGGCGGAGATCGTGAGTGCATTTGTGACGGTGGAAGGCACGGACGTGCCAGAGAATCTGCGGCAGCAGTTGAAGGAAAAGTTGGCGGATTTTGAGATTCCGAAGCGTGTGATTGTTCTGGAGGCGTTCCCGAAGAACACAAGTGGGAAAGTGGATAAAGCGCGGTTAAAGAAGATGTGGATAGAGCAAGAGCCACAATAAATTTATTTCACAGTATGGAGGACCGGACGGTGATACGGGCAGAACAGGTAAGATTTCAATATAAAAAGCGGGATGTCGATGGAAATGTGATCGCGACGGAAGAAATCTTAAAGGGTGTAGATCTTACAATTAAAAAGGGCGAATTCATTGCGCTGCTTGGCAGAAATGGTTCCGGCAAGACGACGTTCTCGAAGCAGTTAAATGCAATCCTTCGACCGTCGGAAGGCACGGTAACCGTAGATGAGATGGGAACCAAGGATGCGGATAAGCTGTACGAGATTCGCCAGCGCGTCGGCATGGTGTTCCAGAATCCGGACAACCAGATGGTGGCGGCAAGTGTGGAGGAAGAGGTTGCATTCGGCCCGGAGAATCTGGGAATGGAGTCGGATACAATCGTGGCACGTGTGAAGCAGGCACTTGAACAAGTGCGGATGTGGAAGCGCAGAAAGACGGCTCCGAATCATCTGTCGGGCGGACAGAAACAGCGGATTGCGATTGCAGGAATTCTTGCGATGCACCCGGATTATATTGTCTTAGATGAACCGACTGCGATGCTTGATCCGAAAGGACGGAAAGAAGTGATGGAAGCATTACAGCGGTTGAATCAGGAACAGGAAATGACTGTGATTCTGATTACCCACGATATGGAAGAGGCGGCACTTGCGAGCCGGGTGATTCTGCTTGCGGACGGACAGATGCGATTTGATGGAAGGCCAGAGAAATTCTTTGGAGCGGATGCATTGCTTGCGGAGATGGGGATGGAGGCACCGCTTTCTTATCGTGTGAGGAAATTAATAGATAGTGATGTGTTCGAGAAAAAGATTGGAGATGCGAGAGTAGAGGAGGCTACGATTGACAAAAGGGAAAAAGTAGCAGAATATGATAAAACTGGAAGAGAATGGGAAGCAAGCTCTGAGCTGGTAGATAAGAAAAAAAACAAAAAGGCTGAAGCAGAGACAGATGAAAAAAATCAAGATCTCCTCTCCCTGCAACATGTTAGCTATATTTACAGCCCGGGAACAGCGTACGAGAAGGTTGCTTTAGACGACGTGAATCTGTCGCTTGGCAAGGGGGAGATTGTTGGACTTGCCGGACATACCGGTTCTGGTAAATCCACCATGATACAACTCCTGAACGGGTTGCTGAAACCGACCAGCGGAACAGTTACATTTGAGGGAAAGGATATTCATGCAAAGGGATATTCTGGGAATTATCTGCGCAGTAAGGTTGGCATGGTGTTCCAATATCCGGAGCATCAGATGATCTGCGATACCGTGTGGGAGGATGTCGCATTTGGACCAAGTAAGCAGGGCTTGACCGGGGAAGCATGCGAGACGCGTGTGGAGGAAGCACTTCGGTTTGTTGACCTGCCAGAGAAATATTATCAAGCATCGCCATTGCAGCTATCGGGCGGACAGAAGCGGCGTGTGGCGATTGCAGGTGTGCTTGCGATGCATCCGGAATATATCATATTGGACGAGCCGGCAGCGGGATTAGACGCAGCAGGAAAGCGCGAAATATTCGACCGGATCCGGCGGATGAGCCGGGAGCAGGGAATCGGAGTTTTACTTGTCTCGCATAGTATGGAGGACCTGGCGGAATACGCAGACCGGATTATTGTGCTGGACGATGGAAAGAAGATATTGGATGACCGACCGGCGCAGGTATTTGCCAAGCGGGAGACGCTTGCAGACTGTGGACTGGATGTACCGGAAACTGTGAAACTGGCGGACAAATTGCGCGCAAACGGGTACCAAATTCCACAGAATGTGATTCGAGAGAAAGAGCTGCTCGATTATCTTGGTAATTGCACAAACAGTACAGCAGGAAGAAAAAGCGTTGATACTGAGAACAGATTGGATGAAAGGAAGCAGGGAGATAATTTATGATTCGAGATATTACAATTGGACAATATTATCCTTCGGATTCTCCGATTCATCATCTGGACCCGCGTGTCAAGTTATTCGCAACGCTTCTCTATATCATCGGGCTGTTTCTTAGCAAAAGCCTAATTGTATTTGCGGTGGCAGGCGTAGTATTGATTGCATGTATCGTGATATCGAAGGTGCCGTTTCGATATATGATCAAGGGGCTAAAGCCGGTGTGGATATTGCTGGTATTTATCTGTATCGTAAATGTGTTCTTCGGAAAAGGGGAAGTGTTGTATTTTCAGTGGAAGTTTATTCACATCTACCGGGAAGGAATTATGCAGGCGGTTGTCCGTGTCGTGCGGTTGATGGAGCTGATTTTAGGTTCGTCGCTTATGACATACACAACAACGCCGACCGAGCTGACGGACGGCCTGGAGAAAGCATTTCATCCACTTACGAAGATTCATGTACCGGTGCATGAGATTGCACTCATGATGTCGATTACGCTCCGCTTCATTCCGATTCTGATCGAAGAGTTAGATAGGATCATGAAGGCACAGACGGCGCGCGGCGTGGATTTTGAAGCAGGAAATGTATTCCAGAAAGTGAAACGTACTGGACGGATTTTAATGCCGCTTTTTGCATCCGCAGTTGGACGGGCAGGCGATCTGGCACTCGCGATGGAAGCGCGTTGTTATCAGGCGGGCAGACCGAGAACGAAGATGTATCCGCTTCGATATGCACGTGCGGATGGCGTCGTGTATGTGCTGGCAATCGTATATCTGGCAGGGATGATCGTGTTGAAGGTAATGGTTGGATAATATAAAAACCTATTGACAAATAAAATAACGCTGTTATAATAACGGTGTTATGAAAAATAAAACAATATAAATAACAGCAACAACTAACGAAGAGAAGGAGTAGCTCATGCGACGTGAGACAGCCGGTGTGACGGAATCCCTGCTTCAGGCAGCGAAGGAAGAATTCCTTACCTATGGATTCCACGATGCCAGCATGCGGCGGATATCGGCGGCATGCGGAGTCAGTACCAATTCCATATATACCCGGTTTGGCGACAAGAGCGGACTTTTCACCGCAATCGTACAGGAAGCGGCAGATGGTCTGATGGAGATGTATATGCAGAGCATACAGAAGGCAACCGAGTGTCCGGACATGGATCATGCCATCGAGGAGGGCAACGAGGGAACCGATCAGGTATTGGCGTATATCTACGGGTATAAGGAAGAATTTCAGCTTCTATTCTGCCATTCGGCGGGGACAGAATATGAAGATTACTTTGATAAGCTCGCGGCAATCGAGGAGCAGTATTACAACATATTTGCGAAGCAGTATGCAAATGAGAATGCGACCGCGGATGAATTTTTTATCCACGTATTCTGTAGAACCGGCTGGCAGTATATCTACGAGGTGCTGACACACGACAAGCCATACGATGAGGCAGCAGCCTTTATGAAGAATGTACAAATCTTCAATTTCGCAGGTTGGAAATCAGTTTTTGGATTGGAATAACAGGCAGTGCATAGCGATGTGCACTGCCAAAAAAATCAAATATAGGTTAGCAAAAGCTAACTCAAAATAAACATTCAAGGAGGTTTTGTCATGAAGGCAAAAAAGCAAAGTGCATTGTCAAGACTTATGAAAATTGCCGGGAAGCATAAGTATTTTTCTTATGCATCCTGCGTCTTGGCAGCAATCAGTGCATGGGTTGCGCTGATTCCGTTTTATGATGTGTGGCGCATCATAAAGGAGGTCTTAGAAGTAAGACCGGACTATTCCAAAGCAACGCACATCACATCGTATGGATGGCAGGCGGTAGGATTTGCCCTGCTCGCAATGGTGCTTTATATCGGAGCTTTGATGTGCTCCCATAAGGCAGCATTCCGCGTGCAGACAAATATGCGTATCGCGATGATGAGCCACGTCATGAAGCTTCCGCTTGGTTATGTGGAGACAGAGGGAACCGGAAAGATTCGAAAGATCGTTATGGATTCCTCCGCAGCGACAGAGACATTTCTGGCACACAACCTGCCAGATAAGGTCGTATCAAGAGCAACACCGATCGGGCTGCTTGTACTGATGGCAAGCTTTGACTGGCGTCTTGGTCTGATCAGCCTGATTCCTGCCGTATTCGCATTCCTTATCATGGGTACGATGATGATGGGACCGAAGATGGCAGAGGATATGAAGCAGTATCAGAACTCACTGGAGACAATGTCCTCCGAGGCGGTAGAGTATGTGCGAGGCGTACCGGTCTTAAAGACATTTGGACAGACAATCTTCTCATTCAAACGGTTTAAGGCAGCCATCGATGAATATGAGAAATGGACGATCGATTATACGAAATCCATGATGATTCCGATGATCGGATTTACCGTATTCTGTAATGGTATTTTCGCCGCATTGATCGTAGCCGCTTATACATTAGGTGGAAATACGGTCACAGACAAATTTGTATTGAATCTGATCTTCTACATATTGGTGACTTCGGTACTGACAACTACACTGATGAAGGTTGCGTATGCGGGCGAATCACGGATGCTTGTCGAGGATGCATTGAACCGAATGGATGAGGTGTTAAATGCGAAGGAGCTTCCGGAGGCAGCAAATAAGCAGACGCCGAAGGATGCATCCATTGCGTTGAAGGACGTGACATTTGCTTATGATGAGGCAAAGGCAAATGCGATCGACGGCATCACGCTTTCCGTCAAGGCAGGTTCCCATATCGCGTTTGTTGGTCCGTCCGGTGGTGGTAAGACGACGCTGGCATCACTGATTGCAAGATTCTGGGATGTCAAGAGTGGCAGCATCGAGATCGGAGGTGTGGATGTGAAGAACATTGACAGCAAGGAGCTGATGAATCAGGTATCATATGTATTTCAGGATAGTAAGCTGCTTAAGACCTCGATTCTGGAAAATGTTCGTATGGGCAGACCGGATGCGACGGTCGCCGAGGTAATGGAAGCGCTGGAGAAGGCGCAGTGCAGCGACATCATCGAGAAGCTTCCGGACGGTGTGAACACGGTGATCGGCTCGAAGGGAACGTATGTATCCGGTGGTGAGATGCAGCGTCTGTCGATCGCGCGGGCATTCCTTAAGAATGCGCAAATCCTGATCTTAGATGAGGCGACCGCATTTGCTGATCCGGACAATGAGAGACAGGTGCAGCGCGCATTTGAGAATCTGTCCAAGGATAAGACAGTAGTCATGATCGCACATCGTCTGTCGACGGTGACAAATGCGGATCAGATCTACGTATTGAAGGACGGAAAGATTGCAGAGTCCGGTACACATGATGCGCTGGCAGCCAAGGACGGCATCTACACACATATGTGGAACGAATATAACAAGTCCGTGAACTGGCAGGTAGGAAAGGCAGGTGCAACCGCATGATCGAGAAATTGAAACATAAATACGCACTGTCCGAAAACGGTGCAAAGAACATGATAAAAGCGTTTGTGGCAGTCACAATCGCGAACCTTGTGCTGATGCTGCCGGTTGGGCTTCTGTATCAGCTTACCTCGTATCTGCTTGATGGCAAGGTGCCAAAGGATAAGCTTGGATTCTTCATCGGCGGAATCGTCGTAGTATTTTTACTTGTAGCAGTTACAACTTATTTCCAATATAACGCAACCTTCTTTTCCACCTATGTCGAAAGTGGTGTGCGTAGACGTGCGCTTGCTGAGAAGCTTCGCCGCCTGCCACTTTCCTTCTTCGGGAAGAAGGATCTGTCCGATCTGACGAATACGATCATGTCAGACTGTGCATTGCTCGAGACAGGAAGCTCCCACTGGATTCCGGAGCTGATCGGTTCGATGATCTCCACAACGATTATTGTAATTGGATTGTTGTTCTTCAACTGGAAGATGGCACTTGCCGCTGTATGGGTGATGCCGATTGCATTTATCATCGTACTGACTTCGAGAAAAGGTCTGAAGTCTGTACAGAAGAAGACAATGACATATAAGCTTTCCTGTCTTGATGGAATTCAGGAGGGACTGGAGACGATCCGTGACCTGCGTTCAAACAACATGACAGAGACGTACATGGAAGGCTTGAACAAGAAGATCAAAGCCGTAGAGAAAAATGCCATCGTGCTGGAATTTAAGAATGCAGCTTATGTATGTTCCGCACAGATGATCCTGAAGCTCGGCATTGGAACGGTTGCATTGGTTGGTAGTATCCTGCTTGTAAATGGAGAGATCAATGTACTGACATTGTTCGTGTTCCTGCTTGTTGTAACAAGAATGTATGAGCCTTTGCAGATTGCATTGCAGAACCTGTCCGCTCTGATCAGTCTGGAGCCGAGCTGTGAGCGTATGGATGAGATCCTGTCACACGAAGAGCAGACCGGCGCAGAGATACTGACGAACAAGGGCTATGATATTGTATTTGACCACGTGGCATTTGCCTATGACAGTGGCGAGCAGGTGCTCTCCGATGTCAGCTTCACGGCAAAGCAGGGGCAGGTAACAGCTCTGATCGGTCCATCTGGTGGTGGTAAGACAACCGTATCGAGACTGGCGGCAAGATTCTGGGATATCCAGAAAGGTACTGTTACAGTTGGAGGTATGGATGTATCGAAGGTCGAGCCGGAGACATTACTTTCCCTGTATTCCATCGTGTTCCAGGATGTGACACTCTTTAACAACACGGTTATGGAGAACATCCGGATCGGTCGCAAGGATGCAACGGACGAGGAAGTTATGGCAGCAGCCAGGCTTGCAAACTGTACGGACTTTATCGAGAAATTACCGGACAAATGGAACACCATGATCGGGGAAAATGGTTCCGAATTATCCGGTGGTGAGCGGCAGAGAATCTCCATCGCACGTGCATTCTTAAAGGACGCACCAATCATCTTGATGGATGAGGCAACCGCCTCGCTGGATGTGGATAATGAGTCCGTGATTCAGGAGTCCATCTCCAAGCTGATCCGGAACAAGACAGTTCTGATTATTGCACACCGTATGCGTACGGTCGATGGCGCGGATCAGATTGTCGTCCTGAAAGATGGTGTGGTAGCGGAACAGGGAACGCCGGCTGCTTTGAAGGAGAAGAAGGGTATCTACAAGCATATGGTCGATGTGCAGTTAGAGAGCGAACAGTGGAAATATAATTAAGGTATAAGAACGAGATGTGAAGACATTCCAGAGTATAGACTTTGGAGTGTCTTTTCTTTTACAAAGAAATGCAAATGCTATCTTGTCTGCGGATCAAAATAAGCATACAATAAGGACAGTGTTGGGGAAAGGGAGGAACGCTGACATGCGTTATTATATTGCAGATTTACATTTCTGCCATGAAAATTTGAATACACGTATGGACTGTCGCGGCTTTGAGAGCGGCGAAGCCATGAATGAATATATGATCGCACAGTGGAACTCACGTGTGTGGAAACGTGATGAAGTTGTAATCTTAGGAGATTTCTGTATTTCGAAAAAGGGTGAAGCAGCAAATGCCATTCTGGAGAGGCTGAATGGCAGGAAGTATCTGATCATCGGAAATCACGATTATTTTATTGCAAACAAACAATTTGATCCATCGCGTTTTGAATGGATTACGCATTATAGAGAAATCAATGATAACAATCGAAAGGTGATTCTCTGCCACTATCCGGTTATGTGCTACAACGGGCAGTACCGCCGGAATGCGAAGGGAGAACCGAAGACGTATATGTTGTACGGGCATGTACATAATACATATGACGAGTATCTGATCGATGAATTTCAGCGCCAGACGCGTGCATCCACGCGTCCGGTGCTTGGAAAAGCCGGCACGGAAGAAACGGTTTCCATCCCGTGCCAGATGATCAACTGTTTCTGTATGTTCTCGGATTATGTCCCGCTCACGCTCGATGAATGGATCGAAGTGGACCGGAAGCGGCGGGCAAGCATGAAGCGGGAGAGCGATTGTTAAGAATTTTTTCCCGGCGTCGAATCAATCCGGCTGTACCGGAAGTCACAGTGAGTTGCACCTTCTGCGATCGTCTGTGTCCGGACTAAGCGCATGTGCATCATGTCGGCAAGCACATAGTCCATGCGGCAGAGATATCTGGCGAGTTCGAAACATCCCTCATCCCGGCACAGACTGCAGATGCCGCATGTATGATAATCGTAGCCAAGCTCGAAATCATCATTCGCGCCGCCTTCTAAGATGTCAACGACCCAGTCATTTTCGTATTTGTGTTTATGGGAGTCGGCAGACCACTTTTTCCGGGCTGGAAGCTTCTTCGCATCGAGATAGCTGTCTGCATTTCCCATGACCTTGTGGAACAACTGATTAGCGGAGAGGCCGTCCTTATACAGGGCATAACATTCCTCCGGGGATAAGGTTGTGTTCCGGTTTAATGCGATGAAATATGCGCCCATGCAGTAGGAACTCATCAGCCGGGATTTGCCGATATCCTTGGCGCGCGTCAGGATGGCACGGTATTCCTGTTTGATCGCCTTGCTGTCAATCTGCAAATGCTGTCTTTTTGCCTGCTTCATGCAGGAGCTGTGATAAAAATATCCAAATAATTTCTGTGAGAATCCGTACTTCAACTAAATCATCCTTTCTTGGCAAAATCTATCTCAATGATTTGGCACATCTTGGACTTGTAATCCAAGCGTCGCTTCAATGCCGTGCATCAGCACATCCATCGCCTCTAAAAATGCCTGCTTCATCTCCTCGGTGAAGCCGTCCTTGCAGGTATCATCGGCGATCATCTCGCAGATCATCGAGAACTCAGACAGAGACAGCATGTAACATGTTTTTTCGGATAACTGATTCTTCGCAAGTCTGCGTACATATAATTCATGATAAAAGCGCGTTGCGAATTTGTTGCAGCGCGCGATATAAACTTTGCGGAAGTTCCGGATATAGGTGCCGGAATCATTCTTTAACAGCATGTGGAAGAGCTGCATATCATCTTCTAACAGCTCGAAAGTCCGGATGGATATGCGGGAATAGAATACCTGCATCAGCTGCTCGTCGGACATCGCCGAAAAGTCAATATCCAGCATGGACTCACTCAGTGCCATCAGCTTATTTCCGCTCTCTGCGAATATCTCGCCGAACATTTCTTCCTTCCCTGAAAAATGCTTGTATATCGCACCGGGGGTAATACCTGCCCGCGCAGCGATCTTTCGCATGGATGCTTCCTGATAGCCGCATTCCAAGAAAATCTCTTTCGCACTCTGTAAAATTGTTGCTCTGGTCGCTTTTGTGCTCTCGCGCATAATTGTACTCCTTTGGTAAACACTGTTTACTTTATAGCACAGGAAACGGGGAAATGCAAGGGGAATGTTGAGGTGAGGGAAAATAAAAAAGAAACGAGCAAGTCCTGTCAGGCGTAAGCCCTACCCGGTAAAAACCCGTTTCTTGTGTATCGATGGTATAACAAAACATAAAGGTTGTCAATTCGAATATTCAAAAAGAGGCATGACAATCGATAGATATGTGACTATAATAAAAAACAGGAAAAAGAAAGAGAGGAATAAAGGTATGAAGGTAATAACATTTCACAATCCGGATGAAGAGAATGGATATTTAAGTAATTGGTATCTGTCCGATTTTACAGTTGGTGATGTAAAATATACTTCTATGGAGCAGTATATGATGCACCAGAAAGCGGTTGTATTTGGAGACAATGAAATTGCAAAACAGATTCTTGCAACAGATGATGTCGCAGATATTAAGCAACTGGGACGAAAGGTGTCAGGTTATATAGATAATGTATGGAATGGCGTTCGCCAGATTATCATTTTTGAAGGACTTATGGCAAAATATTCACAGAATCCGGAGTTAGGAGAGAAGCTGAAAGCAACTGGAAATGCGATCCTTGCAGAGGCAGCAGTGAATGACAGAATCTGGGGCGTCGGATTGTCAATGAAAGATCCAAAAAGATTGGAACCAAAACAATGGAATGGACAAAATCTTATGGGATATGCAACAATGTTGGTACGAGAAAGAATTTAATTTTTTAGGGAACTTTTGTAGAAATTTGCAAAAGTTCCCTTTTTAATTATATCAAATCAATTTAATTTTATCATAAAAACAAAAATGATAAAATTAAACTTGACTTTGATAAAATTAAACAATATACTCAAACTATGTCAACAGAATATTATTGAGGTGATGTAATGAGACAATACGATTATCGAGAGAAGTGGAAAAAACTTTTAACACCGGAGATAGTGTCTTATATTGCACAAATTCATGAGTTTAGGGGGGAACAAAAGCTTTTTGTAGAAGCAAAGACAGATGCGCTAACACAATTGTGGGAGATAGCTAAGATTCAAAGTACGGAAGCGTCCAATAAAATAGAGGGTATTTATACATCTGATGAACGATTGCGGGCTCTTGTAAATGAAAAGACAAGACCGCAGACAAGAAATGAGAAGGAAATTGCGGGATATAGAGATGTACTAAATACGATTCATGATAGTCACGATCATATTCCGGTAAAACCATCTATAATATTGCAATTGCATAGGGATATGTATAAATTTGAGGGCTATGATTATGGCGGAAAGTATAAAATAGCGGATAACGTAATTGAAGAAGAAAATGAACATGGAGAAAAACGTGTACGTTTCAAGCCTGTGCCTGCATGGGAGACAGCAGAGGCGATGGAAAGATTATGTGAGGCATTTGATATTGCGATGGCAACACAGCAAATTGATCCGATTATATTGATTCCGATGTTTGTACTTGACTTCTTGTGTATTCATCCATTTAAGGATGGAAATGGAAGAATGAGCAGACTTTTGACATTGCTTTTGCTATATAGAGCAGGTTATATCGTTGGAAAGTATATTAGTATTGAAAAATTGATATCAGATACAAAGGAACTTTATTATGATAGTTTACAGCGAAGTTCGTATGGATGGTATGAGGAAGAAAATGATTATGAACCATTTACGAAGTACATGCTGGGAATTGTAGCTGCTGCATATCGGGATTTTTCATCAAGAGTAGCAATATTATCAAGAGATGGAATTTCAAAACCTGATCGTATACGCGAAATTATCAAAAGTACGATTGGAACGATTACGAAGACAGAAATTATGCGCAAATGTCCGGATATTAGTCAGGTGACAGTGCAAAGAGCTCTGGCGGAGCTTGTTGAGAAGGGTGAAGTATTGAAGTTAGGTGGCGGAAGATATACAAAATATACATGGAATAATGAATCATAGGACAGGAGAAATAAGAGGATGATTACAGGCGAGTTGAAAAACAAAATAGATGGTTTGTGGGATATATTTGCGGCCGGAGGATTGGTAAATCCGTTGGAGGTGATTGAGCAGATTACGTATCTCATGTTTATCCATGATTTGGATGATGTAGATAATACACGGGCAAAGGAAAGTGCTATGCTCGGATTACCATTTCAAAGTATCTTTGCAGAGGAAGTAAAGATTGGCGAAAGAACGATAGATGGAACACAATTAAAGTGGTCAGTATTCCATGATTTTCCGGCAGATAGGATGTATTCAATCATGCAGGAATGGGTATTCCCTTTTATAAAAACTTTGCATAGTGATAAGAACAGTGCATATTCCAAGTATATGGATGATGCAATATTTAAGTTGCCGACGCCATTGGTATTGTCAAAGGTTGTAGATTCATTGGATGAAATCTATAGTATGATGAATGAGATTCAGACAGCAGATGTTCGGGGAGATGTATACGAATATTTGTTGTCAAAGATTGCACAATCTGGCAGAAATGGGCAGTTTCGAACACCGAGACATATTATTCGGATGATGGTGGAAATGATGAATCCAACCGCAGATGAAGTAATATGTGATCCGGCATGTGGTACATCGGGATTCTTGGTTGCTGCAGGTGAATATTTGAAAGAAAATCGAAGAGATGAAATCTTCTTTGATAAAAAGAAAAAAGAACATTATATGAATCAGATGTTTCATGGATATGATATGGACCGGACAATGCTTCGTATTGGTGCAATGAATATGATGACGCATGGAATTGACAATCCGTTCATTGAATATCGGGATAGTTTATCTGATCAAAATTCGGATAAGGATATGTATTCGCTTGTATTGGCGAATCCGCCATTTAAGGGAAGTTTGGATGCAGAGTCAGTATCGGGCGATCTATTGAAAGTGTGCAAGACGAAAAAAACGGAATTGCTGTTCCTTGCATTATTCTTACGAATTATGAAGATTGGGGGAAGATGTGCATGTATCGTACCGGATGGCGTTTTATTTGGTGGATCTACGGCACACAAGTCAATACGGAAAGAAATCGTAGAAAATCAGAGATTGGAAGCAGTAATCTCTATGCCTTCAGGGGTATTTAAGCCATATGCAGGAGTATCAACGGCTATTTTGATTTTTACAAAGACAGAACATGGTGGAACCGATCAGGTATGGTTCTATGATATGACAGCGGATGGATTCAGTCTGGATGACAAACGTGCACCGGTTGCCGAAAATGATATTCCGGATATTATTGAACGGTTTAGAAATCTGGATAAAGAGGCAGATAGAAAACGTACAGATAAATCGTTTATGGTACCGAAAAAAGATATCGTAGATAATGCGTATGACTTGAGTATCAATAAATACAAGGAAGTTGAGTATGTACCAGTAGAATATCCGCCGACATCGGAAATTATGGCGAATATTCGCGGTATAGAGGAAGAAATACGCAAGGAAATGGACGAGCTGGAGAAGTTGTTGAAGGAGTAGAGGAAATAAAAAGCCAACCCTAGGAGCAAAGGATTCTAAGCATATATAAATATGCCTACTCCCATTTGGGAACCCAGCTTTTATCCATCACAAGTTGGCTAGTGTTAATATAACAAATAAAAAGTATATGTCAAGATTTTTGAATTATACTGTTTATGAATTGTAAAAAAAGGAAAGGGAACCACAAATTCGGATTTGGTGGGATGATGGAGATGAGATATATAGCAAAAGATATACCGTTGTGGCAAGTAACTATATGGGACAAAAAATTTAATAATGTTGACAAGAAGTGGCAACCCAAAACTATAAAGTACAAGTATTTGCTTTCGGATGAGTTGGATTCGTTAAGAGTCGATGATGGAGATGTTAGAATTCTTTATACTGGTAAAGATGTAGGCTTTACAACTGAGGAACTTGCTGGAGATAGATTGAGTGAAGGGGAAATCATATCTATACCTTGGGGAGGTATTCCTACTGTAAAATATCATAAAGGAAAGTTTGTAACTGGTGATAATAGAATTGCTACAAGCAAAGATATTGATAAATTGACAAATAAATATCTATATTACTTTATGAGAGGTAATATTCATGAAATAGCATCTTATTATAGAGGTGCCAGTTTGAAACATCCATGTATGAAAGATATTCTAAAAATGACAATATCATATCCGAGTGTTCAAGAACAGGATAAGATATGTGGTCAGTTTGATGTACTAGAGCAAATTATTGAGGTAAGAAAACAAGAATTACAGTTGCTGGATGACCTCATCAAGGCCCGATTTGTCGAGATGTTCGGGAACTCGGTTTTGAATGAAAAAGGGTGGATAACTGATACAGTTGATAATTTGTGTAAAGAAATATATGGTGGCGGGACACCCTCAAAAGTTCATCCTGAATATTATAAAGATGGTGATATACCATGGGTCTCTTCAAAGGATATGAAAACAGATATATTGACTGACAGTCAGATAAAGATTAACCAAATGGGTGTAGAGAATAGTACTGCAAGAATGGTTCCTGTGAATTCTGTGATTATGGTCATTAGAAGTGGTATATTAAAGCATACTTTGCCAGTTGCGATAAATGCTGTTCCAATAACAGTTAATCAAGATTTAAAGGTGTTTATACCAAGTGAACGAATACTTACGAGATTTTTAGCGGTTCAGTTTAAAATGCATGAAAAGGATATCTTGACGGGTGTTAGAGCGGTTACTGCGGATAACATAGAGTTTAATTCATTGAAACAAAGAAAACTAATTGTACCATCAATTGAACTCCAACAGGAGTATGTATTATTTTTAGAACAAGTCGACAAATCAAAAGTTGCAGTACAGAAGGCGTTGGATGAGACACAGATGTTATTTGATAGTTTAATGCAAAAATATTTTGGCTAAAATAACTTATAAAAAAATCATGATAATAATGTAAATCAATATTCTATCAAGAATGCATTAATGCAGTGGAAAGAATATAAGAAAAATGGTTGGATGATGCTGGTATCGACAAAAGGAGATATTAGCATGGATGAAAAAATAGTAAAAGTACTGAATGAAATGTCAGAGTTCTTGTCTATTGCACAGATGAAAAAATTACAGGAAGTGATATTGAAAACATTTGCAGAGAATGAAGTAGAGCATTCGAATATTTCCAATGATGAATTTTTAGATATGTTTCTAGCTGCGAAGCGCGTGGAAGGGTGTTCAGATCGGACGATACAATATTACCGAGTGACGATTGAACACATGTTTACACAGATTGAAACCGCAGTACGAAAGATAACGACAGAGGAAATTCGTGTTTATTTAGCAGAGTATCAAAAAAGAAATAATTGTTCAAATGTGACGATAGATAATGTCCGAAGGAATATTTCAAGCTTTTTCTCTTGGCTTGAAGAGGAAGATTATATATTGAAAAGTCCGATGAAGAGAATTCACAAGATAAAAACTAAGAAAGTTGTAAAGAACACGATATCGGATGAGGGGATAGAAAAACTTCGCGATAATTGTAGAGAAATACGTGACCTTGCAATTATAGATTTGTTATATTCCACTGGCATACGAGTTGGTGAATTGGTAAATTTGAATATTGACGATATAGATTTGGAAGGACGAGAATGTGTGGTCTATGGTAAAGGGGATAAGGAAAGACGGGTATATTTTGACGCAAAGGCAAAGGTTCACTTAAAAAAATATATAGCTACACGTAGGGATAATAATGTTGCATTATTTGTAACTTTGGATGCACCATATGATCGTTTGAAAATTAGCGGAGTTGAAATAAGATTAAGAGAGCTTGGACGGAAACTAAATTTGGAAAAAATACATCCGCATAAATTTCGAAGAACAATGGCAACGAGAGCTATCGACAAAGGTATGCCGATAGAGCAGGTACAGAAAATACTTGGACATTCGCAAATAGATACTACCATGCAGTATGCAATGGTAAACCAGAATAATGTGAAATCATCCCATCAGAAGTATATTGCGTGATATGCAAATTCGGATTTGGTGGGATGATAAGGATGAGATATAAATTAAAAGATATATTCGATTTGCAGATTGGGAAGACGCCGTCTCGCAATAATTCAGAATATTGGAATACAGAAGACCACAAATGGATATCAATAGCTGATTTAACCAGGACAGGTAAATACATATCAGAAACCAAAGAATATCTTTCTGAGAACGCAATTCAAAAAAGTGGAATAAAAGTTATTCCTGCAAATACTGTTGTAATGAGTTTTAAATTATCTATTGGAAAAACTGCGATTACTGCTGAGGATATGTATTCAAATGAAGCGATTATGGCTTTTCTTGATAAGCATGTTGTGGAGGTCTTACCAGAATATATATTGTATATGTTTAAATTTAAAAATTGGGACGAAGGTAGTAATGAAGCGGTAATGGGAAAGACTTTAAATAAGGCTATTTTATCTGAAATAGAGATTGATATTTGTCCAATAGAAGAGCAACGTGTAATAGTTGATGTTCTTGATAAAATGATGTTGGCTTTAGAAAACAGAGAAAATGAATTATTTTTATTAGATGATCTCATCAAAGCCCGATTTGTCGAGATGTTTGGTGATCCAGTATCAAACTCTAATGGTTTACCTGAATCAACATTACCAGAACTTGGTGAATTTGGACGTGGTATATCAAAACATAGACCTAGAAATGATCCTAAATTATTAGGCGGCGATTATCCTTTGATTCAAACGGGGGATGTTGCAAATGCAGGCTTGTATATTACATCATATAGTAGTACATATTCTGAACTAGGATTGAAACAGAGTAAGATGTGGGATAACGGCACTCTTTGCATTACGATTGCTGCCAATATTGCAAAAACATCAATACTGAAATTTGATGCTTGTTTTCCGGATAGTATTGTTGGATTTAATGCTAATGAAAAGACAAACAATATATTTATTCATTATTGGTTTTCGTTTTTTCAGGCAATACTTGAATCGCAAGC
>OHAO01001116.1_pt1 | contig 19494 bp, 14 predicted proteins | sample 1577151 | NCBI WGS metagenome assembly OHAO01 (sample SAMEA3541585, study PRJEB24748) | human gut metagenome | biome: human gut; feature: human-associated habitat; material: faeces | place: China | collected 2012 | reverse complement strand
TTGCTCAGGTACTTAAAAAAAATATTTTATAATAGTGTTGCGGAATTAAGGGTTATGAATCAAGGAGCAAAAATTATATCAGAATCTATTATTGGCAGTGACTTTAGAACAGTATTTGTTAATGGGAAAGCATATACTGTTTATCCTCCTACTGTTAACAATTTATCAGGTGCAATCTCTCATTTATCTGGAGTACAAGAAGCGGACAATCTGAAAGAAGTTCTGTTCTCTTTAGGAGAGAGTAAAGCCTATAGTAAGGCATTATCGTGGTTGATTACAGGTGATGAGAGTTTGAGTGAGGAGTTAGCCAATGGAACATACGAAGAGAACGTGAACGCTTTGGAGGAAGCATTGTCCATGATTGACTCAAAGGTTTTTCTGAAAGCTGTCAGCTTGGCGAAGAACGTAAGCCTGCTGGCAGCGAAACCGAGGTTGTAGGAAATGATACTCTCCTGGGACAGATTGCGTCGTTCATGGAAAATCTGCACCTGTCATACCGGGAAGTGGTCTATGAGATACCATACAGGAATTTAGTATTAATGCAGCGCGATAAGCTCCATACCGTTACCGGGACCAAGGTTACAAAGGTAAAGGGTAAGGACATGGCTTCGCGCAGAAGAAGAAACAAGAAATAGATATGGCTCTATTAGAATGTTAAAAAGCAACAGAAACGTTACTTTTTTACGTTACAAAGTTTGCTTAATAGTAACGAAAATGTTACCTTTGCATTGTCAATTAAAAGTTCTTTGATTTATGAAGTTTTCAGAGTTTTACAAGTTGATTGAGTCAGCAGGCTGGACAATCGAAAAGGGAAAGAAACATCACAAGTATGTTCATCCCGACTTTGACTACTTTATCCCTGTAGGCAGACATCCGGCCAAAGAGATACCTAAAGGTACTCTTGACAGCATGATGAAAAAGGCGGGGTTAAAGAAGTAAAAGAACAGCACCCACTTCGGTGGGTGCATTTAATTGACAAAACTTAAAATACACGATTATGAAGAAGATTCAGGCTATTATTGAAAAAGCAGATGATGGAGGAATCTCTATCTATTCTGAAGATGTAAACGGTGCGTATGGCTTTGGGCTTACAGAACAAGAAGCGAAAGAGGACTTTATTTCTGTTTTAGAGGAACAGGCAGAATATTACAAAGAAAAACATGGTGAATTTCCAAGTTGGTATAAAGCTGGCTATTCTGTGGAGTATGTGTATGACTTAAGTGGATTTTTTGAGGCATTTCCGTTCATCAATGCCAGTAAGTTCGCAAAGGAAATAGGTTTAAATGAATCTGTAATGCGAAAGTATAAAGGAAAGATAATTACAGCATCAGAAAAGCAAAGAGCTATCATACAATCAAAATACAATGAGATACTTAAAAGAATGGCAAATGTCAAGTTTTGATATTCCAGCCGTGAGGCTCTGATATAAATTAAAGAACAAATTGACAATCGGGCGCATCATAATGGTGCGCCTTTTTTGTTCTATTCCGAGATGGAGTCTAATTATTCAAAAATAGAAGTTAAATTACACGACAATTGCCAAGTTGTTTCGTTTTTGATTTCAAAAAGTCTGAATACTATTTGCTTATATCATAATTTTAAGCATTAATATTTAGATTTTTATTTATGGCAACACTCGTATTCCGTGTATCAAGTGACTGGGAACAGGTCGTAAAGCTAAGACAAGAATGTGAAAAGCTGGAAGCCCAGCTCAAAAAAATGGACGTAAACAAATCCCCTGCAGCTGCAAAGGCTTTAGAAACGCAACTGGCATCCACCCGCCAGCAGATGATGGGACTGGTAACTGAGGCGGCTAAAGCTGGCGCAGTGATGGAGAAAGACTTTAAATCCAATATTTACAATGCCTCACAATCTGTAAATGATTTTACTCAAAAAATTATTGACCAGAAAAGAGTTGTCAAAGACGTAGAACATGATGTTAAGCGGTTGGGCGATGCTTATAAAACAGCTTTAAAAAGAAATCCGACGGGAGCTGCAGGCTTATTATCAGAATACCAATCTGCAAAGAAGACTCTCGATGAAGAAAAAGCTACTTTATTTGGTTTGACTCAGCAGCAGGCTGAAGCCCGTCTTTCAGTAAAGAGACTGAAGGATGAATATGCAGCCTTTAAGGAGGAAGCAGGTGAAACGGTCGAAGCAAATGAAAAGATGTCCGTTTCCTTAACCAAAGTACTTGGTGTAATAGGTGGAGTAACTGCCTTGAAAAACTTTGCCACAGAACTTGTCAATGTACGAGGACAATTCCAGCAGCTTGAAATTGCTTTTTCAACCATGCTGAAAAGTAAGGAAAAAGCAGATAAACTGATGTCGGAACTGGTGGATATTGCCGCAAAGACGCCCTTTGACCTTCAAGGGGTGGCATCATCTGCCAAGCAAATGATTGCTTACGGTTCGTCAGCTGAGAATGTGGGTGATGAGCTTGTAATGTTGGGAAATGTAGCCGCCGGTGTTGGCTCCCAGCTTAGTGAAATAGCCTATCTCTATGGCACATTAAGGACACAAGGAAGGGCCTATGCGGTCGATATTCGCCAGTTTGCAGGACGTGGTATTCCCATCTACGAGGAACTGGCAAAAGTGCTTGGTGTGACAAAAGATGAAGTTTCCGGTTTAGTAAAGGAAGGCAAGGTAGGATTTAAAGAAGTAGAACAGGCCTTCAAAAATATGACTAGTGAATCAGGAATCTATTATAACCTGATGCAAGAACAGTCTAAGTCTCTTACAGGTCAGTTGAGTAACCTTGGAGATGCTTGGGATACAATGTTGAATGAGATTGGAAAAGATACTCAGGGAATTGCTTCTGCAGGTATTTCAGGATTGAAAGGTCTTATTGAGAACTATGAAACTGTTGGTAAGATTTTGATAGGACTGATTGCTACATATGGGACATATAAAACCGCTCTTATTGTAGTGCGAATAGCTCAGGATACATTAACGGCCAGAATGGAACTTGCAATACTGGTTACTAAAGCCCAAATGATAGCACAAAAGGCCTTGAATACGGTTATGAAAGCTAACCCGTATGTCCTGGTAGCTACGGTTCTTGCCGGGCTTGTTGCTACTATGTGGGCCTTTCATGACAGCACAACCGCATCGGAAAAGGCACAGCAAAAATTCAATGAAGAACAAAAGAATTTTGCGAATCAGGAAGAGGAACGCAAGAAAAAGATAGAAGAGCTGATACGTGTTATCCAAGATGAGACAGAAACAGAGTTTTCAAAGATAAAGGCCTATGAGGAACTGCAAAGGTATTCTCCTGCACTTTCTTCTGCTTATACCCGTGAACAACTGGCTGTACTCAATCTTGCAGAAGCAAATAAAGAACTGAATAAGGAACGAGACAAGAACAGTTATGAAAACATACTAAAGAATATACAACAATGGGAGGAGAAAATAAAATCATTAAATGCTTCTTTAAAAAATGCGGGGCAAGGTGCCCCATTAATCGCTTCACAAATAGAATCAGCAAAAGCAAATCTTAACAAGTGGAAATCAGCCCTGAGCGAATATAATCGACTGAAAAAGGAAACAGGGGAAAACTCGAAACCTGTAGAAGTCAAGCTAATGGAAGCAAGAAGTAATCGTGAGCAGATTATACGCGAATACAATATAGCAAGACAAATATTGCAGGAAGAGCAAGAAAAAATTAAGAATTTTCCTTTTGCAACAATTCCTATTGACGTTCAAATACGGTTCAATAATGCGCAAGCAGCGCTAAAAGGGATTGACGGCACCATATCTGGCCTGGAATCGCAAAGGGAAGCATCGGAAAAGTCGTATCAGCAAGCATATAAAGAAGCAAAAGCTGTTTACGAAGCAAAATTAAAGGCTGTAGAGGATGCTAAAAAAAGTACTGAGTCAGCTTATAAGAAAGCTGTAGAAGAGTTGGAAGCGGCAGAAAAATCATATAAATCGCTCGGTGGTGTAACAGGAGACACTCTGACCAAACAAGAGAATAATGCGAAGAAAAATGCCGAGCGACAAAAGAAGGAGCAGCAACAGATTGCAGAAGAACTCCTTCAGCTTCGCAGGACCAATCAGCAGGAAGAAATCAACTTGATGGAAGAAGGTTCTGAAAAGAAGCGCAGACAGATTGAGCTGGATTACCAGCGAGAAATCGACGAAATTAGGAAACAGCGCAAAAAATGGGAAGATGCACAAGAAGGAAAACTTACGTCTGAACAGCGGGAAGTATTAGGAAGTCGTGCGTCTAATGCCATGACGTCACGTGAAAAAGGTCTGGCCGAAATTACAGAAACTGAAAATCAAGCTGCAATCGAGGCCAACGAACGTTACCTGAAAAGATACGGTACATTTATGCAGAAACGTGATGCAATCATAGCTGAGTACACCCGTAAAATCTCGGAAGCTACTACTCAGGGAGACAAGGACATACTCCAGAAAGAAATGGAGAAAACTCTCTCTTCCCTTGATCTTGAGAAGCTGAAACAGGGAATCAACTGGGAACTTATCTTCGGTGACTTGGACAAGGTATCCAAAGAATCCTTGAACAATGTAAAGCAGCAGCTTAGGGATTTCAAGAACTCCGAAGAATACAAGAATATGGCTGTTGACCAGAAGAAGGTCATTGACGAGGCGTTGAGCAACATCCAGTCAACTCTTATCGACAAAGGAGGATTGTTGGCCGACCTACCCGAACAGTTAAGCGAATTGGCCAAGGCACAGGAAGAACTGTCACAAGCTCAGGAGGAATACAACGAAGCCATGAGAAGCGGAACAGATGCACAGAAGGAAGCGGCCACGAAGAAACTGAATGATGCCAAGAAAAGACAGCAGAACGCTCAGGTCAATGTACAAAAGTCGACAGATAAAACGACAAGCAACCTTCTCACATTGTCAAACGTCATTACCCAGCTTGGTTCAAACTCTGAAATTTCCCTCTCTCAGGTCGGTGATTTGGCCGGAAATATAGTAGACATATTTGCAGAAGAGAGCGAGAAACTTGGAGGTATAATTGGAGCTGCATTTTCTCTTTTAGATGCCATCGGGACGCAGGGGCTGGATGGTTTCATAGGTAACATATTCAGTAGTGTCTTTAAGTCTGTAGGTGGAATATGGGATACCCTGACTTTCGGAGGATTCAGCAAACTCTTCGGTATTGGAGGAAACGAAAAAGAGGTTCAGGATACAATCAACAGACTCACGGACAGAAACGAAAAGTTGCAGTCTGCCATCGAATCACTTACAGAAGAAATGAAGTCCAGCAAGGGAAGCGAGAAATCCGTAGCAGAGTACAATAAAGCCATCAAGTATCAGGAGGAATACAACAAGAATGTCCTTTCAAAAGCGCAGGCCAATGCTGGCTATCACAGTAAGCATCATAGCTGGGCCTATTACATGGGCTGGTCGGAAAGTGACATACAATGGATTCGGGAAAATGTCATGGCAGAGTTCACAGGTACAGATTCCTTGTGGCAGATGTCTCCGGAGCAGATGGATTTATTACGTCAGAATGTAGACTTGTGGCAGAAAATGGCCGATTCAGGGAAAGGAGGCTATGGAAATGCTGTCGTTGATGCACTAGGAGAATATGCAGATTTGGCCGGAAACCTCGAAGAACTGAAAGAGGGTCTTTTCGAACAGCTTACCGGAATAAGTTTTGATTCCATGTATGATAGTTTTATTGATACTCTCATGGATATGGATGCCTCGGCGGAAGATTTTGCGGATAACCTATCCGAATACTTTATGAGTGCCATGCTTTCAGATAAAATCGGTAACATGTACAGCCAGAAGCTTGAAGACTGGTGGAACAGATTCGGTGAAAGTATGAAGGACGGAAATCTGAGCGAGAGTGAACGCAATTCACTCCAAAACGAATATATGGAGTACGTGAATGAGGCATTGAAACTACGGGATGAACTTGCCGCAGCTACCGGATACGACAAGACAGGTAGTAGTTCCCAGCAGTCGGCTTCCAGCCGCGGATTTGGTACCGAGATGACACACGAAGACGCAGGCGAATTGAGCGGCCGTTTTACTGCCGTGTATGAATCCAATCTTAGGATAGAGACAGCAGAGCAGCAACAGACGGTAGCCATTACCGAACTGCGAGGCTCCATCAGTTCCTTGACATCACAAGTAACTGGTCTGTACAACATCGCCGACGAGACACGTACCATCCTGGCCAATTCCTATTTGGAGTTACAGCAAATCAGAGAGAATACTGAAGACTCAGCCAAATACTTGAAAGATATTAAGGCAGATATTTCAGAAGTAAAACGTAATACATCAAGACTATGACAGGAGATTTATTTATCAACGGGAAGGATGCATGGGCTACATGGGGTGTCCGTATGGGGGACGGTTTCCTCGATACTATCGACGGATTCAACGAGATGAAGGACTACATCGAGAATGAGAGCCGGTTGGAACATGGAAAACGTGTGATAACCGACAACGCAAAAGTGGACTCGCGAGAATTTACACTACAGTTTACCATCGAAGGAAATTCGGAGAACGACTATCGGACAAAGAAGAAATCTTTTCAGGCCGAACTGGAAAAAGGTGCAGTAAACATCAAAGTCCCGACTCTCGGAAATGAAGTTTACAAGCTGGTTTACCTAGGGAAAAGTCTGTCCTATGGACTAAGTCCTGATCGTTGTTTTGGCAAGGTTTCAGGGAAATTTTGCGAACCAAACCCGATGGATAGAAGCGAATAACGAACATTTCTTTTATTGTTTCAAATGGAAGTCTTGATTTTTAGGGCTTCCATTTTCTATTTATGAACTTTGGGGATATGATTGAAATTAAGGACATATCTGGAAAGACAAGGTTTTCTACCCCCATTAATAAAGGGGCAAAGGGAAAGTTTACACTGATGAAAGAGGATTATATAATCCTTCCCTTCTCGGCGCCCTCTCCCATCCCGTTCAAACTGGGCGACTACGTGGATTTGGCCGGAGCATTGGACGACTCTCTGGGTGGCAAGCTGGCAAAAATCTATGAGATTGTTGACCTTCAGAAGCCCACCTACAACACCTCAACCGGAGGATATGACTACGAATTAAGGCTGGATGCCTACTACTGGAAGTGGAAGAACAAGATATTCAAATACACACCTGAACAGGCAGGTAGCGAAGCGTCATGGTCGCTAACTGCATCCCTTGACGTGCAGTTGGGTGTGTTTCTCCGTAATCTGAAATCATTGGGGTACACTTACCGAGGTTCAGACTTCACATTCAGCATAGACGATACCGTAGAGAACAAGGCTGTAGCAATGACCTACGACAACATAAACCTGTTGGATGCCCTGTTCTCTATGGCGGGTGAGGATAAGTGGAACTGCGATTGCTGGATAACGGACAACGTGATTCATTTTGGGCGAAATGAGTTCGGAGATGCCGTTAAAATCGAGCGTGGTGTCGAAGCGTCGAGCATCACCCGCAGCGAAAGTCAGGGCACTTATGCCACCCGCATCTATGCGTTTGGTTCAACAAAGAATATCCCCACGAACTACCGTCCGACCGACGAGCAGGCCGTTGTGAACGGTGTAGTCCAGAAACGGCTTATGCTTCCGGCCGATACTCCCTATATTGACGCATATGAAGGAATGTCGCAGGAAGAAGCCATCGAAGATGTGGTGGTTTTCGACGATGTCTATCCTCGCCAGGTTGGTACCCTTTCCGATGTACACACCCGTACTGAGAAAGTAGAGAGTGAGGATGGCACCAAGGAAACCGTCACCTATTATCGTTACAAAGATAGTGGACTTACATTCAAGGAAGAGTATATTATCGAAGGACAGGAGCTTCAGATCACCTTCCAATCTGGTAAACTGAACGGCATGGCGTTCGGTGTAATTTTCAATCCTGATCCCAAAGATGAGAGTAGGGGCGAACAACTTTGGGAGATAGTAAGAAATGAGAACTACGGCCGCCCTTTGCCAGATGATATGATGTATCCTGCAAACGGTGACAAGTATATCCTTTCTGGATTTAACATCCAGCTTGTATCAGATCAGTATATCCCGGAGGCTGAGCAAGAGCTGAAAGATAAAGCACAGAAATATGCTGAGAAGGTAAAGAAGGATGACGGTACCTATCCGGTAACATTAAGAAGTGATTGGGTGCATGAAGATTTGATTTCACGCACATTCGAGTTCGGGCAAAGAATAAATCTCGTAGATGATACCTATTTTGAGAACGGACGTATCTCACGTGTCTTGGGATGGGAAATGAGTCTTGATGTTCCTTGGGATTCGCCTGTTTATACGATAGGTGAGAGTATGCCTTATTCTCGTATTGGAGAAATTGAAGATAAAGTTGATGCACTGACCTATAAGGGACAGGTATATACAGGAAACGGAAGTGGTAGCGTATATGTTATCAAAGTAAATGATTCAACTCCCCCTTCAGATAGTAATGTGTTTTCTGCTCTCAGATCATTGAAAATGTTTCTTCGGAAAGATCAGCAAGATGAAACGAATTACCTTCTTTCATTGCTTGGTGGAATCTTGGTTAATAAAATAGCAAAATTCGGTAATTTCATTACAGGTGTTTCTGGTGGTATGATAGACGAAGCAGGGAATATGGAAATGGAATCAGGCTATTTTCGTAAACGATTATTTGTTCCGGAAATAGCTTATAATCGCATTACATATTTCAAAGGACGTGCTGTTATATCTCCCGGGGGCGGTTGCAAAGTAAAGTCATATATAAAGAATGATGATGGAAGTTTTACGGTTATACCAGACTTGACAGAAGCGGACGGACTGAGCCAGTTTGTTGATGACATTCTGTCTGCTTTCTTTACAACAAAAAATGAAGAAGGAAAACTTACTGGTTTTGCGCAAATGCAGTTTCGCGTGACAGAAGCCGACTATGATGCAAAAACATTCAAAATGGTAAATCGTCCCGGGAACAACTACGAACCGGGTGAGGAAATGATACTGGCACAAACGGGGAACTTTACAGACCTAGACCGTCAAACATACATTCTGTTTGATACTCTGAACGGGAACAATTGTATTACTTTCTTTGATAACGCCAATACCTGGGACCCGGAACCGGCACAGATGAAAAGCTGGCTGGGGAAAAAGAAAGGAATGAAAGTACAGGGGTTTGACTGTGACAACTATTCGGCTGTACTACAAAATATCCTGATGACCGGTCTTATATTCCAGACGGATACCATTACCGGTCAGCCGATTCGGGTTCCTCTTGACAAAGGGGCATGGGAGGCTGGGCCACATGCTTATTTTGATAGAGTATCCCATAATGGTTCATTATGGCTATGCATCAATCCGGAAGGTACAGAGTCAGAACCTGCTGATAATAATCCGGATTGGCTGAAGCAGGTTGCAGAAGGTCAGCGTGGCTTACAGGGACTTCAGGGACCGAAAGGAGAACAAGGTATACAAGGCCCTGCTGGAGCAGATGGTCGCAGTTCCTATTTTCACATAAAGTACTCGCACTTACAGAATCCTGTCAAGCCGACTGATATATCCGATACACCTAATGACTATATCGGCACGTATGTTGATTTCTCAGAGGATGACAGTACCGATCCGGCTGCTTATACATGGGCACGCTTTAAAGGATTGCAAGGGGCCAAAGGTGATCAGGGCATACCGGGTACAAATGGCGCTAACGGTCAAACCTCTTATCTGCACATTAAATACTCTGATGATGGAGGTTCAACATTTACCGGCAACAATGGAGAATTGCCGGGTGCCTATATCGGACAGTATGTAGATTTCACACAGGCTGATAGCTCAGATCCCAAGAAATATACATGGAGCAAGATTCAGGGTGAGCAGGGACCGCGTGGCCTTCAAGGGCTTCAGGGTGAAAAGGGCGAACAGGGTATCCCGGGGCCAAAAGGTGAAACCGGGGCTACAGGAGCAGCTGGTAAAACCTCTTATTTCCATATTAAATATTCTAATGACGGGGGTAAGACCTTTACTGGTAATAATGGCGAGGATGTAGGAGACTGGATGGGTACATATGTCGATTTTACACAATCCGACAGTGGCAGTGTTTCTGCATATAAATGGATGAAGACAAAAGGTGCACAGGGTGCAAAAGGTGACCAGGGTATTCCGGGAACAAACGGGACGAATGGGCAGACATCTTATTTGCACATCGCTTATGCCAACTCTGCAGATGGTTCTTCGGGCTTCAGTACCAGCGATTCAACCAATAAACTTTATATCGGCCAATATACAGATTTTACACAGGCAGATAGTAACGATTACAAGAAGTATTCCTGGAGTAGAATCAAGGGTGACAAGGGAGACAAGGGTGATAAAGGAGACACGGGACCTCAGGGCGCCAAAGGGGATAAAGGTGATACGGGGCCTACCGGCTCTCAAGGCATTCCCGGTACATCATCATATTTCCATGTAAAGTATTCGGCAAACTCAAATGGTAATCCGATGAGTGATACTCCGAACACCTATATAGGTACGGCTGTAACACAAAGTTCCACAGCACCTACATCTTACACTTCCTACAAATGGGCAAGATTTCAGGGTGCACAAGGGCCTAAGGGTGATCAGGGTATTCAAGGACCTGCGGGAGCCAATGGTAAAACTTCTTATCTGCACATTAAATATTCCGATGATGGCGGCAAGAGCTTTACAGCCAACAACGGAGAAACTCCCGGTGCTTATATCGGGCAGTATGTAGATTTTACACAGGCTGATAGCAGCAGTGTTTCTTCTTACACATGGACTAAGGTTAAGGGAGATAAAGGTGACAAAGGAGATACCGGATCTGCCGGTGTAGGCGTTAAATCAGTAGATGTTCTGTATTATATGTCCACATCAGCAACTTCATTGTCAGGTGGTAGCTGGCAGACAACTTCCCCGGAATGGGTTAACGGCAAATACATGTGGTCGAAGACAAAAGTCACATATACGGATGAAACGACAAAGGAAACAGCTCCCGTATGTATAACCGGAGCGAAGGGTAATACAGGAGCAACCGGCAATACAGGTGCGGCAGGCAAAGGAGTGAAATCGATTGTTGAAGAATATTATCTGTCTGCTTCTTCGTCCTCGACAACAGGAGGAAGCTGGTCAACAACAGTTCCGGCATGGCAAAATGGGAAATACATGTGGACACGTTCCGTTATCACTTATACGGATAACTCCAAAACCACAACAAACGCAGTATGTGTGAGCGGTTCCAAAGGTGACAAGGGAGATAAGGGGAATACCGGTGCAACAGGTCCGCAGGGGCCTCAAGGTCCCCAAGGTACACCCGGACAGAATGGTACTCCCGGTGCCAGCTTTATCCCATGCGGAGCATGGATTTCAGGCAATGTTCCTTACAAGAAAAACTCAGCGGTAGAATTTGCTGAGAATGCTTTTGTAGCACTGCGTGATACCAGTGCACCACCGTATGCCATTGCTAAATACAATAATGGTAATTATGTCCGTACACCACAGGGATATCTTTTGGCTGGAACTCCATCAACCAACACACTGCATCCCGACTGGCAGCGACTCACTAATATTGAGCCACCGACATTATACTGGTTGGATAGTTCATGCAGTTCAATAGCTTATACATCGACTGGCAGTATGTCTCCGTCAGCTTTTACCGTCAGTTGTAAGAAAAACCGTAACGGAGTTGTTGGTAAGTGTGCCGAACTGTGGTTGGTTGCAAGAAAATATGACGGTTCCTGGCGCTCTCATGCCGGTCCGGTGCAGTCGGCTTCCATCTCTGTTCCGGCGGCTTCCGGCTGCACACAGTTTGCAGTCCGTGCTTATTGGTCATCCTCGGAAGCTAATGCCTGGTCAGACAATTATGTGGCAGAAATAGGAATCGGAGTAGCGGAAGCTGGTGCTACCGGGGCTACGGGAGCTTTCCCACGTGATCGTGGCCCATGGCGTTCGGGAGAATCATACGAGTGGAGTGCAGACTATCGTGACAAGGTAATACATCCTTTTAACGGGGTTTATTATAACTTCCTTGTTCGTACTCAAGGCTCGACGGTTACGGATGCGCCGACATCAGCTAACGGCGATGATAACTGGGAAGCAATGAACAAGCTGGTGAATATTGCCACCGATACATTGTTTTCTGACGGAGCCAATGTCGCAGGGTTTATGTTTAGTGGTGGTGTGATGAAATCACAACAGTCAACAAATGGAGTTGCAAACATGATCCTGAATGGGAATACCGGGTATTTCCATTGTGTCAATGCCGAGATTACAGGTAAATTTATAGGTAATATATCCGCAGACTCCGGAACTATCGGAGGATTCTCAATCGGTGCAAAGAGTCTGAGTAATCTGGCTGCAGATGTGTCTCTCAGCATTGGCAACTATAACAACAGTTCAACCAAATTATTTTCAGTTAACCGGGGTACAAGTGCAATGCTTCAGGTACGACACGATAGTGGAATCTGTATCAGTGCTGAAACTTACGGTTCATCTGATTCTATTGCGATCAAGGCACTCTGTAATGCATCCGGATATGGGCAGGCTATTCAGGCCTATGGAAATGTCTCGCTGTTGGCTAGAAGTACGGAAAAAACCAGAATTAATGGTGTTGTTGTCAACACACGACGAATAACATCCTCTGCAACCATCAATGCGAACGATGACTTTCTCATTTTTGGTAACTCTGGGAATATCACAGTCACCATGCCGAGTACATCTGCTTCACCTGCTGGGAAAATTCTCTACATGAAGAGAGTTTCAGGCAGTGGTGCTATAACCTTATCCGGTTCATTCCGCAATCCCAATAATTCCGGAGGTGCAAGCTCTCTGGTTATAAATGATGATGTCTCCAGATTTTTTGTACGGGATGATCAGGGATATTGGGTTCAATATACCTGTGGTTAATCATAATTTTTAATATCAGCTATATGAAGAAAGTAAACTTTAAAAAAATGCGATTCTGGTCTGGTATCGACCATACTCAAAAGCTGGAACAGGATGTTCGGCTTGACTTGGCCAATCTGATATATCGGTATGGTGATATACGAGGGATGGATTTAGCCCTTCGTATTTACCATTCTGATGGAGATATAGAACTTTCAGATGATGAGTTCACATATTTACAGAGTTTTGTATCTGGACACTGTTCGCCACAGATGGTAGAAGCTATGCAGGAATTATAAAATATCATTTAATAACCATTTAAAAAAATTACAATTATGGCAGATCAATTCGAAAACCAGTTACCACAGAAAAGTGACGCAAAATGGGTACGTGCATTAGATGCTTCCGGCAACCCAATTTTAATCAGCAAAGAAGACCTCGCATCAGTTGTGGGAGGACTGATTGGAGCAAATTTTATAGAAAGGAATGATATAACAGATGCTAATACAGAGTTTACTGGTTATTGTAGGTTACATAGTGGCACAAACGCACCAGATAGGAAACAAGGTATTCTCATATCAATTTTTACAGGTTCATGTACCGCACAATTTTATTTTTTCTCTTGGCCGAAAGCATTCTATGTTAGATTAAAATGGGATACATGGGGAGAATGGACATATGTTGCCTCTATTAAAGGATGATCTATTTTGTCATTTTAGGTGCAACTATTATAGATTATATTTTAATCCAAGATCTCCATGTCCCATCAACTTTTGCTCTCCAATATCTAGTTAACGGATACATACATATAGCTTCTTGATACATGTATGCAGGAGAAGCCGGATAAGTTTTTATAATATAAATTTTTGCGCCATCACCTGTCAAATCACCATAATAAATATCGGTTGATAATATATTTATATTATTAATTTCGTTTACTGCATTATTATCTGATTGTTGAAACTTAGCAGACGGGTGTAAACCTCTTTGATTTGGACTAGCTGTTGGTATCAGTCCTCCCACAACACGTTTGTAGAATTAATTGTAAATATCTATCTTCGTTGAAAAATGGAAAAAATCAGATACCGTCTTGTCTACAACCGAAAGAAACATTTAAATAAGCAAGGAACAGCACTTGTGCAAGTTGAAGCATCACTTAATCAGAGAAAAATATATTTCAAAACAAACTTATATATCAAGCCAGAGCACTGGGATAAACGAACCTCTCAGGTAATCGGCCATCCACAGGCAAATGATCTAAACTCTATGTTGTTTGAATTTGTTCTGTATCTGCAAGGTATAGAATTGGCTCTATGGAAGAGGGGAGTTCCTGCTACATTATCTTTACTCAAGGATGCCATGAAGAAAAATCGCCCGATCAATATTACATTCCCGATTTTTGCAAAGGAATACGTGCAGCATTCTGACCGACGAGAGAGTACAAAAGAGAATCTGTTTACCACCATAACCGTATTGCAGGAGTTTCGTCCTGGCTTGGATTTCAAAGACATCACTTATACGTTTCTGAAGGATTTTGAGGTGTATCTTCGAGAAAAAGGTAACGGAATAAATACCGTGGCAAAGCATTTAAGGCAGCTCAGAACGCTTGTCAATGAAGCGATAAATCAAGGTTATATCCATGCAGACGCATATCCATTTCGGAAATTCAAGATTAAACAAGAAAAGGGAAGCCATGAGTTTCTGACACCGGACGAACTGAAAAAACTGGAGAACTTGGAAGTTCACGACCTGAAGCTACGTCACGTACTGGATGCGTTCTTATTCTGTTGTTACGTCGGATTACGTTTCTCTGATTTCTGCCAGCTCACTCCGTCTAACTTTATCCGTGTGAATGGTAAACGCTGGTTACACTTCAAGTCGATCAAAACAGGTATCGAGTTGCGCCTTCCGCTGCATCTGCTATTCGAGGGGAAGGCACTGGCTATTCTGGATCGCAACTGTATAACAGAATTTGCCAGCTTAGGCAGTAATTCGGAAGTAAATAAGGCTCTGTCTGTTATTACCTCCATGGCCCGGATCAAGAAACATGTGACCTATCATACCGCACGTCATACATGTGCTACCTTACTCATCCATCAGGGAGTACCGATAACCACCGTACAGAAGTTGCTTGGTCATACATCTGTCAAGACTACAGAGATTTATTCGGAGATACTTTCATCAACAATCTTACGAGATTTGAAGGCAATAAAAAGAAAGAGAGTTGTAAGCAACTTTCAAAATTATGCTTCACCTCGGTAGAGTATGGGTAGACTTGATAAGGCTCTACCTAAATTCTACTGACATGCCTTGTCAGTCGATTTGAAACCTTTTATTCTTTGTTCGTTTTTACATCATTTATCTTCGCTGTGAAAGGAAGGTAAATGAGTAGATTTGTGTGTGAAATAGTAGTTACGCCCATGAGCGTGTTCCTTTTTCTGGGGATGCGCTTATGGGCGTTTTTTGTTTAATTTAAAACCTTAATTGTATGAAAAGATTTGTTTTCATGTGTGCCGCACTGTTGATGTGTGTAGTGAGTGTTTTCGCGGAAACTTCCGTTAATGTAGAACCTTCTGTTCCAGAGTTCCTGACCGGGTTTGCCAGCTTTACCGGACTGGTATCGATCGTTGTTCCATCTGTGGTAGGTTTTATTGCCTCAAAGTTGAGTAATCCGATGAACAAGTGGGTGACAATGTGGGTGACAGCAGTTGTCGGTATGCTTGTTACTTTTTTCAGCTGGTGGATGAATCTCGGTTTTCCTCCTGCAGATGCAAGTGTCTGGGTTGTGCTGATTGATGCTCTATTCGTGGTATTAGCATCGACGGGGATTGTGTCGATAGTAACGAGTGAATGGCTGGCCAAGTTATTTGGATCCAAAATTAAGACTGAATAATGCAGAACTTGATTTCCATCATAGCCCCGCAGCTTCTTGTTGCTGGGGCTTACTCCTTTATAGGAGAAATTAAGAATGTGGTGTTTGAACTTCGATGGATGCTGGCATTTATTGTCGTAATGATTGTGGCGGATTTCGTCCTTGGTATCATTGATAGCGTAGTCAAACGCGGTGAGGATTTCCGTTTCTCCCGTGCGGGTCGCCGGACGATGTGCAAGTTCATCGAGTATAACAGTTACCTTGTAGTTGGGTTCATGCTGGGTATCTCCATCCTTCAGCCGATTGGGATATGCAGCTATACCATTTCAGCCATGTGCGGGCTTGGACTGGCATTCATATTTGAGTTTGATAGTATTATGGAGCATATATGCGAAATTCATGGTATTAAGAACAAGGTCTCAATTAAGCGGTTGCTGGTCGGGTATATCAAGAAAAAGTATAACGCAGCCGGAGAAATTATTGAAGAAGTAACAAAAGAAAATAAGGAGGAGAAGAAATGAATAAGATAGACGCAATCGTAGTGCACTGTTCGGCCACACGTGCTGGGCAGGATATAGGAAAGAAGGAAATTACCCAGATGCACCTGCAGCGTGGGTTCAGCACGATCGGGTACAATTTCGTTATTAGGTTAGACGGTACTGTAGAGGTTGGCCGCTCGCTCACCATTGCCGGGGCACACTGCAATAGTAAAGGGTTCAGCGGGCTAAGTTACAACAAACATTCCATTGGTATCTGCTACGTAGGTGGTACGGATGCGCACGGCAAGGCCGCCGATACTCGGACGCCGGCCCAGAAGAAAGCATTGCGCGAACTGATCGCCAAGTTGATCAAGCAGTACCCAGATATTAAAGAAGTGCTTGGTCACCGTGATACCAGTCCTGATCTCGATGGTGACGGCATTGTGGAGCCTAACGAGTGGATCAAAATGTGTCCGTGCTTTGATGCTGCTGAAGAATACAAAGATTTGCTTCCATGAGCCTGTACGACTACATAATTAAGAAGGTGGGCCAGTGTATTACGCTGGCTCCCTTCATGTGCATGATTCTTGTGTGTTCCTGCCGGACGGTAAAGTACGTGCCGGTAGAAAGCAAGGCTGATAGTGTCGTAGTGGAGAAGCTGGTGGAAGTTCAGTTACCGCCAGACAGCGCCACTATCCGGGCCTTATTGGAATGTGACGAGAACGGGAAAGTCGTACTGAACTGGCTGGATATCGCTAATAGCAAGAATGCCCAGGCACAGCTGACTATTGACAGTCTGGGAAACCTTCTGGCAAAGATGAATACACAGCCGGACACGGTCTACCTGCCATCTAAAGAAGTGACGGTTACTAAGAAAGTGAAAGAACCATATCCAGTAGAAAAAGAACTTACTATGTGGCAAAAGATCAGGCTGAATGTTGGTGGCTGGGCCATAGGGATAGTGATTATCACGGTTCTTATAGTTGTAGGAAAATTGGTTTATAAACTCAAAAAAAAGGAAGGAGGTGTGCTATGAAGTAAGATTTATCTCCCTTTTGAAACGAAAAGCAGCGTCCCCGGCAAGCGTGTCGGGGATTTTTTGTATGTTTGCTGAAAATAAATTTTATGGCAGAGTATATAGATATAACCAATTGGAATGAGAAACAGTACTTCAATACAAAAGGTACAAGAAATAAGTGTGTTGTCAGTAATCCTAATGATGACTCAATTTATTTTTTTAAAACTTCTATGAAGAAAGAAGGTAAAGACTATAAGCCGGAGTTCTGGTCAGAAATAATCGCATCGGAAATAGGAAATGTGCTAGGGTTTAATGTACTTGAATATAATATAGCTAAACATGGTGATGAAGTTGGATGTATATCAAAAACGATGAATGGGGAGAATGAATGTTTAACGGAAGGCATAAATCTGTTAACAGGATATGATAATACATATGATCCAGACTCAAAGGAGTCTTATAGTGCCTATACATTTCATTTTATAAAATCGGCTATTGATAGTTTTAGTTTTAATAACATAGAAGACATTATCAAGATGATAATATTTGATGCGATTATAGGAAATAGTGATAGGCATCAAGAGAATTGGGGATTTATTACTCCGTATAAAGAAAAAGAGTTGTCGGAAGAAGAAGTCACTAATATTTTTTCAAAATTAAAAGAAAGATTCAAAAGGATTAAGGATTCTGTTTCAAAGAATGGCCTTAAACATGAAAGTACAGATAAAATACGTGTGACTTTGAAAATATTAAAAATGGAAGGTCGATTTGCTCCAATATACGATAGCGGATGTTGTTTGGCGAGGGAAAAAGATGAAGAGACTGTTCTAAAAATGCTAAATGATAAGGTAATGTTAGAAAGCTTTATAAATAGAGGTAAATCAGAAATAAGATGGAGTACTGATGGAAAGAAACTAAATCATTTTGATTTGATACGTTGTATTCGAAACGAATATAAAGAAATTGTAGATGAGATTATAAAGAAAGTTATATCTTTGTATGACGAAAAGAAAATTGAAAATATAGTTGTTAATATAGATAGGAATTTACCAAAAGAATTGCAAGAAGGTTATGGATTATCAGAAAATCGTAAGAAACTTATTTGCAAATTAATAGATGAAAGAATAAAAAAGCTAAATGATATTATTTTATGAAGCGGTATATAAAACAAATCTATCTTATTTGGCGTCGTGGAAGAAATGATTCAAGGATAAAAGTTGGAGTTATTACAAAAAACCAAACAGAAGGAGTTCGATTTAGATACATACCTTCTGGGATAAAAGATGCGATAGAAAAAGGATTTAATATGTATCCGGACTTTCCTAATCCTGATATTGTGTATAAGAATAATGTGTTGGAAACTTTTGCTCAAAGATTGACAAATACAGAAAGAGGAGATATACAAAAATACTATGATTATTGGGAAATCCTACCATCTCTAAAAAATAACAAGTTTTATGTATTGGCTCAAACCCAAGGTTTATTGTCTACTGACAATTTTGAATTCATAGCAGAATATTATCCTGTTAAAGGTTTGCGATTTACAAGCGAAATTTGTGGATTAACAAAAAGACAATTATCTTCTGGCACATTAGAAGTAGGAGAAGTGTTAATATGGAAATTAGAAAAGGACAACATTTATGATAAATATGCAGTTCATCTATATAAAAAGAATGGTCAGGAAGTTGGGTATGTAAAGACTATTCATAGTAAAGTCTTTCATGATTCAAAATACAAAAGATTTGAAGTAAAAGTAAAGAGTTTAGAGCAAAATGGACATATAAATAGAGCTTTTATTACAGTATCCACAATAAATATTTAAATAGTCAAACAAAAGCCCCTTCCGGAATAATCCTGGTTGGGGCTTTGTTTTTTCAGATAAATTCCCCATCTTTGTGGTGCGTTACATATTTTATTTGCGTCGGAACTCGTTTTTCGGCCGTTGAGCAACTGACAACATTGTGTTTGCCAGTTGCTTTATCATATACGGTCCACTCCCGTGTGGTAGCTTAATGGCATCACTGTATTTCGACGCAGGAATATGTAACGCAGCGGGTCAGTGGGCCGCTTTTTATTCCCACAAAAAACTTAGGTATGGCTTATACAATCACAAAAAAATTCGTCAGCTATGGCCACTATGAGATTACCATAACCGACGAATGTGGGATTCCCAAATCTGCAATATGCAGCATGCAGATTTTATCAGCAGACTTTCTTCTGAACTCGACAAGGAACGTAAGGGCGCGGAGCAGGGGTAGTGTAAAATAAACTGTGTCACGCATTATTTCCTATTAGAAAACTCATCGGT
>OHAO01001109.1_pt1 | contig 19565 bp, 42 predicted proteins | sample 1577151 | NCBI WGS metagenome assembly OHAO01 (sample SAMEA3541585, study PRJEB24748) | human gut metagenome | biome: human gut; feature: human-associated habitat; material: faeces | place: China | collected 2012 | reverse complement strand
CTGAAAAACAAGAATTGGTAAGGCTTCTGGGGCTGTACCAAAGCGAACTTCTTATGGAGAACGAAGAAAACCTTAGAAAGAAAATGAGAAGCAATGAAAGCCCGAAGAAGGTTGTCACAGATTATTCATACGGCGTAAAAGCTCAGTATGAACACGCAAGAATCATCATCAAGAAACTTTCTGTTGAAATCGGAAAAGAGCTCAAGGCTAGTTGGGAGTTGTGGTGAAAATGACAATGGTATGCGATAGGTGCGGTGAAGCGTTTCCGCTTTCCAACGATGTGAAATACATGACACCGTTTGATGACGAACTTGACCAATTTGAAAGCAATTCTATTGTAAAGTGCCTTTCTGGCGATGATAAAGGAATTTACTCGATAAGAGATGAAACCGTTGTCCTTTGCCCCTCTTGCATGGCAAAGCTGAACAACTGGCTGAAAGGAGAGCAGGAACGACAAGCAAAATGGATTTATGACCATGAAAGAAACTCAATCGAGTGTGAAAAGTGCAGAGCAGAATACAAACTCTCGCCGTATGAACGTGTATCGGATTTTGATTATTGCCCTAACTGTGGCGCAAAGATGAAAGAATGATTGAAATGAAAAACAAAATAAATCACCGTTTTATCCGCTTCACAATCGCAACCGTAGCACTACTGCTCACGCTGCTCTTTACATCCTGCCATCCGACCGCAGCTAAAGCCTCTGCTAAAGCGGAAGAAGCTAGCAAACCGTGTTATCACGTCTCTGTTTACTCTCCTGCAATTGGAAACGCAGGATATACGTCATTGCGCGTCCCAAAGTACACCATTACAGTGGAAAGCTTTAACGAGCTGATTCCGATCTCTAGTGCAAGAGATTACAAACTACTCCAAATACCTCTGGGAGACGGTCGATTTGAGCTTGTATCCACTTCAATGGTTGAAATTGAATACTACTGAAAGAGGTAGAGATATGCAAAGGAAAATTTCAGACATTCTGACCAAGACCGAAATCTTGGCGCAGTTGGCAGAAGAAGCGTCCGAACTGGCACAAGCTGCGTTGAAGCTGCGCCGTGCGCTGGATGGTAAGAACCCGACACCGAAGAGTGTTGAGGAGTGCGAAGAAAATCTGATAGAGGAACTAGCAGACATTAAAGTTGCGTTTACGGTCTATTTGTCTAATTCAAAACCATGCATCAAGGCAAGGGTTTCGGAGGAAATCAATAAGACCACCGAGATAAAGCTTGATCGCTGGCTTTCTCGCCTTGAAGCAAAGGAGTAGTCAGATGAATAAATTCGGAAACTGCCCTCTATGTGGCAAACAGGTCAAGCCGACCAACCTCCGCAAAATCGCACGGCAGAACCAGTTGTACGGCTTTCGCATGGCTCTGGATGGCATTGCAACCACATGGGGCGCACTAATTCAGAACCTTCGGTGCGATGCAGACCTGACCGATGAACAGGTACAGAAAATCATCCGCATTGGTGACAGGTACTGGGAGATGGTCGGGCAGTTTGCCAAAGAAGATATGACCCCGGATGAGTTTGCGAGTTACATTGTTGCGAAGTCCGGCGAGTGCGAGAAACAGTTAAGGGAGATGTGGACATGAGCGTTAAACCTGAAATGATTCGAGATGAATTTTTTAATGATTGGTATCTCGGATGTCCAATTTGCAAAACAAGAATCGGATTTCCGATGGTGAAAAATCCGATGGATTACAGACCAAAGTGCTGTGTTGTGTGCAAAGCGGAATTTGATTGGTCTGAAGCAGAGAAGAAAGACTGGAGATAAGGGAGATGTGGAGCTAATGGCAATGTTGTCGGTAGAGGACATTTCGGAGATTACTTCAAGAAATCCGAAGTTTTGTCGCATTAAAAGAGCCACGTTCACTTGCGACTTCTGCACCACTAGCGTCGATGTGTGCGATGAACGTATTGCAACTGCTCTAGCGGATAGCAAAAAAACTCCTAATTGCCCGATTTGCGGAAAGAAAACTATATGCAGTTTATATGAGTTTCAATCGCACGAAAATCCGAACATCATAGAGGATGTTAGATGGAGGTAATAATGTTTGAATTTGTAACGCGCTGGCTGGTCTGCTTAGTCCTACTGGCGGTAGTGGTTCAGTCCGAACGGACAATCATGAACATGGCGAACAGCCTGTTTGAGGAACGGCAGGCAATTCTTGTCTGGCTGTTTGTCAACGTGTGTCTGGCCGTTTGTACGGCGGTTGTGATGGAAGGGAGATAAGTATGGAAATTCGTGGAGAGCGTGACAAGAAGAGAGTTCGTTTTGATTCGCTCAAGGAGGGAGAAGCGTTTTACTACATTGGCGAACTTTATATGAAGACAAGCGAGATTACGAACAATTCCGACTTATACGGTTGCACTACATATAATTGCGTGTCGCTCCGTGACGGTAAGATTATACACTGCGCCTATGATTCGATGGTTGGCATTGCAAGGGTTCATATCGAAAAGGAGTACTAATGGACAACGAACTTTACTGCCCGATGAAAATGACCAGCAATCCGCTTGGTCGGTGCGTATGCGAGAAAGAAAAGTGCGCTTGGTGGCGGCAGTTGGAAGGTTGCTGTTCCGTCTTGCAGATTGCGTGGAAGCTAGATAACATCGAAACGAAGATAAAGAGGCTAGAGTATGATTATGAATGAATGGATTAGCGTAAAAAATAGACTTCCCAATGCTGAATATGGCGAATCTAAAGATGTGCTGACAATAAATTCTATGGGTGTTATGCGAGTAATGAACTTTGATGGTGGATGCTGGTGCTATCCGACTATGGAGCCTTATGCTAGCGCATTCAAAATTACGCACTGGATGCCACTTCCTGAACCACCAAAGGAGGTCTGACACATGGCAACACCCCCAAAGCGCGGTCGTGGCAGACCGCCGCTGACCGAAGCTGAAAAGAAAAAGCGCGAGAAGCGGGCGCAAAAGGCGAAAGAAGAAGCCGCTGCAAAGCGTGAGAAAGAGCGTGAGAAGAAAAAACAACAGATGCTTAATAAGCGGAAGTCTATCCGCTCACAGGTGAGTAAAAAGGTGAAAGAACAACAGGAGTTAGCTATCGAGAAGTCGAAGATGATGAATACGGGCGATTTGCAGTCAAGAATCGGCGATGAAGAGGACAAGAAAGTTGTCGGCATGATTGCCGCAAAGTATTTTGGCGACCTTCCGAGCGTGGACATGAACAACCCCATTGAGGTGCAGCAACGCCTTGATTTCTTCTTTGACGCTTGCATCGAAGCCAGAATCTCCCCTGTGGTGGAATGGATTGCACTGGTGCTGGGCATCGAATGGCCTAGCCTGAGACAGATTATGACAGGCAAACGCCGTGACGATAGCTTGCAGCAGAAGTACATCCTGAAACTGATTCTACAAATGCAGTCCATGTGGGCGTACAACGGTATGTATGGTCAGGAGAACCCGGCAGAGTGGATTTTCCGAGCCAAGAACTACTTTGGTATGCGTGACAACGTGGAAGTTACCGTTGCTCCGCCAGAACAACCGCTAGGCGATGCCCAGAGCGCAGAACAGCTCGCCCAGAAGTACCAGACGGCTTTACCGAAGGAGATTGAAGTGGAGTACAGAGAGGTGGAAGAACATGACTAACGGCGATTTCATTCGCTCCATGACGGACGAAGACATCAGGGAAAACCTGACACCGGGCATCTGCGAACTTATCAAGCATCGTGACCCAGAGCGTTGCCAGAACCGTGAGCATTGCTTTCATTGCGTCAAGGACTGGCTGAAAGAAAAGAACACAATCATGGTGAGGGCTGACCAATGGGAACTTTGATTAACTTCTCCGACCCTTGCCTACGCACGTTTCTGCCTGTTCTCTTGCAAGACCACACGACAGGCAAGAACATCATCTGGGCGACAGAGCCACCGCCTGAGCTTGGCGTTGGATTTGCAGATGAAATCACGATGGAACAACTGGACAAGGTTCAGCTTGTTCCTCGTGTGCAGAAACGGCTTGCAGACCAAAAGAAGCGAACCAACAAGAAAGCGGAGGTGTTTACTCCTATATGGGTTTGCAAGAAGATGGCAGACGTTGCAGAAAACGACCTGAAGGGCAAGGATTGGAAGGAATACATCAACAAGACCTGCCTTGAAGTCACCTGCGGAGAAGCACCGTTCCTGACAAGCCGATATGATACCACAACAGGGAAAATGATTGCTGTGCCGGACAGAATCGGTCTACTGGATAGGAAGCTAAATGTTCTGGCAGAGCAGTTCCATGACTACGATATGTGGATGTGCTGGGCAATTAGCGCCTACATGTCGACATACGGCTATGAGTGGCAGGGAGACAATCTCTTGCTGGCAAGGTGCAACCTGTTTCTGACGCTGGTTGAAAATTTTAGGTATCGGTTTAATGCTGAAAAGCTGGAAAATGGCTTCATGCCCATTTTTCTTGATTGCATCGCAGACACTATCTCGTGGAACGTCTGGCAGATGGACGGTCTGAAAAAGACCGTGCCGGGCACGGACATTCCGTGCAAAATCAAAGACTGGAAAGCGGACAAAGAAATCCTGTTCAAGGATGTTGGGGAGGATGACTAACATGGGATTGTATAAAGTGCCTGTTGAATGGAGAGAACGTGGATATTTACTTGTTCACGCTTCTACTCAAAAAGAAGCAGCGAAAGTCGCAATGAACGGTCTCGACATATACCCTTTGCATAATCAGCCGATTGGTGGAAGCCTTAAACTTGCATTTCCAGAAGGCTCCGAAACTGAATATGTTGCAAGGGTAGCGCCGAGTTTTGAGGAGGACGACTAATGCAGACTGACAGAGGAATCTACCACAAGCGAGTATGCGACCGCTGCGGAGCAGTTCTTGGCGGCAGGATGATGAACCCTGACGAATACTTCAAAGGCTGGGCGTGGCGCAGGGACACAGGCGACCTGTGCCCGGAGTGCTATGAGGAGTATAAGCGCGTGATCGGGCAATTCAATGCCAACAGAAAGAGAAAGAGAGGGGAGAGATAATGGACGTTTACTGCACCACCGAACATTGCTCTTGCATGGGCATCAAGCAGTTTTCTGCTGGCAAGGCTATCCGATGCACAGCAGAATCCTGCGAGAACAAATCTGAGCCGTCCTGTGGCTCTTGCAAATGGTACGCAGAGCCGGAGGGTGTGTGCGTGAACGACCAGTCAGAACACGTTGCAGACTTCATGTGGGATGAACGTGGATGCAAAGAATGGGAGAGAAAAGATAATGAATAACATTGCAAACGGACTGATTGTGGTTTTGGCATCTTTTTTAGTCGGAACATTTATATGTGGAATAGCATATCTCATTGAGAAAATTTTAATATGGGATATATTTTTGAACGAAATTCCTGATGGAAATAAAAAAGTTTTTGCAGATGCAATCATCCACATCATAGTTTATTTGATTGGGTTTGCGGCATTATATGCGATGTACAAGGCAGGAGTATAAAAATGACAGCAGGAGATAAAATCAGGAAGCGCAGGCTTGAACTGGAAAATAGGAGTGATGGGATGAGGCTCGGCAATGGTGTTCTGCTGGATAGTAAAGGAAAGTTTCTCTGCCGTACCGTGGACAAGTCCTGCTCCACCTGTAAATGGCACGATAGCTTCTCTTGGGTCTGCTACAACGGTCTGTCAGAGCGCAGAGCTGATTTTACAGACCTGGAAGATGTGTGCAAAGAATGGGAGAAAAGAGAAAATGAGCTATGATATTTCGCTGTGCGACCCAGTAACGCACAAACCGCTCAAAGCAGATAGTACGCATTTTATCGCTGGTGGTATGCGCGCTATGGGCGGAACGAAAGAACTGTGGCTCAACGTCACCTATAATTACGGTCACTTCTATTATCAACCGGAAGTGTTTGGTGAGAACGGCATCCGCTCCATCTATGGCAAAACAGGCGCAGAAAGCATTCCGATGCTGGAAAAGGCCATCTCCGCACTAGGTGACGATGTAGACGATAGCGACTACTGGAACGCCACAGAGGGCAACGCCAAACGCGCCTTGTATGGTTTGCTGGCATTTGCAAAGATGCGGCCTGACGGTGTATGGGAGGGCGATTGAAAGGAGAAAAGGAAATGGGAACCAGACCGATTGATGCCAATGCACTACGGAAGCGCATTGAAGAATGGATGCAGGAATTAGAGCAAGAGTTTACTGTCGAGTACGCCTACATGGGCTATGCGCTAGACGATGTGCTTGACTACATCGACACTGCACCAACAATCGAGGTGAAAGACAATGGCTAATTATCCGGAATACCTTGAACGAAACGCACTTATTGAAAGAATCAAGAAAGCATATTGCGATGGCTGCGAGAGCTACAATGGAGTTAGATGCCGTGCTTGCGGTATTGGCGATGCCATTGACGTTGTGGAAGATGCCCCGACAGCCTTAGAGCGTACCGCTGAATGGATTGCACAGGACGATACGTTCACAAGGTTCGAGTGTAGCAGATGCCACACAAAAAATCATCACACACGTTGGAACTACTGCCCGAACTGTGGTTCTTTGATGGAGAACAGGTTATGAGTAACACTCTTTGGCATTCGGCAAGCGAATCGCCGAAAGAACGAACACAACCTTTGTTGCTTGCAACTAAGAGAACGTGGCGTGATAAAAATGGAAATTTGTTGCAAGGCGGATTCACGCCAACGCACTATTATCTTGGCTGTTATGCAGACGGTTAGTTCTGGGACGAGATAGGCGAGAGACTGCCAGAAGATGTGACGGTGACGCATTGGATGGCGTTTCCGATGGTGTAGGAGGGCTTATGGAAAAGAATGTCGTTGTTACGCAAGATATGATTGACTCGTTTACGGCTGCCATGCGAGAAGCGTACAGAGTATACGGAAATGACGAAAAGCGTGTGCATGGCGTGATGGATGGCATTATGTGCGAAACCTTAGATAGGCTTGGCTTTACAGAAGGTGTGGAAATCTTTAACGAAGCACCGAAATGGTATGCGTAAGGAGCAGCAAGCATGAAGAACAAGAAGTTTGGCATCATCATTATGGACTTGAGCCTTTTCGACTTCGGGTCGAAGCCGCCTTGCGGGTACATCAAGGCAAAGCATATCCGCCCAGCGTACGGTAAAGGCGAAAGGCCTGTCAAGGCGCATAAGCGAATCACGAGAACGAGAGAGGGATTTAGAAAGTGACAGAACTCAAGAGATGCCCGTTCTGCGGTGGAAAAGCCGTGTTTTCTATAAAGAAGGATTTTTCACGTAGCCTTCTGAAAGGATATGAATTCAACATCCGATGCGCCAAATGCGGTGCCGCAAATCCCGATAGAGAGTATCAAATCGAGTTTAGAATGAACGATAGTGGAGAAATCGAAATCGTTAGTGATGGGCGCAAAAATGCTATCGAAGAATGGAACAACCGCTACAAAGAGGATTGAGCATGGACAAAAAACGAGACAGCTTTACATTCCAACGATACTACTTTGAAGCCATCTCTACGCTCAAAAGTAAAGAGAAGTTGGAACTCTACGATGCAATCTGTGCATACGTTTTTGAAGAAAAAGACGCAACTTTGAATTCAAAAAAAGCAGAATCTTGTTTCATTTTGATTAAACATCTGCTCGATGAAGAGTGGAAAAGAAGCGATATTGCGTCAAAAGGATGGTCTACACGAAAGTCAGTTCATCCTCATGTCATAAATGAGATGAAGGTCAGCTCATCTATGAGTTCAAAGTCAGATGACAATGAACCCATTGTATCAACTGACAGTCAGATGAACGTCAAGACCCTGCCGGAGAGTGCAGTCAAGAAGAAACCTGACATCTTCTCCGACTTTGCTCATGGCGATAAAGCCTTGCTGGAATCCTTGCGAGAGTTCGCACAGATGCGTACAAGAATCAAAAAGCCTATGACAGACCGGGCGAAACAGATGCTCTGCAACAAGCTGGAAAAGTTTGATCGGCATGATTGGAAAGCCATTCTCGACCAGAGCATCTATGCTGGATGGCAGGACATTTACGCATTGAAACAGGATGACCAGTACGAGCAAAGTACGGAGATGGAGTTTCCTAGACTATGACAATGGACGTTCAAACGGTATTTATCGGTGCGCTGATGCTCTGCAAGCCGGGCGTTGTGGATGAAATCATACCAGACCTTGAAATTGACTTATTCAGGCCTGAGCTGAGAGACGCTTTTGCGGCTGTTCAGGGCTATTGGACGGCTAGGGGTAAGATAGATATAGTCGAGATAAACACGCAGCATCCAGACGTAGCGCAGGCGCTCTTGGCGTGTGTACAAACCTGTGAATCAGAGTGTGTGCGAATTGACAGGGAGCAGATGCAGCGTTGGACACAGCTTATCAGAGAACAAGCTGCGCTCACTCGTGTGCAAGGTCTGGCATTTCAGATGACCAGCGAACTTACCGACTATTCTGATCTATCAGACATTTACCAGCAGATGGGCGAGGCAATGAGCCTGAAAGCTGAAGAAGAAGATGCGTGGACATACGAGGACGTGCTGAACGACTATGTGCTTCACATGGACGAGAAGCCTGTGTACATCAAGACAGGCCTAGAGCGTCTGGATGAAGCGCTGCACATTTCTCCGGGTGATTTCATCATCATCGGCGGCAGACCGTCTACGGGCAAGACAGCTCTGTCCTTGCAAATAGCAGCAAGCATGGCAAAGCAGGACTACACCGTGTACTATTTCAGCTTGGAAACCAGCAAACGCAAGCTGGGCGCACGTCTGATGGCCAATCAAATATACTGCCCTCTGGACACGGTGAAAAATAAGGCGGTCAGCTTGAATGAGATTGACGGACAGGCAAAGAACATGAAGATGCCCTTATATATACGCTCCGCTGCCGGAAAGAACGTAGCGTGGATGAAGGCTCAGGCTCTCCGTAAAAAGGCTCAAGTCATCTTCGTAGACTATCTTCAACTCATCCACGAAACAGGCGCAAAGGACAGATATGCCGCCATTACAGCCATATCCATTGCCCTGCACGAACTGGCACAGACCACAGGCATTGTCGTGGTGGCGCTGGCACAGCTCAATCGAAACCCATCCAAGCCCGGAGCAACGCCTACTAACTCCGACTTGCGAGAGAGCGGGCAGATTGAACAGGACGCAGATGCAATCATCCTTCTGTCCGGCGATAACCCCGATAAGTACCTGTTCCGGCTAAGCAAGAACAAGGAAGGCGAGATAGGCGACCTTCCAATCACGTTTAACAAGCAGATTCAACGGTTTCAAGAGTATACTTGGATGGATTGAAAGGAAAACAAAAAAGATGACACTGAATGATGTGATATTCGCTTTTACTGCGATTATTTTTATTGCCTTTGGCTCTGCATTTTTTTCGGAATGGGCAGAAAAACACACTGAAAGTTTTACAATGGAAATCTTTTCGATGATTGGGGTTCCAGCGATTCTTTGGTGTATCGTATTGATTGCTTACAATGTGCTGCAAAAAAACGGTGTTCTTGCATGAATTAAATCAAGGAGGAACGACTATGAAAAAGATTTTGACCGTATGCGTGTCCGCTCTTACGCTCATTATGCTGATGACTGGATGCAACAAACAGGTGGTAGACCTGACGTATAGCTACTCATGGGCACAGCTGAAAATGCCTGATGGAACGATTGTCGAGGGTAAGCTGAATAGTTGGGACGATTACGAGGGCGACCAGCTACAAGTAAAGATTGACGGTGTGACCTATCTGGTTCATTCGTCCAACGTGGTCTTGCGGCATTGAAAGCGAATTGTGTGATGAACGAAGGGGAGGACAATATGGAAATGAATCTAGAATGGAAGTCGGTTGAAAATGATGGGAATCCGAAAAAACATGGAAGATATTTGGTGATATGTACCGGAATTGTAATGAATTATAATTCGTTAAAATACAGCGTGATTGAAAGTATTTACGGTTTTGCGAATTTTTGCCCTTGTGAAAGTAGCGATGGAAGGCGTGGATGGTTTATGGATAATCACAACATGGAGGAAGAAGAGTATTATGGCTCCCACATTTACTATGCGATGTACGAAGTGGAGTATTGGGCAAAAATTGATGATTTTCCAAGTACAACTACGTTACAGGCATACAATCTTCACGAAAAATGGGTTCGCGAAATAAACGAAAGAGTTGAAAGAGCAAGGAAAGAGCAAATAAAAAAAGAAGAAGCAGAAAGACTGGAGCATTCTTGTGATGACTGGCTTATACCGATGCTCAAAAAACAAGCAGAAGAATCTCGTGATGGAGCCAAAAAATGAACTATGGCTATGTAAGAGTGAGCAGTGCCGACCAGAACGAAGCAAGGCAGTTCATTGCACTGCAAGAAACAGGGGAAGAGTTCAGAGATGTATTTGTTGATAAGTCCTCTGGAAAGAATTTTAATCGCGTCAAATACAACCTCATGATGCACACTGTTCAAAAAGGCGATGTGGTTTTTGTCAAAAGCATAGACCGCCTTGGGCGCAATTATGAGGAAATTCAAGAGCAGTGGCGTAGAATTACCAAAGAAAAACAGGTTGACATCGTTGTTTTGGATATGCCTTTGCTCGATACTAGATCCGAAAAGAACTTGATGGGAAAGTTCATTGCAGACATTGTACTTCAACTTCTGGCATTTTGTGCAGAGAACGAGCGTGTCAATATTAAGCAGCGTCAAAAGGAGGGAATAGCCGCAGCAAAAGCAAGAGGAGTTCGGTTCGGAAGAGCGAAAAGACCGCTAACCCCGGAATACTATGAAGCCGTCAGAAGATACAGCATGGACAAGCTGAATCTGGATGAGGCTGCAAAAATCGCAGGTATGCCCACGTCAACATTTCGCCACAAGAGATGCAACGGTTTACCGGTTCAGATAAAACGATGGGTTCCAAGCGGCATGATTTAAGGAATTATCACAGGGCTGTCAGCAATGGCAGCCTTTTGTTTTTTGCCAACTCCACGAGAAAGCCTGTTTTAAGACGTTTTAGATGCTAGACGATAACTTTATCGACTTCATCACAAAAACGCGCCACAGACGCTCGTAGGCGGCTCTCCGTTGATGCTGATGGTATATCTCAAACTAGACCATGCGATTAGACCGATGCAGGAGCGTAGAGAACGGCTTTTCAGGGCAAGACGTGAAAGTTATCGAGACAATCAGAAAAACGCGTCAGACAGGCTCTTACACGCCTTTCCCGCGATGATAGCAGCCAGATGAGCGAATGCCAACGACTATTCGTCCAATCGCAGGGCTGATTGAGACGAAAGCAAGATGTGTGAGACGAAAAAACGCTTCGACAATCACTTTCGGAAATGGCTTTCAAATTTTTGTCCCCTTTCCCCCTTGTTTCCTCTTTCCCCCTTTTGTCCCCCTCTTTCCCCTACAACCCCTATTACCCCCTATAATCCCCCTAACATCTTCCGTGCTCCCCCTTTCCTTCCCCGTGTGTTTAGCGCGTCCGCGGGCGTTATATGAGCCAGCGCGCGCGTTGACGGAGCCGGGTGTGCCATGATAGTTCAAAAGTGAATAAATAATAGTTATGCGAAATTGAAAACTGGTTATTTCTCCCTACAACCCTCTATCTTCAAAGCTATACCGTTAGCCAGCAGAGCAGACCGTAGGCAAGAACTGACGTTAGGTTCGGACTGGTGGACGGTTTACGACTATTTCACATGGAGAATTGACTTCATTTTGTAGTTGGTTTGATATGTACAAATGTTGCATAGCTTGACTGCGACTATCAGGTATAACTATTCATAGCAAAGTGGTATGGATTAGTTATAATATCATAGCGTGTTACTGGGAATTAAATTGAGCTGAACAGACCGAATCGGATGATACGACTATTTCAGCAGAATAATCCCTAGATACTTACTAGGATATATAAGCGTATATTATAATAAGTACGGTTGATATACGAATTTGGTATGGCTAGACGAGAATAAAATTTACAGGTGTCTTGACACATATTGATTTTGGGGTGGTCTGACGGCTTAGCGACTATCGCATCTCCTTTTCTCTAAAAGGCGAACGACTATTTCACACAAAAAATACACGACTATTTGACGATAACTCGCAAGAAAACGCTACGACTATTACTCTGCGACTATCAGCGGACAGCTCGTTGCTATACTATATATAGGACTTTTAAACACTGGTCGTCTGACGACTTTACGACTATTCCACGACTATCCGCCGGGATAAACTACGACTATCGGCTACGACTATTCCAGAAACTGTTACGACTATTCCAGCCGGAACGCTGCGACTATTACTGACCTTTATTGGTTATCGGGCGAAAGCCCGAAAAGAGATACGGCGGTAGCCGTCAATGGTTCCGCGCCGCCCTCCGCGCCCTGATCGCTGGATTGCCCCGCCGGGCTGGCATGGTCTGCGATATGCGGCACCGTCCTGCATGGATCCACGACAGTGGCGCACCCCTGCACCCTTATATACCTTATTATAATAGGCGGCTGTGCTAAGCTGTGCAACGTACGGCGTGGCGTTGGTATTTGGTATACGCTGGAGGTGCTACGGTGTTGTGATACGCTCCAGCGTGGCGCAGGTGGTGTATAGTCGGCTTGTGTGGCTGCTGTATTGCGTGCGCTGGAATGGGTCAAATCAACAGAAACGCCCATACAAAGCCCTGTAAAGGCTTTTGATGTTTGGGCTGTATAATTGCATTGATAGCAGAAAATCCGCTGTGAACGCTTGTGTGTGGCTGATACGCCGCCGGGTAAAAATAAAAGCCCTGCACCGTGTCGATGCAAGGCAAAAAAAGCCCCGCCAGCGTGGGCGGGGTCAAATCTGAAATTGTATCAGCGCTGATTGCGCCAAATATTATAATCTGCTGCCGTCATGATGGTATATCCGCCACAGACCTTGATAACAACGTCTGCACCGGTTGCGGCCTTGCGTGCATAGTAACGGGAGCTGTACAGCCCTGTATTGATGTCATATCCTTTATTAGCGTTAGCCATTGTGTAACCCTCCATATTATATAAGTGTGCTTCCGGCGTCCTCATTTGGACGCCTTGAACAGTGCGCCGAAAAACCAGTAAAAAAACAGGACACAGGATAAAATCACAGCTTGCACCCCCTTATACCACGCTAAAACGCTTGTATGTGGTCTTGCTGCTGCACTCTGCGTATACATCCGGGTGCAGCGTCTTCAAAAGCTTGCTATCCAGCCGGACGCTCTGCACGTCCTTATAAATGGCCTTTGCCGTGCCTTGTACCATTTCCGGTGCGCCCTGCATCATGGTTATAATATCCGCTTTTATGCTTTCGTTCATCGCTTCCAGCTCTTCCAACAGCCGCTTATTTTCGCGGTATTCGTTCACTTTTTCTTCAAACAACGTCATTTTTTAGCCCTCCTTAAAATGTGTGCTACCTTCGATTAAAACACCTGCATCACGAAGTAAAAAATCAAATGCGTCAGATGTATATTTTGCCCAGTTATTGCCAATAGAAATTACAAGATTTTTTACTTGCTCCGGGATTTTTGCGCTGTCAACCTTTTTTTCGGAGATTGTAAATAGTCGTTTATTGGTAGACAGTAGATTTTTGTTGTCTGTCTCATATTTTAATGTGTCGGACAAAAGAGAGGTGCGGTAAGCAAGCAAATCAAGGAGTTTATACTGGTTATAAGTTATAACAAGTTTCATTGCGTCCCCCTTAGCTGTTGAGCCATGCCAGCATAACCAGCGCGCCGCTGACCATGCCGCCAACGTACCAGAGGGCATAAATTTGAGTTGCATCAAGCATTATACTCTACCTCCTCTTTATAGTAGCTCTCAAGGTTGACCGCCACAGTATAGCGGCACTGGACGTTAAATAGGCGGCTCCACAGGCTGTCGCTGCCAAACTCTTTATTGTACAGCTTTGCTCCCTCAGTAGCTACGTTATACCAGAGGTCAACGGCCTTGTCTGCGTCATAGGTTCCGCGCTGGTACTTTTTGCGCAGGTTGTTAATAATGGGCGTTATCATTTGGCGGTACAAGCCGCCGTTGTTGGTGGTGTACAATTCAAGCTCTCTGCTCTCATCTGTTTCGTGGTAGGTCATACTAGAGGTTCTTTTCATGGTTTTTGTCCTCCTGTTTTGGTGGTGGTGCAACACGTTCTTGTGTTGTCTATATAGTAACACGTTCTTGTGTTTATGTCAATGGTTTTGCACACATTCTTGTGTTGAAAATCGTTCATGTTTGAGTGTGTACAAATCTGCTCAGTTTCGGACACACTCCGCGCCCTCCAGCGTTCCGCCGCCGTCCAGATCGCCCCGCGTGGTCTGCCTTGCATCTGGCACGGCCTGCCCTGCTGCCTGTGCTGTGCAGTCTGTCCGGGTGCGCTGGGGCTTGGGTCTCCACCGGCGGGGTATACAGCCGCCGCCCTGCCCCGCCCGGTGAGTAGCGCGAAAAATCTCCAAAATAAAAAAGGCGTTTTATTAAAGTGGTGGTGAATCACCACCCCCTCTTTTCTGCACAAAACACCCCACCCCCATTGTCAATCTCAAAAATTCCGCGCAAAAACAAAAAGACCCCTACAAAGGGTCTGTGTTCTGTGCTATACTTGCCTTACAAGCCTTGAAAGGGAGGAATCTGTAATGAACCAAAAGAATGACAAGAACAAAGAAAAGAGAGAAAAGAACGAAAAGATTGCCGCTTCAATATGGGGCATTATTATCGGCGCTGCTCTTTTGGCTTTTGGTGTGTATCTTATAGCACATGGTATTTCAAGCGTTATATAAAATTTTGGCCAAAGAAAGGAAGAATCAAAAATGAGAAAGAGAATCATTGCAGCAGCTCTGGCGGCGGCTATGCTTTTAACAATGCCTTTGTACGCAATGGCTGCTGGAAAGCCAGATGAAATCGCATCTCCTGCTCAATTAGAAGAAACCAACGAAGATGGCACTGTGAGAATCAAAGAATCCCACAGCCATCTTGAGAAAAGGTATGAATACGGAAAGACGAGATACTATGTCTACTATGCGGTACTTGTTGAAAATACGTATCCTGACTACGCTGTTGACTTTGTATCGCTAAAAGCTTCCGTTTTCGGTTCTGACGGTTCAGTATTAAAAACCGATGAAGAAACCCTTGACTGGATTGCAGAGGGAGACTCTTATTGGTACGCTGGATACGTGTCGCTTGATTCTGAAGGTATTACTCCAACCAGAATGGAATATACCATTAGTGCGAATGAGCGGAATTTCCACAAAGCCAGTGCGTCCAATCAAGCGATTCGTGCCGGAGAACTTGCGGTCACGAATGTCTCTAAACGTGGCTCTGGGTATGATTTGCGCTATACAGGTCAGGTCACAAATAACAGCCAGTTCACAAGCAATTGGATAAAGGTCATCGTTATTTACAAGATGAAGGACACGGAAGGCAACGAAGTGCCGGTTGGTGGAGATTGCACATACATAACCGATGCGCTTCCTTCTGGACAGACAACAACGTTTGAACTTTACCCATTGTCCGGATTTACTGGATACAGTTCCTATGAAATTATCGCTTTGCAGGACTGACATATAACACAAAAAGCCAGCGGCTAGATGTTCTCTAACCACTGGCTTTTCTTATGGGCTATTTACGATTTAAGTGTTGGAAACATGATAGGAGCGCTGACTTCTTCCTTTTCCCTAAGAATGTCGAGCAAACAATCATTGTATCCCATTGAATAGCTGTCCTCGCAAAAATGTTGTACGGACGTTGCTAGCGCTACACTTACAACCTCTCTTGACCGCTTATCCTCTGGCATGATGATTTCTAATGTCTGATTAAGGATTTCATGGCTTTTTTCTAAAACGGCTTTGTGCTCTTCATTCTCAGCTTGTAGCCGAAACATTTCTTCCGAGTAGTCCATCAGCACGTCTCCATTCTAATCTGCTCACCAACAGGCAGATAGCCCGCTTCTTTGAGCTTGCTATAAATGAACTTCTGACCGGCTCTCGTCCAGCGAGTGACCTCTTTCGTTTTGCCGTTCGGCAGCTCGATCGGGTGGCCGACAACATATCCGTTGCCAAGATACTTCTGGTAAGGAATCCACTGTTTGTTTACAGTATGTTGGATGCCAAGCCCTCTAAGAATCTGGTTTAGCTTTCGTGCGCTCATTCCGTAGTTCATGGCAATCTGCGTGGTAGTCAGGCTTTCATCTGAAAGCAGCATCGCCTTTGCGTAGTCAGAATCAGGCTTCATCTTGGCGTTTTCCACTTCCAGAGCCTTTACTTTCTTGCGCTCCGTGTCGATAACACTGTTAGCGGCGATCAGAGCGCGGCTCAACAGCATCTCTGTCGATTCAGGCTCCGGGTTGGTGAGCTTCTGCTCCATCTGATTGAAAGCATCAATGTACTTGAGTTTCCATTCAAGGGCTTCCTTGCCAGTAAAGCCAAACGTGAGTAAACTGAACCCATCCCGGTTCATGAGGTACATCGGATATTGTTTGCCACGATTTTCAAACGTTGTTTCGTAGAACATGGATTTGGTGGCCGAATTTTCGGCCACGAGATTCTTGACGGCATCCAGAACGTGCTTGTGTTCCTTGCCGAAATGTTCTGCTACTTCACGACTGGAAACGACAACCTGTCCGTTCTCGCTGATAAGATTGATGGCATATTTAACCTTTTGTTCCATAAAAACTCCTATGGTTCTTGCGGAACAAGCCAATTCCTGCTATAATAAGGCTGGAACAGCTTGTTCCAGTGGTTTTGATGATACGTTCGCTGCGGTCGGCAAACTTTAGCGAGCGTATCATTTTTCGTTTTCATTGGTCTCCGGGATTGGATGCACTTCAAAGAATGTGTCACGGATGGCTGCTGCCTGTGCGACCTTGTGTTCGGTGCAATAGGCTTTCAGCCACTGGAACTGCCGTTCGGTCAGTGCAACAGTGAACGTGTGATTGTGCCGTTCGAGATAAGGACTGTACATAAACTCACCTCCCTTCATGTAAGTGCAACCAGTATATGCAATATGTTGTGGTTTGTCAATTACGCAAACGCTTAATGTAGTACTGGTATCTGTACAAAATCTAAAAGTTTGTAGACTTGCACAAAATTTAACTGTTGTTTTTGGCTGCTCCCGCTTCGTACCCTGCCCGGTAGTTCAGTTCTGACAGCTTGCCCAGTGCTTCTGCGTACTCCCTGTCCTCGCTGGTCGGTTCTTTGCCGTGTACGAGGGTTTTCAGAAATTCTTCGGTTGTCGTGGGAAAGTTCATGTTTTTTTTTGCTCCTTTCTATTGCAGAAGTGGTCTGCTTCTGCTATAATAATTGACAGAAACCGAGACTGCGCCCTTGGTTGCGCAGCTTCTGTTTTGTGGTGGAATAGGTCGTCAGTGCTACTTTGGTCGGTGGAGCTGACGGCCTATTTTTTATGCCACAAAGGATAAATCCACTGTTGTTGGTCGATTCATCATGTGTTCTGCTGTCTTAGATTATAGACGCTTGGCATATAGTTGTCAACAGCCCAATTTGTATAATTTGTATCAGATATTTCTGATTTTTACGCATTCTAACGTAAATTTACGTTATTTAATAGTGCTTTTGTAAACGAATTAGTTTACTTTAATGGTAGTTGTCTGAAGCGTATTTTTCGATAATTCGTGAGGCTCTAACAAGAATATACAATGCGTAAAGCAACAAAAAAGTTTACCGTCCAATAATAGGCTTAATTATAGTAAAAAAACATAAGAAGGTGTTGACATTAACACAAGAATGTGTTATTATTGGGCTGAAAGAGAGGTTCTGTAAAAATGGCAGAGAAGAAAAAGGGCGGTGCAACCAAAAATAAAGTCAATTCCGGGGACATTCTTCGCTCCGTTATGAAAATCAGAGGATATACTTCTGCATCTCTTGCAAGGCAAATGAAATATGAAGTTTCTTCTTATGTGACAAACCGTGTTAATGCGGATGATTTGAAGCTTTCCACAATGGCGATGCTTTTGGAAGAAATGAAATACCAAATCGTGATTCAGCCTATTGGTGCTGATGTTGCGTCGGATGAGTTTGTTCTTAAAGTTCTTGAAAGAGATGGTGATTTTGAATGATCTACGGTTACGCTCGTGTCAGCTCCGCTGGACAGGCGATTGACGGCAATAGTCTTGAAGCCCAGTCGGAACTTCTGAAAGCTAACGGCGCACAGAAAATCTTTTCGGATGTTTACACCGGCACGAAGCTACATCGACCTGAATTAGACAAGCTGATGGCTGAAATTCAGCCGGGAGACACGCTGATCGTGGCGAAACTTGACCGTATTGCTCGTTCTGCCAAGAATGGCCTTGAACTGATAGACCAATTCATTGATAGGGGCGTTTCGGTGAACATCCTGAACATGGGGGTTATGAATAACTCCCCTACTGGAAAAGTCATTCGGACTGTTATGCTTGCCTTTGCAGAGTTTGAGCGTGACATGATTGTTGAGCGCACCAAAGAGGGCAAGAAGATTGCCAGTCAGCGTCCCGATTACAGGGAAGGCCGCAAGCCCACCGCGTACGACCGCAACCTCTTTGATATTCTGCACGAACAGGTGGAAAAACGTCTTCTGACCGTCACCGATGCCGCAAAACAGCTTGGCGTGACCCGCCAGACATGGTATCGGATTGCTGAACAGAACAGGTGAAAGGAGTAAGAGCCTATGGATAAGTGGAACAACAGAAACTCGTATGACTGGCTTGCGGGGGCAGTCGTTGGATTGCTTACCGGGTTCTTCATTGTGGTTGTGGTTGCGAGGTGCGTCCTGTAATATTTTCAGTTGACGTTTTTCGCAACCTAGAATAAAACCGAATATTTGATTTTTGTGCAGTTGTAGGCACTCTTTACATTTTCAGGTAGGGGGTGCCTATTTTTTTATGCAGCCAAAACAGTGTATCGCCATCATCGACAGCATCAAAGCGTATGCAAAGCAGAATCTGACAGAAGCACAGGTTTATGAGGACTGGTTTCAGGCGGTCGTAAACCTCAGAGACGCTCTGTCGCAAGACAAGCGGTTCGATGCCTACAAATACTCTGGTGAGCTGCGCTCTGTCTGTGCAGCCATGATGGGCAAGATGAAAACAGGCGAGGACGTGGCGAAGGTCTATGACATTATCAGCCGGACGTACCTGTTTGAAGCAAAGGATGTGTTCGACAGCTATTGCATTTACCTTGAATGGAATCGTGCGCCGGAGAAGAAGTTCTATCAGCCAAGGCGCAGAGTGCTGAAAGTGCTGGCAGACGACCTAGAGGACTTGTTCTATAAGCAGATAGATTTCTTGGGGGTCAGTCTTCCGGCTCGCGTAGGTAAGCTTTTGAGTGATGATACGCCAATTCTTACACGAAACGGCTGGAAGAATCACGGCGATTTACAAGTCGGTGATGAAGTTATCAGCCCAAAAGGTCAGTTTGTGAAGGTGCTGGCGGTATCTCCGAAGAATTATGCAAATATCCGCTGCCATTTCTCTGACGGTACATACATTGACTGCCATGAAAACCACGAGTGGCCTGTTTACAGCAAGCATTCCAATGGGTTCAAAGTGCTTGAAACAAAGCAGATGATGAATGACTTTGAATCGGGGAAACCGGGGCATCGTGGTCATAGATATTTCTATTATTCCCCTGTTTGCAATTTTGTTG
>OHAO01001093.1_pt1 | contig 19761 bp, 17 predicted proteins | sample 1577151 | NCBI WGS metagenome assembly OHAO01 (sample SAMEA3541585, study PRJEB24748) | human gut metagenome | biome: human gut; feature: human-associated habitat; material: faeces | place: China | collected 2012 | reverse complement strand
TGAGTTTGCGCTTTTTGCCACAGAGTGTCAATGCAAGTTCTTCTGTATCCTCTGGAATAACAAGTGCCGTAGACAGCAGGTCATAGGCTGGAGTGAGTTGATATTCATTTCCTTCTGGAGCATAGAGCGAGTAATTCTTGAGGTGCATATCCGCATTACCTATCAGCCACGAAAAGAGTACCTGCTCCCAATACTTGACAAGATCAAGCTTCGGCACAGAACTATACTTGGTGATGAGCTTGGCTATCTGCTCGTGTGAGCCTTTGTACTTATACTCGGTCAGACGCTCTGAAAGCTGACACATATCTTCCATTGGGAGTTTTTCCCCTTGCCCTGTTCGGTCTATGCGACGAGTGATATAGCATAGTTTGCCATCGCTGAATCGCATCAGTCCATGAGGGACGGTCTCAATCTTGGCAATCTCAGCAAGGTGCATCGATACATCCTCTAGCTCGGGGAGATGCGGATAATGCTCCGTTTGAGGTTTAAGAATAAATCGCCCCCATAAGCCCACAATGGTAAATCGTTTTGGGGAATGGCTCATCTGATCAAAGTCAAGAGATAGCTTGGGTTGTACTCCTGTCACTGTGGTCTGCGAACGAACAACCTCGTCAGCTAACGCTCGTACTTCGCTACTTGTATAAGGCAATATCGGTGCTTGGGGCGTTCCAAACAATTTGCGACAACACTTGGCATGGTAATCTACCTCTCCATTAACCAAAGGTTCGTAGCAGTATAAGCATCTATTCTTCATCTTCAGTCGTATTTAGAGGTTCAATACTTACCGCTCCAATGCAGTCTCGGCAACAAGCCAACAATAACGCCATGCGATCCCTTGCATCTATTTTCCAATTCTTTTGAGCTATATCTAAAAGCCATCCCTCAGGGATAAGTCCATCAAAGAATGGATGAAGAGTATTACTTTGAAATGGCTCTTCTCGCAAAGGCATTGTCAGGCTTATACTTTGAGCTTCAGGCATAGTCAAATAGTCCTTGTCGTAAGCAAAGGAATAGCCCTCATCACTTTCTGTGAGAATCCCAGCCTTAAATGTCTTCCAATAAACAATGGCCTGTTTCATACTTCATCTCCTTCTCGTTTCAGGGGTACAGGTCCACACTCCGAGCCAAAGAGCTCGAATACTTTGTTGACTTTATCAAGGCGGAGCGTGGTCTTGCCCTGCTCGAGTTCACGCACGAAGCGTAGACCCACTCCTGCTTTCTCGGAGAGGTCTACTTGTGTCAGTTTATATTTCTTGCGCATCTCTTTCACGTACTGCGCTATGATTGTCCTCGCTTGCATCATTTATATCAATTACTTGAAGTCCCATACTCTGAATATGTACCCAAAATGCCGTTTCCGGGTACACATCCCAAGGATATGTACCCGTTTTACCTCTTTGGGGTACATATTCAAGGCATCTCATTATGCACCACACACTCGATCAACATCGTCATATACCCCATCAGTGGCAAATATACTGAATAATGACTTATCCTATCCCTTTTCGGGGATATTTATTGATCTTTTAAAGTCTAATACTACCTTTCAACAATTAAGAAAGGTACTAAAGAGAGGAGATTGAGTATAGATAATTATATTCACTCTCATATCTTTTTCTTCTGATAAAGTCTTTTGATGAAGGGGATGGCAAACGAGAAAGATTCATATTGTGTCGTAGGTCATTCAGCTTAACGGCTCTCGCCAGTGGATGCTCTCCAATAGCTCGAATATAAGAGGCTCTATCAGGGGAATTGTGATGATTGAGCAAGTGTAATGCAGAGGAGAACTCCAACCTATCTTCTTTACTTAATCTCTGTTGAGCCTCCTTTTCAAGTAAAGAAAGAACCTCTTCGACTGTATTAGGAGTATCTTCACTGGCGTCATGAAGAGAACCTACCACTTGTTCTTGCCACGTTTTTCCCATAGAGGCGACCATACAAAGATGTCCCTCAAAATAGTCCACTCCTGCTTTATCGACTTGATCTTTATGCAAACGTTTAGCTAACGTTGCAGATGATTTTATCCAAATGTTATTATCCATAGATCAGCTTTTCTTGGAGGCGCGGCGGCGATTGATGAGAGAAAGGTCTTGGAGACGCCGCCCCAGCTCATCGTCTTTAGCAAGGTGGAGGATGTCGTCCTCAAGTTGAAAGGCATAGAGTACTCACAAGTAAATTCCGATCGATACAGTAGGAGCTCCCTTCTCCACACGAGAGACGGTCAAAGGGGAACAAGTAGCACGGTCAGCAATCTGTGCCACACTAAGGTTACGACGCAGTCGGGCTAACTTGATTTGCTCTCCTACAATCTGCATCTTCTGCTCTAATTTTCGGGGTAACTTTGTTCCCATTGTATTCTTTGCCATATTCTCAACTTATCATATAGTGTACAATTATAACTATTCTTGCCTATCAATTAAAGCATTGATACGAGATGCAGGGTGTTCTAAGAAGTCTATAGTTACTCATCCTCAGGAGCTACATCCGTACCATCCGTCAAGAAGTGACGCCCCGAAACCTGATCTATAATCACCTGTTTAAGAGGGAGTTCCCGATCCCACCGCCAGCTGAAGTTCCCTTCTCGAAAATTTGTGAGTTGCTTACCCTCTCTGTTGAAGAATGCTCAATCCGCCCCCTTTGAAACTGTAAAACCAGCCCCATTAAAGTTCGTATGACAGCAATCTATCGGGAAAGGAGTTAAACTCTCGTACGTCTTGAGATTGAGTACATATAACTCCTTGTCTTTACAAGCTAGAGCGAAGTCACCAATTGGTCTACCTATAGTAAGCATTCGATACTCGGGGTACATACGCTCATAAGTTGCTACCAAAGCAGGGCACTCCTTAAAGTTGTCATGATATTTAGAGTGGTAATCGAGCTCTATATCCATACGTCCTTCAAATACACTAAGGTCGAACTCATACACCTTGGCCTCTTCTTTGTTTCTACCATAAGTACACCATCTCTTGAAGCTGGCAGCCCTATCCTCTTCGAGATGCGAATTCCACGAATGGAACTCATCACAAAACCAACCCTCAGAGAAGCCAAACATTCTAGCAACATTGAAGGCATCTTCTCTTGGCCATAAGCGAATGCTCCCATTAATATCTTTTGAATAAGGCCAAAAGTAACTAGAGTAATAGCCATAAGCCATATGTCCCAATACCCTTGCTTGAGGTGGCAGGTTGCATTGATAATCGGCAATTCAAAGCGATACACTCCTGGATCTTCGTCTGGATTACAGTACTCGCCCCAATTAGGAGAGTCAGAGTTGTATATCTCTATATCCTCAACAAAGTCTTCGCGCCCACCAAAGTATTCCTTTATACGAAATATAGTTCTGTGCAAGGTCTCTAAGGCCAATGCATTGTCATAAAAGTCTTGGCAATTATTGGGAAGAATTAAACTTAGGCCTACACTCATAGTTCGATAGTCTTAAAATTTACGATTGTCTTGATATGGTCTGTGTAGGGCTTCAGAATTTGCGTTATACACTCATCCCCTTTCGTTTTATAGGGATGGAATACCCTCCGAGTCAAGGAACTAAAAGACTTTATAACTTTATCGAGGCGGAACTTAATCTTGCCCTGCTCCAACTCTTACATGAATTGTATCCATACTTTAGCTTTCTCAGAGGGACTTACTTGCATCAGTTTGTTATTTCTTGCGCATCTCCCTGACGTACTGTGCTACGCTTGTTCTTGCAGCCATATGGGCATAGACTTATTATCTTATCAGCAGCAAATATAGGAATAGAAGTCCATTATACCCCCGAAAAGGGGTATAATTTTCAATGGGAATCTGAAATACACCCAATAGGGAGGATTATAATATTTTTTCTGCATCATTTTGCTTTGATATGCTCCGAAATAGGTACTTTTGTAGAGAGCAAGCGTGCTAAGTACGAATGGGAGGTATTGTAATCTATTGATTTATAGAGTACAACACCAAAAAGAAGATTGAAAGACTGAGAACTAAGCCTTGCGGTACAAGTGTATAACAACCTATAAGACAATTAGATAAAATTGTTTTCCCATTTATTTGAGGGGTATTTGTACCGATTAAAAGGCTAATCGCCTAATTGATAGAGAGGTAAATATATTGCATCGGAAAGTAAGCCTATAAATATATCTGAGGTTTTTCGATCGTGTCAGGACCTCTCTGCCGGCTGAGCTCAAGCAAATAGTGCATTGACTCTTGATGTGTTGAGTCATTAATATCACTAATATTAAGACCCCATTCCTGGATGATACTCTTTAGCTAAACCACCTTCACTAGTCTCGCGATACAACGAGGGAAGATCTTGACCAGTCTCTTTCATAACTTCTACGCACTTGTCATAGCTTATAAGGTGTAGCCCATCAGCGAATGTCGCGTAGATATTAGCATCTAATGCTCGAGCTGCAGCATGTGCATTTCGTTCTATGCAAGGAATTTGCACTAAGCCGCAAACAGGATCACAAGTCATTCCTAAATGATGTTCCAAACCCATTTCGGCCGCATATTCTATGCTAGCTAATGTACCTCCAAATAGATAATTAGCAGCAGCTGCTGCCATTGCACAAGCTACACCAACTTCTGCTTGACAGCCGCATTCTGCTCCGCTAATTGAAGCTCTACTTTTAGCGATATTGCCAATGAGACCTGCTGTAGCAAGGGCATGTAGTATTCGCTTTTCAGGAAAGTTTCTAGAATTGGCGATATGATACAAAACAGCGGGTACTACTCCGCAACTACCGCAAGTCGGAGCTGTTACAATTTTGCCGCCACTTGCATTCTCTTCGCTTACGGCTAATGCGTATGAAAAGACGAGGCCACGAGACTGTAAAGTCTGCCTATACCCAGTAGCTCTTATAAAATAATCTGGCGCTTTTCTACGTAAATGAAGCTCTCCAGGAAGAACTCCTTCATGTACTAAACCACGGTCTACAGCATCGCGCATTGTTTGCCAAACTCGAGCAAGATAGCGCCAAATCTCTGCACCTTCACAGGCTTCAACGTACTCCCAATAAGTCTTCCCTCGTTGCTCACACCAAATCTGTATGTCTTTAAGCCTATTATATTCATAAACGTCTGGGGTCTCTAGGTGTAAACTGTCTTTTTCAGCCAAGGCTCCTCCACCTACACTATAAACTGTCCAAGGATGTTTCCATTCAGATGCAGCGGTAGATTTTAATGGAGAAGCAACACTATATATTGTACCCCAAGATTTTTGTGGAGGCTTTTCTCCAATGATACATTCAAATTTCATCCCATTAGGATGAAAGTCCGGTTTTATTTCTGGTTTCCAAATGATCTCACAACGATCTCCTAAAACTTGTCGAATAGCAACATCTGTTAAGTGTCCTTTTCCCGTAGCCGCTAAACTTCCATACAGTGTTGCGCGAAAACAGATAGCATTCGGGTGCTCAGAAAGATACTTTTCAGCTGCAAATCGAGGTCCCATCGTGTGAGAGGACGAGGGACCTTGACCAATGCGAAATAATTCTTTTAGTGATTTCATTGTTTCTTTCATAATACCACAAAAGAAATTTTACTTTCGCTCCTTTATAATGCCTTTTCGATAAGCCATAAGAAGTTTTTCCAAGTCACTTACCTGTTCACTAAGTTCAACTCCTTTATCTGAGTCTGCTACCATTTCCCTATGTCCCATCATTTCTACGATTTGTGTCGTAGTTTGGATGTCAGTACCATTAAGAATAGCTTCTTCTGTGCTGGTAAAAGGCGCATGTTGAACGAGTTGGAAGCCACGACTATGGTATACAAGAGTATAGCCAGCAATACCCGTAGTATTGTGGTAAGCTTTAGCAAATCCTCCATCAATTACCATGAGTCGTCCATCCGCTTTGATGGGTTTCTCACCTTTTCCAACCTTTACCGGAACATGTCCATTTATAATATGTCTATGTTCTCCCTTGACGCCAAACTCGTCCATAATATAATCGCAGATGGCCGCACTATCGCGCAATTTATAATACCACCCCTTCTTTTCGACGTGAGTACTCTTATCTGCAATAAAATACCTTTCGAATGTGGACATCTTGGACTTATCGAAAAGAGGACTTTCCGGTCCACACCATAAATACCAGAAATAGTCTATTCCAATTTGGCGTTCTTCTGATTCACTTCCTACATCATACGCAGAACGAATCATTTGTTCAACTCTTTCTAATAGAGCAACTCCTTTAACATGGTGTCCAGCGACAGAAACTTCGTGTAAGCTACCATCCTCATTTAATGGGACAGATGCGTGGTATAGCAGATTGGAATTATAGATTCCATACATAGAACCATGCGTTAGCTGTACGTTTATATGTCTTTGTAGGCGATCACTGATAAGGAAGCTATGGCATAACCGATCAATAACCTCTTTCTCTTCTTTAGTAAGCTCAAAAGGATGTTTAGGATCAATTGTCGGGAAATTCATATCAAGCATTTCATATGTATTTCCATCGACGGTTACAATGCCTTTTTCAAAATCAATTTTGTCGAGAAGTTTGCGATCATCCATTTTCCATTCGGGATGCTTATTATAAAGCTGTCCTTCAAGCTTAAATTGAATAATAGATATTGCCTTGTGCATTTGAGCAATGAGCTTACACTTCTTTTCTGTTAGTCGTTTATCGTTAGTTTCAATTTTGGGCTTGAATACAGTACATTCATCATTTCCGTACGTGTCTATGGAAAATGTTGTGAGAGGTACAAGGTTTATAGCATATCCATCCTCTATGGTTGCTAAATTAGCGTATCGAAGTGAAATTCGCAACACACTAGCAACACAAGCTGGATTGCCAGCTGCTGCTCCCATCCATAAAATATCGTGATTGCCCCATTGTAAATCCCAATTGTGATATGATTCAAGCACATCCATAATTAGATGTGCTCCTGGTCCGCGATCATAAATATCTCCAAGTACGTGCAATTGATCAATTGCAAGTCGTTGTATAAGATAACAAAGCGCAATAATAAAATTGTCAGCTCGCGTAGTTCCAATGATAGTTTGAATGATCACATTAACATAGGCTTGTTTATTATGATCATCCGTACTTTCGTGCATAAGTTCTTCTATGATATAAGCATATTCGGGCGGTAAACTCTTTCTTACTTTTGAACGTGTATATTTAGAACTTACACGCCGACAAACCGCCACCAATTGGTTGAGCGTTGTTTGGTAATAATCAGAAATATTTCTATCTGTCTTTTTTACTAAGTCTAATTTTTGCTCCGGATAATAAATAAGTGTGCAAAGGTCTTTTTTCTCCTGTTCGCGTAGTGTGGTACCAAAGAGTTCGTTTACCTTGCGTTTAATATTACCCGACGCATTTCTCAGCACATGCTGAAAAGCTTCATTCTCTCCATGCAAGTCTGCTAAGAAATGTTCTGTTGGTTTAGGTAGATGAAGAATGGCTTCCAAGTTTATAATTTCAGTTGTGACAGAAGAGATTGTGGGAAAATCTCTAGATAATAAGCGAAGGTATCGCAAATCGTTATTGACCTTTATAATAGAAGATTGTTTCATAGCGCTTTTATATTTTAATTATACCGAGACTTCCCTCTTTGTTGATAAAGGGAAGCTCGGTACGTAGGTTATTATGCAAAGCTAAGTTCTCCATCTATTTATAAAAGAGATGCTTTTATGCTTGCTGAAGTTTGGCGTCCATTTCAGCTGCAGCACGCTTTCCGTCACCCATAGCAAGGATAACGGTTGCTCCTCCACGCGTGATGTCGCCTCCGGCATAAATCATTGGGATAGATGTTTCTTGCTTTTCATCAACCTCAATGGTGCCCCATTTGCTAAGTTGTAGCCCTTCGACAGAATTAGCGAAAATAGGATTAGCAGATACGCCGACCGCTACGATGACTAAGTCAACGTCCATTTTGATTAAAGCGCCTTCGATGGGCACCGGTCTGCGGCGACCTGATGAATCCGGCTCTCCCAATTCCATCTTTTGAAGTATGACGCGGCAAACATTTCCTTGGTCATCTGCTTCATAAGAAACAGGGTTGTGCAAGTTCATAAACTGAACGCCTTCGTCTTTAGCTTGGATAATTTCCTCTAAGCCTGCAGGCATTTCTTCTTCACTGCGTCGATAAACGATCGTTGCACTGGCTGCACCTAAGCGAAGTGCTGTGCGCACGGAGTCCATAGCAGTGTTTCCACCGCCGACAACAATAACTTTCTTACCATAAGGAATGGGTGTGTCGCTGGACTCTTCTATACCCTTCATTAAGTTAACGCGAGTGAGATACTCATTTGAAGAAAGGATATTGTTATAGTTCTCTCCGGGAATATTCATGAAGTTCGGGCGTCCGGCACCTGTGGCAACGAAAAGACCTTTGAAGCCTTCCTCTTTCAATTGTTCTACAGTGACAGTTTTACCAACAAGGCAATTCTTGACAAACTTAACCCCACTGCGTTCGAGCGTTTCGATTTCGTTGTCAACGATGCGATTAGGTAGACGATATTCAGGAATACCATATTTTAATACGCCTCCCAATTCATGCAATGCTTCAAATACCGTTACGTCATAGCCGCGTTTGGTCATTTCGCCCGCAAAAGACAAGCCTCCAGGACCTGAGCCGACAACGCCTATCTTTATATTGCGCTTGACGGCAGGGATAAAGCTCTCCTTTGCACCATGCTCGCGTTGATAATCTGCGGCGAAGCGCTCTAAGCCGCCAATAGCTACGGCACGACGCTTGGTCTTTGTATGAATACATTGGCTTTCACATTGCTTCTCTTGCGGACATACGCGCCCACATACGGCCGGTAGCGAACTAATTTCTTTGATGGAAAGGGCAGCTTTGATAAATTCTCCCTTTTCAATCAATTTGATAAATCGAGGAATGTTTACATGGACAGGGCATCCTTGTACGCAGCCGGGATTAGGGCAATCTAAGCAGCGCTGTGCTTCTTGGATGGCTTGCTCTTTTGTAAATCCACAGCTTACTTCTTCATTCATTTGACGTGCACGGTAAACAGGATCGAGCAAGGGCATAGCCACGCGCGGCATAGCCATACGTTCTTTTGGCTTAAATTTAGCCAATAATTCTTTGCGCCATTCTGCGTCACGCGAAAGATCATCTTCGGTGAGCGTAACGGCTATGCGGTCAGCTTCATCTATTACAACCTCGTTTGCTTTGTCGGTAGTTGTTGCATCTGAAGCTTTTGTTTCCTTTAAATAATGTGCGTAAGCGACCTTTTCTTCTTCTGAATAAGAGTTAAGGCGGTTAATGAGTTCGGGGAAATCAACCTGGTGTCCATCAAAGTCAGGTCCATCCATGCAAACGAACTTCGTGCGCCCATCTATTGTAATACGACAAGCACCACACATACCCATACCATCAACCATAATAGCATTGAGCGCCACGTTCGTAGGTATGGAATGCTCTTTCGTTAGATCGCAAACATATTGCATCATCAGCGGATCGCCTATTGTAAATACCTTGTTTACGGTCTGCTGACGGAAGATTTGATCCAAAGAGGCTATAATCTGTGCTTTTTCTCCATCTTTTCCATGGTTAGAAGAAAGAATTACTTCGTCAGCTATTGCCTTTATTTCCTGTTCAAGAATAATAGATTCATTCTCGCGCTCCATTAATACGGCGATGACATGATTATTTTCGCTCTTCAGAGCAGAAATGGTGGGTAGGAGTGAGGCAATTCCTATACCGCTACCCACACAAACGACAGTGCCATAGTGCTGCACCGGTGTAGGTTTTCCCAAAGGACCTACAATATCTTTTATCTCTTCGCCGCTATTAAGGGCTGCAATTTTAGCCGTAGAAACGCCTACGACTTGAATCATTAAAGTCAGGGTTTCTTCTTTTTTATTAGCAGCTATTACAGCCAAGGGAATACGCTCGCCATCTTCATCGGCACGAGCAATAACAAAATTTCCCGGTCGATGAGCTTTTGCAATGCGAGGCGCCTTCACGATAAGTTTGAAGAGGCTCTCAGTGAGTTTCTCTTTTAGAATGATTTGATACATACGGTTAACGATTTGATACGGCGAAGATACGGTAAATGTATGAGATAAAAGATATTTTCTCTATTATTTCTGGTATTTTGCTGATCTTACTTTACAGATAGAAGCTATACAATCATCGTTCGAAGAACTTACTGTGATAAATATAGGGCTAGACTGCTTGATTTTTCTCTTATTTTCACGGTGAAATATATAATAATGTTATGGAAAAGTCATGAGTTTGATAATAATGCCAAAATGATTCTAATGGATGAACAAGGGTCTTGAATATTGACTAACAAAGACTTTGTCAGAAAAATGAGGTGACAACTCTTTTTGGAAATGGTTACGTATAAAAATTCGACCATAGTCAGAAGTCTTTTTTATTTCTATATGACGTCTAAAATCAAAAGGAAAATGAAGTGATCTTGTTTTCATTACTTTTTAGGCTTTCTTGCATTCGGGTGACGTGCATTATGGTTGGATGCCATAACAATAGATTATAAAAAGACACAGGTCGGATTATGGTGTAGCAAGTAGGTATAATTATCGTCTCATATTTGGTTTTAGCCGCTTCCGACAAACTCTGGTAATGTACTTCCACGATGGGACGTTTATCCTTTCACGAGCGTACAGTCGTACCACCACAGTGGTACATTTTTCCATTCGCGATAATAACGAAGAAAAGTACGTGCACAAATCTTCATATATTGTTATTATCCATTGTTTTGCAATAATTTATTCGTTGCTTTTATCTCCTTCTTTGAAATGTCTTAATGCTTGTTGTTTTATTATCTGTATTTAATGACTGATTTAAGCCGTTTTTGAGTGTGTTGTTTATTGTCATTTGCCTTACACCGATTGTTCAAAGATCGTAAATGCAGTATCGTTAACGATATCATCAGCATAGAAATATTTAAGCCCTCCATGCTCATTGTGAAGTATGGAGGGCTTGTTGGAATATAAGAATTATCGAGTTATATAATAGGACGCAAACATCCTATTACAAGACAATTTTCCCGTCTTAACAGCAATTATGAGTGGTGCGTATAATTGCCTACTCCCATTCGATAGTTGAGGGTGGTTTTGAGGAGATGTCGTAACAAACTCTATTAACCCCCTTAACCTTACGTATGATGTCGTTGGATACTTTTGCCATAAATTCGTAGGGAAGGCGAGCCCAATCTGCAGTCATTGCATCAGAACTGGTTACCGCGCGCAAGGCTACTGCTTGCTCATATGTACGTTCATCGCCCATAACGCCTACGCTCTTAATAGGTAATAGGATTGCGCCGGCTTGCCATACCAAATCGTAAAGTTCTACTTCATTTCCGTTGTCGTCTTTTACTCTCCAGTCGTGCAAACCTTTTATATAAATGTCGTCAGCCTCTTGCAAGATACTTACTTTTTCAGGTGTAATGTCGCCCAAAATGCGCACAGCCAAACCCGGGCCGGGGAATGGGTGACGCTTGATTAGGTGCTCAGGCATTCCTAATTCGTAGCCCACGCGTCTAACTTCATCCTTAAACAACCATTCGAGCGGTTCGCAGAGTTGTAGATTTAACTCTTCTGGCAAGCCGCCTACGTTATGATGACTCTTGATAGTTTTTCCTGTAATGTTTAGACTCTCGATGCGGTCCGGATAGATCGTGCCTTGTGCCAGCCATTTAGCATCTGTAATTTTTCTCGCCTCTTCTTCAAAGACATCAATAAAGCCTTTGCCAATAATCTTGCGCTTCTTTTCAGGCTCTGTTACACCGGCCAAATCCTTAAAGAACTTTTCGCTGGCATTTACCCCCAACACGTTTAAGCCTAATCCTTCATAATCTTTTAAGACGTTGGCGTATTCGTTTTTACGAAGCATTCCGTGATCTACAAAAATGCAAGTGAGATTTTTACCGATTGCCTTATTCAGTAATGTGGCACAAACGGAAGAGTCAACGCCACCGCTTAGCCCCAGAATCACTTTGTCGTTGCCCAATTGGCGCTTGAGTTGGGCAACTGTGGACTCAATGAAAGAAGCAGGACTCCAATCTTGCTTGCTTCCGCAGATATCGACAGCAAAATTACGCAGCAGCTGTTTGCCTTCTAAAGTGTGAGCTACTTCAGGATGAAACTGAACACCCCAAATCTGTTCGTCTTTTGCCTGAAATGCAGCATTAACAACTTTGTCGGTAGAAGCTATATGATAGAAGTTGTCGGGTAGGGCAGTAATTGTGTCACCATGACTCATCCAAACCTGACTGTCCTTGCTGATATCCTTTAATAAGGGATTATCTTTTTCAGCCAACTGCAAGTTGGCACGGCCATATTCTCTGCAGTCTGTTGATTCTACTTTTCCTCCAAATTGAGATGCAAGAAATTGAGCACCATAGCAAATACCCAAAATGGGAAAGCGCCCTCTGATGCTGCTTAAATCTAACTTAAAGGCTTGTGGATCATTTACACTGAAGGGAGAGCCGCTAAGAATGACACCAATAACGCCTGTAGTGTCTTTAGGGAATTTGTTGTAAGGAATAACTTCACAGAATGTATCCAATTCGCGTAGCCTGCGACCGATAAGTTGGGTCGTCTGTGAGCCGAAGTCTAAAATGATGATCTTTTGTTGCATCGTTGGGTTAGATTATAATAGGCGCAAAGTTAGTTTTTTTCGTTTAATCATTTTCTTCTTTCATAAGGAAAATAAAAAATACGCCGGGTAGGCTATCACTTGACTACATCATTTCTAAATATTCAACTCCGCAAAGCTCATCAAAATGCATCGCAATATTTTAGTAATATAATTATAATCTGATTTTGTTGAAACTTCGTTGGAATTAAAAAAGGCTCTACTTGAAATTTTACATCGAATGTCGTAATTTTGCCGTATCTAAGCAAAACTATCATCTATGAGTCTACTATATTTGGGCATCTTATTGTTCTTGTTCATACTGGCTATTTGTGATTTGTCTGTAGGAGTCGCGAATGACGCAGTCAACTTTATGAGCCCGGCAGTAGGCGCAAGGGCTGCCAAATTTAAGGTCGTGCTAATTGTAGCTGCAATTGGTATCTTGGTGGGAGCTTCTGCTAGTTCTGGAATGATGGATATAGCCCGACATGGCATTATTAATCCGCTCTATTATACTTTTGATGACGTTATATGCATATTCCTAGCCGTCTCTGCAACAGATATTATCCTTATGGATATATTTAATACGTTAGGAATGCCCACCTCTACTACCGTTTCTATGGTATTTGGTTTGCTTGGAGGCAGTAGTGCATTAGCGTTGAGTAAAATGATGGATAATGCCTATACTTATGCAGACTTGATCAATACAGGAAAAGCCCTGCAGGTAATTATTGGCATATTCTTGTCTGTGGCTATAGCCTTTGTCGTGGGTCTCATCGTTATGTGGATTGCCCGCGTCATCTTTACCTTTAATTATAAAAAGCATTTGCGCTGGAGTATCGCAATCTATGGCGGCTTAGCTATTACTTGTATCTCTTATTTCTTACTAGTGAGTGGTCTGAAAGGCACAAAACTCCTCGCTTCAGTGGGAATGACGCCAGAGTGGATCAATACACATAATTGGGAAATCCTTATCTACTTATTTGTCGGGGCAACTATCTTGATGGAAATTCTCCATTTGTTGAAAGTAAATATATTCCGTATCATCGTCTTATTTGGTACCTTTTCGTTGGCGATGGCTTTTGCCGGCAATGACTTGGTTAACTTTATTGGCGTTCCACTGTCTGGCTTAGAGTCATATATAGATTTCACTCGACACGGTAGCGATGGGCATACTTATATTATGAGTATTCTTGCAACTCCTTCCACAGATCCGCTTTTTGTCTCAATGAAGCCGTGGTTTCTTATTGGGGCGGGAATTGTTATGGTTTTGGCTATTAGTATGTCTCAAAAAGCCAGAAAGGTTATTGAAACAAACAATAATTTGGCAAGTCAACAAGAAGGAGAAGAGGTGTTTAGTTCTTCCAAGATCGCAAGAACGATGGTGCGAACTGTGATTAATGCAACATCGACGGTAGATAAAATAATCCCGAAAAAGGTAGAGGCTTGGATAAATACACGTTTCAATGAAGACGAGTCTATTATACCAGAGGGGGCTACTTTTGACTTGGTGAGAGCTTCTGTAAACCTTGTTTTGTCAGGCCTGCTGATTGTTGTTGGTACATCTCTCCAGTTGCCATTGTCTACAACCTACGTGGCCTTTATGGTTGGAATGGGTTCTAGTTTGGCTGATCGAGCTTGGGGAAGAGAAACAGCTGTCTATCGAATTACAGGCGTAATTACTGTTATTGGTGGATGGTTTATTACAGCAGGCGCAGCCTTTATATTGAGCCTATGTATAGCTTCTATAAATCATTCTGCTGGCGTCTTGGGAATTTTGATCGTCATTGGAATCGTAATAGCTGTTATTATTCGTAACAATAGAGCCTTCAAAAAGAAGCAGTCAAGTGAAGATGTCGACTTAATCTTCCGTCGTTTGGCAAAATCTCATAATAAACAAGAGGTCTGGGAACTTTTATCTTCTCATGTATTGAGAATGCAGGGGGACTTTGCAGAGTCCATAAGGGAGATCTTTAGAAATATAACTAATGGTGTAATGCATGAGAATATTCGCCAATTACGTCAGGCATCGCACGACTTGGAAAATTTGAAAAATAAGTGGAAGAGGTATAGGCGCAAGGAAATTTTAGGCATGCGTAAGATTGACTATTTGTTAGCTGTAGAAAAGAATACTTGGTTTCACCTTGGCAGTAACAATATGACGCAAATTATCTATAGCTTAAAACGTATGCTAGATCCTGCTTTGGAGCATGTAGATAATAATTTCTCCCCTTTATCAAAAGAGGTAATCGATGAGTTTATTCCGATTTGTAATGATACAGATCTATTATTAGAAAGTATATTACAGATGGTGAAGTCGAATGATTTTAAGGGGTCTGATAAAACCCTAGTTGAAGGAAATGCTCTAAAAAGTCGCCTTTCTCAAATTCGTCATACACAACAAGACCACTTGCAGAGAGAAGAAAATAATATACGTGCAGCATTGTTATATCTGAATATGCTTGACGAAACACAGGAATTGATCTCTATGATGCGCCATTTATTGCGAGCAGCTAAGAGGTTTCAACAATAAGGATGAAAATAGGAATCGTCGGCTCTGGGAATGTAGCCTCGCATCTTACCCGAGCTCTAATACAGGCGGGTTATTCTATTGCTGGAGTATGCAGTAGAAAGCTTTCTCATGCAGAGACTCTATTAGAAGAAATAGATAGTTTGGCGCAAACGGCAATAGCAACAGATCGTATAGAGAACTTATTACCGACTGATATCTTGATCTTAGCTATCAATGATGATTCAATACAAGATATTGCTCAAGTTCTTGGGAAGATAACTCCAAATAGTTGTGTGTTTCATACATCTGGGAGCACTTCTCTTAAAGTGCTCAGTGAATACTTACCACATTGTGGAGTATTATATCCACTGCAAACGTTTTCAAAAGATAGAAAAGTAGATTTTTCATCTGTTCCTTTGTTTATTGAGGCTTCAGATGGGCCAACACAGGAACTCTTGCGTAGTATTGCGTTAAGTTTAAGTAAGCGAGTTATAGAAATGGATTCAGAGCAGCGTAAACGAATGCACTTAGCTGCTGTCTTTGCTTGTAATTTCGTAAATCATTGCTATGTTTTAGCTGAACAAGAAATGAATAAATGTGGCCTAGATTTTGAGATCCTCTTACCACTTATAGATGAAACGACATCAAAAGTACATACACTATCTCCGCGCCAAGCTCAAACTGGCCCAGCTGTCCGTAATGATAAGCGCATAATTAATCTCCAGAAATCCCTTCTAGGGCAACCAGAGCAAGATATTTACCAGCTATTTAGTGACAACATTCAACGTTATACGTTATGATAAACTTCGACCTCGCAAAAATTAAAGCATTAGCTTTTGATATAGATGGAGTTCTCAGCACGAATATTGTGCGGATGGAAAATGATGGAGCTGGACTTATGCGTACTGCTAATATAAAAGATGGCTATGCATTGCAGCTGGCTGTCAAATGTGGCTTACAATTGGCTATCGTTACCGGGGGTAATAGTGAGGCAATAAGGAATCGTTATGAGCAGCTTGGAGTTCAGCACATATTTCAACGCGCAGCGGTAAAAATTAACGTATTCCGTGATTGGTGCGCACAAATAGAAGTACAACCTCAAGATGTTTTATATATGGGAGATGACATCCCAGATTTTGAAGTGATGAAAGAGTGTGGGCTACCTGTGTGCCCAGCAGATGCTGCTGCAGAAATTAAAGCCATCGCTACTTATGTTAGTCATCTTCCTGGCGGATGTGGATGCGTTAGAGATGTAATAGAGCAAGTATTAAAAGCACAAAACCATTGGATGAGCTCTGCTCGAGCCTTCGGATGGTAATACAGAACCATATAAAATGAAACAACAATGCTAGAGAATTTAAAACGCTACAATGTGATTTTGGCGAGTAATTCGCCAAGACGGAAGGAGCTACTTACGCGTTTAGGCGTATCCTTTAAGGTTCGCACTCTTTTAGGAATTGACGAGCGTTATCCGTCTTCCTTGAGAGCGGAAGAAATTGCAGAATACGTCTCACGCAAAAAAGCTGCAGGCTATCGCTCTTATATGGCAAACAATGAACTCTTGATTTGTGCCGATACCATTGTTGTATTAGGTAATGAAATCTTGGGAAAACCCCGTGATGTTGAAGAAGCCTCAGCAACTTTACGAAAACTTTCCGGTCGAACTCACCAAGTTATTACTGGAGTAACCGTACAGACTGACCTTCGTATAGAAAGTTTTACGGCGATGAGTAAGGTTACTTTTGGCGAGATAACAGATGAAGAGATCGATTACTACATTAGCAATTATCTGCCGCTTGACAAGGCTGGCTCTTATGGTATTCAAGACTGGATAGGTATGATTTCTGTAGAACATTTAGAGGGAAGTTATTTTAACGTAGTCGGACTTCCCACCCATAAGCTCTACCAATTATTGAAAACCTTCTAAAGACTACCTCAACAGTAAGCAGTAGCCTTATATATATGGTATATTTAAGCTAGCCTATTTTACAAGGAAGAGATCTTGCCTTTAGAAAGCTAATAACCCTTCTTTCATTTCTGCTGAACGGAGATGAAAGAAGGATTATTTGTATTCAATGAATGCTTTATAAGTTTCGCCATGGGGGAGCAAAACTAGACTAGTTTCTCGAATCTTTTACAAGGATATTTGTAGATGATTCAAATTATTTATCTTGACTAGTGGCTAACCTTAAAAAATATACCTATATTTGCCAAAGTCGTTAAATTGAATATTCATGTCACATCAAACCTAAACCACCATTATAAACATTTTACTTATGAGAAATCTATTATTTCTGGCGAGAGTAGTCGTCGTGTCTTTCATCGTTTCGCTGCAGCTTTACGCTCAGCCTTATCCTACCACATCCTATCAACTTGACGAAGAAGGTAAAACCATCGTAAAATGGCTTGGCTCTGAAGCCGAACTTAATCTGTCAAGTGATCCTGCATTTTCGGCAATAGAGACGATTGGCTCAAAAGCTTTTGCCAATTGTCGCGACTTAAAAACAATTATATTACCAGAGAAAACCACTAACATCGAGGGTGGTGCTTTTTATGATTGCAGTGAACTCGCGGAAATCACTTGGGGCAATGCTCTTGTGTCGATTGGCGAGGATGCCTTCTTTGCTTGTAAAAGATTAAAGAAGATAGATTTGAAATCTGTGCAAAACATAGGTAATACAGCCTTTAGCGGTTGTGCTGCATTAGAGGAAATTTTTATCCCTAAAACTCTTGAAGAGTTAGGATATTCTGCATTCTATAATTGTAGATCAATAAAGGCTTTTAAGGTGGACAAAGAGAATGAATATTTTGCTTCATATCTGGAAGTCCTCTTTGACAAGAACTTAAGCTACCTTTTGGCTTACCCGAGAGCGAAAGTCGGATCAGAATATGTAGTTCCGCCTACAGTTACTGTTATTGCCGGTAGGGCGTTTGATAACTGCACACAGTTGCAAACTCTAACGCTTTCTCCGCGACTTTCAATGATTGGTAAGAACGCATTGTTTAAATGTAAAGGGCTAAAGAAGATTAGTATTCGCTCTTCAATCATACCAGAGTTACAGGGCGACGCGCCACTTAACGGAATAGACTTAGAAAACTGCCACCTGTTTGTACCTGAAGAAGCAATCAATGCTTATCGAGAGGATGAGGTTTGGAAAAACTTTATACATATTGAGGCTCTGCCAGCTGTAACCGGCATTCCGGAAGATAGCTATTTGCTAGATGAGACGGGAAAAACCCTACTGCGTTGGTTAGGAGGTGAAACTGAAATTGATATGGCTGCAGATACAAGGCTTTCACAAGTAGAAACAATTGCTGCAGAGGCTTTCACTGTAAGGGGTGATCACCATACAGCCAATACTATGTTAGAAAGATTGAAGACCTCCCCTCAATTGCGCAAGATCGAGTCTGTTGGTCTGTGGTGTATCGCTTTACAAGAGATAGAGTTGTCTGAGGGTTTAGAGGAGCTTGAAACTTGCGCTTTTTCCGGAGGAATGTTTGTGAAGACACTCAAACTACCAGCATCACTGAAGCGCGTTGCTGGTGTGCCTTTCTTTAATTTTTATGATCTAGAATCAATAGAGTTGGCAGCAGGTAGCCAAGTGTTTACTTTAATAAGTGATATGCTGGTTGAGAAAGCGACAAATCGTCTCATTTTTACGCCGCAGCATCGCAACAGGTTTACGATAAATGTACCTAAAGGCATTCAGATTATAGGGCAAGATGCATTCTCTGACAACAACTTCATTTGCAATGTAATGATTCCTGAAGGAGTAACCACACTTGAGTCGACTTGCTTTTTAGGCTGTGACCAACTGGCGAGAGTAGATCTACCTGCCAGCTTGACAAAGATAGACTTCCGAGCTTTTGCTCGTTCTAGTGCACTGGATACCGTCATTGTGCGGGCTACGACACCCCCAACATTAGTGATTGGAGACGGAGGACAGACACCCTTTGATCGCATTGGCGATGAGGCTGTCTTATGGGTGCCTCAAGCGGCCTTAGATAGCTATCGTAACAATGAAACTTGGAGTGAACTGTTCACAGAGATACGCCCCTTGGAAGATCTATTTTTACAGGTTGTTCAGCCTACGAATCAGTCGGAAAATATTATACTCAAAGAGCACGTGCTGACCGTAAAAGCTGAGGGAAATATTGTTGTCTATAATAGTGCTGGTATCATTCTAAGTAGAGCAAAGGGTACATTAAGCATACAACTTCCTCAGCAGGGTGGGGTATATTTGCTGAGTATTAACGGCCGCGTCACCAAGATTTTGGATAAATAACACTAGTCGTTGAAAATCTTGATTTCAAAACAATCGCGATAGTCACGAAAAACTAGATAGAAAGTTTCTCTAGCTATCGCGATTCATATTAGTTGTTATATAAGAGGCCCTCCACATAGAACAGATCACAGGTTCACACGTGTCTATGATGAATAAACGGCAAAAATTCAATATGTAAATTTAGAATTGGAGTTGCGAATCCCAATATCACTTTCTCAATACTTTGCTTAAGAGCGTTCTTTTCGTGATAATAGATTTGTCCTTCCACGGTGGTACAAACGTACTATCGTGATGAGAAGTTTGTACTCTCCTGAAAGGAGACAAAGCAAATATGTAGTTTAATGTTTTTGGTTGACTACATTTCGTCTTACTTTTAAGTTTGGTTGA
>OHAO01001089.1_pt1 | contig 19810 bp, 19 predicted proteins | sample 1577151 | NCBI WGS metagenome assembly OHAO01 (sample SAMEA3541585, study PRJEB24748) | human gut metagenome | biome: human gut; feature: human-associated habitat; material: faeces | place: China | collected 2012 | reverse complement strand
CGATGATAACCCGCTGAGCCTGAAATCCGACTTCATTCTGTCGCTCGCACGCTCGTGGAGCCGCTGCTGGAGCGCTGGCGCTGCGGGCCGCCGCTCAGGATGCGCGCCACCTGCCTGTTCAACATGGTGAACACCAGCGTGGTCCTGGGCCTCGCCCCGGCGGACGGGGAGAGCTGGCGGCGGCTGGACGGGATGTACGAGGCCCTGGAGGAGCACTTCCGCCTCGGCTATGCCCTGACGCCCCACGTCACCCTCGCCTACTACGCCAACAACATCTGCACCGGCGGCATGCTGCAGCCCCTGCGCGAGGCGCTCGGCCCCGTGGAGCTGGAGCTGGATCTGCCCATGGATGGCCTGGAGTTCCAGTATTTCACCGACATGAACCACTACTCCGCCTCCCCGCCGGAGCCGTAGCCCTATACCCGCCCCGCTCCAAAAACACCCCAGTCCCGCCCGCTATATCCCCAAAGGCAAGGACCCCCCCTGAGCCGCCGCGCCTGGGTAAAAAAAGAGGCCGACAGAACTGTCGGCCTCCCGCCCTTACCCCGTACGGGGCCATATGGACTTCCGAATGCCGGACGGCGGCGATACGGCTGGCTGGGCCCGCACGTCGTCCATTCCCAGTTTAACACAGCATATCAATAAAAGTAAAGACAAACGCTGCTTTTCGGGTATTTCCCGCCTTATACACAAAGCCGGGCGTACAACAGTAGTAAAAATTGACAAGCAGGGACCTGCCTGAGCAGGCCCTGCTTGTCCCGCATTGACCCTGCGTAGCCAGCGCAGGTCATGCGGCCGCGTCAAGTACATGGCATTCGGCAATCCATATGATGATCATCAGCGCGAGCTGTACCGAGACATGTCCGAACTTAAACTTGCCGTCCTTCCCATACTTATACCCGTAATTGAAGGCCAGCAGGGAAAATACCACGACGAGCGTCATGACCGCCAAGATATCGTGCGGCTCCATCTGGTCGATGAAGAGCATGAGCTCGCTGAGGAAATCGTCGGTGTAAGATGCTGTGAGGTCCTCTACCGTCTGTATGACGTCTTTATACATGACAGGCTCCTCCTTCCAGTTCAGCTTCCAGGCACTGCACTCCACTATTAAATTGTTGCTTATCCTTGGCTTTCACCCCCTTGTCCATCTGAAAATGGGCGCAAAAATACCCTTGGAAACACACTCCAAGGGCCGCCTAATATATGAGCGCCCATGGGTGCAACGCACCCACGGGAAGACTCCTCAAACTTCAAACCGCGGATGCCGAGTATTTATCTGCAGCCTTGCCAATCAATGCCTTCAACTCCAATTAACAGAAGGAAACGCCGAAAAGGCCTTCTCCCCAATTTACATCGTTATCATATCATTAATTTCCATAAATGTCAATAAACAATACGCCGCGCGCCGTACCGGAGGGCAGCCCGAAGCGCTGCGGGGCCTGCCGCGTTCCCGCGGTGGGGCTGCCATGCTCCGGCCTGCCCAGCCGAGACGTCGGCCCCGATGGCGAGGGCCTTGGGAGAGCCGGCTGCCTCGTATTCCTTCCTGACGTCCTCGACCCTGTCGTCGATATCAATTAGGGCGAGCCGCATGCCCTTCTCCGCCGCATAGAGCGCAAATGCCTTGCCGTTGCCGCAGGCCTCACCGGTGATACCGCAGGCCTTGCCCGAATAGCCTTTCGTGCTTTGATTTCTTTCCAAAAGTCGTTTTCCCATATGCGTGTTAATAATACCGCAATCTCCCCCTCCCCGGTTATCGTTAAAAGGCTCGACAATGCCCCAGCCGTTGTAAGCCCGTGACAAACTTCTACCAAAAATCAGCGCGGCCCCGCCCTCACAGATTCGGCGGGGCCGCGCTGCATGTTCATTTGTCACGGCTTTCCCCGCAGCCTTACCGAACTGCGCTCCTTTAGCTGCGTGTTTATCTCTATTTTTATCGGATAGTGGTCTTTAGTGTTTATGAGCTCCAACAGACGCTCCGCCGCCTTTTCGCCCATGTATTGCTTCGGTACATGTATAGTCGTCAGCGGCGGGGTCACGTATTCGCACAGCGGCAGGTCGTCGAAGCCTACGATCGAGATATCCTCCGGTATCCTGTATCCGGCGCTTATGAGGGCGCGCATGGCCCCGACGGCGATAAGGTCGTTATCCGCGAAATAAGCCGTTGCAAGCTCCTCGCCGGACTCAATGATCGCCTTCATGTCCGAGTATGCTCCCTCCTGGGACGGGGTAAGCTTGTGGACGATGGATTTGGAGGCGGACATGCCATTGTAGCGGATGGAGTTATAAAAGCCGTTGGCGCGCTCCTCAAAGTTGCTGATCGGGAAGGATGAGTGCAGGTATCCCGGCTGGCAGCGACATTGAGAGATGAGGAAATTCGTGGCGTGGTAGGCACCCTGGACGTTGTTTATGAGTATGGAGTCATAGCTCTGGCTGTCGAAGAAGGCGTCGAGCAGGACGAAGGGCGGTCGGATGAGCGCCAGGTCCGGCACAGACGAGGCGAGCAGCTCCGTCGCCAGGAAGATTATACCAACGCTGCCGGATGCGTTGAGCGACAGCAGTTGCTCCCTGAGATCGTTGTTTTCATAGATGTAGACGATGTTGAGTTTGTAGTGGTTCCTGCGGCACACGTTGCCGACGCCCTCGATGAGGCTGGAAAAGAAGGGCGTATCGCTGACAACGGCGCCGGTGCGCTTGTAGAGCACAAGGCAGATCGCACCGTTCTGGTTGTTGGAGAGGTAGAGCGACCTGTTTGAAAAATCGTAACCATACTCCTTGCAAGCGTCAAGCACCCTCTTGCGCGTCTGCTTGCTCACCCCGGGCTTATTATTGAGAGCTAAAGATACCGCCGCTTCAGATATCCCCAGTATTTTAGCTAGCTCTTTTGCAGTAATAGACAAAATATTCCCTCCCAACTCCCCTGATGATTGAGCTAATTATATACAATTTAGAGAATTTAGTCAATGTTTAACTAAACTTTTTTACACATTTAGAAAATGGCTTTTATAATGTGAAGCAGACTGAAATAGGTTGGTGACCTTGAAATGAAAGCAATCCCTCCCCATCTGAGCCAGACACCGGAAGAGGCATACAGGAAGATGAAATACGCCGGAACTCATGTCGCCACGCGTGACCCGAAGCGGCCGGAATATCACTTTCACTCTGCCGGTCAATGGATGGACGACCCCAACGGGAGCGTCTACCACAACGGCTATTACCACATCATGTACGGTGCCAATCCCGACAGCGACAGCAACAGGGGCGGCATGCCCTACAAAACCGCTTCGAACAAATGGAGCCCTGATGAGCCTGACTGGATGGACGGCATAGACATCTGGGGCCATGCGCGCAGCCGCGACCTCATCCATTGGGAGCATCTGCCCATTTCCGTTTTCCCAAATCCAGAAAAGGACGAGTTCTTCATCTGGTGGGGCTGCACCAGAATAAACGGCGACGGTATCCCTACAATAATATATACAAGCGTGGGCCACAAAAGGAACCCTACCGACTCTGCCGAGCAGTTCATCGCCTATGGCGACGACGAACTCATGCGCTGGAAGCAGGCCGATGAACTGAACCCGATCCTCAGCGACTCCATCCACGGCGGCAAAAAGTACTATGAGTGGCGCGACCCCTTCATGTTCGAGCACGAGGGACGTAACTTCCTCATTTTGGGTGGGACCGATAGTCTATCCAAGCGAGGCAGGGCGCTCGTGCTGCTTTACGAAGCCCTTGATTCCCGCTTTACCGAATGGGTCTTCCGCGGGGAGCTTTTTGAGTATCCCGAGCCGCTTCGCAGCATCGAGTGTCCCAACATTGGCAGATTCGGAGATAAATGGGCCGTAATAGTCTCTCCTCACGGGCCTGTGGAATACTTTATCGGCAACATAGACTTTGAGACATATAAATTCCACTGGGAGCACAGAGGCATCTTGAACGTAAGCACTAACTATTATGCCACGAACCTGGTTTATGACGACCAGGACCGCTGTATTCTGCTTGGGGCGATCGAGGGCTTCGAGGGCGCAGTGGGCTGGAACGGCGCAGGTGCACTCCCACGCGAGCTCAGTCTCAGTGAGGACGGCCGCAGGCTGGAGCAGCGGGTCATCCCCGAAGTGGAGACCCTGCGCCGGGAAGCTGAGCCGCGAAATGCTTCCGGAGCGGTCGCGGGAAGCGGCGTCTTTGAGCTCTTCGTCTCCCTCCTCCCGGAGAACTCGGGCAGGCTGGCTCTGTGTTACGGAGATACCGACCTGGTCATCGAGTTTCGGGATGGGAAGCTGAGCGTGGGCGGATATGAGCTGCCCTGCTCAAACAGTCTGCGCGTCTTCATGGACAAGACTGTTTTCGAGCTCTTTGCCGACGAGCGGGAGGCCCTCTCCCTCGTGGTGCCTGTATGCACCGGCGGCTGCCGAATCGAGGTCGGTGGGGTTTTCGAACAATCGCTGCTCTGGGAGTATGACACCAGAGACGTCTTCCGCTATTACGACGACTGAAAAAACGACCTGCGGTGAATGCCACAGGTTGATAATAAAACATTAGGAGGAAAGATCATGAAAAAGAGATTTACCGCCCTTCTGGCTCTGCTCCTTGTCGCCAGCCTTCTGGCGGCCTGCGGGCAGGAGGCCGTGACCGAGACCCCGCCGGCCGAGACCGCCGCGGCTGAAACAACGCCCGCAGAGGAGCCCTCCGTCACAATCGGCTTTGCCAACGCCAGCATGAACAACGGATTCTTCGTCACGATAAGCAACACGCTCGAATCCCTCTGCAAGGAGAACGGCTACGACTACGTAATGTACGACTGCGACTGGGACAACGAGCTGCAGATATCCCAGATGGAGGATCTCGTAAACCTGGGCGTCAATGTGATATTCCTGGCTCCAGCCGATGTTGATGGCACCAGAGCCGGTCTTGAAGCCGCCTCCGCAGCGAATATCCCGGTCATAGTCCTCGACAACCCCGTCAACGAGGAAGACAACGCCCTTGTCGCCTACACAGTGGCCTCCGACAACTATCAAGCCGGCGTCATCTGTGCTGAGATGATGATGGCGGACTTCCCCGACGGAGCTAAGATTGCCGTGCTCAATCACTCCTCAAACAACGCCGCCCGCGACCGTGTCGACGGCTTCCGCGACACCGTTGAGGCCACAGAGAACTATGAGATCGTCGAGGAACTCTTTGGCGAAGGCACCATCGAGGACTCCATAGAGCCCGCCGAAGATATCCTCATGGCCCATCCTGAAGTCGAAGTGTTCATGGCCTGCAACGAGCTGTCCGGCATGGGAGCCCTGACTGCGGTCGAGGCCTCCGGCAGGACCGGCGAGATCAAGATCTATACGGTCGACGCCTCTCCTGACGGCAAAGAGCTCATCGTGGACGGCAGCTTCGCCGGCGAGGCCGCTCAGTCGCCTATCGGCATTGCTGAAAAGGCCTTTGAGCTTGCCTGCGGACTCATCGGCGGTGAGGCTCCTACCGGTGAAAAGTTCCTTATCGAGTGCTTCGAGGTCCGCGCCGAGCTTGCGGCTGAGACCGCGGGCGAGTGGCAGTAAGCAGGTCAAGCCGGTGAAGTGCGCTGCCTCCACAGCAGCGCACTTCACCATTCGATGCCAAAAGGCGGGCTCTGCCCACTGTTTGCGCGGCGATAGCCCCAGACCACCTGGCAAATCTAATCGAAGGGGGAGTTGTTGATTGCGCACAGAAGCCCTAAGGATGGAGAACATAAGTATGGAATTTTCCGGCGTGTATGTGCTCTCAGACATGCAGCTGCAAGTCGGGCAGGGTTCCATACACGCCCTTGTAGGCGAAAATGGCGCCGGAAAATCGACGCTCATCAAAATTCTCGGCGGCATATACAAGCCGAAAACCGGAAAAATATTCATAGACGGCACTGAGAGCTCCATACACAACGTCCAGGACGCTCAGAAGAAGGGCATAAGCATCATCCATCAGGAAATAAGTCTTGTCCCCTCATTGAGCATCGCTGAGAACGTATTTCTGGGCCGGGAACTTTCAAAGCTTGGCTTCAAATCCGAGGGCAAAATGTTCAGCATGGCCCAGGAGATGATAGACGCCTTGGGCATAGACCTTTCCGCCAGGACGATAGTTTCGGGACTGACTATAGCCCAGCAACAGCTGGTGGAGATAATAAAGGCCGTCTCGTTCAACACCCACATACTCGTGCTCGACGAGCCCACCTCTTCCCTCTCCCTGAAGGAGACACAGCGCCTCTTTGATATCATACGCCGACTGCAGGGCAAGGGTGTGGCAATAATCTATATCTCACACAAAATGGACGAGATTTTTGAAATCTCCGACCACATCACCGTCATACGCGACGGGAGATATATTGACACCGTGCCAACCTCGCAGACGAGCAGTGAAGAAGTCGTGCGCAAGATGGTAGGCCGCAGCATAGAGCAATTCTATGTCCGCAGCTACAACGAGCTGTCAAAGGTCGCCTTGCGGGTGGAGAACCTTACAAAGCGCGGCGTTTTTGCAGACGTGAATTTTGAAGTGCGCTACGGAGAGGTCCTCGGCTTTGCCGGCCTGGTGGGCGCCGGCCGCAGCGAGATAATGCACGCCGTCTTCGGCGCAGACAAGTATGACAGCGGCGAGATCCTTATAGACGGGTCAGCCGTTCATATCTCATGTCCACAGCAGGCCATATCTCTCGGCATGAGCATGGTGCCGGAGAGCAGGAAGGAGCAAGGTCTTGTCCTCATAAACGACGTGGGCTTTAATATAGCTCTGGCAAATGTTGACCGGCTGAAGGGCAGGATGTTTCTCAGCTGCAAAAAGCGTCACGCCCTTGCCTGCCAATACATCGAGCGTATGCACATAAAAACCCGCTCTGATGCACAGGCCGTGTTTGAGCTGAGCGGAGGCAATCAGCAGAAAGTCCTGCTGGGCAAATGGCTGGCAAATCAGCCAAAAATACTTATCCTGGACGAGCCCACCCGCGGTGTGGACGTGGGCGCAAAAACTGAGATATACTCCATCATCAATGAACTGGCAGCCGATGGAATGGCTATCATCCTCGTCTCGTCGGAGCTCTCGGAGATAATCAACATGTGCGACAACGTGTGCGTCGTTCACGAGGGCCGGATCACCGGCCGCCTCTCCAGGGAAGAATTCTCCCAGGACAAAATCATGCATTATGCAACCGGAGGCGAAGATATTTGAACACCAAAAAATACAGGCCCGTGCTCACAAACATGCTGGCTTCACTTAAGGCGAATCTGGGCATCCTCGCCGTCCTTGTGATAATGGTGGTTGCACTGTCCCTGCTCTCGCCAGTTTTCCTGACTTCAAACAATATCCTGTCCGTCGGACGCCAGATGTTCAGCAACATCTGCCTAAGCCTCGGCATGACATTTGTCATCATCATCGGCGGTATAGACCTGAGCGTCGGCGCAATTGTCGCCCTCTCGGGCATCACTTCCGTCGGGCTCGTGATTAACGGCGGCTGGGCCGTCGCTCCGGCGGTTATTGCCGGCATACTGGTAGGCACGCTCTGCGGCATCCTCAACGGCTGCATTATCTCCTGGCTTAAAGTGCCGGCTTTCATTGTCACGATGGCCATGATGAACGTGGCCCGTGGCGCGGCGCAGATATACACCGGCGGCACCGCTATTCGCATCCAGTCTGTTGACGCCTTCACCCAACTTGGCGTAGGGCGTTTCCTCAATGTGCCATATCAGATTTACTACGCCATAGTCCTGATAATTATTGCCACGCTGGTGCTGAACAGGACAAAATTTGGTACGTATGTATTCGCCACAGGCGGAAATCGCCTCGCGGCACGCCTTTCGGGCATCAAGACCGAGCGGATAGAGCGCATAACTTACACAATTTCCGGCACCATGGCCGGCATCACCGGCGTCATCCTCTCTGCCCGCATGTATTCCGCCCAGCCCTCTGTCGGCGATGGGCTGGAGCTGGATGCCATTGCAGCCTGCGTGCTCGGCGGCGTATCGATGTCAGGCGGCATAGGCCGCATCAGTGGAACCATCATAGGCGCCATAATAATCGGCCTCATAAACAACGGTCTGAACCTGATGGGTGTAAACTCTTACTGGCAGCTTGTGGCAAAGGGTGTGATCATCCTTCTCGCAATTGCCATAGACGCCATGAAAAACCGGAGCCGCCTCGCCGCAGCCGGCCGGGCAAAGGCCAGCCTGACCGAGCACGGCGAGAACAGCAAAAATAAGGAGTAAATTCTGAATCACCAAGGAGGAAACTATGGACAGCCAAAAGATACGGGACCTCGAGATAACAGCCGCGAGGGTGCGGATATTGGGGCTGGACGCTATTAACAGCGCGGCTTCGGGGCATGTCGGCGGGGCCTTCTCCATCGCGGACATACTCACGGTCCTCTACTTCAACACCATGAAAAACCTCGACCCTGCAAACCCCAGGGCGCCAGAGCGCGACCGCTTTGTCCTCTCCAAGGGCCACTGCACCGCTGCGCTCTACCCTACGCTCGCCTTAAGGGGCTTCTTCCCCGTCGAGGACCTCAAGACCTTCCGCCAGGTGGACAGTTACCTCTCCGGCCACGCCGAGATGAACCACGTCCCCGGCGTGGACATGTCCGCAGGCTCCCTGGGCCAGGGGCTCTCCAACGCAGTCGGCATGGCCCTCGCCGGCAAGCAGGACGGTATGGGCTACCGCGTCTTCTGCGCCATGGGCGACGGCGAGATACAGGAGGGCCAGATCTGGGAGGCAGCCATGTGCGCCGGCAAGTACCGTCTGGACAACCTCGTCGGCATCGTGGACTACAACCACCTCCAGATAGACGGCACCGTAGAGGAGGTCATGCCCCTTGAGCCCCTGGGCGACCGCTGGGCTTCCTTCGGCTGGAACGTCATCCACATCGACGGCCACAACATCGATAGGATAGACGAGGCCTTCCGCGCGGCGGAAGATTTCAAGGGCAAACCCACAGTCGTCATCGCCCACACGGTGAAAGGCAAGGGCGTCTCCTTCATGGAAAACAACGTCGCCTGGCACGGGCATCCCCCAGTGGGCGAGGACTATATCAAAGCGCGCGCGGAACTCGTCGCGCATCTCAATGAGCTGGAGGGAAAGTGACATGAACAAGCTGAGAGACGCAAACCGCGCGTACGGCGAGAAGCTGGCAGAGCTCGGCGCCGAGCTGCCCGAGCTTGTGGTGCTCGACGCGGACCTGGCCGCCTGCAGCAAGACCGCGCCCTTCATAGAGCGCTTCCCGGGCAGGCACTACAACGTCGGCATTCAGGAGTGCAACATGGTCGGCGTCGCGGCCGGCATGGCCGCCTGCGGCAAAATACCCTTCGTGAACTCCTTCGGCATGTTCACGGCGGGCCGGGCCTACGACCAGATACGCAACGCCGTTGTCTACCCCGGACTGAACGTCAAGGTCGTCGGCTTCTATTCCGGGCTCTCCAACGGCGAGGACGGGCCCACCCACCAATGCGTGGAGGACCTCGCCCTCATGCGGGCCGTGCCAAACATGGTGGTAATGTGCCCCTGCGACGCCAACGAGGCTGCCCTCATGACCGAGGCCGCCGCAAAGCACAGCGGGCCCTGCTTCATCCGCATGGGCCGCGGCCCGGTGGAGACCGTGACGGAATTCGAGGGCTACAAGTTTGAGATAGGCAAGGGCGTCGTCATGCGCCCGGGCCGGGACGCCGCCATTATTGCCACGGGCAACATGGTCGCCACGGCGCTCAAGGCCGCAGCGCTGCTGGAAGCCGAGGGCCTGGACGTGCGTGTCATAGACATGCACACGATAAAGCCCATAGACAGGCAGCTCGTCCTCGAGACCGCGCGCGAGACCGGGGCCATCGTCACCTCCGAGGAGCACAACGTCCTAGGCGGCCTTGGCGGCGCTGTCGCAGAGGTCGTGGGCGAGGAATATCCCGTCCCTGTGCTCAGGCACGGCATGCGCGACTGCTTCGGCAAGTCCGGCAAACACGATGATGTGCTGGCTCTCTTCGGCCTGACGGAGACCGTCCTGGCCGACACGGTGAAAAGCGCGGTCGCGCTCAAGAAATAAGCCGCCGCGAGGCGAGAGGAGGAGGTCGCTGTGGAGGAGCTTAGAGAAAAGGCCTGTCGCCTGAGACTTCAGGTGTTGGACATGATATGCAGCAAAAAAGGCGGCCACATAGGTGGGGATTTCAGCGAGATGGAGATCCTTCTGGAGCTCTATTGCCGTCAGATGAACATTGATGCGGCCAGGCCGGACGCGCCCGAACGCGACCGCTTCATACTGAGCAAGGGGCACTCGGTGGAGGCCCTCTACGCCGTCCTGGCGGACAGGGGCTTCTTCCCGGCGGAGGAACTGGGGGGCTATCTGAGTTTTGGAGGGAAGCTCATGGGCCACCCGAACAACCAGGTGCCGGGGATAGAGATGAACACCGGCTCCCTGGGGCACGGGCTGTCCCTGGGCGTGGGCATGGCCCTCGCCGCCCGCCTCAGGGGCCTGGCCAGCCGGACCTACGTCCTAATGGGCGACGGGGAGCTGGCCGAGGGCTCCGTCTGGGAGGCCGCCATGGCCGCCTCGCACTACGGACTGGACAGCCTGTGCGCCACGGTGGACCGCAACGGCCTGCAGATCTCGGGCGCGACGGAGGAGGTCATGGGCCTCGAGCCTCTGGCCGAGCGCTTCCGCAGCTTCGGCTGGAACGCGATAGAGGTCCCGGACGGCAACGACTTTGAGCAGCTCGGCGCGGCATACGTTCTGGCGCGGAACACCAAGGGCAGGCCCAGCGTGGTCATAGCCCGCACGGTGAAAGGCCGCGGCATCTCCTTTATGGAGGGCAGGGCCAAGTGGCACCACGGCATACCCGGCGAGTCCGAGCGCCGGGCCGCCGCGGCGGAATTGGAGACAGCAATGAGGGACGGAGCATGATATCTAACAAACAGGCAATTTGCGACACCCTGCTTCAGCTGGCCTCAGAGGACAGGGACATCCTCGTGCTGTGCAGCGATTCGAGGGGTTCGGCCTCGGCCTCCGGCTTTGCCGAGAGCCTGCCGGGGCAGTTTATAGAACTGGGGATTGCGGAGCAGAATCTTGTGTCCGTGGCGGCGGGCCTCGCCTCCGGCGGGATGCGGCCCTTTGTCCTGGCTCCCGCCGCTTTCCTCTCGACGCGGAGCATGGAACAGGTCAAGGTGGACATCTGCTACTCAGGCAGCAACGTGAAACTCATAGGCATCAGCGGCGGCGTGAGCTACGGCCCGCTGGGCATGACCCACCACGCCATACACGACATAGCGGCGCTGGGCGTCCTGCCCGGCCTCAGGGTGTACATGCCGGCGGACGCGGAGGCCTCGCGCTCGCTCACCCGGCGCCTTGCCGCCGACGACCTGCCCGCCTACGTGCGCGTGGGGAGCAGCGCCTCTCCCGAGGTCTATCCTGCCGGCGGCGCCGACCTCTCGGAGGACTGCGCGCTGCTGACCCGGCCGGGCGACGACGTGACGGTCATCGCCTGCGGAGACATGGTCGCCCCTGCGGCGGCGGCTTCGGACGCGCTCCGGGAGCAGGGCGTCTCCTGCCGGGTGCTGGACATGTTCTGCATAAAGCCCCTGGACCTTGAGGCGGTCAGGCGCGCGGCGGCGGAGACCTCCGGCATAGTCACGGTCGAGGAGCACAGCAGCTTTCTGGGCCTGGGCTCTCTGGTGGCGCAGGAACTGGCGGGTACGGGCGTGCCGCTCACGCGGCTGGGCCTGCCCGACGCCCCCGTCGTCACCGGCGGGCAGCATGAGGTGCTGGACTACTACGGGCTGAACGCAGGCGGCATTGCCCGGGCCGCATATGCGCTATGCCGGAGATGAAGGAATACATTCTGGCTCTCGACCAGAGCACCTCGGGTACAAAGGCTATACTCATAGACCGCGCCGGCGCCGTCGCCTGCCGAAGTGACTTGGCCCACAGGCAGATAGTCACGCCCGAGGGCTGGGCCGAGCACGACCCCATGGAGATCTGGGCGAACGTCCTCGCCGTCTCGCGCCTTGTCATGGAGCGCTGCGGCGTCGAGCCCGGGCAGATAAGGGCCATAGCTATAGCAAACCAGCGCGAGACAGCGGTCTGCTGGCGGCGGAGCACGGGCCTGCCCCTGTATAACGCCGTGACCTGGCAGTGCGCCAGGGCCGAGGAGCTGACCCGGGCCCTCTCGACGCCGGAGACGGAGGAGCGTGTGCGAGCCGTGACCGGCCTGCGTCTGTCTCCCTATTTCTCGGCTGCAAAGTTCGCCTGGCTGCTGAAAAACGCCGACGGGCCGGCCGGGGCCGCGGCGGAGGGAGACCTCTGCTTCGGCACTGTGGACGCCTGGCTCATCTACCGCCTAACTGGCGGCGCGGCCTTCAAAACCGACGTCTCCAACGCGAGCCGTACCCAGCTGCTCGACTTGGACAGCCTGGACTGGAGCCCCGAGATGCTCGGGCTCTTCGGCCTGGAGCGGCGGATGCTGCCCGAGGTCTGCGAGAGCAACAGCCTCTTCGGGTACAGCGACCTCGACGGCCTGCTGCCGGGGCCTGTACCGATCTGCGGCGTACTGGGCGACTCTCAGGCGGCGCTGCTGGGCAACGGCTGCCTCAGCAGGGGCGGGGCCAAGCTCACCCTCGGCACAGGGACCTCCGTCATGGTGAACGCCGGGCCTGCGCGGCCCGGCGTGAGCGGGGGGATCGTGTGCTCCGTGGGCTGGAAGCTGAACGGCCGCCTCTGCTATGTGGCGGAGGGGAATATCAATCACACCGGGGCGCTCATCGTCTGGCTGAGAGACAAACTGCGCCTCATCGAGAACAGCAGGGACGTCGGCCCAATAGCCGCCGGCCTGGAGGACAACGGAGGGGTATACCTGGTGCCGGCCTTCACCGGCCTGGGCGCGCCCTATTGGCGCGGCGATGTGAGGGCCGCCATCCTCGGCCTCGGAATAGGCAGCGGGAGAGAACACGTGATCCGCGCCGCCGAGGAAGCGGTCGCATATCAGATAGCCGACGTCTATGGGGAGCTGACGGCCTCCTGCGGGCCGATACCGCTCATCTTTGCCGACGGCGGCGCTAAGCACGACACCTTCCTCATGCAATTCACGGCAGACATGCTGGGCTGTGAGCTGGCGCCCTCCGAGGTGGAAGAGCTCTCCGCCCTGGGCGCAGGCTGTGCCGCAATGCTTGCCCTGGGCTGGACAGACGAAGCCGGGCTCTCCCACCGCAGACACCTACCTTGCTTCCGCCCGACCATGGAGCCCGCGCGCAGGGAACGCTGCTACGAGGGCTGGAAACGCGCAGTCAGGACTCTGCTTTGACGAAAGGAAATCATATCAGGATGAAAGAGACATTTGGACTTATCGTGACCTCCCGCAGCTTCTTCCCCGCGCACCTCATAAAGGAGGCCAGGGACAGCGTGCTGCGCCTGCTGGACGGGATGGGCTACGGCTGCATAAGCGTGGACGAGGACAGCTGCCGAATGGGCGCCGTCCAGACGCATGAGGAGGCGCTGACCTGCGCCGAGCTGTTCTCCCGGAACCGGGAGCTCATAAGCGGCATCATCGTCGTGCTGCCGAACTTCGGCGAGGAATCCGCCGTGGCGGACGCCATAAAACTGTCGGGTCTGAGCGTACCCGTGCTGGTGCAGGCCTGTGATGACGACTTCGACAAGCTGGACATGGCCCACAGGCGGGACGCTTTCTGCGGCAAGCTCTCCGTCTGCAACAACCTCTATCAGCTGGGCATCCCCTTCACGGACACGAGCACCCACACCTGCCGGATAGACTCTCCGGAGTTTCGCGCCGACATAGAGCGCTTTGCCGCAGTATGCCGGGTTACAAAGGCCCTGCGCTCCGCGCGCATAGCCCTGCTCGGTGTGCGGCCCTCGGCCTTCAGGACGGTGCGCTTCTCCGAAAAGCTGCTCCAGCGCGCGGGCGTGGACGTGGAGACCGTGGACATGTCCACCGTCATACACCGCGCTGAGGCCATAGAAGACGAGGCGCTCATAGACAAAATGGCCGCCGAAATACGCGCATACGGCACCGTCCCGCCATACATAGGCCCGGAGAAGGTCGAAAAGCAGGCCCGACTCTGTCTGACCGTGCAGCAGCTGGTGGAGGAACTCGACTGTGACGCCAGCGCCGTCCAGTGCTGGGATGCGCTGGAAAACTACTACGGCTGTGCAGCCTGTCTGGCCATGAGCATGATGGGCGAGGCGGGCAAGCCCTCCGCCTGCGAGAGCGATGTCATGGGCGCGCTGACCATGTTGGCCCTGGACAGGGCCGCCGGCTCCGCCCCCGCCTACATGGACTGGAACAACAACATCCGCGAGGAGCGGGACAAGTGCCTGAGTCAGCACTGCTCGAACTTCCCGCGCAGTTTCTTCGGCGCTCCGGTGGAGATAGAAAACCTCGATGTGCTCAGCTCGACCCTCGGCGCGGAAAACTGCTTCGGCTGCTGCAAGGGCCAGGTGGCTGCGGGGCCGATGACCTTCGCCAAGCTGAGCACGGACGACTTCACAGGCCGTATCTGCGCCTATGTGGGCGAGGGCGAATTTCTGGATGAGCCCATGCCCACAAAGGGCGGCCTCGCCTGTTGCCGCATTGAAAATCTCCAGGGCCTCATGAAGTACATCTGCTCAAACGGCTTCGAGCACCACGTTGCCTTCGTGCGCGGCCACGTTGCGGACGTCCTCTGCGAGGCCTTCGAGAAATACCTGGGATACTCCGTCTACCGGCACATCTGACCTCTCCCCTCTCCACCTGCTTTACTTGCCGCTTTTCGGGGGGTATAATGGGGCGAGGGGGCGGGGATATGAAGAAGATCATCATACTCATCGGCAACTACTGCTCGGGCAAGACCGAGATCGCGCTGAACCTCGCGGTCAGGGCGGCGGAGAGGGGCGAGAGGACGCAGGTCATAGACCTCGACCGCATAAACGACTACTTCCGCATGTCCGACCACATCCGTGTCCTCGGCGAGCACCACATAGACCTCGTCTCGCCCAGCTTCGTCGGCCGCGGCCTCACGCAGACCGTCATGCCGGCGCGCGTAGCCTCCGCCTTCGACGGGGACTGGGACCTCGTCGTCTTTGACGTCGGCGGCGACCAGGCGGGCGCGCTCTCCCTGGCCCGCTACCACCAGGACTTCGCCGCGCTCGAACCCGGGCAGCTCGAGGTCTGGGACATAGTCAACGTCTTTCGCCCCATGTCCGAGAGCCCCGACAAGGTCATAAAGCTCATGGGCGAGCTCGAGGGCTTCGCCCGCCAGAAGGTGACGGGCCTTGTGAACAACTCAAACCTCCTCAACTACTCCAGCCCGGACGACCTGCGCCGGGGCTGGGAGGTGCTGCGCGAGGTCTCGGAGCGCACGGGCATCCCCGTCGTGCTCACCACCGGGCGCAGGCCGTTTTTGGAGGAGTTCCTGAGGGACGGGCGCGACGCGCGCTTTACGGGCGAGGCCATGCCCCTCGAACCCTACATGCTCCGCAGTCCCGACAACTTCGCCCACGGCAAAATCTGAAAAATGCGGGGAGCCCGCCGGCTCCCCGCTTTTCTCTGTCCCGCGCCGGTTTTGTTGACAGGGAAGCTGAAATATTGTACATTTTATAAGTAAATGTTTTGAAATCTGCGCTCTGTCGGCTAAGCCGGCCTTGGGAGGGATGCTCATGAGGAAACGTCTGCGCCGGGCGGCGGCGCTCGCTCTGGCCGCCGTGCTGCTGGCCCTTTCCGGCTGCGCTTCGGGCCAGGAGGAGCGCCGCGGCCTGGACGGGGGCGAGACCTCCGTCGTGCTCGCCACCTCGGGCGAGCCGCTGCGCTTTTACGCGCTCTCGGAGGAGGGCTGCGCCGGGGACGACAACCTGGTGCTCTCAAACGTCTACGACTGCCTCACCTTTCTGGAGCCGGACGGGAGCATCTCCCCCGGCCTCGCCGAGAGCTGGGAGATCTCCGAGGACGGGCTGTGCTACACCTTCCACCTGCGCCGGGGCGTCAAGTTCCACAACGGCCTGGAGATGACGGCCGAGGACGTGAAGTTCACCTATGACAAGGGCGCCGCCGGCCCCCTGGGCGCGGGACTCTTCGTGAACTACGAGCGCTGCGAGATCGTGGACGACTACACGGTGAACATCTACCTCACGGCGCCCTACGCGGGCTTCCTCTATGGCGTGGCCTCGCGCCTCGGCGGCATCTGCTGCAAGGCCTATTACGACGAAGTCGGGGACGAGGGCTACCTCAAGGCCCCAATAGGCACCGGCCCCTACACCCTCGACGAGGTCATAAACGGCGAGAAGATCGTCCTGCGCGCCAACGACGGCTACTGGCGCGGCGAGCCGGCCATCAAGGAGGTCACCATCGCCATAGTGCCGAACGTCTCGACGCAGATGATAGGCCTCGAAAACGGCGACTACGACGCCGTGCGCAACCCGCCCATCGACTCCTGCCTCCACCTGAAGGAGGGCGGGGACGTCACCTGGGACTACGCGGACTCGACGGGGCGCATCACGCTCTATCTTGCGGTCTGGGGCGGGCGCCCGGGCGAGGACCTGAACTTCCGCCGGGCCGTCCAGTGCGGCATAGACAAGGACGAGGTGAACGAGGGTGCGAACAGCGGCTGCGCGACCATCCTCGACATAGACATGTGCCCCATCTACGCGGGCTACCCCTCGGAGGGCCTCCAGACCGTGGCCTACGACAGGGAAAAGGCCCTCGACTATCTCGCGGCGAGCTCCTGCTCGGGCGAGAGCTTCGAGATACTCTGCCAGAGCGGCACGGCCTGCGAGACGGTGGCGAAGATAATCCAGTCCCAGCTCATAGAGCTGGGCATCGCGGCGACGGTCACGGCGGTGGACAGCTCAAGCTACACCCAGCTGCAGCTGGCGGGAGATTACGACGCCGTCATCCGCGAGCAGCTCAGCTCCATGGTGGACGCCGACGGGGCCTCGACCTTCTTCAACACCACCCCCGGCTACGCCTACACGAAAAACTGCAAGTACCCCCGCGCGGATGAGATCTTCTCCCTCTTCGTGCAGGGCCGCGAGGCCCAGGGCGAGGAGCGGGAGCCCTACTACGCCGAGGCCTGCAACATCATAACCGAGGAGGCATACCTCGTCCCGCTGTACAACGGGCTCATCGCCGTGGCCTACAGCACACACCTGCAGGGCGTCGAGGCGCACTGTCTCGGCACCTACAACTTCTACCGCTGGAGCTGGGACTGAGAGGGGGCAAGCGGCATGTATCTCGTAAAATACACCATAAAGCGCCTTGTCATGCTCATACCGGTCATCCTGGGCGTGACGCTCATCCTCTACTTCGTCATGTCCCTCGCCCCGGGCAATCCCGCGCGGCAGATCCTGGGCGCGGACGCCACGGCGGAGCAGGTGGCCGCCCTGGAGCATGAGATGGGGCTCGACAAGCCCATCATCGTGCAGTATATAAACTACATCCTCGGCGTCGTGCGCCTGGACTTCGGCACCTCCTGGGTGACGGGGCTGGAGGTGCTCGAAAGCTTCCGCCAGCGCCTGCCCGACACGTTTTTCCTGGCCCTCTGCTCGACGCTCTGGGCCGTGGCGCTGGGCATACCCCTGGGCATAGCCTCGGCGGTGAAGCAGTACAGCCTGCTGGACTACGGCTTCATGCTGCTGGCGATGCTGCTCTTCTCCTTCCCGCCCTTCTGGCTGGCGCTGCTCTGCCAGCTGCTGTTCTGCCTGACGCTGGGCTGGCTTCCGGCGACGGGCGTCGGCAGTCTCAGCCACTTCATCCTGCCCGCCCTGGTGCTGGGGGCGAACACCCTGGCCTCCATGATACGCATGAGCCGCACCAGCATGCTCGACGTGCTGCGGCAGGACTACATCCGCACCGCCCGCTCCAAGGGCGCCTCCCGCGCCCGGGTGCTGAGCCGCCACGCCCTGCGCAACAGCCTCGTGCCGGTCATCACCCAGGTGGGCATCAGCTTCGCCGGCTGCATGGGCGGGGCCATCGTCACGGAGACCATCTTCACCATCCCCGGCCTCGGCTCCCTGCTCATAAACGCGGTCAAGAGCCGGGACGTGCCCGTCGTCATGGGCACGGTCATCCTCGTCGCCGTCATCGTGGGCCTCATAAACCTCGTCGTGGACCTCATCTGCGCGAAGGTGGACCCGCGCATCGACCTGGCGGCCTGAGGGGGGTGAGCGGATGAAGAAACAAGGTTCCTCCTCCGTCCACGGCAGCTGGCGGCTCGCCGCCGCCCGCTTCAGGCGCAACAGGCTCGCCATGGCGGGCGTCGTGCTCCTCGGGCTCATGGCCCTGGCCATCCTGCTGGCCCCGCTCTACATGTCCTATTCGGACATGATACACCAGGACGTCTTCAACAAGCTGCGCTCCCCCTGCGCGGAGCACCCCCTCGGCACGGACGAGCTGGGGCGGGATCTGCTCGCGCGCATCCTCTACGGCGGGCGCATCTCGCTCTTCGGCGGCATCGCCACCATCGCCATCGCCTTTGTCGCGGGCTGTGTCATAGGCGGCGCGGCGGGCTACTTCGGCGGGCGGATCGACACGCTGCTCATGCGCTTTATCGACATGCTGATGGCCATACCCCCGGTGCTCCTGGCGATGGCCATACTCACGGCCCTGGGCAGCGGGCTGACGAACCTCATCATCTCCCTGGCCGTCAGCCAGGTGCCGCGCTTTGCGCGGGTGGTGCGCTCCGCCGTGCTGACCCTGCGCGGGCTGGACTACATCGAGGCCGCGCGCAGCTTCGGCTGCGGCTCCGCGAAGGTCATCCTGCGCCACATCCTGCCCAACGGCATAGGCCCCATCGTCGTCTCCGCGACGCTGACCCTGGGGCAGATCATCCTCAGCATCTCCTCCATGGGCTTCCTCGGCCTGGGCGTGGCCTCGCCCACGCCGGAGTGGGGCACCATCATCTCGGAGAACATGCTGAACATCCGCTACTATCCCTATCTGGGCCTTGCTCCGGGCATCTGCATCTGCCTGGCGGTCATGGCCGTGAACTTCATCGGCGACGGGCTGAGGGACGCCTTCGACCCGCGCGCCGGACGCTGAGGTGGCGCGCATGGAAACTGCCGGAAAAAAGCTGCTTGAGGTGAAGGACCTCCGCGTCAGGTACAGGCGCGGGGATGAGTACGTCTGCGCGCTTAACGGCCTCGACCTCGACGCGGCGCGCGGCGAGAAGCTGGGCCTTGTCGGGGAGACGGGCGCGGGCAAGACGACGCTGGCGCTCTCCATCCTGGGCCTGCTGCCCGAGCGCGTGGGCGAAATAACGGGCGGGAGCATAGTCTTCAGCGGGGACGAGCTGCTGGAGCAGGGCGAGGCGTATATGCTGGGCCTGCGCGGCCGGCGCGTCTCGATGATATTCCAGGACCCGATGACGAGCCTGAACCCCGTCCAGACGGTGGGCGAGCAGATAGGCGAGGTGCTGAAGCTGCACTTTCCCGCCATGGGCCGGGAGGAGCGGCGCGGGCGGGTGGACAGGGTGCTGAACATGGTCGGCATCCCGGCCTCGCGCGCGGGGGACTACCCCTACCAGTTCTCGGGCGGCATGAAGCAGCGCGTGGTCATCGCCATGGCGCTCATAGCCGAGCCGGAGCTGCTGCTGGCGGACGAGCCGACGACGGCGCTGGACGTCACCATCCAGGCGCAGATCCTGGACATGATGCGCCGCCTGCAGGAGGAGCTGGGCACGACGGTGCTGCTCATAAGCCACGATTTGGGCGTCGTCGCGGGCTTCTGCGACCGCGTGGCGGTCATGTACGCGGGACGCATCGTGGAGCTGGGCCGGGTGGAGCAGGTGTTCGGCGCGAGGATCGCGGCATAGAGCGCCGGATGGCCCGACCACAGCAGCGCGACGTTGA
>OHAO01001067.1_pt1 | contig 20054 bp, 15 predicted proteins | sample 1577151 | NCBI WGS metagenome assembly OHAO01 (sample SAMEA3541585, study PRJEB24748) | human gut metagenome | biome: human gut; feature: human-associated habitat; material: faeces | place: China | collected 2012 | reverse complement strand
TTCTTCAGCTCATAATCAACAAAAAATTGTGTCATACCAAACTCATCTGTATACGGACGCAAACTCAATTTCCTTATGTAGCTTTCATAGTGGGCAAAAACCAAATTAATCGCATCCACATCTCCTTCGGAGGCTCTTTTCACAATCTCATAGTCAATCAGCTTCTCCTGTTTTGTTTTTCTCATTCTTCATACTCCTCCATAAATTTTCTCATTTTTTTCAAATTATTGTTTTTGTGGTAGTTGACCGTACTCTGCCCCAAATGCAGCATTTTTCCGATTTCTTTATCCGTCATTCCTAAGAAGAATGACATCAAAACGATATTCCTTCCTTTTTCGGTCAGTGACAAAACAGCTTCGGCTATAAGCATATTTTTAATAGTAATATCAAAACCCATAACCTTAATTGAGAAAATATCCTTTATTTCTTCCTGCCCTGCCTCCTTATTCTCTAAATCATAGCCATGGATAAGCATAAGCTCCGAAAATAAAATCTCTTTTGCCATTTTTCTTAAAATCATTTTTTTGTAATCTTTCATTTCGCACACAAGAACCAGTTTGCAAAAACTATCAAACTGATGCTCGATACGTCCTTTATCAGAAGGAGATAATTCCATAGGACTCACCTCCTTCCGTTATTTAGCTTTGAAATTTCTCCCACTAAATATCCCGAAAAAATGAAAGCAAGTATCGAATTTTGCGAAAAAATTTTCAAAAATTTTTGGATAGGAAAATTCTTGTTTCGCTCTTAATGTCACATAAAGAAGATTTATCAATGCAATATCATCACAAAACATGACAGTGATAGGCATAAAAAAGGCGTTCACCGTTTCCGATGAACGCCCAACCTACTGGTTATTCGTTTTGTTCCTATTTATTTTTCTGTTTTCACAGGGGTTACTGCTTTCGTAATGGTTACTGTTTTCGTTTCAGCGTTCCAAGCGGTTGTTGCGCCAAGCTCATCTGCCACGAAGCGAACAGGAACGAAGGTACGGCTATCGATGATAACGGGAGCAACGCCGTATTTTTCAATCGTCTTGCCGATTGTCATCTTAATTTCCTTACCATCAATCACGAGAGTAACTTCTTTTGTTTCTGCGTTCCAAGCAACCGTGCCGCCCAGAGATTCTGTTACAAATCGAATCGGAACCAGAGTTCTGTCGTTCATGATAACAGGTGCAGCGTCCTTTTCGTAAGCCTTACCGTTTACGAACATCGTCTTGCTGCCAACCTGCATTACTACGACTGTCTTCATTTCCTCAGCGGGCTTGCCGGGTTTGGATGCAGTCTGCTTAAATGCAGCCTTTACTTCCACCTTGGATGCAGGCATGGTAAAGGTATATTTGCCATCGCCCTTATCGGTCAGCTTGATTTCCTTGCCTGCCTTATCGGTTGCCTTAATTGTATCAAGCGCATAGCCATCGTTTGCCATTGCTGTAATGGTTACAACGCTGCCCTTTGCCGCGCTTGTCTTATCGGGTGTAACCTTGCCGTTATCTGTGGGAGAAACGGCTACGGCATATTTTGTTACGCCGCCGCCACCGCCGCTGCTGCTGCCGCCGCTTGTGGAGCCGCCTTCGGTTGCGGGGAATGTAAGGGTAATCACGGTATTATCCAAACCGGTTGCAGGGATTGTGCCGACAGGTTTAACCGTCTGACCGTTAATCTGGAAGGTGGTAGCGTTGGTAAAGCGGTTGTTGTCTCTAGCCTCCAGAGAAACCTTTACGGTATACTTGGTGCTGCCTGCGAAGGTGCCGCTAACGGTGGGTTCCCAATCGGTCGCAGCGACATTATAGGTAGTGTCCATTGTCGTTGCAGTGCCCGGAGCTGCGCCCTTGATAGGAGCGGAAACGGTTACATTGACCGCAGAAATGGCATTCAGCTTAGGGATACTTTCTTCCTTGTTTGCCACGCCGCAGTTGTCAGCGCACTTGTAATGACGAGTTCCCGTAGCGTCGAGGGTAGGTGCATCCTCGTGATCGAGTACCCAGTTGTGGTTTGCAGTCTTTACATAGCTACATTCGGAGCAGGTGCTAGTATGAGTGCCATCTTTCTTGTCCGTCCAACCGTTGAAGTTATGGTCTTCGAACTGCATATCGTCGCCTGCCGAGCAGCTTCTGGAATGCACAGAGTCATTCAGCTTCGTCCAACTACCATAGGTATGCGTATGGGCGATGGGCTTATAAGTAGCAGCCACCGTCACATTATGGCTGGGCATGGTGAAAGTGTTGTCAGATTCGACAGCAACATTACCCACCCATTTGTCGAACTCCTGCCCGGAGGGGGCGGTGCTCATAGTCAGAGTAACCTTTGTGCCGGGGGTAACATTCTTGCTGTAGTTAGCACTGCCGTTGGTCACGTTGACGGTATAGGTCTTTGCGAGAGCATAGCCGCAGAACTTGCACACGCCATTATCCATTTCATGGTCTTCCTCGATGCTGTCATCACCGGCGGTGCAATACTTGGTGTGCTGGCTTTCATTAAACTGTGCATAGGCGTAGGTATGCGTATGAGCCTCAGAAACATGGAAAGTGATATAGACAGTGCTTTTCGCGGCTTGTTCACCGATTGTGTTTGTAACACTCAGCACAACATAGTAGGTTCCAGCCTCATCCGGCATCTTGAACGATGCATGAGCATCCGTACCCAAAGGGGTGAAATCACCCGAAGCTGCCTCCCACGGATTTTTTGTAGTGCCCTTCCACTCATAGCTAATGTCGCCCAGCACAGGTGTCTTTTGAACCCTGTTGTAGCTGTCATAGTAAATGTCATGTTCATTCAAGTTAAAGCCTGTCGGGATCGTAGAGAACGTTGCAACGCCTTTGAAGGTCTCGCCGGCGGTCACATTGTACTTAGCTTTCAGACCCAGCCAGCCGCTAGGCGTTACATCTTTATCCGGCCACAGATCGGCAGGATCGGGCGCATCGCCGTTAACGGCTGCCAGAGGGATTGCCGGAGTGATGGTCATGTCAGCGCCCTCTGTCACTGTAACCTTCATCTTGTTGGAAAATTCTTCATTGCCATATTTATCCGTTACCTTGCATTGGTAGGTCTTTTCGCCAGCCTCGTCTGTGGGGGCGGCATAATCATAAGCTGTTTCACCGGAAATCTTATTCCAGCCGCCGTCATCATTCTTGACCTGCCACTCATATTTCACGCCATGACCCACTGCCTTGACAAACAGACGTGCGGTCGCGTTCTTCTTTACGGTCAGATCGCCGGACTGATTGGTAATGGACAGGTCGGGGGCGTTGACCGTTACGGTGAAGTGGTCGCTGGTGATGGTCACATCGCCGCGCGTAGCCTCGAACCAGCACTCATATTCGCCTGTATCGGTAAATCTGAGGGGAGCGGAGAAAGCGTCCGTCGAGTAGACCGTTGCAGATGCCTTGACCGTTTCCGTGCCGTCCTTTTTCGCAATCAGCTTATAGGTGATGGGCTTGCCGCTTTTGCCGCCCGTTGCCTTGGCATTGAGCGTCAGCGCGCTGTCCCCGATGGTATAGGTCTGGTCATTCGTATCAGCAATTTCCCACACGAGAGCAGAAACAGCCGTTCCCTTCACAACACGAGTCAGAGAGGAGCCGTCCTCTGCAACAGCAGGGGTGCCAATACCGGTGTAATTCTCGTTGGGGTCATCGCAGAAGAACAGTGCGCTTGCATTAGTCGCGAACTTATAGTTCTTTTCGGGCTTCAGGACGATTTTGCCATAGTATTCCTTCCCTGCCTCGAAGGAGTTTGCCGGTTCAGTGCAGTCATTGTTCTTATACCAGTTGGTGCTGTCCACGGTATAGCCGCTGCCGACAGCCGCAGCGCTGGGAGCGGAGGTTCCGGGTGTCAGTGCCGCGCTCAGCCGAACGGGGGCATTGGAGATCTCCGTTACCACGGGTGCGGGGTCTACCACCAGCTTGACGATATGATCGTTGGTGAAGATGCCGACGTTGCTGCCGTTCTTCTCCAGATTCAGCTGCAAATCATAGGAATAGACCTTGGGGTCTGCGCCCGCGGGAATGGTGACCGTATGCGAGGTTGCATTGGCATCGATGTTCTCTGTTTTCTGCACTGCGGCAAAACCGGAGATATAGTGCTCGCACTTGGTTCTGTAGCTATAACCCGCGTCTTTCAGCTCCTGCGCCAGAGGATTCCACTCGAACTTGAGGGTATGCGCCGTGCTGTTGTCCATCCGCTCAACGGTGCCCTTCCAGTCCTTGAAGTAGTCGATTTCTTTGCCGTCCAGCGTAACGGACTTCATGCCCCATGCGTTGGGGATGAAGGGAATGCGTTTCCAGGAGGAGTTCAGGACACCCATGTAGTCGCCATATCTAAAGGATTCTCTAATGTTGTTGTAGGTATAAATCTTATAGCCATCATCGTCATAATTGCCCACCTTGATGGCGCCGTTTCCTAAGATGTGACGGAACGCTTCCTGTATATAGATGCTTATATATCTGCTGCTTATGTCATATTCGTCTTTACTGTTTCTGCCAAAATTCATATAGCGATAAGTGCCGCCTTTGAGTTGGTAGGGCGCATATCCCTGCTTGAATGTTGCTTTTGAAACATCATTGCCGCCCGCCTCATAGGTCTGTTTGAACAAATCAAAATCGTACACCCAAACATCACCCTCTACATCAAGGGTGGCGTACCAGCCGTCGCCAATGACGATCGCAATGTCTGTGCTTTTCTCGTGATAGCACACGCCGTTGATGAACAATGTCCCCTTGACTTCGGCGTTTTCTACCGTAAGACCGGGCTTAGACCATGTCATGTTCTTTTCGTCAGCCAGATCAAGAACAACACTACCGTCGAATTTGACGTTGGTGATCTTATTCTGCTTCCCATTGTTCTTTACGGGAATTCTCACAAAACCGGTGAACTCTCCGCCGGTGATCGTGGTTTGCACACGATCGCTTGCGATGCAGTTCAATGCATAGCAGGAAGTCCAATGATTCGGATCACTATGCAATCTGCCAATCTCTCCATTCGTTTGCGTGCAGGTAAGCGTGCCGCCCTCAATGTTGACCGTTCCGTAGCTCTGAATCAGCTTAATACCGCTTGTTTCGGGTTTAGTGGTGGCGCGAATCGTCCCGCTCTTGAGCGTAAATGTTGCCTCAGGTTCCACCTGAATCAGTGAACTTCCGGCATCATACTCGGAATTCAGGAAAATTTCACCGCCGTCCACGCTGTCCTGAACGGTCAGTTTTCCAGCAACGACTCTAATATAGATATCCACATTGTTATTCCCGGAATTGAGCGTCAGCTTTTTGCCGTTCAAGTCCAATGTGATGTCGTTTCCGACCATGATTGTATCATAGCTGGTAAGACCATATTGATGACCTTCTTCGGTATTCGTATCGATGTCCTTGCCCAGCTTGATGTAGGTCTCTTTGCTCTGCTGCATTGCAGCTTTCAGCTCGTCATAGGAATTGACGGTCGTCCACTCCGGCTCCGCCGCGCTCGCCGTCACGCCCATGGCGGGCACGAGGGAGAGCGTCATCACCAGTGTCAGCAGCATGCTTATCAGCTTACTTCGTTTCTTTTTCATACTCATTCCCCTTTCTTTGTTTTCGGATTTCTTCCTGCGTTTTCTCTCTCCCCCCTTCTACAGCGTATCAATCACCGCCGAAAGATATGTGGAGGAAACAGAGCCGTAGATGAAATTGTCAATCAGACCGTCCTTCTTTACCTGACGCACCTGATCCGCAAGCTTTTTTTCGGTATTCTCATCTACCACCAACACAATCTTGCAGTCAGGGTTGGTTTTTTTCAGCTTGTCACGAATTTTCATCCGCTCCTCCAGCTTCCATGGTGTGTATGCAGTAACCTCCATAATCAGCACATTTGCAAGCACGGAATCGCACAGGAAAAGGATTTTTTCCGGACTTTCGCTCATAATCGGCTCAAAATCGGAATCAAACCTTCTCAATGCCTCCGCCACCGCATCCGCAAATAGGGTGTTCTGCATATCAATTACAACCCTCCGCAATGTCATCACCTCCTATTTTCTTTTACCTCCTTTTCCCATTTTTAGAAAACAGTGCAATCATTTCTGATTGATTCCATTATACCGAGGTGGTTTTCAAAGCACACCGTCCCTAGGTACAGTCTTTTGAAATTTTGTTCATTTTTTCCCAAAAAAATACCACGACGGCTGTCATGGTATTTGCGTTTCGTTATACAACCGGCATGGTATCATCCCCATCCTCCAAAAGCTTTGGAATGATGAGCCGCTTGCCTGTTACGGCAATCACAAGCTGGGTTTTATTGGAATAGCCTGTTTCCTCAAGAATTTTGGAAACGTGCCATTTTACGGTTCTGACGGTGATATGCAGTTCCTGTGCTATCTCATTGTATTCCAGCCCCTCGCAGACCAGTCTAAGCACCTTTATCTGCGCATCCGTCAGCTCCTTACTGTTGGAAATGCCAAGCTTTACGGTCGGGCTTTCGCCGGGATAGATATGCCTGCCCTGCATGGTGGCATCCATAACGGTAATCAGCTCCTCGGGGCTGACCTCTTTATGCCAAAAGCTATCCGCGCCTGCCTCCTTCGCTCGCTTGATAAAGCTTTCCTCCGGCATGGAGGTAACAACGATAATTTTCATTTGGGGGAACAATCGGTGCAGCTCTGCGGCGGCGGCAATGCCGTCCTTCGTGCCATGGGTGCAGACATCCATCAGCACCAAATCCACCGCATTTCTGCGGCAGACGGTCGCCGCCAAATCTGCCTGCGAAAGGCTGCCCACCAGTTCATAGTCCTTGCCGCTATGCACCACGTTTTCCATATATTCTCTGGCGATTCGCTGATCGTCAATCACAAGTACCTTTATCATTTCCGCACCCCCTCTTTTTCTGTGCCGATTGGCAGAGTAACCGTCAGCAAAAATTGCGGCTGTGACTGAATCTCTATTTTGCCGCCTGCCTCGGCAAGCATCCTGCCAAGGTCAACAAGACCGCCCCTTGGTATAACTTCCTGCTGCGGCTGTCTGCCGTCATTGGTAAGAAGCAGCCGCACAGCGTTGCTTTTCCGCTCCGCCGTAATATAAAGCACCGAGGCATCCGCATGGCGTGCCGCATTGACGCAAGCCTCTCGCAGAACAGGCAAAAGCAAATGCAGCACCTCCTTCTCTTCTGGAAAATCGCCTGTGATTTCCACCCGAATCCCCGATACCTCCGCATCTCGGATAAACTCCGCTATATCACCCTGCGGATAGGCGTTTTCCTCCTGCAAAACCTGAATGGCACGGCGAAACTGCGCAATGGCGGCGGCGTTTTCCTCAGAGGTGGTATTCTGCCGCAAAATCTGGCGGATGGCGGCAACGCCCATGTTCATCTGGTCATGCAGGCGTGATTTCAGGTTCAAAATTTCTTCTTCCCTTGTCATTTCCAGCACGTTTGCCGAGAGTATTTTCAGCTCCCTGTACATCTTTTTCAGCTCCCTTGACTGCCGCTGCAATTTTTGACGTTTTTCGTACAGCTCGGTTACATCGCTAAGCACCGCCTCGGTATAAATCCTTCCATCCGCAGCCGTAACCTTATCTACGGAATACTGCCAAGCGTGTCCGTCGGGAAAGAGAAACAGGTTCCCTTCTCTGATGACACCTGTATTTTGGTTGCAGCTATTCAATGCCTCATTTAGCTCGTCAAGGGTTTGCAAATCGTTCTGGGTAATTTTTCGGATTAGGTCACACATCGCCGTATTGCACAGCTTCACATTGCCTACGGCAGTGAAATAGCAAACGGCAGAGGGAAGGGTATCCAGTGCCTCTTTTACCGCCCAACGCAAGGCGTATTTCTTTTTGATTCTTCCTGCAAGTTCTTTCAGGTTCATTCTTCCTCACCGCCCTTTTGCAATTTGAACGTAAAGCGACTGTTTCCCTCCTCGCAGGAAAACAAATCTGCTTTTTCGCCATGCGCAGACAAATCCGTATCGCAGGCAAAATCTATGGACAGAAGCACCTGCCCCTTTCTTTCACGCACATTCACCCAAACACTTTGCAGGCTGAACATACAATCCTCCACTATCGTTTCAAAGCTGAGGTAGATATGGAGCATATCCTTTGTTTTCAGCGTGATATCCGCATTGCATGTGCAAAGGCTGCTAATCTCCAACAGCTCCAGATTGACAAAGGAATCCTCAAAGCACCTTACGAGGTCGCGGATGCTTGCCGTTTCCGTCCGTTGGCTGGTCAACAGCAGATTGCCGTATCGTTTTATGTATGCCCCTGCAACTGCCACGCCTGCAAGCAGCCTGCAGCGTTTTGGCTCATCTGTTTCTGCATTGTATTGTCCGAGCATACGGTCAATCAGGTCAATCTGCTGTGCCGTTTCCTGATGCAGCAAATCGGTTGCCTTATTTTTTTCCTGCAGGGCAAGGATTTTCTTTTTTGTTTCCAGATTTTTTTGACGGATATGATTTCTTTCCGAAAGGTCACGGCAGTTTTCCTCAATCTGTTCAATGGCCTCGGTAATCTCCGAAATATCCTCCTGCCACAGCACATGACCGAAGCGAATGGGTTTGCTTTTTATCAGCGTTTCTTTATCTGCAAAAACAGGCTTGCTTTCGGCGGATATTCTCTGTTCCTCAGTCAGTGCTTTGGCATTGGCGCTTGCAAGGCAGACCTTGCTTTCCTGATTCGTAATCTGTGCCCCAAGCCTGCTGACCCGAAACAGTTCCTCATAGCCGGTGTTGGTCTGAATCAAGCCGCAGGCAATGCAGCTTTCAAATATTCCCACAAACAGCAGGCATTGTGCCGCCGCAATATCTCCACCGATAAGCTGCATCCATTTCGCTTCGCTGGCATAAATCACTGCATATATAACCGCTATGCACAGCAGCAAAATCGGCAAATATTTCGTTCTTTGCGCCAGACGGCATTTCGTCAGCATGATTCCAAAGGAGGCTACCGCACAGAAAACCTCCCACCCGAATACAAAATAATAGCCGATTGCATAAGAAAAGTGTTTATCGTCCCATATTGCTCCGTCGGAAAACGCAAAAACAAGCTGATGGAAATCGTTTGTCAGCACCAGAAGCAGCAAAAGCGTCGTAGGAATATATAACCCCATCGCCCAATTCGACAGCCGAAAATTTTCGGGCTTACCAAGGGACATGGAAATAAATACCGCAAAAAGCGGAATAAAAAGCATTGGCAAATAGTAAAAATACCAGATATATCGCACAAAAATAACATTTGTCACAAGGTAATATTTCATTGACCGTATGACAAACCAAAAAACGCACAAGGACGAAACCGCAAGCATATAGCGGCGTACCTGTATCTGGAGGATTCTTCTGTAGACAAAGATGCCCCAACCGATATAAAGGGTAATATAAAGCAGAGAGCGGATAACTCCCAGAGGAACACACAGTATGCCAAGCTTTCCTAGGACACGCAAAAGTATGGCACACAAAACCATAAACAGTGCGAGAAAGTATATTTTTTGATTTTCTTTCGCCATGGGAACACCTCCTGCCTAAAAATTTATATTTATAAAATACAGTATAGGTGAATATCCACAGTTTTTCAAGAAAAGGAAAAATACAAGGTCTCCTTTTTTAAAACACCTCCGGTCTGCCGACCAGTGTAAACCCAACTCGTCCCGTAACCACAACACCATTCAAGGAACAATGCACAATCAGCACATTCCCCTCTCCGTCATAGCCTGCCACAATCCCCACATGGCCTAAATCGGGATAAAATACCAAATCCCCGGGCTGTGCCTCTGCCCAGCTTATTTTCCTGCAATAGCTATACTGGCTTCTTGCTCCACCGCCATGACCGACCACAACGCCGAAGGTATTGTTGAATACCCAATCCACAAATCCCGAACAGTCCAAGCCATAAGGAATCGTCATTCCCGTTGTGTTGCTGCCTGCGGCGGTTACTTTCTTCGGCGTACCCCATCTGCTGTCCCAACCGATAGCTGATGACTTTCCGCCCCAGAAATAGCTTACCTTTCCCACAAGGGAAAATGCCGTTTTGACGGTTGCCTTTCGTTTTTCAGAAACAGCTTCGGGAAGGTTCTGCAATATATCCCTTAAAGCCGCATCACTGATTTCTACGTCATTTCCTGTTACATCCATTGCCCCAATGAGCTCGGACAGCATTTGTGCATACTCAGGCTTTAAGAGTTCCTCCGCTGACTGCTTTTGATACTTTGTAAAATCATAAACCTCATACATATCACTGTATTTCTTGCTTGTCAGTGTAATATGCAGCTTGATTTTTACCGTCTTTTTCCCATTATGGCGGCGAACAATCTTCTCCGTCCGATAGGTCAGCTCATTCATATCCCAAAAGGTTTCCTTTAGCAGCTTTTCCCGCTTCTCATCCATCGTGACCACATCAAGGGCATGATTTTTATCTCCCGAAACCCTTGCAGAAAAGACCGCAACCACATCTGTCCAGTTAGTAATCAGTAAATCACTGCCGCCATCGGGCAGACAATGATACACGATACTGTCATAAGCAACACTGTTTTCAATCTCCTTCACTTTTTGATTAAATTCATAATTGGTTTCTGCAACAATCTGAGCCACCTGTTTTGTCCCCTCTGTATGATCAAATGTAGAAAAGAAAATGCCAAAAGAAGTGGAAACAACCGCCATCACCGCAGCAATTATCACGAATACCACCAGAGCTGCCCCCATACCACCCAATGCCGCCAAAATGCTCTTTACAAAGGCTTGTGCCGTATGTATCACAGCCTTGGATAACCGCTCAGAAAACTTCGCCGCCTTCACATTGAATTTCGCAACAGATTTTTCGGAAAGGAACCGCTCCTTCAGCTTATTTTTTATAAAAGACCGCCGCTGTGTGTTATATTCTCTTTTTCGGTTGGTATTTCTTGTATTTCTCAAAGGCTCGTAAATTTCCCTATCTCTTTCTCTCTTTCTGTATAACCTCCCTTTGGGTTCATAATTAAAATCCTGCGGATTGTTTTCTCTTTCTGTTTGTGAAAAAGATTTCGGCTGATATGAATATCTTTCTTCCGTTGCAATCGGCTCTACATGATACTTGTTTTCAAGCGTTTTCTTTTTCTTCTCCTGTAAAAATTTCTTTTTTAGGCGTACAATGCCGACATTCCGCCGAACCTCCATAACCCTTCGGGAATCTCGCTTTACTTTTCTTCTCTTTGTGGCCTTATCAACGGTATCTCGCTTTCTCTGTAAATTACCCCTTGTCCGCACCGCAGGTTTTACACGCTCTCTGTGCCTCTCCCTTTTCTTATCTGTTTTTCTGCTTTTTGCCTTACTGATTGCATACTCAGATACATAAACCACATCTGTTTCCATCTCCTCTTGAGAATCATCAGATGCTTCATGAAAAACACTCCCCGATTTTTGTCTTGCGTTTCTCGCCGTTTCCCGTATAAAAGCAGACTGCAAAGCCTTATTTCTCGCTCCTGTCGGTGTTCTTTTCACAGAATCCTTGGTTTTTATAACATCTTCTTTTCCTTTCCATTCTCTTTTCTTCATCATCATTTCACCTCCACGCAAAAAAACAGCAGGCAGAAATAGGATAAAACCCTAAAATCTGCCTGCCATATGTTATTTATCCTCCGGTTTTGTTGTCATCAGTTCATACAGTTTGGTATCCTTCGGGAACTGATTTACAAAAGGCACCATTGCCTCGCCCACCTTCAACAGCCCCTGTCCAACGGGCGTATTTTCGATATGCTTCATTTGATTCACAGAGATATGAAACAGCTCCGCCAAGTCAATCCTGTCCGCAGGTGCTTGGTTGAGCAGTATCAGAAATTCGCTGTTGGAAAACATATTTCTTGCCGTTACGGAGTGCAGGCAATCGCTCACATTCTGCGTAATGCCCGTTGCCAATGCCCCATATTTACGAAAGCGTTTCCAGCTTTCCGAAAGAAAATTTGCACTGTATTCATTGGCAAAGAACAGATACACCTCATCAATATATACCCATGTGCGTTTGCCCTTTTTTCGGTTCTCCATCACTCGGTTCATAATGGAATCCAGCATAATCAGCATACCTACGGACTTTAGCTGTTTACCCAAATCCAAAATATCAAAGCACACAATGCGATTTTTCATATCCACGTTGGTCTGATAGGAAAATACATTTAAACTGCCCTCTGTGAATAATTCCAAAGCAAGTGCAATTTCCTTTGCCAAGGGCTCCTCCTGCCGCAAAAGCTCCCTTCTTAGCTCCTTTAATGTCGGCGGTTCGCCCGTATAGCTTTTGATGTATTCCTGATAGACATTTTTCACACACCTGTCCACAATAGAATTTGCCGCACCTTCCACCTTTCCGTTATTTACACTTTCATACAGGGACATAACAAAGCTTGATTTCAATGTAATCGGGTTATCCCCTTCGCCATACTCCCTCGACATATCCAGTGCATTGATGTGATTTTTGCTGTCGGGTGCAAAACGGATTACCTCGCCGTTCAGAGAGCGAATCAGCGGTTCATATTCCCGTTCGGGATCTACCACAAGAATATCGTCATCGGTGGAAAGTGCCACAAAGGTAAGTTCTTCCTTTGCAATAAAGGATTTGCCCGAACCGGAAACCCCAAGGATAAAGGCATTGCCGTTCTGGAGATTCTTTCGGTTGCACATGATAAGGTTGCGGCTAATGCCGTTCACACCATAAAAAATGCCGCCTTTATCCCGTATCTCCTGTACGGAAAACGGATGCAGTGCGGTAATACTCCTTGAGGTCATCGTTCTTAAAGCGTGTATTTTTCTCATGCCGTAAGGAAGAACTGTTTTCAGTCCGTCCTCCTGCTGCCATCGCAAAACAGAAAGCGTACTGAATTTAGATTTTACGGTGCTGACAAGAGATTCCGTATCTGCATTCAGCTGTTCCATATCATCAGCAGTATGCACCACCGTCAGCAGTGCAAACATCATTCTTTCATCCCGCATCGTAATATCATCCAGAAAATCCTCGATTTCTTCTCGCATTTGCCGAAGGTCATAAGGAATGTTGGCACTGAAATTGTAGTTGTCATTCTGCTTTCTCTGCCATCTGGTTACGTCCGTTTCCACAGAAAGCAGCTTGTTCTGCACCTCTTTTACCGCCTCATCCGTCGGAATCGGCAGAATATCAATAGAAAGCATGATATTTTTCGAAACATCTGCCATGCTTGCAATCATATCTTCCTCTAAAAAAGAGGCATAGTCCTTGATAAAAAGAACCCTGCCCACCTTATCGTCCATTTCAAAATAATCGGATTGAAACTGTATACTGTCGGGACAAATGGCATCCTTAAAATTATGCCCATGCCGAATGAAATTCCCTAAATCAATCTCATCCTCCCATTCCTCATTCGGTCTGAAAAAATCCTTTAAGATACGCAGCCGTTCCTTGTTGCCTAATTCCGTCACAGCAGAAGAAAGTCTTGCCAGATTTGTTGCCATATCCGTACCGATTCTGGTAAAGGCTGCTCTGGCTTCTTCCACAGTCTTTTTGCTGACAGAAATGGTAATATATTTTTCCTGCACCATGTTCTGTGTTGCAGCAGCTTTTCTCTCTAACATCTTGTTGTATTCCGCTCGGTATTCGTCAATGCCGTCCTTCTTCGCCTGCAACATCAGCGTCCGCCGAAACTCCTTCAGCTTCAGCTTTCGGTTATTGATTGTGATTTTGATAGATGCATCCACAGGCAGAGAATTTAAAAAAGAGCAAAACTGATTCAGCATTGCCCTTTTATCCTCGTCCGATGCAACCGCAAAATTGATGTCGGTCATTTTCCATGTGCGGCTGAAATTGTTGTTTACCTTCCAAATCCCATCATCGTATATTTTTTCTATGGGAATGGATGCCTGCACGCTTCTTGGTACCTTTCGTGCCTCTCTTTCGTTTGAAATGCTGTTTCGCAATGTCTTTAACACAAAATCCCGCCTTCCTCGTTGTCTGTTCCGTATGTAACAGATATAAATAGTAGTTGTCTGCTTTGAAAACACGCCTGCCGGCATAAATGATTTTAGACTTTATGATTGTCCAAAAAAGCTGCTCTGCCGTAAGGGAGTTATACTTAAAAAATCCCATTGCCGCCACAGGAAGTGCGGCTATCATGCAAATCCAGCTCGCCGTTTCTTTTCCTAAAATGCCTTTTAAGCCGAAATATGTGCCGACCGCAATGCCGACTGCCGCCAGAGAGCAAACAAACTGCCTTGTTGTCAGCCCGAAAAACACCGCCTCCTTGTAGGCACAAATCTCCTTGTTTACGTTTATTTCCATATCACACCCCCTATAATGCAAACATTTCTTTTACAATTCTGTCCGAGCCTTTAATCAGCCCCACCAGAACAAGCATATTAAAGATGGTTTCCGCAAGATACGCCAACACCTGCACCACCGCAGAGTTTTCCGCATCCACCAAGCCGAAGTTTCCGCTTGAAGTAAATGCCGAAAAAATCAGGCAGGCAAGCACAATAACCGCACCTTCCATGCACACACCCATATAGCTTTTGATGAAAGCCTTTCCCATAAAAGAAGTCGCTTCACCTGCAAAGGAAGATAAAGGAATGGGTGCAAAGGCGGTATACATATAGAGCTTAAAAAATCTCGAATATACCGTCAGTATCATCACAAAGGACAGCACGATAATCACAAGACAGCCCAATATCGTTACCAGCCACAACGGGATACTCGCAAGAAATCCCACCTCATTGACCGCCGTTTCCAGTTCTTCGGGCAATGCCATGTCCGCCGCAGCTGTTCCCATTTTCTCCGCAATCACCGATACAATACCGGTGCAGATGTTGAAAATAGCAGTCATTAGATCTATGCCGTAGGTTACGGCTGTTTTGGCAAGCACGAACCGTATAAAAAAACGCAGGCCCTGTTCCGGTCTGCGTAAATCTCTGAAATTTATGGTGCTTTTGCAGATGCTTAGAGCAAAGAAAAGGACTAAAAGCCCGTATCCGATTGCTTTTAGTCCGTCATTCAATGTCAGTGCCAACCGCCAAATGTCCCCGCCCTTAAACTCCTCGGGCGTTGTGCTGACAAGCTGCCATATTTCCGTTTGTTTGTTGTTCCAAAATTCAAATGTCCATTTCAGGCTTTCTATCAGCCAGTTGTCATTCAATTACACCACCTCTTTTTACTATATCCCGATTTTTCTGTTACCGAATTGATTCTTGAATTTCCATTTATTTAATTACCCGTTCTATTTTATCAAATTCAGATACTCCTGCTTTACAAGAATCTTCATATTTGTTACAAAAATAGTTACCGGTCTACTGATGTATCCTCACTTTCCGTTTTTATAATGGCATCTAGGTCTTCTATAAAATTCTGTGTATGCTTAGCCGCAATATTCTTATTTCTTTCTTTGTATTCCCACATTACAGAATTCAAATCATCTCTTAACTTTTTAAGTGATACAGTTGTGACTTGCGCATTAATCTTTGGTGAATTACTGTACTGTCCCCAAATTCCAACAAACCACTCAGAAAAATATTTTTTATCCGTATTATTAGCATTCTTAAATGCATTAATTGTTGCAGATTCCATTTCAAGAGAAAATTTATTGTATCTTTTATTACTCAGATCTATAAAAGCAACATTCAAGTCTGAACTAATCAAATCAATATAGAGCTTTTGATTCTTTTCATAAATCCATACATCATTATCTCTAAATTCTTTTATAATCTGGTATGCTGACCATTCGTCTTCTGTAAAATATTCTTTATTGCCATCCCCAATCATTCTGTGAGAATGGCTATCTTTTTCATCAGAGTTAACTAAATTTTTTATTTGCTTTCTAATCCCTTCTCTCACCTTTCTCCAATCGATTGTAGGTAAATCAAAGTCATACCTTCTAGAATAACAACAATTATAAAGAAAAAGAATATACTCATCTAACGACAAACTTCCTGCATATACTTCTACTAATAAATCTTTAAATCCTTCATCAATTACTTCTTCATCGACCTCAGGTAGCTCATATGTTCTAAGAATTTCAAGTGGAGTAACCGCTTTCTCTTTCTCTAAAAATAACTGTATCTCTTTCGAGATGACTTCATCATTCCACTTCCCGTGAATAACCCACTCCGAGAATCCATTCAAAATAAAATTAGTGTCAAATACTCGGGGATAAAGTTTTTCTACATCAACATACAGAAATAAATTCTCGTATCTTGGAACTTTCTGAATCAATCCGGCTTTATTCATCATCATAAGACATATAAAAGAAAGAAGCCAGTTCCTGCAATCTTGAATTCCCGCTTCAACCAACTTATTATACACACGTTCAAAGTCTTGAATAGCACATTTAAAACTTCGTATATTATGTGGTCTTTGTGCTAATAGTTTTCGAAGGTTTTCCTCATCTTTTAGATATTCTTCTCTTTGTTTGTTACCACCAAACTGGTATTTTTTAGCCTTATACTGTTCAATGATTACGTTATCATTGAAATCTCCTGACAAAATTCTAACCAACAACTCCTCGTTTTTCCCGAGCAGTTTCTTATATTCTTTATCGCAAGTCATTGATTCTATAGAGTTAGAGACAACCTCTTTATAATCAGGAGCAAACGGGATAACTCTTTGCACTATTTTTTCTTTAATTTCACGATATGATAATTCATTATCCGAACTATCTTTTATTTTCTCTTCATTTGCAACAATAATCGTATTAAAGTTCTGATTTTCACAGTAATCATTAATGCATCCCAGAAGATCTGTGCAAGAAATGTTAGATCTCTCTAAATCATCAAAAATAAGTATAACCTTTTTTCCAAACATTCTATTGCTTATAGGCACAAAATTAACTAAGTCCATAATAGAAGAAACTACTTCTCCTTTTTTTTGCCAATCTTCAGGCAAAATATCCTTGACGGCAGCAAATATTCTTTTATAAGAATCTTTTATCTTTGAGACCGTTGTTCCATTTGTATTATAAAATTCACTTATTTTTTCCAACCATTTTTTCTTTACCTCAGTTCTTAATCTATCTAAAGAGTCTATACCAAATAAACTAACACTCACAAAAACATATTTACCTTCCTCTGACGGAATAAATTTATTTTTTATAAGATATGTTTTGCCGCATCCCCACTCTCCAGATAGCATTAAGGCACCAACTGGATTGTCTATATTACAATAATCTTCTAATTCTTTAATCAGATCCATTCTTTCCTCCGGCTGTCAATATATTTCTTAATTATCACATCATCTGAACAAAATCCGATAAATTCATTCTATCGAAAATTCTTCATCTCCACATTATCAATGAATATCACAACATACCGCACTTTTTTTATTTATCAATCTATGTGATTGTAATTGCCATATCTACTCTTTAAAAAGCATTTTCACGATATGTGTGATAATTGTCACCGTTTTATAAAAAATTTATTGCTTTCTCTCAAAAATCCATAGTCATATTTTATTAAAGAGTTTTCTCCACAAATTCCAGCTTACTAAACTCTTTATTCTAAAATATCTCATTCTTATCTATTTTATTGTTTTTCCTCCCTGTCTGCAACCCCCACACTTTCAAAACTAAAAATTTTCCATTTTCTGAAACCGTCTGTGTCCCTCATCACAAAATCAAATCCAAAATCTCCTTTGCAAAAGCAATAATCAGCCCACCAAAGAAGGACAAAAAACCATTACTTTTCTGTGTTGGATCATGCCCCTGCACACCCAAGCCAATCTGCACAACACCCCAGCCGAGGATAATCACGCCAACCGCCTTAATCGCCGCAAACACAAATGTAGAGAGATTATTGATTGCCGCCAATGGGTCTGTTCCTGCGGCAAAGGCTTTCGCTGTGCAGAACAGCATGGAAAAAATAAGCGTGGCAAACAGCTTATAAAGCTTTTTCACATCTATTCCCTTCAAAATTTTTATCTTTTTTCGTGTATCCATTTCGATTCCTCCTTAATCAAATTCAATGACTTCTATCTCATCCATATCAAAATCTTGATGCAGATCAACATCGGAATAGTCGGCAGTTTCCTTTTTCTCATAGGGTTCCGCACCGCCATCCTCCGTAAATTTGATATTTCTGTGTTTCTGCAACGCAAATTTTTTATCCATCACAGCCCGTTCCCCTCTGATTATGACAACCTCGTAGTTATTATCAATCATGCGAACTTCATCGGGTGTGAGCAGTTCCCTGCCCACACTTTGGAAGTTATTGCTTGAGGAGCCGTTTCTGCCATGTGTCACACCTCTGGTTTTCACATCAACGGTTTCTTTCCCCAAAGACTTGGAAATATACTCATGGGAAGTGCTTTCATTGCCGCCCAGATAGATGTAGGTATCGCAGTTGCCCGTCAGATTTTCCCAGCTATCCCGAAACATTGCCTTTATCTGTGCCATATTCTGTATGATAATATTTACGGAAATCTCCCTTCCTCGGCAGGTAGCAAGCACCTTTTCAAAGTTTTCGGGCAATGCGACATTGGCAAATTCGTCCATCATTACCCTTACATGAACAGGCAGTCTGCCGCCGTTTCTGTCTGCCTCATGGTAAAGCTCCTGAAACGCCTGCGAATAGAGCATACTTACGATAAAATTCAAACTGGTATCGTTATCGGAAATGACGGCAAACACCGCCTTTTTTCTGTTCCCGATGGTATTCAGAAACATTTCATCCTTTTCCGCTACCCTTGCAATCTCCGGTAGGTTAAAAGCGGCCAGTCTGACCGCCGTTGACACCAAAATAGATTTTGCTGTCTTGCCCGAAACGAGTTGTCAAGGACTTTTTAATCAAATTCACAAAAAAGCCACAAAAAAGTGCCAGAAGCACTTTCATGCTCCTGACACTCAGGCGGGTGGGGTTACTTTTCCCCGGCAAGGATTTTTTCGCAAACGGTCTGGTATTCCGGCAGCCGTTCAAGGAAGGGGTTCCAGCGCCGCTTTATCTCGGCCAGTTCCAGAGGGTCGGCGGTCTGTTCAGTGTGATCGTTGCCGGTCATCTGCAACACATCCATCGACACCTCGGAAAACAGCACTTCGGCAAGCTGGTCGGCGGTGTCAACGAGTATTTCTTCCTCGACATACCGCTTTTTTGTGCTGATTTTCAGCAGCAGATAGCCCAGCTTATCAGACCAGAGCCATTCCAGATAGGGGCTTTCCCGGATGTAGTCGGCAAACACCGCGTAAACCCTCTCAATCTCTTTCTTTTCCGTTTCTTCGTACAGCATTTTCATGTCCTCCTTGGCTAAAAGTTTTGGCGTGTACCATCATCAGTTTAACACAAGGCGGCTGGCTTTATCAGCCGGTCACATCTGCTGTATCTCGTTTTTGAGCATACGCTTGATTTTGTCGCTCATGGTTTCAGTGCTGGTCTGGCTGAAATGGACGCGCACCTTGTAGGTGGTCTTGCCGATTTTCTTTACCAGCGCGGGGGCGTCCTCCGGCGCTCTGGTAGTGGTGGTGTCTGCGGTCTGCATGGTACGGGTTTCTTCGCTCATGGCGCTCCTTTCTCCGGGCGGGGCTGTGCCGTCCGGCAAAAAATTACTCATGCTTACGGTTTACAATGTCTTTCGCCGCCTGCTTGGTGGCCCCGGCGTTTTCCTCCCGGAAGTTTTTCCCGGCAAAGAGGATCGGGGCGCACCGTTCCAGGATACGGTCATAGATACGGGCGTGGGCCAGGTCAGGCGGGTTCTTGAGTTCGGCCAGCTTCAGGTTGGTGGTGATAATCATGGGCCTGCGGCTGCGGTAGCGGCTGTCAATGACGAAAAACATCTGCTCCATCGCATACTCGGTACTGCGCTCCACACCCAAATCGTCAATGATGAGCAGGTCGTACTCGTCAAAGCTGGCGATAAAGTCGGCCCTGTCCTCGGAAAACATCCCCGTCAGGCGGTTCAGGATGGTGGGAAAGTTCGTCATCAGCACCGGCACATCCCGGTCAAGCAGGGCGTTGGCGATACAACCGGCGAAAAAGGACTTGCCGGTTCCCACATCCCCAAACAGCAGCAGGCCGGTGTTGTTTCTGTATGCCTCCTTCCAGTTCTCCACATAGGCGCGGGCCTTGTCCATCAGGGGATTTTGGCCGTTGTCGTTGGCAAAGGTGTAGTCGTACAGATAGCGGTCTTGCAGGCCCTGGGCCTT
>OHAO01001064.1_pt1 | contig 20083 bp, 28 predicted proteins | sample 1577151 | NCBI WGS metagenome assembly OHAO01 (sample SAMEA3541585, study PRJEB24748) | human gut metagenome | biome: human gut; feature: human-associated habitat; material: faeces | place: China | collected 2012 | reverse complement strand
TGTTTTCCTCTGTCAGCGTGTGGATTTTCGGGTAGATATAATCGCCCAGATGGGGGCTGTCAAGTGTTGCAGAGCCGTTCTTGCCGTAGCAAACAATGCGTGTTTTGACCTCCGATTCATCCTCTGTGACCTCAAGCCCGACAAGGTTTTTGCCGTAGCGGATGGAAACGCCCCTGTCCTGCCCCAGTGCCGCCTTGACAGACACCCGAAAGCCGTCACGCAGCAGCTCGCCGCCGTAGCCCTTCACAAACGAGGTTGCTTCGTCATCATCCGACAGTAGCACCTGTACGGGATTCATACGCCCCGTTGTGAGCGTCCCTGTCAGCGAAATATCCGTATCAAAGGAAAAGGGCATGGGATAGGCAAACGCCGCCTGCATGGCTGCCAGAGCCGCTCCTGCCGTACCGCTGTGGCTGATTGGTTCGCACTGGTTGTCCAGTAAATCATAAAAAATATGCCGTGCGTTGACCGAAATTTCCTTCATGGTTGGCTTGACGTAGTAAATGCGGAATGGCTGCATCCCTCTGGGCGTGGATGCGTAGAGAATCCGCCCCCGTTCAATGCGTTTCCACTTGCCGCCATCGTCATAGGGGTGCTTCATCTCCAACTCATACGCCCCGTTCAATTCTTCCTCCACAACACAATGGCTGGGAACCAACGCCCCCAGCCCGAATGTGTCAAATGTCTTTGCCGTTTTTTCGTGAATGGTAATCATAACATCACTCCATCATGCCGACCAACTCCTGATACTGCTCCTCTGAAATTCTGTTCGCCATGAGGAACACATCCAGCTTGTTCATCATGTCCTCTTTTTCGTATGCACCCTTTGTAATCAGTTTTTTCAGTCTTGCGTATGTCATAGCTATCTCTCCTTTCAAATCTCTAATTCCTTCATGCAGACCAAATAGTCTACATTGATTGTTGTGTCTAAAATTGCCTGTTCGGTTTCTGAAATGGGTGGTTCGGGGATGGGTTCGGGTTCGGGCGGTGTGTATTCTGTGAAAGTGTTTGTTTCGGGGTCATAAATCATGCCAAGCGTAACCGTATCGTCACAGGGAATGGCAGTCACAGGGTTTCCGTCCGGGGTTGCGCCCCATTCTGGCTCTGTTTCCTGATTCAGTAAAACACCGATTACTCTGTTTTTTGAAATCATTGCATAATTCATGCTACAACCACTCCTTTCAAGAATTCCACAATTCCTGAGCCTCCACTACCGCCTATACTGCTGTATCCACCACCGCCGCCACCGCCGCCGAGTGTACCAGCACTGCCGGTATTGCTGACATCTCCTCCGTTGCCGCCATTACCATAGGAGCCACCACCGCCGCCACCGCCATAAGCACTTGAGAAAGCAGCTCCACCATCACCTCCAGGGATGATACTATTCTCACCTGCTGTTGGATAACCATTACTGTTTCCTGTACCACCAACACCCCCAGAACCGCCGCCAGGAGTACCCCCTTTCCCGCCTGTACTGCCGTTAGTTGATGGATTAGAGCCACTTTCACCACCCGGAATGGTAACTATATCTCCTACTACAGTCGCTCCGCCATTACTGCCTGAATAACCTCTTTTCCCACCTGTACCGCCAGAACCAATAGTAATCTTAATATTAGTGCCTACACTTTGCCTTATCTTGTTTAAATAAATGCAAGCACCGCCGCCACCTCCCGGACCGCCAGAACCATTGCTTCCATGTCCACCTGAGCCGCCTGCACCGCCACCTGCGGCAGAAACCAGCAAATCAAAAATACCCAGATTTGGAACTGTATACGTTCCATCGCTTGTGAATTTTTTTAATGAAGTGAAAAGACTATAGGCAAAATAATGAGGTTTCCCAGCAACAGTTACATCAACATCCGCAGTGGTTTTTAATCCTTGTAATTCAATCTCTACACTATATTCCCCTAAAGGAACAGGAACGGCTTCCATCTTCATTCTGTCTGAGGTGTCTATATCAAATGAATTATCTGTGATAGATACTTTAAGAGGTTCGCACAATCCCTCTTTGCTTGTTATTGTAAAATTTGTACCGACACGTCCTCTGCACATGATTTTTGCGCTAGAGAGTTTGTCCAATGGGTTGAAGTATGTTGTATCAACGGTACTATTTGAAAACACTTTAATTTTTTCTAATACACTCTCCACATCCCCGCGCTGTGCCAGCATTTCCAGAATCCCCCAGAAGGTATCCACGCCGTACTCTGCCGCCTTGTCCCCAGGCTCGCCAAAGGTTGTTGCAATCTTGTGCATGGTATCCAGTGCGTCTTGAATTTCCTGAAACAGCACCACCAGAACGCCGTATTCGTTTTCGCTTTCTACCGCATCCGTCCAAGGAATTGCCGCCGTCACATAGATTTCAAACACCTGCGTAGACAAAATCTGACCGCCTGCGTTCCATACGGAAATCTGTGCCTCGACCGCCTTCGCCTCGGAAAGAATCTCATTCGTCAATGCAAATTGGCATCTGCCCGCAGCCGCATCCGTCACTTCCCCCTGATTAAAAAATGTGCTGCCATCCGCCTTTCTGAATGTGATACGCACCTGCTCGCCTGTCAGATTGATTGGCACACCGTTTTCATACAGGCATACATCCAAATATCTGGATTTTGTATCATTCTGCACAGGGCGAATCCCAATGCTGTTCGGCTTTTTGTTCACATCAATTTCCAGCCGATTATACGTTCTTGCCATTTTTTCCACTCCTTTCTGTTTTCCGCATCAAAAAAGCACATCCGTTTTATTTTCAGATGCGCCTTTCTTGACAGAATATCTTTCTTTTGTTATCATAAGCATAAGAGAAGGATTGCCACCTTTCGCAGGGCGGCTAGTCCAAGTAGTTGGTTTTAGCCGTCTAACTTCGCAGGTTAGGCGGCTTTTTCATTATTTCTTGTTGTAAAACAAGGAAATAACTCCGATGATTACTAAGCAAAAAGTAAATAACCCTTCGTATGTAACCATAAGCGTCACCTCCTTTACGGAAAGTGACTAACCGCCAGTTGGCAATCCTTCATTTATACCATACCATAAATTTCATTTTTCGACAACTACAGCCATCTCCAACGGGGCTGTATTTTTATTTTGCTGACATTCCCTGTCCAACTGATTTCGTTTTTCCCGACCTCAAATCTCGGAAACTCCACACCACCGTATTTGCCGTTTTGGTTGGCGTTGTCCTTGAACACCTCCAGCATTTCGCTGTCAATGGTAATGCTTTCCTGCACGCCGTACAGGGGGAAATCTGCCCCGTTGACAGTAAGCGTAATATCCCCACTGCCGTAAACCGTAATCAGCGGCTCACTGTATACTGTGCCGCTGTTGCGGATGGTGGTCGGGGCGGTCAGCTCCAAAGCATCCCCTGCGGAATTGACACTGTATTTGAAGGGCTGCACCCGAAACTGCAGCAGAAAGCTGTTATACAGATAAATCATATCCGCGACAGAAATTTTGTTGTAGATGGATGCCCGAAAGACCTTATCCGGCTCTGTGCAGAGAATCAGTTCCCCTGCACCATTCAGCCACGCCAGTATTTCATCCAGATTTTCGCTCCCTCTGGTGCTGCACTCCACCGAAATGACATACGGCGCATACGTTCCTTCGTCCACTGTCAAATCTCCGTTTCTGCCGGGAATGGTGACCTGCTCCACCCTTCTCTCTGCTCTGACCTTCTCGGGTGCGGCAGAAATCAGAATCCCGAAGTCTCGGCTGTCCTTTCCTTTAAAATGAAACCAACCCATTTATGCACCTCCCTTTGCTATGGCTCTGCGTCTGCGAGAAAATTCCATTTCCTGCATCAGACTCGGCACTGCTTCCTTGCTGTCATTATGGAAATGCTCAATCTGCAGCACCGTATTTCCTTCTGTGTTATTGACCGTCTTTGTGATATAGGACGTATCTCCGCCACGTTGAACGGCAATATCCCCACGCAGGCGTACCATGTTTTGGTTCATGGCGGCACGCATTTTCTCATACGCATCGGACATTCTGCGGCTGAACCCATCGGACAGGCTGCCGCTGATGGTATCCGAAACGCTGTCCATGCGGTCAGACCAACCTACGCCGACACCCTGCGCCATGTAATCGCCGATTTTCGCCATTACACGAGAGGGGCTGTTGATGTCCATTTCCTTTTTCGCCGCACGCACCGCCGCCTGTAATGCCTTTGCAACTGCATTGACAACGCCGCTTTGCCCGTCACGCACGCCCTTTGCAACGCCTTCCATCAGGCTTTCCCCAACGGCTTTAAAATCCGCCTGATAGCCTGCGATTTCTTCCTTCGCCGTTTCCGTCAGCTGCTTTGCCTGCTCTGCAACAAGGGGCTGCTGCTCCGCAATCCCTTCGGAAACGCCCTCCGCACTGACTGCCTGCATACTCTCGGATACTTCCGCGCCAACACCGGAAATCTCCGCCTTTACACCTGCCAGAAATGCAGGAATTTCTCCTGTGTAGGATTTCTCCAGAGCGTCAAATTCGCCCTTGTAGAATTTTTCCGCCACGCCCTGCGCCATCTGCTGCTTCTGCTCGAAAAGGGAAACATACTGGTCGAATTTCGTATCGGACATGGAAATCAGCTTGTTCATGTAGTCTAGGGCATCCTGCACGCCCATACCGGCAATCTCACCCATCAGGCTGTCGGAAATACCTTTTTCCTTCAGCTTGTCGAGTGCATCCCCGTATTTTTCCAGCTGTTTAATATCGTCCTTCAAATCTCCCAGTTGGAACAGTTCCTTGCCTTCCTCTGTTTTTACCCGCTCGAACAGCTCCCCGTAATCGGCAAGCTTGCTTTGCAGGCTGTCCTGCTTGCGTTCAATGGTATCCAGTGCCGCCTCATATTTCTGTTGGAATTGTTTCAGCAGAGAAATTCTCTCCTGCAATGCCTCCTGTTCGGCGGCTTTCTCTGCTTTTGCCTGCTTCCTGTTCCATGTCTCCTCTATTTCCGCAATCTCTTTGAGAATCTTCTGGCGGTCTTTTTTCTTTGCCTTATTCAGCTCCGCATTTTTCTCCGCCAGCTGCTTTTTGTAGTCTGCCAGTTCCTCCGCCGCCTGCTGTGCGTCCGCCTGCTTCTGCATTTCCTTTAAGGCGGCGTTCTGCTTGGTCAGTTCGCTTTCCAGCACATCCCCGACCTTTTGCGCCGTTCTCTTGGCGTATTCTACAGCCGTTTCCGTTCCGGCAAACGCATCTATGATGCCATTCGCCACATCCTCCGCGGCATCCACCGCCATCTGTCCGCTTTCCTCAATGCCGACCGCAATACCCTCGCCGATATATGCGCCAACCTCCTCCTTCATCAGCTTGGAGGGGGATGCAATCTTAAACAGCCCTTTCAGCTTGGAAAGCAGAGTGTCCTTTATTTTCCCTGCAACCGCCGCAATGTTTTTCAGGCTGTTTTTGATGCCGCCGACAATACCGTCAATGATGTACTTCCCGATGTTCTTCAGCTCGGTTGCAACCTCACTGCCCGTAATCTTAGCTTTAAACTTGGAGAAGGCGTTCTTTGCCGCCGTTGCCATGGATTCTCCGGCTTTTTTCACGCCGTTTGCAACCCCGTCAATCAGCCGTTTCCCCAGATTGAGCCATTGGAACGCCATGAACGCCGCCACAATCGCCTCTATGATTTTCGGGATATTGACAACCAGTGTTGGAATCGCCTGCACCAGACCAACCGCAAGCCTTGTGATGAGATACAGTGCCGTATCCACCAGCTTGGGCGCATTGTCGTTGATGACATTCGCAATGTTGATGACAATCTGCGGTACGGTTTCAATCAGCTGCGGCAGGGCGGCAATCAGCCCCTCGCCCAATGCAAGGATAATCTGAATCCCTGCCTCAATGATGGTATTTGCGTTTTCCGTCAGATTTTCTACCAATGTCGAAATCGTTTCGATTGCAATAGGGATGATATTCGGCAGGCTTTCCGTCAGCCCATCCGCCAGAGAAACCACAAGGCTCGCCGCCGTATCCGCCACCATCGGGAGCAGCTCCGCGATGCCCTCGGCAAGCGTCCCCACGATGGATAATGCACCTGCCGCAAGGCTGTCCCCGTTCTCCTGTATGCCCTGCACCAGTGCGCTGATGGACTGCACACCCAATTCCACCAGATTTGGCAGCAGTTCATTTGTCAGTGTCGGCAATGCGGATGCAATCTCCGGTGCCAAGCCTGCAACCAGCTTTCCCATGCCCTCAATCACAATGCCGATGCGTGGCAGAAGGTTATCCGCCACCGTGCCGATGCTTTCAATGAAATTGCTTAACAGCAAATCGAAATTCTGCGTATCATCCGCCATGCCGACCATCAGGTTCGCCCATGCCGCTTTCATGCTGGCAACACTGCCTTGAATGGTGGTGCTTGCCTCCTTTGCCGTTGTGCCCGTGATGCCCATTTCCGTCTGAATCACATGGATTGCCTCTACAACATCGGCATAGGAGGAAAGGTCATACTTGACACCGCTCAGCTTCTCCGCATCCGCCAGCAGTCGCTCCATTTCCTCCTTCGTGCCGCCATAGCCGAGCTTGAGGTTATCGAGCATGGTATAGTTCTGCTTGGCAAAACCCTGATAGGCATCCTGGATGGATCCCATTGCAGTACCCATCTTATTGGCGTTATCCGCCATATCCGTAATGGCAAGGTCTGCCGCCGCAGCCGCCTTTTCCGTATCCCCATCCAAACTTTGCAGCAGGCTTGCCGAAAAGCTCGTAACGGTTTCCATATATTCATTTGCGGATAGACCGGCAGTTTTATACGCATTATCCGCATAGGTCTGAATCGTGTCTGCGCTGTCCTTGAACAGCGTTTCCACGCCGCCGACCAGCTGTTCATAGTCCGCATAGGCATTGATGCACGCAGTCCCCAAAGCCGCAACCCCCGCAGATGCCGCACCGACTGCCGCAGCACTCGCCTTTACAGCCGTATTTACCGCACTGCCGATTTTCCCCAGCACCCTTTGAAATGGGCTGTCATCGCCCTTAATTTTAATTACAACAGAGCCGTCTTCTGCCAATAGTCCCACCTCCGTAGGGAACATCATCGGCAGCTCAGGCTCTACTTGATGTTTTTCTCGTTTATCTTGATTTCAAATGTTCTTTTGCACCTTCGCCCCTTGCAGCGTAAAAAAAGCCCCTTGCACACAGCATCCTTACTGTATGTAACAGGCATTTCATAGCCGCAGTAGGGGCATTTTACTTTTTCTTCATGCACGCCATCACCTCATCCACCTTGCCATCCCCCATCAGTGCTGTGACAAGGGCAGATTGCTGTCTTTCCTCCTGCTCAGGCAGAGGCAGGGCATATCTGCGCTTCATGGCGTTATAGTAGTCCTTCTGCGCCTGCGGCATATCCCCCTTGATTTCCACCGCTCTGCACCGCATGACCTCTTTCAGCACCCTATCCTCCTCTAAAGCTTCAAACAGTGCCATAAACTGCCACCAGTGCAGAGATTTTCGGCTTAAATCAATGCCGTATTGCGTCAAAAACGCCCCATAAATCAGCCCTGCATCATGGGTAAAGGAATAAATCGGCGGCTGGTAAAAATCCGCTCCTGCGGCTTTCCCGTGTCTCTTGTCCTCCTGCCTGCCACAGCCCCAGAAATAGCACAGCCGCTCTACCGCCTCCTCCAACGGTTCGGGGATACAACCATAAAACAGCTGCAACGCCCGTTCCGCCTTTTCCTCATCCGTCAGCTCCTCGGAGGAAAAAATCTCCTCCAATCTCAGCATTGCCCGAAAATCAGAGGAGATATGGTATTCCCTGCCGCCAATCAAAAAAGAGTCAGGCAAATTTCCTGTCAGCAGTTCTTTCATTTCTTTCTTCTTTCCGCTCTTTCTCTGGCTCTGCGTGCGGCTCTGTTTTCAACCGCCGCCTGTGCCATGGGGGCAGAGGACTGTGTGCTCTGGGGGACAGGCTTCTTGTAGCTGTTTGCCCGTTCTGCGTGGTAGGTCTGCACCTCTTGGGAAATATACATCACCAGATCCAGACAATCGTAAATATCCAAATCCCTCTCCGCCGTAATGGCATCGACCGTATCCTCGCCCAGCAGGTCATCCAGAATGTCAAGCATGAAATCAATCCCCTTTTCGACATCCTTTTCTTCCTTCAGCTGTGCGCCGAAGGCTCTCATTTTCTCGCCTGCGTCCTCCAGCCTTTTTGCATATTCCACCGTAGCGGGTACCGTAACCTGCACCCCTTCGATATCAAGCAAAATCCCATGCTTGCGAAATTCAAATTTCCCCATCTCTTTTTCCTCCTTCTGCCCTTATACTGTCGGTGTAAATTTTTTGGTTTCTGTGTTAAATGTGCCGTCCACGAAATCCCCTACGCCGTTCAGATTGCCCGTTACCTTCATCACGCCGCCGCCCTCGCCGGAGATAGAGGAAACCTCAACCGCAACCTTAAATTTTCTTGCTTCAAAGGTATTCGGTGTTTCCGCCACAGGCTTGAACAGCTCTACTCTCACATAGTCCCTTTCGGCATCCGCACCCGTCAGCTGATTTCTGCCGATTTCATACAGTGCCATCACTGCCGCTTCGTCCGCAATCAAGTCCGAATCAAACGCAAACGCAGGCTGATAGCTTTTAATCGTAGAGGTCTGGGCTTTCTGATTGATGTATGTTTTGGAATCCTTCTGCGCGTTGGGGGATTCGTCCAAGGTATTAAACCCAACCCCCATCAGCGCAAAGCTTTCCGTTCCGCTTTTTGCCGTGTTCAGATAATCCGCCACCTGATATCTCATTACTGCATCCATATTGTTTTCACTCCTTATCTTGTCTGAAAAAATTCCATTCTGCACTGAATCTGGTATCTCGCCATGCTTGCCTCTGCCGCCATGGCATAGCCGCTTGTGGTTGCCTCCATCAGCATGACCTTCCTGCCCTCGCCCAGATTGGGGAGCTTGCCTGCCATGGTCTGTTCCCGCAGCCATTCGGAGAAATCGCCGTAAAAGCTGAGGTTATCCAGCTGCTGTCTGATTTTATCCCCGAAAAATTCTCTGCTTGCCACCACAAATAAAAACTGCCGCACCGTTGAGCCGTCCACATAGGAACGCACAATCTCCTTTGCAGGCACAGCCTCAACCGAATAGCTCTGTGCCTCCTCCGGCAGAAAATCCACATGCAGCTTTCCTTCCGCAAGCGGCGGATAGGTACGCAGAAACTTTCGCACTTCCTCCATGATGTTTTTCATTTGCCCCGTCCTTTCAGATACCCTTCCAAATCCTTCTCGACTTCATTGCCATGGTCTGCCATCATCCGCTTATCCCACTGCTTGCCACGCAATGCACCGCCGTGATAAGTCAGCGGCTGTCCGGTGTAATGCTTGGGCGCACGCCCTGCCATCACCTCGCCGACATACTGATAATGCGCATACGGTCCGGGATAGATAATGCTGTCCGCCGTCACTCTTGCGGCGTTTACCATGTGGGCGGCACTGCCTGCCGACATCGGCACATAGGGCTGACATTTCCGTTCCACATCCTCCGCCAGAAAGCGTTGTGCCGCCTTATCCTCGCCCAGACCATATTTTCGCAGGATTTTCGCTGTGCTGATATTGACCGCATAGTCTAATTTCATGCGCCGCTCACCGCCCAATGCCGTAAGTCCTTCCGCCTGCTCCTGCGGTTATCCCCGACAGAAAGCACCGTAAAATATTCCAGTCCCTTTAGGTCTGCCTGTTTTTCGATGGCATCCACCGCACCGCGCACGATAAAATCCCCATTGCGGATGGTAATATCGGGCATGGCATCCTCCGGAATACGGACGGTAATCTTCGCCGCACCCGTCAAGCCTTTGTTCTCCGGTGTGGCAATCAGCTTGCCGAACCAACTCACGCCATGAATCGCAGTGCAGACATAGCTTTCCAAGTCCGTTTTCCTGTCATAGCACAGCCGGATATGCGTAATCGTTTCCGTACATGCAAGCATCACTCCACCCCCCGATACAACAGCCCCGTATTGCCGAGATACAGCACCGCCACGCGGTAAAGCCGTTGTTCGTCCGTACTGCCCTCGGTTGTGTAGGTAACAGAAATGCCGTCATTCGTTTCCGATGCAATGCCGTCCCTCTGCTCCTTCTGCATAAGCACATCCGCCACCGCACAGCAGGCATCCTTGACCTTCTCCATGATTTTCTCATCTGTAACAGATGGAATACGGTCAAGGGTTACGCTGTCCAGATAGGCAGAGGCGGAACGGGAGAGACGCTTAAAGTCCCCCTCCGCCGTTTCGCCGCAATAGGTGTCTTTGTAATACGAAAAATCCGCATAAATCATGCGTTTTCCCCCTTTACTGCTTTGCCTCCTGCTCCTTTTTCAGTGCCGCAAGCTCCTTTTTCAGTGCGGCATTTTCCTTTTTCAGCTTTGCGATTTCCTTGTTCTCTGTTGTTTCGGGCTGTTTTGCGCCCATGCCTACTGTTTTTGCCATACGCCTTTCCTCCTTACGCCTTATGGTGCAGATAGATCCCTACAACCTTGTTTTCGTATACATCCGCCAAACCGTACGCTCTATAGAAGAACAGCCAGCCGTCACTATCCTGATTTGCATCGGGAGAGATCACCTTATTGACCGTATGCTTGGGATACTGCAGCAGTGCAGGCTTATGAATGACCATGAAGTTAATGTCCTTGCCTGTGCTTGCCTTCACAAAGCCGCCGACCTTCTCATTCGCACCGCTTGCGCCGCTGTTGTCCGTCTTGCCGTCATACAGGTCAATGGCGGTATAGAAACGGCTCTGCGGTACCTTCTGAATGGATGCAAAGGAATTCAGCACCTCCTTGGATTTCGTTGTGTCCACAGCGTAAACCATGTTGTAGAGGGTGGGTGTGATGAACAGGTGTCTGTTTTCCTGCGGTACCTCGTCCTCGTCCATTTTGTTCTGCGCCGCCACCAGAGCCGCCAGAACCGCCGCACCGTCCGCCAGTGTGCCTGCGGTTGCCTTGGAAATGCCTGTTGTGCCTGCGTAGGTCGCAAAGCGGAAGGCATCCATTTCGGGAACAACCTTCGTGCGGATGAATTCCGCCGCCAGCTTCCCAAAGGCAAGCCCTGCGGTTTCCTCGTTGTCCATGGCATCAACCGTAAATTTTCTGCCACGGTCATAATTGAATTTGACGGTTTCATTCGTCAGTGTCACATCCCCATGCACATAGCCGCCGTTGCGGTCATAATCCGCCAAGCCGTCCATGCTGATTTTGGGAATCACGATTTCATTTGTGTTTGCGCCCATCTGCACCAGTGTCATATCGCCGTCCAGTGCAGAGGTAACGGACGCATTCTGATAGACCTCGTCCAGCAGGTCAATGTATTTTTTAAAAAGTGTAATGCTGTTCGCCATGTTTCGTTCTCCTTTCGATTTTCCTTATTCTTTCTTCGGGGATAAGCCCATTGCCGCTCTGACTGCCGCATCATCCACCTCGCCGCCTGCAAAGCCTGTCCCTCTGGAGAAGGCAGGCACTCTTGCAGGGTCTTTTGCGAAATATTCCTTATCCTGCGTCAGAGCCGCCAGAATATCCTTGTCCCCCTTGCCCTTGTTTGCCTCATCCTGCAAAGCGGTTTTAAATTCGGCGTAGACCGCCTTTTCCGTCAGTGCATCCCGCCATTTCTGCTCCCCGACCACCGTCTTAAAGCGGTTGGCATACTCGGCTTCTTCCGCTTCCTCCTTGGCTTTCTTCTCCGCCTCGGCTTGCTCGTCTGCAATCCGCTGTTCCAAATCCTCGAATTTCTTCTTGAAATCCTCGTTGCCTTCTGCGGATTTCTTCATATCTGCAATGGTGGTTTCGTATTCCTTGAGGGTGCCGTTGGCTTTCTCCAAGTCCGCCTTCACTGCCTCAAGCTCTCCCTTTGCCTTACCGATATCCGCTGTGTTGATGTCCAGTAAGCCCTTCAGCTGCTCCTCTGTGGCATCGGGGAAAATTTTCTTAATGTCCTCTCTTTTCATTCTTCGTTCTCCTTTCAGCTTTCAGTTTGTTCTCACGGTTCTTTCCGCACGCCTTGATAGTTTTTCGCCATTCCGGGCAAACAAAAAAGACCTGTTTTACGTCTGTGTCCAAAGACGAGATAGGATAGACCACCGTTCCTTTCTGATTTTTTGCATGAAAAAACCACCTTCCTTTCGGTTGGTGGTATTCATTCAAAATTCACTTTACTGCATATTTCTGTCAGAGATTTTCCTTTGAAAAACGGTGCGTGCATCAGTGCATCAATCGAATCAAAGCTCTGCTCCTTTTCTCCGTAGCATAAAGAAATATCAGAACGGGAGAACGGGCAAATCGAGCCATTCACGCCGAGATATTCAAAGGTAATATCCTGTGTCAGACTGTCAATCCAATCTCTTAAATCCTCACTTTTCATAAGATGTTCGCATTCTCCTTTCTCTCCTGCTCTGTCAGTTCTCTTGCCGGTCTGTCGACGATTTTCCCATCTTTCCAAATAATATCGTGGGCATGTTCTCCATTCCTGCCGTAGGGATGCCTTTTCGGATTCCCATGCGCCCCCGTGCTCACCTGCCGCAGCTGCCGCCCGTCAGCATCGTAATACATACGGTCTGTCTGTTTTCCCTTCTGGGATAGCACATCCACCACAGCATAGGGTTTATATTCCGCAGAAACCTTCGGGTGCTCCTTTTTCGTCCAATCATCCGTAACAACGATAGTCCCATTTTTATTATACCGATATTGGCTGTATTTTTCAATTTCTTTCTGCTTCAGCAAAGCCACTCTTTCTGCCTCTTTTGGCGTACTGCCTTTCCCCACAGCAACCCTTGTCCTATCCGCCTTTAATCCCGTCTGTTCCAGAAAATCCCTCTGCCTTCTGTTCCATTCCGTTACCTTTGCGGATGCCTCGCTGCTGTCCAATCCTGCCGCCTGCAGGGCGTTTTGTTCCCGTTTCCATCTGCGGATGTTTCTTTCTATTTTCCTCTGCTCCTGCAACGCCTCATACTCAGTCATTCTCACGCCGTTGTATTCGTAGTCCTTCGCCTGATATTCCTTCAGCAGTGCCTTATCGTAGGTGCGGCTCATCCCCTCGAACCAAGGGCGAAAGCTGTGTGAGCAGTTCCAGCCGCCCAAGCCTGCGCCCGTCCCATAGCCTGTGGTTTTCACAAAATCAGGATACTTCCTGCTTTTTCCGCTCCTGCTGTAAATGCCTCCCTGCCACTGTGCATGGGAAGGTCTTGCGCCTGCGTGAGCGGAAACCTCCACAAGATCTGCACCCATTTCGTCCGCTCTGGCATCCTGCAAGCGAAGTGCCGTCTGGTTCACGCCCGTTACCACCGCCCGTCTGACCGCCGCCTCTATGGTATCCGTCCGCCCTGTCGGGTATCGGATGGCTCCCACGCCCTCGGCAGAAAGCTGCTTGATGGTGCTTCGGATGGCTGTGCCGCTGTCCATGCCGCCAAGCGTAATCTGCATATAGGCGCGGTCAAGTGCCTGTTCAAACTGGTGCGCGGCGGTGCGTGCCGTTGTCAACGTCAGATTGCGAAATGCGCCGGAGGTTTTCTCGTATCCTGCCTGCAATACCTTCTGCAAGTCCGCAGATGCCGAAACAGGCGGCGGATTGAGCCCCTGTCTGCGATAAACCGCATCATCGGATTTCAGTGCCGCTGTGCCTGCCTCCTGCATCAGCTGCCGCAGCTCCCTGTCGGCTCTGCCCGTCAGCGTTTTCAGCCTTGCCAAAATCTCCTCTCGCACCATCCCTGCCTCCTCAAGCATTTTCGCCTGATGCTCCACCGCAGGAATCCAATATCCATAGTGAGCTATTCTTACAGCCATATTTTCTAATATATCCATTTCAGCTTGTGCATACAGCTTTATCATGCCATCGGGCACACGCTGTAAATATTCGGGTTTCAGCATCCCTCATCACTCCCCAAAATCAAGCGTATCCTGCGCAGGAATGTAGTCCTTTGCCTCCTCCTCGGAAATGCCAAAATACCACGCCAACAGCTTTTCGGGCTTGAGGATATTTGCATCCACCATAGCCTTCATCTGTGCATATTCTGCGCCTGTATCCGTCAGCACGCCGTCCCCCCAGTTGAATGTAACCTCGTATTTCCCATCGGGCGCAAGCTGATACAGGCTTGTGTAGTAGTCCAGCACCCAGACCAGATGCTCCAACGCCGTCTGTAAGGACTTCTGGATATTACAGACCGCCGCATAGCTGCGCTGCTTGCTCATGCGGATTTCCTCCGCTGTCTTTTCCTGATTCTGTGGATCGGATAATGTGCCATAGGAAAGATTGCAGTTAAACTCAATTCGCCGCAACAGCTGATTCAAGCCGTTAAACAGGGAAGCGTCCCGAATCGCAGGGCTGAATACCTCGTATAAATCCCCGGTTGTCCCCTTCTCCAGATTCAGAGAGCGGAACAGTCTCTGCTTGCCGACAGGCAGCCTTTTCCCATCCGCCTGCAATGCTCCGACAGAGGCATCCACTGCCAGCTCCGCACCTTCAAATTCCCATAGGATACGGCTGTATTGCCTGTCCGCCTGCTCCATCAGCCCTGCCGCTCTCGCGCAGACCGATACGCCCAGAGGGGATTCCGCATCAATGTGGTTCGCAAAGGGCATCTTGAAATATACAAAAAGAGGACGTTCCAAGGTGTCCCCGTTCTGATAGCCCAAGACAAAGCTTTCTTCCAAATCCGCCCATTCATCCACGCTTGTCAGAGCCGCAGGCACACCCAATTCTCCTTCCTGATAGGAGATAAAGGCTTTATTCTGCACCGTATAGCCCGCATCCGTCAGCTGATGTCTTTCCAGTTTGGTATACCATGCACGCCCCTTTTTCACACGCTCCACAAACACCGCACCCGTCACTTCTCCACGGCTGTTGTAAGCAGTCGGAATAAATCTGTCCGCATGCACAAAATCAATCGCTATCTTTCCGCCGTCCATGTAGGGCTTGAATACTAAGCCGCCCAATGCCACCGCAAATTCTGTCTGCTCTCTCAGTCTGGAAAGCACAAAATCATAGCCTTCCTGCAAAAATGCCGCCCGTCTGCCACTGCCGCTGATTTCGCTGTGAAATTCCACAGTAACCAGTCTCGCAATCTCCGAGGCAACCGCAGCGGCTAACCCAAGCGTTTCTGTGTTCTTATCTAACCAGGGCGGCTCATTGCAGAACATTTTCTGCCAAAGCGTGATGGCATCCTGCATTCCGGCGCTGATTGCCACCTCCGCACCGAAAATAGCCTCCACCGTACCCCGTTTTACAAGCATTTTTATCATCCCCTTTATCCAAATCAGAAAATTTTTCATACTCTCATATTCCTCCCCACGAAAAAGAGGTGCCTTTTAGCACCTCAAAGTTCGACCCCTTAATTTGTTCCCGCAACTCCTACTACAGGTCTTTTGTTTTTTGAATTTATTTGTTTCAAATTCCTTGCCACATATAATACAAATTCTTTTTTCATTATCCAACCCCTTACTTCTTCTCCATTTTGCTTTACAGGTATTTGAACAAAAACGACTCTTGACCTGTGTACTGTTAAAAGGTTTTCCGCATTGTTCACAAACAAATGAACGAGTTTGACAAAAACTTTCCCTTGTTTTTTGGTAATGTTCCTCGTGCCATTTTCTTCCTTCTTCACTGCTATGCCATTCTTTCGTCAATGGTCTAATCCTATCTAAATTTTCTTTTGTTCTCTCCAAGTCATTATTTACCGTCTCACTACAATGTAATGAACTGTGTTTGCCCTTCTGCATAATCTCAAGATTGGAAATACTATTGTTCGCCTTATTGCGGTCTTTGTGATGAATTTCATATCCCTTCGGAATTGTGCCGTTGTAAAACTCCCACACATATCTGTGCATCCGCTTTCGGATTGTAGAGTTCAAATAATAACCTGTTCTTTCATCTCTTGTAAATTTGATTCCGTTGAAAAATTGGTGTTTGGGATAATTCATGCTTTCACAGCCTTCTTCCTTTTCTGCGCCTTTGCCCATCTAACCCCTCTGATAAAGCCAAGATCGAATACAGCAAATACACCAGAGTAGCTACATTTTGTGATATAGTCAATCAACGCCTGCGCTTCACCTACAGAAAAATCATATCCGTTTCTCTTGCTTGCATATTCTCTTTTCGCCTTTCCGATTGTTCTCCACATTTTTTCAACATGTGTCATTGTAAAACCCTCCTTGATTTCTATCCCTACTGCTGTTATAATCAAGGTAGTCGAAGTAAGGCTTTCGACTACCCTTTGTGGTTTGAAACAGGTTTGTGATTGGTCGTCGTCAACCTGTTTCTTTTTTTTATGCCTTTACCTTGCTATCTCTGACGATTTTAGCGGCGGTTTCGGCATTTTCTGCTGTTGCTTCAATCAGCTTTGCGATATTCTCTAAGTACTGATTCAACTCTGCTGTTGTCATTTCCATTTTCCTCACTTCCTTCTGTAAGAGTTTTTCTCTGCCTTACAATGATAGTATATCAAATACTGCGTACGTTGTATATTGGCATTTCGCACAAACTTCGTACGTTGTTTTTGTTAAAATATACTATGTACGTTGTAGCATTTATATGATATAATCATATCGTAGGGTGGAGAAGGGAGGTTTTTATGGAATACTCTGAAAGCAAGAAAAAATACAATCTTGAATATGCCAAAAAGAAATTAAAACGCATCCCTCTTGATGTTCAAGTGGAAAAATATGAGGAAATCAAAGCCGCCGCCGCAACATCAGGCGAAACCGTCAACGGCTATATTAAAAAAGCCATTGATGAGCGGATGCAGCGAGACAAAATGTAAAAGGCTAACCAATAAGGTTAGTCTTTTTTACTGTCCTCTCCTTTTCCACACAGGCTCTAGGGCGTATCTTACTGCCGAAATGTGGTGGTCATCTCTGTCGGGGTAGCCGCTGATGACCTCCCCCTCTTTGTTCCTGTCATATTCGTAGGCGGTAAATTCCTTCGCCGTATCGGGACAGCGCACAGGGTCAATCACAATCCGCACCAAAGCCTGTAACCACTTCATAGAATAGTCCACGCTCCCCGGTCCCTTCACTGCGCCACGGCAGAACAGCCCATAGCTGCGATAGTCCGCAACACTTTTCGGCTCGGCACTATCCGCTGTAATCAAATCCGTATCCTGCACACCATATTGCCGCAGGAGCCTTGCCGTTTCCGCATTGCCCGTTCTGTGCCTTGTCAGCTCCCCGAAGATGTAGAGCGTCCGTCTGGCAGAATCGTAGTGCATCCGATTGAACGCCCAAGGGTCGGGGTAAAAGCCCCAGTCCACGCCGTTGTAAATGCGGTCGAAGGCTGCAATCTGTGCATCGGGAATTTCCTCCACCGTTACGTTGTCGAATACCGCGCCGCCGTTTCCGACCACCTCGCCCAGATATTCATGCCGATATGCCTTTTCGTTCAACTCCTTCAGATATTCCGCCTCCTGCAAAAACGCCTCCCCCAGCCACACAGGCGGCACACGGCGATAATCCGAGGTATGCACCAAGCGGTTTGCCTTCGGCTGTAAGCACTCCCGATTTACCCAGTTGCTCTGGCTTTTCGGCGGGTTGTAGCTGTAAAATACAAAAAAGCTACTGCCGCCACGCATCAGGGATTGATTGATGGTGCGGATTTCCTGCATCCCTGCAAACTCGTCCGCCTCCTCATACCAGATGTATTTGCAATAGCCCTTTCGGAATTTCGTAGATTTGATTTTCTTCGGCTCGTCCGCCCCACGAAACAAAATCCTTTGCCCTGTCGGGAGATAGGAAAGCTGCAAAGGGCTTAGCTTTGCCTTCCACAGATGCTCTACGCCCAACGCCTCAATCGCCCAGAGCAGCTGCTCGTATACGCTGTCCTTCAGATTGACCGCCACCTTCCGCAAAACAAGCGCATTTGCCGCCGCATCCTGCATCATCCCCAGAATAATTTCCACAGAGATAAAGGAGGATTTCGTAGAGCCACGCCCGCCCTTCAGCCAGTAGTGCGTGTGCCGCCCTGCTTTGATGTCATGATGCACCCCGTAAAAAGAGGGCGCAATCAGCTCTGTTAAATCAGACATTTGCATCCTCCTTCGGGATATTGTCAATGATGGTAACAGGCAGAACCGCTACCGTACCAGCCGCAGAATATCGCTTCATTAGCTCCGCCCCTGCTTTCAGACGGTCGCTCAGTGCCGTATCCAAGCCGAACTGGTCTTTTACCTCGCCGCGCATCACCGCAGTATAAAACTCCATCACCTCGTCCGCATCGGCAACGCGCTTTTTGTCCTGCGCCCCCAGCCGCTCGGCTATATATGCCGAAACCTTAGGGCTTTTTAGGGTTTTCGCTGCATCCTCACCAAGGCTTTTCGATTGATATCCTGCCTTTCTTGCCGCTTCTGTCGCATTGCCGCATTCGATATAATAATCCGCAAACGCTTTCTGTCTTGGTGTCAGCCTCATGCGTCATCACCTCGGTATAAAAGGGCAAGCAGCTTTGCAATATCAACCATGCTGTAGGTTTCCAGTAAGGTCTCGTTTTTTGTTCTGCCATCTTCCAATTCTCTGCTTTCAATGACAATATATTTCGTTATCATTTTCCCAACTTTTTGGGAATACGCCTGTATCTGATTGATTTTTATTTTTCGCCCTTGCATCAGCAGGGCTTTCTGTAATTTGTAAACAGTTGTTCTTATATTCATTTTTCCGCCCCGCTTTCTTTGTAATGAAAAAGGACACCCGTTTCCGAGTGCCCAAAATAGGAGGTAACATGAAATATCCTGTGTTCTCATAATTTTCACAATACTATAATACCATATTTCGATGTGCCCTTTAGTGCCCTCTTTCAGAAATTTCAAAACTTCTTAAAGCTCTGCCATGAATTTTCAATACAGAACGGTAGTTGTAATCCATCTCCACCGCAATCTGCTCCCATGTCCTTCCCATCAGATACCGCCGAATCAGCACTTCCTTCTCCGCCCCGTCCTGCATCTGATGTATCCTGTCATGGATTTCCTTGTACTGCCGTACCGCCATAGCCTGCTCATGCTCCAATTGGCTGATAAGTGCATCCAACATCGCCACATAACCGGACAGGTCGCTGTGTGTGTTCCCCTGCGGCATCCCGTCATGGTTCACACTCGGAAACATCTGCTGACTGCGCAGCTCCTCAATCTGCTCCTGTAGTTGCCGTTCTCGCCGTGTGCAATCCCGATACCCGTTTAGGTATCGCTTCTTCTCCTCGTTTTCCCTCACAATCGCCAAGCTATCACCCCTCCAATCTTTTCAGCCATCTTTCACGTTTCCGCTGAACAATATCGTAAATTTCATCAACATCGTCTATTTCCAGTAGTAAATCAGAAACGTTGAGAATATCTGCGATTTCTTCCACCAGATTTGCCCTTGCTTCTTCCGCCGTCACAGGCGTGGGGTTGATACCTGTCAACGCTCGCCGCAATTTTAATGCCGCCTGCGATAATTCCGCCGCTTCTTCTGCTAATTGTGCTAACAGTTCATCCTGCGGAATGTGCTGTTTGATTTTCTCGTTAAGATTCATCCTTTGTCCTTCTTTCTTTCAAATAGCTATAAACACCATAGGGAAACCAAAGGGAAACAATCCATAAAAAACAAATAATCGGTTTCCATACGTTTTGTGTATAATCTTCAATAATTGCGCTCAGAAAAAGACCGTACCCAATCATTATGTACACGATTATCAAAATTGCCAAAATAACCATTCCTATCACTTTTCACTCCCTCCTTCTCTCCAGTGCCGCTTCCGCTTCTTCTCTTGTGAAATACAGATTCTCATAGTCATACGATTCCCATTCGTCAGCGTACTTGACAGCCCTCATCGATACATCCTGCACCTTCCATTCGTTGATATAAAAATAGTGGTTCGGTACGGTTTCTTCGAGGATTTCATACACCGTATCTCCAACCCTGCAAGGCAGCACCAATAGCCGTCCCTGCTCTTCCAAGTCCCTGTAGCGTTTTAGTTCCTCCAGCCAGTCAGCTTCCTGTCCAAATCCCTCCGCAGTTCTTCCGACCACTCCAAATTCATCCTCCGACAGATGTTTCCGGAGCCGTTTTTCTGCCGCTCTTAACCGGTTAATCTTTTCTTCAATCGTCACATTCATCACTCCAATCAATCGCCTGTCCGCAATTAGGACAGAACTTATA
>OHAO01001051.1_pt1 | contig 20287 bp, 15 predicted proteins | sample 1577151 | NCBI WGS metagenome assembly OHAO01 (sample SAMEA3541585, study PRJEB24748) | human gut metagenome | biome: human gut; feature: human-associated habitat; material: faeces | place: China | collected 2012 | reverse complement strand
ACCCTGAGCGGCTTTACGGCGATGGGTCATAATGCCAATCTCGAAACGCAGAATGGCCCCACTGTGAAATTGAGGCGTATTACCGTGCCGGAGGGGGAAAATCCGACGATTACCTCTGAAAGCGTCACCCTCACCGCACCCGTGAAAGATATTCATACGCGGACTGTGCCCAAGGGCTATTACCAGTCGGGTGAGCTGGATGGCGTATACATCACAGAGGCCTACGTGGACGGTTACAGCTGGGCAAATCCCTTTGTAGGATTGTCGGAATACCATGCAAGGGACATTACCTCCACCGCGGGAGGGCGGATCAATGTCAATTTACCGCCGGTCGCAGATGTACAGCCCGGCGGAAAGCCGCAGACCACATCCGTGCTGTGCAAAAGCTACCCCGGTAAGGCCTTTGAGAAGGAAAATATTAATGCGAATGCAATGCACTTTCTTTGGGGCTATCGTGATCTGGTGGACAAGTCGGAAAATCTTCCCACAGAGCCGGATAAAGTCGATACCTCCATTACCGCCAAACGGCTGGCTGTCTTTTCCGGCGGCAGCGGCGTAACGGTGAAGTATGTTGCGGATGATACGGCACTTGCAGAGCTGAAAAAGCAATATGGTAATCCTGTTGCTCTTATCAATGGTGACTATGAAAGTACTGACGGCAGTTCCTTTACCTTCACAGGAGGAGCAGCATTGCTCTCACCCTCTGTCACGGCAACATGGCCAAATGACGGAAAGCTTATTATCCATAGCGATGGAAGAGTGGAGCAGAGCGGGGTACATCTCAGTGCACCGACCTTCAAGTTTTACCAGCCAAAAAGCGGTGCAAACGACAGTCTGGGTATCTCTCTTAAGAAGGAGGGCTTTGTGTTTGACATCGCTCCCAAAAAGAACGATGCTCTTATTTATGTGGACATTCCCTACACTAAGGTAAAGCTTGAAAAGGCTGCTGCCGATGCTTCGGGAAACCTTATATTCAGTGGTGATATCGGGTTCAGGACTGTCCTTGACGGCGCAGAATTTTCTCTGGAAAAGCTGGGCTACGGACTGAAGGAAAAGAACGTGAACGGCAAAAAAACCTATGGATTCCAGCTGAATGGCGTACATGCCACAGGCAGCTTTGACACAGCCACCATGTTGGCGCTGGAGCTTGCCAAGGTTAAGGGCGAGGTCAACACCTTTGAAGGCGAGGAACGATATGCCTTTGAGCTGGAGCTGAATGTTTTTGATCTCTTTGAAACTGAAGCGAATCTGGCACTGGAACGAGCCAATAACGGTGTACTGATCCCTGATGAACTGTACTTCTATGTTGCTTCCAGCCCGGGTATTGTACTGATTCCGCCGGTGCCTGTGGGACAGCTCAACGGTGGCGGAGCAGGCTTCAAGGATCTGGCTGCCACAGTGAACGGCAACTATCATGGCATTCCGCCCATTAAGCTGCGAGGTACGCTGAAGGGTACCTATCTCCACCTCGTGGAAGGAAAGGGAGATGTGATCATTGGTCCCAGCGAGTTCACACTGAAGGCATCCGATGTGGGACTTGTGGGTAGTCCGAATGTCAAAGTCATTAAAAGCTTTGGCTATTCCCTGAAGCTTAACGGACAGAAACGGAACTATAAGGGTGAGGAATATCAGGGCTTCTATTTTTCCGGCTCCGAGGAGCTGGAAGCTGCGCTGCCCAGTACGGAAATTGATATATTGGATCTGAATACCTCCATGGAAATGGGTGCCTTTGGTGGTGTGAATAACGCAAAGGACAGACTCTATCTTGGCATCGGCGCCAATGGCATTGTCAAGGGAGCTGTGCAGATCCCTGAAAAGACTAAGTGGATTGGTGGCTTAAAACTGGCCTCAACGGATATCAACCTCATCATGGGTGGGCAGACGACCGTTCCCATCCAGGGAACCACCGTCAACGAAAGCATGAAGGAGGCATTTAAGAATGTTGATATTTATCTCGGCGCAATGGCAGGAGTATATGTGTACATCTTCGATGCGCGGGTATGGGTGCTGGTGCCTCAGATTGTAGAGACTAACTTCAAACAGGGCGGCGGCTGGGATATTGAAATGAAGTGGGTGAAAAAGCTGCCGAAGTGGAATTGGGAAGACCATGGCGTGACACCGGTGGTACAGAGTGTTTCTCTGATGAGTGAGGATTCTGACTTGCTGAGCAGCCTTCCTATAGAGGATGAAGAGGAGCCCGGTGAGGACATCGGAACTGGTCAGGGCACGTCAGGAGAACAGGGAAGCGGTGAAGGAACCGGAACCGGGCAGGGTACGTCAGGAGAACAGGGAAGCGGTGAAGGAAGCGGAACTGGTCAGGGTACGTCAGGAGAACAGGGAAGCGGTGAAGGAAGCGGAACCGGTCAGGGTACGTCAGGAGAACAGGGAAGCGGTGAAGGAAGCGGAACTGAGCAGGGTACGTCCGGAGAACAGGGAAGCGGTGAAGGAAGCGGAACTGGTCAGGGTACGTCAGGAGAACAGGGAAGCGGTGAAGGAAGCGGAACCGGTCAGGGTACGTCAGGAGAACAGGGAAGCGGTGAAGGAAGCGGAACTGAGCAGGGTACGTCCGGAGAACAGGGAAGCGGTGAAGGAAGCGGAACTGGTCAGGGCACGTCCGGAGAGCAGGAAAGCAGCGAAAGTATGGTCTCTGGACAGAGTCTTCCGCAGGAAAATAATGCGGTGACTGTTTCTGTGCAGAGTGCACCACAGGAGAATGCCGAGGCAGCCGCTCCTGTAATGAGAGCATTGCAGGCAAATAATGAAGCAGCTGTTCCTGTAATAAGTACACCGCAGGCGAATATCGAAGGAAGCGGAACAACCCAGGGAACATCACAAGAGAATACCGAAGGTGGCGGAACACCCCAGAGCACATCACAGGAGAATGCAGGGGGTAGTGGTTCCACCCAGGGCACACCGCAGGGGAATACTGAAGGAAGCGGAACAACCCAGGGTACATCACAGGAGAATGCAGGGGGTAGTGGTTCTGCCCAGGGCACACCACAGGGGAATACCGAAGGTGGCGGAACAGCCCAGGGCACATCGCAGGAGAACACTGAGGGAACCGGAACACCACAGGAGAATACCGGGACAACCGGTTCTGCAGAGGGTGCTTTGTCAGAAGACGATGAGAAAACCGGAGCTCTGCAGACGGAAGAGCCGGTTGTTCTTGGAAACAGAGGAGGAGCTGTAACGAAAGAGATCACAGTGAATGCCGGTGCAGATGAAACACCGTATATCCTGCTGGCATTTGACAACAGCCTCACAGAGGAGGAGATCAAACAGGTTCTGAAGGTTCAGAAGAATGGCACATATCTCTGTGTCAACTGGGTAGGAGAGGACGGAAGAATTGATCCTGCAGCAGATATTAATGCGGCAAGCACAGGTGATATGAAGAAAACGGAAGATGATGGCAACTGCTATCGACTGGTACTCCTTCGTCTGAAGGAGGGCGGTACATATTCGGTTGACACAGGTACCCTGAGCTTTTCCGATGAAGAAGGATTTACAGTTGAACCGTTTGAAAAGCTGGATCTGACACAGAACACCAATAATCTTACCGGCAAGGTGAAGTATCCCGAAAACGGAAAAACCTATGTGCTGCGTACCTATCTTGGAAGCAGCGAGGGGGATGCTGCCTATCTGGTGGACGAACAGACCATAACAGACACGGATAATCTCTCCGTCAGCCTTCCTGATAGCGGTGAGCTTCTGCCTACGGGTACTTATTATGCAACATCGTTCCTGATGACAGAAAAGGAATTTACCCTTGAGGGCGGAGAAAAGGTGACTACACTTGCAGCTATTGATCATCAGAAGTTTAGTGTACCGATCTCTTATAAGAATACCATGCAGCCTGCTGCTCCTTCGACGGCTACGCTGGAATTTATCGGTAATGAGGTTATGCGTGCCAAATGGGATCCGGTTGTCGGTGCTGACGGCTATCATGTAACCATCTATCAGAAGGATGGCACAGACTGGAAGGATACGGGCTTTGGCTATGATCTTGGTGCCGACAAGAATACCATCGATATGGCACTGACTGTAGGTGGAAGTGCTGTTTCCTTTAACGGCGAGGGTGAAGCTGCTTCTGCTCCCGCAGAAAATCTTACCGCTGATAAGGACTATAAGATCGGAGTGCGCGCCTACAAACAAGAAACGATAGAGAAAGGAAAGGGAAAGTATTACAGTTCGGAAACAAGCTCCAACGAAGAAAATCTGCCGAAATACACACCACTTAGCATTTCACTTGCTGTAAACGGTGCTGACTGCACCAAGGATACGAATGGTGTATTTCAGGCTTATGTAGGAGGAAATACCAACTCCCTTACCGTGACCTGTGGGGGAGCAGAGCGTATTCAGGTCACACGGATGGACACAGATCAGGAGCTTACGGGAGATGGAAATAATACATTTACGATCCCCAATTTTATCGGAAGCCTGATGCTTTGCGTGAGTGGAATCAAGGGCAAGGATGTAACCAGTGAGTTCCTTCTGGTGAATATGGATAAGACAGATCCTGTGCTTGCGCTCACCTGTCCGATCTTTTTCGCCAACCGGAGCACCGGTGCGTATACCATCACCGGAATGACAGAGGCCGGAAGCGAGGTCTTTTATGACAGTGGAAGCGTCTATGCCGAAAGTGATGGCAGCTTTGCCATTACCGGAACGCTGCCGGAGGGAAATACGGACAAATCCTTATTCCTTTATGCTAAGGATGGTGCAGACAACCGCTCCACACCACAGCTTGCCATGATATCACGGCAGACAGCTCCCGATCCGGTGGATGAAAACACCGGAATCCCGTCACATCCGGAAAACAGTGGCACAGCATCTGCATCCCATACGGATTCCGGAACCAATAACGGAGCCGGCGCAGCTCCTGCAAGTCCGTTTTCTGCGACACCCGGTACAGAACCGGCTCCAGGTATCAAACCCGGTGCAGAGAATACCAGGCGTACGACGCCAAAGGACAGCATCCTGTTAAGGGAGTGGCAGGACAAACGCGATACCACGACGATCACCGGTGACCAGCCTGCTGCGGACGAAGAGGCAGAAGAAGGAAATAACCCGTTTACCGATGTTTCCAAAGACGACTGGTTTTATGATGACGTTATGTTTGTTTATGAAAACGGATTGATGGAGGGTATAAGCAGCACACAGTTTGGCCCATATGAAACGCAGACGCGCGGCAGGATGGCAGAAATTCTCTGGCGTATGGAGGGCAGCCCTGCACCGAAGGCTAAAAACAGCTTTGCCGACGTGGAAGACGGGGCGCGGTACGCAGATGCCATTGCATGGATCGCAGAGAATGACATTTTAAGCGGTTACAACAAGGACAGCTTCGGACCCGGGGATCCCATCACCTGGGAACAGCTTGCAGTCATGTTCTACCGTTATGCGCAATACAAGGGCTACGATATAAGTATTAAGGGTAGTCAGGACGAGCTGAAGGATATGGACAGTACCATGGATGATGCCGGAAAGGCTGTGCTGTGGGCGGTCAGCAATGGATTGATACGGGAAGAAGCTGATGTCCTGTCTGCTTTGCAGGATCCGGTTTCCAGAGCGGAGATTGCTGCCATGCTTCATCGCTTCATTGATAAGTATAAGCTGGTGCAGGGCATGACCCCAAATGGGCAGATGGGCTGGATAACACCGGAGGAGATGAATCCTTCGCAGACAGACAGGAGCAGAGTGCCGGGATGGATAGGAATCTCCCTCTGTGCAGCTCTTACAGGAGGTTTTGTACTGTTTATGCTATGGCTCAGACACAGACGCCGGGTTATGTAAGGAATGCTTTTAAATCTGCAAGCTTTTCTTCACCGGCTTTGCGGCCAAGGTCATAGGTTGCCTGTAGTTTTACAGGATCCTTTTCCACACGGCTGACAGGGAGGGCTTCGTCCGGTCGGAAGACAAAGACGGAGCCTTCTTTTTCTTTCTCAAAAATATAATCCAGAGTATCATTATAAACAAGGTGCCGGTTTTCATTTGTTTTGATAAATTCCGGATAAGCCCTGTATTTGTGACGGATGAGCGGCATCAGGCTGTTTGGGCTTTTGCGGTAATCCTTCGGCTGTGTAAGAATAATGACATTGCGGTCATACCCCATCTGTTCAAACTGACGGATGGGAACGGAGTCGGCTACTCCGCCGTCTAAGAGCTTCTGGCCGTCAATAGTTACAATCCTGGAGACAAGCGGCATGGAAGCAGAAGCCTGGATCCAGTCAAAGCCATGATCCCTACGCCCGGTATACTGGTGATAAACGGGTTTACCGGTTTCTACATCGGTGCACACAACATAAAATGCAGCCGGGCTGCTTTCGAAGGTTTCAAAGTCAAAGGGATCGTATTTTAAAGGAATCTCTTCATAGCAGAACTTCTTATTATAAATATCGCCGGTTGTGATTAGGGAATACAGGCCGCCGTAACGCTTATCTTTACTGTACTTCAGATTATAACGGATGGAACGTCCGATCTGTCCGGAAATATAATTACAGCCAAATGCGGCACCGGCAGAAACACCGATTACTCCATCATAGGCAATTCCGTTTTCCATCATCACATCCATGATTCCCGCAGAAAAGAGACCGCGCATGGCGCCTCCTTCTAAAATTAATCCTGTTTTCATTCTCATATGCCTCCTCGGTTTAAATTTTAAATAAAACACTTCTAGTAATTCTTCGTAACGGTTCAGTACCAACCGGTCTGATATCAATGCCTGGTACTTCTGTGGTAGAAATAAATTCCTATTCCTATGCCATCTGCCAGAAACCATCCGATTGGAATGGACATCCAGATTCCGGTTGTGCCAAGCACAGGAATTGCGGACAGTACATAAGACAGCAGCACTCTTGTTCCTAAAGATGCAATGGTGAGAGTAATAGAAATACCCGGCCGGTTTACGGCACGGTAATAGCCATATAGCAGGAACAGAATGCCGATCCCGATATAGCAGGATCCCTCAATGTGCAGATACTCCACACCGATGCGGATGACTTCCGTTTCAGATGCCGGGATAAAAATCCGCATCAGGGGATGGGCGAAGACAAATACCAGACCGCTGATGAACAGACTGAACAAACCGGATGCAGCCACGGCACTTCGAATTCCTTTGCGGATTCGTTCTTTCTGGTTGGCACCATAGTTCTGAGCAACAAATGTGGAAAAGGCGTTACCAAAATCCTGTACCGGCATATAGGCAAAGGAGTCAATTTTTACTGCAGCAGCAAAAGCGGCCATTACAGAGGTTCCAAAGCTGTTGATAAGTCCCTGGACCATCAGAATTCCAAAGTTCATAATGGACTGCTGAAGACAGGTCAGTATTGAAAGATTGCTGATTTCTTTTAAAGTGCTTCTGGTGAAATGTAAATCTTCTCTGCCGGGGAGGAGTTCGCGGAAGCAGAGCATGGTGTAAATAACAATTCCAACGCCGGCAATCCACTGGGATAAAATGGTTGCAAAGGCTGCACCGGGAATTCCCCAATGCAGACACAGAACGAAAAATAGGTCCATGATCACGTTTAATATAGAAGAAACAGCAAGGAAAATAAGTGGAATCACAGAGTTCCCAACGGCACGGAGAAGATTGGCAAAATAGTTATACAGGCAGGTGGCCGGGATCCCTAAAAAGATGATCATTAAATAGTCCTTCATCAGAGGCCGGATTTCCTGCGGAATCTGTAAAACCCATAAAATCCCGCTAAAGCAGACATAAACGAGTACATTGATCACAATGGTGATACCGCCGATCAGAGTAAGGGACATGAAAACGCTTTGCCGGATCTTCGGATAATTACCGCTTCCATACTGCATGGAAATTGCAGCCCCGTTTCCCATACAAAGTCCGATGAGAATGGAGGTAAGAAAGGTCATTAAGGTATAAGAGGATCCAACAGCAGCAAGAGCATCGGCTCCTAAAAACTGACCGACTACCCACGTATCGGCAATGTTATACATCTGCTGCAAGAGATTTCCCAGCATCAGGGGGAGAGCAAATAACAATATTTGGATGGTGATGGGACCTTTGGTAAGATTTCGCTGCATGATTTCAGTCCTGCATATTTCTACAATTTTGCCACAAATTGACAATGATTCAAAATCACATTCGCCATATAAAACATGTCATATATCCATACGAATACAAGTATTTGACATGCATATCTCCATAATTTGCATGATCTTGAACAGACACAAATTAATTATATTTTGGGCTTTAAAAATACAATTGTCAAGACTACTTTACGCATCAGATTCTTTCATGCTATGATAGAAAATAGTAGCCGGAACGGTAATGACAGGGATTTATTTCAGAGAAGAGGAAGACTGGGGGAGGTATAATCAAATGAAATTACTGATTGTCATTGATATGCAGAATGATTTTATTGACGGAGCATTGGGAACGGCAGAAGCAGCTGCGATTGTTCCGAAGGTGATAGCGAAGATTAAGGGATTTGACGGAACGGTGCTTGCTACGCAGGATACCCATTATGAAAATTACCTGACGACACAGGAAGGAAAGAATCTTCCCGTTCCGCATTGTATCGTAAATACCGAAGGCTGGCAGATCCGCAAAGAAATCGCAGATCTGATCTCTACGGAGCCGATTATAAAAGAAACCTTTGGCAGCAGCCGGTTACCGGAAAGGATCCGCATTCTTTCTGATCAGGAAGCAATTGAAAGCATTACCCTTGTCGGCCTGTGTACGGATATCTGTGTGATTTCGAATGCGATGGTACTGAAAGCATTCTTCCCGGAGCTTCCGATTCATGTGGATGCATCCTGCTGTGCAGGCGTTACCAGGGAAAGCCATTTACAGGCACTGGAAGCGATGAAGGTATGCCAGATGATTGTTGAGAATGAATAAGTAAAATAAAACAGACAAATAAATAAAAGCGATGTTGGGAAGGAATTCTATGGAATCCAGAAATAAAGTGTTATTAAAATTATTTCTGTCTACACTGTATTTAAGTGCCTTTACCTTCGGAGGGGGATATGTCATTGTTTCCCTGATGAAGAAAAAGTTCGTTGATGAATGCGGGTGGATTAAGGAAGAGGAAATGCTGGATCTGATTGCCATTGCGCAGTCTGCACCGGGACCGATGGCAGTAAACGGAGCGATTGTTGTCGGTTATAAGCTGGCCGGCTTAACAGGTGCACTGGTTTCCATTCTGGGAACGATCCTTCCTCCCTTTATCATTATTTCCATTGTTTCCGTCTGTTATGAGGCCTTCCGGGACAATTATTTTGTCAGTCAGATGCTGGAGGGAATGCAGGCAGGTGTTGGAGCCGTAATTACCTGTGTGACCTATGAGATGGGAGCGGGAATTGTACATGGTAAAAACCGGCTTTCCATCACAATTATGCTGGTAAGCTTTGTATTATCAGCTTTTCTACAGATTAATGTGGTTTATCTGATTCTTGCAGGTGGTTTCATAGGGCTTATCCGCGGACTGATAAAGAAGAGGAGGCATGGGGATGATTTATCTTGAACTCTTCTTAAGCTTTTTACAGATGGGCTTGTTTGGCTTCGGTGGTGGTTATGCGGTGCTTCCGCTGATTAAAGAGCAGGTTGTCATACAGCATCCGTGGCTCACGATGTCCGAATTTACGGATCTGATTACGATTTCCCAGATGACGCCGGGGCCGATTGTCGTAAATTCCGCTACATTTATCGGATTGCGGATCGCAGGTGTCGGCGGGGCTTTCGTGGCAACCGCAGGGAGTATTCTTCCCTCCTGTATTATTGTTACGATGATTGCAAAGCTCTACCTGAAATACCGGAGCCTTAATCTGTTCCAAAGTGTGTTAATGACGCTCCGTCCATGTATTGTGGCAATGATTGCCTCTGCCGGAATTTCGATTCTGATAACAGCATTCTGGGGAAATGATGCAGTGATTACCCTGGCAGGAACGAAGTGGAGCCTGATCGTAATCTTCGGACTCTGTGTTTTTCTGTTGCAGAAAAAGCATATGAATCCTATTCAGGTGATGCTGCTTGCCGGAATACTAAAGGTTTTGGTATCCTTTATTGGTGGATAAATGAAAGGTGAAAGGTGAACAGGGTATGATCCCATTGATTATTCCATCCTATGAACCGGATGAACGACTTTTACAACTATTGAATACCTTGAGGGATTATCCGTTCGGACCGGTTTTACTGGTAAATGATGGAAGCAGTCCGGCATATCAGACATTTTTTGACCGGGCAAAGGAGCTGCTTCAGGAAAAGCTGATCCTTCTCTCCCATGAGGTAAACCGGGGAAAGGGACGGGCCTTGAAAACAGCATTTGCCTATGTTTTAGAGCATTTCCCGGATGCAGCCGGCTGTGTGACCGCAGATTCGGACGGACAGCACAGTGCAGCTGCGATTGAAAGCATTGCGCAGGGACTTGATAAGCATCCGGAATCCCTGATTCTTGGCATGCGCACCTTTGATGGAGACGATATTCCGTGGAAGAGCCGCTTTGGAAATACGATCACGATGTCTGTATTTTCTTATATTGCAGGTACGAAGGTTCATGATACCCAGACGGGCTTAAGAGGAATTCCACTTGGTCTTATGAAGGAAATGCTTGGCGTTTCCTATGACCGGTTCGAGTTCGAAATGCAGATGCTGCTGGATGCATCTGCCAATTATCCGATTCTTGAGCTTCCGATTGAGACCATTTATGATTCCAAAGAGAATCATCAGACCCATTTCCGGACGGTTTCGGATTCGGCGAAAATTTATGCTATCCTGGGAAAGAGATTTCTCAAATATTCCCTGGCATCGTTTTCTTCGAGCATCATTGATCTGCTGCTGTTTACGATTCTGTGTCATTTCCTGCGTAACCGTGTGGCCGGTTATGTTGCATTATGCACGGTGCTTGCCAGGATCGTTTCTGCAACATACAATTATGCGGTTAATTATAAGGTGGTATTCAAAAGCAGGGAAAATCCCTGTAAAGCAGCACTGGAATATGCATTGCTTGCGGTTGTGCAGATGACCATGAGTGCATTGCTTTGTACCGGTGGAGTATTGTTGCTTCCGCTGCTTCCGGAGGCAGTGGTGAAGATCGTGGTAGATACTGTTTTATTCTTTGCAAGCTATTATTTACAACAGAAGGTTGTTTTTCGTAAATCGTGACTTGAAAAAGTATCTGTGACCTATTTATAATAGAAGCATCCCGTTTAAAGAAATCGGGAAATGATCATAAGAGGAGACTGCACAGGCATGAAATTACTGGAAGAACGCATCCGTGAGGACGGAGTAGTAAAAGAAGGCAATGTATTAAAGGTAGATTCTTTTTTAAATCATCAGATGGACATTGAGCTGTTTAATGAGATGGGAAAGGAATGGGCACGGCTCTTTGCAGACCGTCCGGTCACAAAGATTTTAACCGTTGAGGCTTCCGGTATCGGGATTGCGTGCGTGGCGGCCCAGCATTTTCATGTTCCCGTTGTCTTTGCGAAGAAGACGCAGTCATTAAACATTGACGGAGAAGTATATTCTACGAAGATCCAGTCCTTTACCCACAAAAAAATCTATGATGTGATTGTGTCAAAGAAGTTTATTAAGCCGGAGGATCATATCTTGATTATTGATGATTTCCTGGCAAATGGCTGTGCGCTTGAGGGACTTTTACAGATTGTGGAGGATGCAGGTGCCACGGTCGAGGGAATCGGCATTGCAGTGGAGAAGGGATTCCAGAAGGGCGGTGACCTGATCCGTGAGAAGGGAGTGCGTGTTGAGTCCCTTGCCATTGTAGAGAGTATGGATGCAGCGACCGGTGAAATCGTTTTCCGTTAGTTTTTATCATGTTTTTTGGAAAATCGCTTGACAATGGCAGTCCAGAATGCCTATACTGCTATTGTTTAAACCACCCGGTAAACGGGAACACACAGGAGGAGAAATTATGAGAAAGAAAGTCGTAAGTCTGCTTACCGTTATGGCTCTGGCAATCGCTACTCTCGCTGGATGTGCATCTTCCACGGATACGAATGCCACTACCGGAACCGAAGCAGCCACAGAAGCAACCGATGAAGCAGCAGCCGATGATGCAGCAGTTGAGGAGACTGCAGATGCAGAGGAAGCTACAGAAGATGCGGCACAGGTAACAGGTGTTAAGGCCGGATTTATCTTCTTACATGATGAGAATTCTACCTATGACCTGAACTTTTTAAATGCTGCCAAGGAAGCTTGTGAGAAGCTTGGTATTGAATATTTAATTAAGACCAATATTCCTGAAGGACAGGAATGCTATGATGCAGCCTGTGAGCTTGCAGATGCAGGATGTAACTTTATTTTTGCAGACAGCTTCGGACATGAGGATTATGTGATTGAGGCTGCCAAGGAATACCCTGATGTACAGTTCAGCCATGCAACCGGAACCAAGGCTCATACAGAGAACCTTTCCAATTTCCACAATGCATTCGCTTCCATTTATGATGGACGTTATCTTGCAGGTATCGTTGCAGGTATGAAGTTAAATGAGATGATCGACAATGGTGACATCACTGCTGATCAGGCCAAGATGGGTTATGTTGGTGCATTTACCTATGCAGAGGTTATTTCCGGATATACCTCCTTCTATTTAGGTGCCCGCTCCGTATGTCCTTCCGTTACCATGGAAGTAACCTTTACCGGTTCCTGGTATGATGAGACTGCTGAGAAGGAAGGCGCTAATAAGCTGATTGAGGATGGCTGTGTATTAATCAGCCAGCATGCAGACTCCATGGGTGCTCCTACCGCATGTGAGACAGCAGGTGTTCCTAATGTATCTTATAACGGCAGCACCGCAAGTGCATGTCCGAATACCTTCCTTGTATCTTCCAAGATCAACTGGGAGCCTTACTTCGAATATGCCATCAACTGTGTAGCAGCCGGTAATGCAATTGATACTGACTGGGTTGGCTCTCTTGATACAGGATCTGTTGAGCTTACAGAGCTTGGCTCTTCTGTTGCAGCAGGAACCCAGGAAGCAATTGATGCAGCTAAGGCTGATCTGATTGCAGGTAAGGTACACGCATTTGATATTACAACCTTCACCGTAGAGGGTGCTGAATTAAGCAGCTTTGAGGCTGATGTAGATACCGACCCGGATTATACTCCGGATCATGAAGTAGTTCTCGACGGATACTTCCATGAATCCGATATCCAGTTCCGTTCCGCTCCGTACTTCAACGTACAGATCGATGGAATTACCCTGTTGGATACCGCATTCTAATTCCATAGAAGGTAATTTACAATTTAGTCGGTTTTTTGACAGAACAAATAATGCCAAAAGCGGCGCAGCGAATTTCGCCGCGCCGTCTTTTGCTTTAAAGGGAATTATGAAGGATCTGATAGTTTCCTTTAAAGCAAAAGACACCAAAGTAAGAAACAGCACAAAGGCTTAACTGGAAGGGAGACAGATAATGGAAACCAAAACCGCAGCAGTTTCAATGCGAAATGTTACGAAGACCTTTGGATCCGTAATTGCAAATGATAAGGTGAATCTGGATATTTATAAGGGTGAAATTTTATCGCTGCTTGGAGAAAATGGTAGTGGTAAAACCACATTGATGAATATGCTTTCCGGAATTTATTTTCCGGATGAAGGCCAGATCTTTATCAATGGAAAGGAAGAGGTAATCAGGTCACCCAAGGATGCCTTTGATCTGGGTATTGGTATGGTGCACCAGCATTTCAAACTGATTGATGTGTTGTCGGCAACGGAAAACATTATTCTCGGACTCCCCGGTAAACTGAATTTAAAAGAAGCCACTAAAAAGGTGGAAGAAATTTGTCAGAAATATGGCTTTGAGGTAGATCCGAAGCAGAAGATTTACGATATGTCGGTTTCGCAGAAGCAGACCGTGGAAATTGTTAAGGTATTGTATCGTGGTGCAGACATCCTGATTCTGGATGAGCCTACGGCAGTTTTAACTCCGCAGGAAACGGAAAAGCTGTTCCGTGTTCTTCGGAAGATGCGTGATGATGGAAAAGCGATTGTCATCATTACCCATAAGATGCATGAAGTAGAATCGCTCTCAGACCGTGTGGCTGTTTTGCGAAGCGGACAGTATATCGGCTGTATGAAAACAAAGGATACGAATGTAACGGAAATGACGAACATGATGGTTGGTCATACGGTAACGTTAAATATAGACAGGCCTGATCCGGTGAATCCCAAACCCCGTATTGAGGTGGAAGGCCTGACAGTCCGTAATGAAGAGGGCGTTGTGAAGCTGCAGGATGTTTCCTTTACTGCGAACAGTGGAGAAATTCTTGGTATTGCCGGAATTTCAGGCTGTGGACAGAAGGAGCTTTTAGAAGCGATTGCCGGACTTCAGGTTACGGAAGCAGGAACCATTGCTTATGTAGAGGATGATGGTTCCAGGGAAATGCTGATCGGTATGGATCCGAAGAAGATTGCAGAGCTGGGAGTTTCCCTTTCTTTCGTTCCGGAGGATCGTCTTGGAATGGGACTGGTAGGAAATATGGATCTGGCGGATAATATGATGCTTCGTTCCTTCCGGCAGGGACATTCTCCGTTTACAGACCGGAAGCAGCCCAGGCAGCTGGCGAATGATGTTGTTGAGAGTCTTGAGGTGGTAACTCCGGGGATTTCAACACCGGTACGGCGGTTATCCGGAGGTAATGTACAAAAGGTGTTGGTTGGACGTGAAATTGCATCTGCCCCTACCGTATTATTAACGGCATATGCAGTGCGCGGACTTGATATTAATTCTTCCTATACGATTTATGATCTGTTAAACCAGCAGAAGAAGAAAGGTGTTGCCGTAATCTTCGTCGGGGAGGATCTGGATGTGCTGCTGGAATTATCTGATAGAATTCTGGTGCTTTGCGGTGGACAGGTCAGTGGCATTGTGGATGCCAGAACAACAGATAAAAATACGGTCGGAATGATGATGACTAAAGTGGGAGGTGAAAAGAACCATGAAGGAGAAGAATAAAGAACCTCTTTTTCATATTGTAAAGCGGGATACCCTGCCATTGCATCAGGCACTTGGAATCAGGGCCCTGGCTATTCTTCTTGCGTTGATTCTATGCGGAATTATTACGACGATCACAACCGGTATTAATCCGATTGAGGTATACCGTTCGATCTTTACCGGTGCATTCGGTTCTGTCCGTAAGACGTGGATTACCTTTCAGAATGTCTCAATTCTGTTGCTGATTGCACTGGCACTGACCCCGGCCTTTAAGATGAAGTTCTGGAATATTGGTGGGGAAGGACAGGTACTGGTCGGAGGACTTGCATCCGCAGCCTGTATGATCTGCCTCGGAAATAAGCTGCCAAATGGTGTGGTAATCTTATGTATGATCGTGGCCAGTATTCTGGCAGGCGCCTGCTGGGGCTTCCTTCCGGCATTTTTTAAGGCAAAATGGAATACGAACGAAACCCTCTTTACACTGATGATGAATTATATTGCAACACAGCTTGTTGCCTTCTTTACAATTGTCTGGGAGGTACCGAAGGGCTCCGGCAAGATTGGTATTATTAATCAGAATACAAACATTGGCTGGCTTCCGCAGCTGTTCGGTTCGAAATATCTGCTTCCTATTGTGGTTGCGGTTATTGTAACCGTGTTTATGCATATTTATCTATGGTACAGCAAGCATGGATATGAGATCTGTGTCGTTGGTGAAAGTGAAAACACTGCGAAGTATGTTGGTATTAAGGTAGAAAAGGTAATTATCCGTACTATGATTTTATCCGGTGCAATCTGTGGTCTGGTTGGTCTTTTGCTGGTAGGTGGAATTAACCATACCGTAACGACCACCATTGCAGGAGGACAGGGCTTTACGGCCGTACTGGTATCTTGGATGTCCAAATTTAATCCGTTTACCATGATCTTCTCCAGTCTGCTGATTGTATTCATGGATCGTGGCGCCAGTGAAATATCAACAAACTTTGGACTGAATCATTCCTATTCCGATATTCTGACAGGAATTATCCTGTTCTTTATCATCGGATGTGAATTCTTTATTACCTACCGGCTTCAGTTCCGTAAGAAAACAGAAAAGGAGGAGCAGTAATCATGTGGAGCTTTTTACTTGCATTTATTCCCAGGGCAATCGTACAGGGTATTCCTCTTTTGTACGGAAGTACCGGTGAAATCATTACCGAAAAGTCCGGTAATTTAAATCTTGGAATCCCCGGTGTTATGTATGTTGGCGGTATCAGCGGTGTAATAGGATCCTTTATTTATGAGAGATCCCTGACAGATCCCTCTGCGGCAAATCCGGTACTGATTATTCTGATCCCGATGCTTTGCTGTCTGGCCGGTTCTCTGCTAATGGGACTGCTTTACTGCTTCCTTACCGTAACCTTAAGAGCAAACCAGAACGTAACCGGTCTTGCAATGACAACCTTTGGCGTAGGCTTTGGTAACTTCTTCGGCGGATCCCTGATCAAGCTGGTAGCCAGTGATGTTCCGTCTATTGCGCTTACTACAACAAGCAGCTATTTCAGTAAGTCTCTTCCTTTTGCAGGAAAGCTTGGCTGGTTTGGAAAACTGTTTTTGTCTTATGGATTTTTGGCATACCTGGCTATTATTATTGCATTTGTCGCTTCTTATGTGCTGAACCGGACACGTGTCGGACTTCATCTGCGTGCGGTAGGTGAAGGGCCGAATACCGCGGATGCAGCCGGTATCAATGTAACAAAGTATAAGTATATGGCAACCTGTATCGGATGTATGATAGCAGGACTTGGCGGTCTGTATTACGTTATGGATTATGCATGCGGTGTATGGTCGAATGATGCGTTTGGTGACAGGGGCTGGCTGGCCATAGCATTGGTTATTTTCACCATCTGGAGACCAAATGTAAGCGTTCTTGCATCCTTCCTGTTTGGTGGATTATACATTCTGTACCTGTATCTGCCTACCGGTATGGATCATATGGAAAATCAGGAATTATATAAGATGATTCCCTATGTAGTAACATTACTTGTACTGATTATTACCAGCATGCGCAGTAAGCGTGAAAATCAGCCGCCCGCAAGTCTGGGACTGGCTTATTTCCGTGAAGAGAGATAGCTGGTTCCATACAGAGAATACAGAGAGTCTGTACACTTTGAAATATTCCAGATAGAGGCTATGAATCATAGATTATTTTGAGGAAGCATTGCGTAGAAGAGCAACCTCGTCCTCTGATAAGGCACGATATGCACCCGGTTTAAGTGAGGTATCCAAAGATAAAGGTCCAAAGGATACGCGTTTGAGCCGGGTGACTTTATTGCAGGTTGCCTGAAGCATACGCTTTACCTGATGGAATCTGCCTTCACAGATGGAGAGATAGATGACATGGTCATCGTCGGTTGCTTCTGCTTTTGCAGGAAGGGTAAGTGCAGCTTCCCCGATGTTGACACCTGTTTCCAGGCGAAGAAGATCTTCTTTCGTTACGGATTTTTCGCAGGTGACAAGATAGGTTTTGTAAATTTCCTTTTTCGGGGAAATCAACTGATGGGATAGGGCTCCATCAGTTGTAAGAAGGAGCAATCCTTCCGTATCCTTGTCAAGCCTCCCTACCGGAAATAAATCCTTACGAAGTTCGGCAGGAAACAGGTCAAGAACGGTCTGTTCCCTGGGATCTTCTGTGGCACTGACACAGCCCATAGGCTTATTCAGCATATAGTAGCGGTTACCCGGAAGGCAAAGCTCCTTTCCTTTAAAGGTGATGGTATCTGCTGCCGGATCCACCTGAAAATCAGCACTTCGAACTGCCTGTCCGTTTACGAGCACAAGCCCTTTCTTCAGATCTGTTTTGACCTGGCTACGGGAACCGGCACCGGCATTACTTAAAAATTTATCAATACGCATTATAAGACCTCTTTTCTGTCTGGCTGACAGGATGAAATGATACATCAATAAATGGAAAAATTTTCGGGAACTCATATCATTATGATGCTGTGGAAAAACTATATTTTGCTACTCATATCATTATGATGCTGTGGGCAAAAGGTATTTTGTCCTTAAATTGATATCCACGAATTGCTCCGCTGCAAAGCAGCTCCCGCAATTCTCAAACATCATTATATAGGAATTTTTTTTCTGTGTATATATCGATCTGTTACTGTTAACACAGTCCTGCCCACTCCTGAACAAGCTCCACCAGACTCACCTTCGGTTTGCCAAGTGAACCTGTATGGTTCACACTAAGCTCGAAATAACCTCACTAAATGCTCTGCTTAAATCATGTTCTTACGCAGCCTGACAACAAGTAGCTGGCTGCGTAAGAACTGTAACGACATATTCACATATCAGCAGTTAGAACTTGTAGCCAGACACTTGTATCCAGAGCTTGCATCCAGAACTTGCATCCAGATACTTGCTTTCAGGCTGTGCAACTGTCTTGTAAATGCAATTGTTTTGAATTTGGACATATTACTGTGTCAAAATTAATTTATGTCCAAAATTAAGAGAATAACATTGCGATAGGGGCTTATTTTGAGGTAAATTGGACATAAACAGAGTAAATGAAGTGATGATGTCCATAAATCAGGGAATTATTGGATATAAATGTGAAAACAAACCTCAATATGTCCAATAGGATCATGAAAAAGGGGATAGCAGAAAATGATGGAAGCAGACACAAATAAAATTAATTCAGTACAGGCAAAAGATCAAGATCCCAAAATCCAGACGCAGAAAACACAGGAAAAGAAAATACAAAGCCTCAAAATGCAGACACACATAATCCAGACGCAGAAAATGCAGGAAGAGAAAATACAAAGCCTCAAAATGCAGACACAGAAAATACAGGAAAAGAAAATACAAAGTCAGAAAATGCATGTACAGAAAATACAGCAGTATAAAGTACAAAGGCAGAAAGCAGGGCGTCTTGCGGGACTTGACACGATCCGGGGAATCACCTTATTAAGCATGATGCTCTATCATACCTGTTGGGATCTGGTGTTTCTGTTTGGAAAGAAGATCCCTGGATATAGCGGACTTGGAGGATATGTATGGCAGCAGAGCATCTGTTGGACGTTTATTCTCTTGGCCGGCTTCTGCTGGTCGTTGGGGTCTCATCATCTTAAAAGAGGGTTGATCGTATTTGGATCAGGAATTCTGATTACGTTCGTTACCTCACTGGTAATGCCGGAAAGCAGAGTCATATTTGGCGTGCTTACCCTGATTGGAAGCTGCATGCTTCTGCTGATCCCCATGGAAAAGCTTCTGCTGAAGCTACGCGCGGAAATCGGTCTTGCAGGGAGTTTTCTGTTGTTTCTTCTTTTTCGAAATGTAAATACAGGTTATCTGGGATCCGGAAATTGGAATATACTTAAATTGCCGGATGGCTTTTATGAAAATTTGTTCACCACCTATCTTGGATTTCCACAGAAAGGATTTTTTTCGGCGGACTATTTTTCACTGCTTCCGTGGTTCTTCCTGTTTCTTACAGGATTTTATCTCTATCAGCTCGTACAGAAAAACCACATGATGGAAAAACTGTTTTCATGGAGAGTTCCGGGTTTTGATGTGATAGGAAGACATTCACTGCTGATTTATTTATTGCATCAGCCTGCGGTGTTTGGGATTTCATGGATGCTTTTTCAAATATAATTTCAGAATGACTGTTGCCATTTTAAGTATGAATTAAGCTTCCTGTATAATTCAAAGTGCAGAGAGTAAGTGATTTTACAAAAATAGATACCAGGGTTAAGCTTCATTGCTGACCGGCCAGTTAGCAAATAAGCAGAATAAAGAAGGTATCTACAAATGAATTTTACACAAAATAAGAATGAATTTGCACTTGAAGATGAATTTGCGGGAATTCTTTGACAGATACACAGACATGTTGTATATTTTTAAAGATACAAATAAAACGAAAGCTGAGTCTGCAGCAGTTTTATGAGTGGATTCAGAATAGTTATGAACATTTGCATATCCAGAAAGGATAGAGTGACAAAATATGTTTTTAGATGCTTTAACAGATACATTCATTGATGGAATCAAGATTCTTCCCTTCTTATTTGTGACCTATGTGTTGATGGAATATATTGAGCATAAAGCAGGCAGTAAGGCAGAGCGTTTCGTGAAGAAGTCCGGCCGGCTCGGTCCTGTCGTGGGAAGTATTTTAGGAGTGGTTCCCCAGTGTGGATTTTCGGCAGCTGCAGCGAACTTTTATGCGGGAAGAATTATTACACTGGGAACATTGATTTCGATTTTCCTGTCCACATCGGATGAAATGCTGCCGATTCTGGACAAGCTTATTTCCTGCTGTGTACCGGAGCGCAGCAGGCGGGCAGTTTCCGAGCTGCTGGCCAACGAAAAGCTCCATTATATCGAACCC
>OHAO01001039.1_pt1 | contig 20399 bp, 16 predicted proteins | sample 1577151 | NCBI WGS metagenome assembly OHAO01 (sample SAMEA3541585, study PRJEB24748) | human gut metagenome | biome: human gut; feature: human-associated habitat; material: faeces | place: China | collected 2012 | reverse complement strand
ATAAATCAACACTATTCTTAGGTTCTACAAATGTACCAAAAGCAACACTTTTCTTGTCAGTATCTTCTTTAATACTAAAAGCTATCTTACTAGGTTCATTATTAAAACATTTACTTTCAAAGAACTTATTATTATAAAGAGGAAACTGAACATAAACATTGAATGGGATATCAAACCAACATGGTTCATCACCACTATAATAATATTGATTATTAGTAGGAGTATATAATTTATAATTACCTTCGTTCATTATAACTCCATTATCATTATAAATAAGAACGCCATCATAAGTCATTCTACCATTATATCCATGTTCAATAGAATAAGTTCCACCATTATAGCAAACATCGTTAAGTCTTACAAGTTCTTTTTCTTTGCTAGTATAAATATTTTTAGTACAATTAAGAACTGTTGCAAGAAACATAGTTTCAGCGTCAAGTAGCAATTCCTTATAATCATCCATTTCAAGAGCAGTTCCTTTTCCAGCTCTACTATCAACAACACTATCAGCAACTACTAATTTATAATTATTAATAGGTTTATATTCATTTCTACTAATAACACCTATAACTGGCATATTATAACTATAAGGATAAGTAGTATTAACTACCATATCAACTACATCATGTTTTTCTTTATAAGGTTCAAATTTACATTTACCATCAATACGAATAATATTAAAATCATATTTAATACTATCATCAATATCAAATCGACCACTATATAGATAACATTTATCACTAGTAAAATTATTCGCTACAAAACCGGGTTTTGTACCCCAACTACCATCTTGCCAAGTAACATTACTAGCTATATTACAATAATCTTTTCTAGTTAGTAATCCGGTATATCTAGTAATAGGTTCAACTTTCTCATAACTAATAAACCATCCAACATAACCTAATTCTTTAATTTGATTCCATAAAGTAGTATCAATATTAGCACGAATATAAAACTTATTAAAAGTATTATTCATATTATACACAAAATCTCTAGTATGTTCACCACCAACAACTTCAGAATCAAATATTAAATCAGGTATTCTAAATAGTTCATCGCCATTAATATTTTCATAATAACCAAATTTAGCTTCATTATCAACACCAATAGCACCTATTACTTGATTACTACAAGGAGTATAACTACCACTATTTATAACTTGATAAACATATAAATCATTATATTTATCTTTATCTTGATAATCAATAAAGTAATTAGATATAAGAGTATATAGTTCATCTTTATTAGTAGCTTCAAGTTCACCGGAACTATTAAGTAATATATTAGTAGTAGGATTGTTTATAGGTTCAGCAGTATAAACTACAATTTTATGATTAGCAATATATCTTTTAACATTAGAACTAATAGTAGATATTGGAATATCTCCACTAATAACTGCCCAATATGGAATATTACCATTACTTTGATTATTCCAATTAAAAGTAATTATAGTACAATGAGAACCATCATTAACAATATTATTTATATACTTATCTTTATTTGACAATTTATATCCTCTACTAGCATCACCATATTTATCAACAAAATGAATAAAAAAGTTATATACTTCTCCCGGAATAAGAGTATCGTTCTTTTTACGTTCATTAAAATCATAACTAGGTTCAATAGTAGAATGAGTAATTCTCATTTTACAATTATCAATATCAAATATAGTATCACCAAATAATACTTGTCCACTAGTAAATACAGTATCTTCTGTAAATCCAACACCGTTATAAACATAACAAGCTATTTTAACTGTGCTTGGCATAGTGTAAACAGTTTGATTATTTTCATATTTATAACTTGTAGGAATAATAAAACAATGACAAGCAAGATATTCTTTAAGATTATGACTACCTCTACTACCTACTTTTATTTTAGCATTATAATTAATCTTTAAATATTCATGTGCTGCAATACCTTGTATAACTGTATCATTAAATAAAGTTCTAAAAGTACGAAAAGGATATTGATTATTATTGAATACTTTATTAATATCTTTAATTTGCCAATCAGCAGTACCAGTAATTTGAAGGCTAGCCATTTTAAAATATGGACCTTTTTCACTAACTGCATTAACAGTGGTATAATCATTATAATAAGCATTAACAGCTTTATTACGAAGTTTTATAGTAATATTTTTAACAGCTTCTTCTAATGTTTTATCATTACTTAAAGTCCTATTATCATTATCAGTATGTTCATTATAATTAGCAATATATACTCTATTTTTATAATTAATAATATTGCCAACATTATAATAATTATAATAATCAGTAGTTAAATCAGAAACACTATATTCAACAAGAATATCTCTACTAAATTTAAAAATATTATTACTTAAATCATCAGTTCTAAATGCTTGAGTACCATCCTTTTTACATACAATAAAACCAAGTTGATAAAGCCCTGAACGACCTCCACTAATACTTATTTCAAAAGTTTGATTACATATATCTTTAGAATCACTAAATGAATCAGTATTACCATAACAATAACCATTTGGTTCATCTTTTGGTTCATAAACATTAGTTTTTCTAAAACAAACTTTATTAATAACTTGTGGTATTATAACATCATTAAAAATAGGAAATCCAATGCTATACCATTTAGTATAATTAGTTTTATCAATTTTATAACGAATAAATAGAAAATAAAATCCTTTATAAGCACCACCACTAACATAGTTTAGATTACTAATAGTAGGTAATGTTATTTGAGGAATAATAGACATTTCAGAATCAGGACGGTCAGAATCTAAATCAATATTAATAGTTTTAAGAGGAACATCAACTGAAGCATTATTTTCTGCAATAGCTATAATAAGATGATTTTTAACATTATAAGTATATGTTCCTTTAATTTTTCCACCATTATATTTCCAATTACTATTTACTCTATAACAATTATCAGCTTGTTCATTATATCTATAAATATAAGAACTATTAGAATCAGTATTAACAATAAATAAAATAAGTTCAGTACTAGTAGGAATAACACCAACTATTTTAAAATTATTAATACCATCTTCATGAATAGCGTTAGCAATTACTTTACAATCTTCAAGCCCTTCTTCATTAACAATCATCCTTCCATCATTACTTACTTTAACATTTTTAGCAGCAACTAATGAATAAGGTACACAATCACCAGGATGTTTATTAAGACTAAGTTTCTTTTGTATATTCATAATTATTTAGGAAAAGTAAAGTTATAAAAGAACTCATTCCAACCACTATCATCATCACTTTGTTCATCTAATAAAATACTAGTCTTAATATCTTTCTTCATACTTTCCCATAGATAGAAAGGATTAGTTCCATATTGACTAGCAGAAAGATTAAATACAGGATGTTTATATCCTCTCATAAGCATACGAGCCATACAATAATAAGTAAGACCTTGAATTAATTTACCATTAGCAGGTATAACAGGAACTTCACAATGATAATTATCACTATATTGAGTTTCAATATCTTTATAAACAACTGTTATACAAGTATCATTAAAATTAAGTTCAATAGTATTACCTCCAATAAGAATATAATTATGATTTGACTTATCATATCCTCCACGGGGGGTCTGACAATGAGAATGTACTTCATGTTGGCATCTAGGACATTCAGTATTGTTATGAAGTGTATAAACAACAGGATTACACCCTACTTTACCGGTATCAATAACTTCTCTAGTTCTAGAACCATTAGGACAACAATCATCAGGCATACCAAGATAGTCTTTATTAGTAGCACGCTCCGGACTTTCGTCCTCCGCTTGACCCCCCGTAGAGGATGGAGCAGATTCAGTATCACCACATCTATATTTACTACCATCAGCTCTAGGTACTTCACAACCATTACTATCATATACTTTAAGACCGTCATCAATAAGACAACATTTACTTTTAGCTATCTTATTAATGACGGTTAGTTTCATTTTCTTATCAACTTTACGAAGAACTTTAAGTTCATTCATAGCATCAACACACCAAGCCGGAACTCTAGGAATCCAATCACTTCCATCAGGATTGAAATCATTATCAAGTTTACCAATAATATGTTCTATCGTAATCGTTTTATTATTTGCCATAATATTAGTTTTTATATCTAGTTTTATTACCATTATTATGTGCTCCACGTTCATACTTTTGTTGATTAACATTTCTAATATATTTAAATGGAGCATTAGGTTCTCGTTCAAGATAAACAAGAAGTTTACTTCTTAATCCTAGTTTAAGATTAAAAATATCATCAACAGTTTTACATTCAGAATTAAGTTGTTTAGCATCTTTACCTCTAAGTTCTCTATTAATATAATTAGCATACTTAAATTTAATAGCACTATAACTATGAGTTCCATTATTAATAAGTTGTATTTCATAAAACTCTTTATTAGTTTTATAAACTACATAAGGAATACCATCGTACTTAAGTCCACGAATTTTATATATTTCTGCTTCTTCTTTATCATAAGGTTTAAGACCAGCATCAATAATTTCTTGTTTCTTAAGTCTAGTAGCGTTCCAATCAACATAAGTATCTCTAGGTTTATCTCTATATCTCCAGAAATTAATAACTAAGTCACCAATTTCATATTTAAAATGATAAGCATAGCCTTCAAGAACACATTTATGAACACCATAACTATAATATCTATGAATGTATTTCTTATAATCAGTAAGACTTAATTCAGAACGTCTTGTAGCAAGTTTAAGAGCAATAATATAATCATTTGCTTTTTTAGCTAAATTACAATAACGCAAAAGTTGGAGAAGAACAATACGTCTTTCTCCAACTGTATAACTAAGTTGATTATTAATTAATTGCTCTAACTTATTAATTAATTCAACATTATCATTAAGAAATTGAAACCCATATTCATTAAGATTTATTTTTAAATCATCTTTAATAACTTGATTTTTACTTTTAATATAAGAACGGCAATCAGCCTTCATCTTATTTATAAGTTCAAGTTCTTTATTATATTTTGCCATATCGTCATTAGAAGTTTCAATAAACTTTTTATAGTAATGACTAATATCTATATCTTTAATCATAATTTATCTAGTTACAAGATTATCAATAGGAGTTTCATTTGTTTGACGAGGAACTTCAATAAGATTACGTTTAAATACAATCTCTTTAAGAGCTCCAATCATATCTTCAGGAATAAGAAATTCATCATCATCGTATTTAGCTTCATCATCAATAGGGTCATAATTTACATCTTTAGCTTTTTCGACAGTTTCAGTAGGAACAAGATAAGGAACTTCAAAAGGAGATTCAATAATAATAGAACCTATATTTTGAAACCAATCTTTATTATTACTAAAGAAATAAATATAACCATTAATATAATCATAAACAGGAAGATTACACATACCTGCAAGATAATGATAAAACTTAGCACTAGCTTCTTTTGCAAATGGTATTTCTATCCCAGTATGTCCGGTAGTTCTAATTGATTGGAACGGTAAGTTATTAATAAGTCTAACTGGTTTTGGAACTTCTTGTTTAGTACGTTTAATTGCAGGAAGTCCAAGAGTTTGACTATTATATAAATCACCATCAGGAACATTAACAATAGAAACACGAATACGTTGTTGCAAACCTTTATCAACATATTTATGATTTTCATAACTTTTACGAATTAGTTCATTACGACCATGAAGAATAGCATATCGAAGATTACGTCTAAGAGGAATACTATTAGGATTGCCAACAGCATGAGCAAATTCACTAACTAATTGATTAAGACTAGCCATATTAAGATTGACTTGAATTTTCTAATGCAGTTACTCTTTCATCAATACTATTTATTTTAGGCTTAAGATTATTATTAATATCAGTATATAAATAATTATGACCCGTTTTTGTTTCATTAGCTAATTTTTCTACTTTATTAATATTTGTAACTAATTCATTATATTTTTGTTGAAGTTGAGCAAGTTCTTGTTCAAGTTCAGTATTATTAGTATAATCAACAATAGAATTTAATAATTTAATTAGAAGTTCTCTATCTTTATTAGATATATCACTATTTAAACAGCATATAGTTCTAATAATATCATCTTTAAGTTTATCTTTAGTCATAATATATTATGTTTTAAGTTTATTATATTTAATATTATAATAAACTGTTGCAGGAGTAGTATCGAGAAATGCAAAAACAGAAAACAAATTAATTAACCAACTACTCCTAACAACAGTTCCACGTGGACTTATTTAATCAAGTTTAACCGTAGTAAAGAAGCCGACAAGAGCACCAGAAGTCGACCGAATCCAAGCAGAAGTAAAGTAACCAGAGCCAGCCCGAGAATCGTCAGAAGCGCAACCATCAAGCAGAAGCACACGAACAGCTTTATCTGTATCTTGTCCATTATTACCTTTTATCTCATTGTAGTCAGCTTTTTTATTAGTTCCAACTTTATTAGGAACAAAATAAGGACCAAATCTAAAATCAAATTCAGTAATAAAATTATTAGTATTAACTTGGTCACCTATAAAATAACATTTATCTTGAATATTATCTATTGTAATATCAGAATGATTAACACCTTTTTTAAGAAGATAAACGCTATTATAATTTGCGTTACGATTTATAATAGCTACATCTCTAATAAATGTCCATATATCACCAAAGAAATTTAGAATACCACGATAAACAGCAGGATAAGTATTTAAATTACTTCCATCTGCATTAAAATTTCCTAATTCATAATGGTCACCGTTTGTACTACCATTACCAATATTATGTTCAGCAGTCCAATAAGTTTGTACAATAGGATTATTGCCATTAAAAGCTGTCCATCTATCCCAATTTAAATTTGTAACACCAGCACCAAGACCACCTTGTTTAAATCCATCACTAGTTAAATTAGTATTAAGCGCAGCTTGATTATCAAAATTAGCATACTCAATATAACAAAGCGCTTGTATAGCACAATATTCAAGATAATCAATCATTGTAATCCAATCACCACGATTAGCACAAAATTCATTTGCTTTATCATAATTAATGCCAGTTCTAGGTCTACCTTGTAATTTAGTAGCAACAACAGAAGAACTTTTATTTCCTCCTAAATATCTGGTATCATCATGTTTAATACAAGCGCTAAATACTTCTTCTTTGCCATCTTCTCTAGTTCTAGTCATAGTTTTGGTATGACTTATAATAAAAGGATGAACTCTAGTAAATGTTCCATCAATATTAAAATCACTTATCCAAAGTTGATACTTAGTACCAGTGTCTTTAACACACATATAAAACTCTGGAACTCTTACCCCAACATCGCCATCACTTCCATCAAGAGGAGGATAAAACCATTTTCAAGAGGTTTAGCCCAACCCGTAGGATTAAGGAAATAACTGATTTTCTTTTCATTATAGACACAACCTTTAAGTCTATTTTGAATAGGAAGTTCTCTATGAAATTTAGCATTACCAATTCTGATTATATCATTGTCATCTTTAGTCCATTCAATACCATAAGCAGCATTTTCAAAAGTAGGAATAAATGCAGTAGAACCCCAAGCAGGATTGCCTTGTTCATTAATAATTAAACTATCTCCTTTAGATACTCCATCTAAATTAGGTAGATGTTTAAGTCCTTCTGCAAGTTCATTTAGTATATGCTTGTTAAATCTTAACAAACCATTATACATTTCTACTAAATTAAAATTCATATTAAGCTTGTTCTAGAGCATCAACTCGACTATTAAGAGAATTAATATTATTAGTATTTTGATTAACTTTAGTTACAAGTCCTTGAAGAGCAGTAATTATAGCATCGTTCTTAGTATCATTACTAGCTTTCATATCATTAACGGCAGCAATTAAAGTATTAAACTTACCTTGTAATGCACTACTCATATTCTTTATATTTGTATCAATAGTAGTAAGTTTATTACCAATAGCAGTTAAATCTGAATGAATTAAATCAAGCTTTTCAGTAAGAAGAGCTTGAGTTTCATCTGATTCACTTTTATGTTGATTTTCAAACTCATCAAATTCAGCTTTAACCATTTGATGTAATTCAGTAATCTTTTGACTAATTTCATCAAGATTAACTATAACATTATTTTCTCCAAGTTCATCATGTTCTTTATTACCAGAAATACTAAGTTTAAGATTATTAATAAGTTTACTAATAGCTTCTAACTTATAATTAACTCTTTTATCATCTTCCATATCTTTAGAATTTAGTTTGTTACAAATATAAATTATATTGTTAATAACAAGTAGTTTAACTATATTATTAACATTTTTTAATTAGGCAGTCTTAGAACTATTAATACCTAGATATTTAGTCCAAGTATAATGTTTACGTTCACTAATATAATTAGCATAATTATCAAAAGCATGAGCTTCTTCTTCAAAACTTATATCTTTATAAGCATCATGTTGTTTAATATGAAATAGTCTTATAATAAGATATTCAATACCATACCATATATAGAAAAAGATATATAACATTTCTTTCATTTGTTCTGTATGAATAGCTTCATGATTAAGTTCTCTATTATTTAATTCTCCTTTAGTAAATACAATACCAAAAAGATTAATAGCTTTATAACCACTAAAAGGAAAATGTTTAGTCTTAATAACTCTCATAACTTTACTATTTTAAATTTTAATATTGTAAATATTTATGTACGTCCATAGAGCCACTTTTTAGGCTTATAGTAAGACTTTTATTCAATCGTGTATAGTTAATCAGCTAGGTTTAAAACTAGCCAAATTTGGCAAGCTATACTCCCCGTAGAAGATGGAGCAGGCTTGAATTAGTCAGTCAAACCTAGCTAATAATCATCACACAATCTTAACCAATAGTATTATCAATATCTTTATAACCAACTCCAAGTTTCTTTAGAATAGGACTAACAACCCAACTCCAAAACACAGGAGCAAGTACAGCACTATTAACAAGCATAATAGTATTATCATACCCAGATGCGATATAAATCATAGCCATAGTAAAAATACTTATAACTAATACACATCGTTTTTGCCAAGTAGGAACTTTATTATCACCATTAAAGTAATCAATAACTTTAATAATAATATAAGTTAGAACATTAACAATAAACATAAATCCAAAATCAAAATTACTAAGGATTCCATCTACAATTGTATCAATAAATTTGTCCATACTAAAATTTAGATAAATAAAAAAGGGAACTATCCGAAGATAATTCCCTTTTACAGTTTTACAATAATGATTAGTTATTCATGTGGAAATATTCCCATACTTTATCACCATCAAAATCTACATCTTTAAACCAAAATGTAATAGCACTTTCAAACACTTTATTATCTATATTACCACCAAACCATTCTTCAAATAGTTTAGCATAATCATGATATTGAGCATTAATTGCAACATAAACATCACAAGGTTCAACATCATTAGGTAATACTTCTTTATAGCGTTCACAAATCTCATGAGCTTTATTCATATCATATTTTTCACCAATATATTTCTTATTGTCTTTAACATGATACATTTGTTCTACAACTTCTTTAGCTTCATACTCATCAAAATGATATTCACCATCATTGTATCCACCACTCATAAGCATAGTTAAAATCTTCTCTTCTTTGTCATCTTTATGACTAGGGCGACCATAAGTATCATAAGTATCATAACCAATACGATTTCTCATTCCACCTCGACCGCTTCTACCACCTCTACCGCCACGTCCTCCACGAGCATCAAGAAATTCACGAAATTCATCGAGAATACCTCGACCACCATCGCGACGACCGTCAATACGATAAGGTTCAATATAAGGCATTTCTCTCATAATATTACTTTGTTTTTAAGCTGATTAATGATTCTTTTAAAACTTCTAAATCAGTTTGATTAAGAGCAACAATTTTATTCACATAAGGAACTTCAAGAGATATAATACCTTTAGAAATATTACCGCCACCAATGAAAGGTATATCAAAATCAAAATTATCAATATTATTAATAATTTCCATTTCTTCATCAAATATACCTTCAATATCAATCATACCATCTTTGTCTGCAATAGGTTTTAAGAATTTGTCAAAACTATCAATATTATTCATAATAGCTCTTTTAGCTAAAGGAGTTAAAAGTCTTATAGCTGGAGAACTTTCACCCATAGATATTAATTGCTTAACAATATAATCTTTAATAACCTCTTTTACACTATTAATTTCAACCATAATATTACTTCTTTAAAAATTCTTCATAAGTTAAATTAGGATTAGTTTTACTAGCTTCTTTAAAAGCTTTAAACAATTCCATTTCTTTGTTAGTAACTTCAACAATTTTACTTTTAAGTAACTTAACAAGTTTAAGTTGTTCTTCAAGTAAATGTTTACCATCTTCACTAGCTTCGATTTTTCCTCTAACTAAATTAAGAACTTCTGCTTGAACCATACTTTGTAAAGCATTATAGTTATTTACATAATCTTGGTTACTAAGAAGCATATTTTGTTGTTCTTGTGTAAGTGGTGCAATTTCAGCATCAATAGCATCCCAAATTCCTTGAGTTGGAACTTGCTGATTTTGAGTTGTACCATTATTTGCATTAGGAATAGCATTACGACGATAAGCTTCATTAATTGCTTGTTTTTGACTTTGAAGAAAAGCAATTTGTTCATCAATGCTATTAGTCATTTTTTCACTAGGGTATAGTAAAGGGTCACTATTACCTAGTATGAATTGAGTAACAGGTATCATATCTCTTTCAATTTTATGTTCTTAATCAAACTTAGTAATATTACTGAGCAGGAGTTCCGCTAGCAGGTTGAGTAAAACCACATGGTAAACATCCACAAGCATTACGTCCAACTAGACCAGTAACAGTAGGTTCATTTGGAAGAGTAACTACACCATAGATAACATTACAAGTCTTTCTATCAGTATAGTTGATACCAGCCGTAAACATCTTTTCCATTTCGCATTGGATAAGTTTATCTTGATAAGGACGAATAGCTTTAGTAACAGCCAATTCCGCTTTCAAATCAGATAACTCTTTACGGATATCATCATCAGCATCACGAGTATATTTGTAAAGATTAAAATGGTCAGTGTTATTTTTCTCAATAAGAGCATCAGTACGATTACGTCCGTCAATATAAACACCAAACAATTCACTATTAAGACGTTCTCTATCTTCAAAACGTTGATTCTGTTGAGTCAAAGCCCATTGATAAAGACCACCTTGAAGAGCTAAAGTATCTTCACAAGATTTTTCCCATGCTTGAAAAGCAGTAGGAGCACCGCTTCCACTACCAGCAGTAGCACCAAGTACGTTAATATTAGTAGAACCATCACCTAACATTCCACCACCAGCGCCACTTAAAATACTAGCACCAGCAGAACGACGATTACCAAACAAAGCCCAAGCACCAAGTGCAGTACCGATAATACCAAGAGTTAAACCTGCATTAGCTTTACCGTTTACATCACGACGATTACCACCGTCATAATTCATTCCAGCACCATTATAGCCCTCTGGAACAACTTTCACTTTTTCAATTACTTGCATAATAAATTAAGGTTTAAGTTAAAAAAATAGATTAATACTTGTAGTTTGAACTACATAATCTATAACACTTAAACCGTTATCTTTGTTTGGTCATTAACATTATTTTAACTTTCAATAGGACTATATATTGTCAATTCACCAATTTTGTTAAGTTTAGTATATTTTATTTCACCTATTGAAGTCTTACCATCATCAGCTTTACCACCTTGTGTACCTACATAACATTGAATAGTTTGTTGTCCTCTAAATTCAGAATTACCTGCAACAAAACCAAATCTAAATTTATAGTTATCAGTATAATTATCATTATAAACAGTGTTATCTTCATTTAGCAAAACTGTATGATATTCATAACTATAATTATCATCGCTAGTTATATTAAGAGTTGGCTTATCAAGAGTTATAGGTGTACCAGTTGTATTGACTTGATTATTCCAAACTTTATATTTATCATTAGGTTTATTTTCATACCAACAATAACCATTGTCATGAACAAGTCCACCACCATGACGAATTATTTTAATATTATCTAAACCAATAATTTTATCATTAACAGGATTAATTCTAAAATATTTTACTTCATTATTAGATTTAGCAACTCTTTTAATAACTTCACCATACCAACATTCTTTATAACCACCATGTCCATCAGGCATATTAATAGTTCCATCAGCCAAAGGAAAAATAAACATTCCTCTATTATCAACATCAATTTCATTATTTCTTAATTGCCAAGCATGAACAATAACTCCACCTTTATAAGCAGTACATTCAACAGTAACATGACCTCTACTCAAACTTCCAAACCAATTAGCACAAAGATTCATTTTCATTATATCAGGCATTTTATCTTCAAGGTCAATCATAGATTCAATATTAAACATAACACATTCAGCACCTGAGTCAGTATTATCACCACCCCAATATAGATAAGGAATTTGACTGAAATTCCAAGACCAACCAACAGCTACATAGTTTAAGCCATTAATAGGAGAATTAACATAATATGATTTAGTGTCCAAATCTCGACCATCATCACTACCCCAAATATATCTAAGTTGGACACTAGTAAAATCACTAAAATGAATAACAGAAGTAGGCCAAATATGATTAGCACCATCATAAACATGAGCAATATTAGTTTGACCTACTGTCCGTTTTTTAAGAGGTTGAGCAATTCCTCCTTGACGTCCAAGAGTTAAACTCATTATTCATCAATAATATTATAAGTCATTCCAGCAACTGGGGTAATAGTTGCATATTGAGTAGCAGTACCTGTCCAAATTGGAAGACTAAGTTTATTACTATTTGCACTAGGCATAGTCATATTAACTCCGCAGCCATCATTAATAGCTTTTTGAATTTTATCAAGATTAACACTATTAGTAATAGTTTGATTTATTTCTTCTTTAAAGCTATTAAATGTATTATTAGTAACATATCCATTAAGTAAATTATTAACTTCTTCTTTATTATAAGTTTCAGATTTAGTATAATAATTTTTAAACATATTATTAATTTCTTCTTTAGTATAACTTTCCATAGAAGAAGTATCTCCCATTACTCTCCATTCAGTACCATTCCAATAACAAATCTTTCCATTACGATATTCAATTTGACCAACAGCCCAATTACTACAAGTTACATTAGGAAGATATTCAGACTCTTCACCAACCATACCTGCAAGCTTACAACTATTTAAATTAATAGTACCATTCTCAATAATACCACCTTCAAATACAAGTTCACAACCAACAGGCATTGTAATAGTTTTACCACTTAAATCAAAAGCATAACGAATAATATAACGAGTATTTTCTTCGTTAACCATATCTTGAGTAAGAACAGCTTTATAATTAAGATAAATATTATTTTTAACTTGAACTAGATTTTCTTCATTAAAATAATATTTAATATTATCTACTGAATTAACATATATAATACCAAATCTTGGACGTTCATCAGAAAGACAAGTATTATAAATATTATAATCTTCACTATTCCCATAGTCAGCAGTGTTGACCCCCCGTAGAGGATGAACTCTATCAGTAGGTTCTACAATAGTCCATCTAGTATAATAATTATAAAATCCAACTCCATCATTAATAGTCTTAACTCTAAGAACAAATAATTTATGATAAGTATCATAATAAATACCAGCAGTATTACCTAAATCTGTTCTAATAACTTCATACTTATCAGTATTAAGAATTATTTGGCCATAGTGTTCACAATAAGTATCATCAAGAAAACCATCAAATAAAAGCTGTTCTGCATTACTAGCATCATCCTCCACGGGGAGTAAGACCTTGCGAATTATTTTATATCCTTTACCACTTTTATATTCAGGCTCATAAGGTCTATCTTTAAGACTAAGACGATTAACATTACAACAACCAGGACTTAATCTTATAGTAATATCTTCTTCATCGGGATAATTAATAATATTAACTTTACCATTTCCTGCAATCATTTGTTTAAGAGCTTCATTAAGCATATCCCAATCAATAGTTCCATCAGCAATTGGAATCTTAGCACCATTCTCTTCAAGATACTTCTCACTAAGAATTTTTGTCCAATTATCATCAGAAACCCAACTAGTTTCAACACCAGCTTGTAGATTACTACCTATATAACTTTCAGTTACAGAAAGATTATGTTCAGCGTCATAATAGCTAATAGTAAGACTATTACGTCTAAAAATAGCAGGAACAGCTTTACGAGTATTAACTCTAGTTCCTTGATATGGAATCCATAAATGATTAAACCTAGAAAGAACAACAGTTAAATCATTGTTTGTATCTTTGTCAAGAATATTTTGAAGATAAGTAATAGGAAATACTTTATCATAACTATTCTGACCTAGTTTTTCATATAGTTGTTTATTGTTCATAATTATGTGATTAATTTAAATAACTTTAATGAGTAAATAAACAATATAAGCATTAATAATATTGTTATATTAAATAGTATTCTTATCATATTAATTACCAGTACCTTTAGCTATAAATACTCTAAATTTTAGTTCAGCATATTCAAATGTAACTTTACATAGATTAATAGGCAATGTTTGAATGTAACTTGTTACAAATGTTCTTATAACAGTTTTATCTTCTTCAAGACCAACACTAGTTTTAGTATGTGTATTTATATCAGTAAAACCAGTTAATTTACAAGCATCATTAGGATTATTATTTCTTATTAATTTTACAGTTATACTTCTACTAGTCATCATATTTGATGTACTAAATAGATATAAATATTGTTCACCACTACCAGCACAACCTTCAGTTATAGTATTATTATTATATAATTTTGTTCTAGTAACATTATTAACATTAACAGTAAAAGGTTGGTCTTTTTGTTCAAGAATTTCATTACACCATATTTGCCAATATAATCTAGGACGTCTAACATATAAAGTAATAATTATATTATTATTAGTTATATATTCTGCTGAATATTCTTCTTCATCAGCATTAGCTTTAGATATTATACTAAAACTACCGTAATAAGAATTATCAGTATCTTTATGTAATAAAGTGCTAGTATTGAATGAAATATCTTTATGACGGTCAATACTACCATAAGATTCAGAAGAAATAACATTACCTACATTATTCCATTTATAACTTTCAGTAATAATAACTTTAAATCGAATATTATACTTAACTGCTCCATTATAATTTCCATTATTATCTCTAGCATTATTAATATACACAGAATTATTAATTGCTTCAACATAATCACTTGCCCCGTCATACAAAAACAATACTTTTGTAGAAGAAGTTATATTTGTTTTAACACCAGCAGATTGTGTAATATTAATTGATTTACTAACTCCACTATAAGTAGCAGTAACAGTTGTACTTCTACTTGTTGTAGTAGTTCTATTACCATAAGTAAGTTTACTACCGCTAGTAGTACCATTTAATGTACCATCTCCAGATTTACTTAATGTAGGACTACCATTTTCAGTTTCGGTATAAGTAGTACCCACTCCGTTCCAAGTATAATTTCTAGTACGAGAAGCATGACAAAGAATTGTAGAACTACCACCACTAGCAGCAATATTCATAGGACTAGCAGATATAGTTACTTGCCAAGATGTCCAACTTCCAGTAACTTTATTACCACCATATTGCATAACATCGCAATAATCAGTAACTCCATTATAATTAGCAGTAACTCTAGTTGTTCTAGCATCAGGAGATGTATTATTACTAAAAGTTAAAGTATTACCACTTAAAACTCCAACACCACTTGTAACAGAAATAGTAGGAGTAGCATTATTAGACTCAGTACCACCAGAACCAGCAACACCATTCCAAGTCCAAGTTCTATTTCTTGAAGCACTACTATAAATAGTTACTGAATCACCTCCAGCCCAAACTTTATAACTACTAGCACTACAATTTACAGACCAACTGGACCAATTACCATAAACTTTAGCTCCAGCTGATTGATTAATAGTAATATCTTTAGTTGCACTATCAATAGTTGCTCTAAATACAGAACTACGAGAACTAGTAGAAGTATTATTACCATAACTAACAGTAGAACCACTTAAAGAAGCTGCACCATTAACTTTACTTAATGTTGGAGAACCACTAGCATTTTCAGTATAAGTTGCTCCTGTGCCATTCCATTGCCAAGTACGACTTCTAGTAGCAGAAGTAGATAATGTAGCATTTCCACCAGCAGCAGCAATAGTTGTTACATTAGCACTTAAACTAATAGACCATGCTCCCCAACTACTATAAGTTTTAGAACCAGCATTTTGAGTTACAGTAGTATCTTTAGTTACAGAATCCATTGTAGCTCTAATAACTGTACTTCTAGCACTTGTAGAAGTATTATTATCATAAGTTACTTTATTACTAGCAAAAGAACCAGCACCACTAATTTTACTAAGAGTAGGAGTTCCAGTTCCTGTTTCAGTTCCACCACTTCCATTAACTCCGTTCCATGTCCAAGTTCTTGTTCTACTTGCAGAAGTAGTTATATTTGAACTACCTCCACTAGCAGCAACATTTCCACTATTAGAAATATTAACTGTCCATGCAGACCAAGCACTATATTGTTTAACCCCAGCAGATTGACTAATAGTTATATCTTTAGTAGTTGAATCAATAGTAGCACGAATAACAGTTGATTTACCACTTGTACTAGTATTATTTCCATAAGTAACTTTAGGACTAGTCCAACTACCACTTCCGCTAACTTTACTTAATGTTGGAGAACCGTTTCCAGTTTCAGTACCACCTGAACCAGCAACACCGTTCCATGTATAACTTCTAGTTCTACTAGCACTAGTTGATATAGTAGCTGTTCCACCTGTTGCACCAATACTAGTTTTATCAGCACTAATATTAACTGTCCAAGCTGACCAATTACCGTAAACTTTAGCTCCAGCAGATTGTGTTATAGTAATAGACTTAGAAACACTATTGCTAGTAGCAGTTATAGTTATACTACGACTATTTGTTGTAGTATTGTTACTAGCAGTAACAGTTTTACCACTTAAAGTAAATCCACCAGCACTACCACTAAGTGTAGGTGTAGCAGTTTCTGTATCAGTATGTGTAGTACCAACTCCATTCCAAGTCCAAGTACGAGAACGACTAGCATTAGTAGTTATCGTAGATGAACCACCACTTGCAGCTATCGTTTGCGTGCTTGCCGAAATAGAAACAGCCCAAGCAGACCACGCTGAATACACTTTCGCGCCTGCCTGTTGCGTTATTGTAACCGTTTTGGACAATCCTACATAACTAGCTGTAAGTGTCGCTGAACGGGCTGAAACGCTCTCATTTGATGTAAATTTTATTTGATTTCCACTAAGACTAGCACTACCACTAATACTAAGAGTAGGAGTAGCAGTTTCACTATAAACAGTACCAGTGTTATTCCATTTATAAGTTCTACGGGCAATATTAGCTGTAACTGTTCTAGTACCACCTTTAGCTGCAACACTAGTTCCATCAGTTTGTAAATCTAATACCCAATCAGTATAAACTTTAGCACCAGCAGCTTGATTTAAAGCTGCACTAACTTCTTTAGTTTGTTTATTTTCTAAAGTAAATACAACACTTAAAGTACCACTTTTAGTATTAGTAGATTCATTATTAGGTATAGTTAATACATTATTACTTATACTACCTAAAGTAGTAGAACTAGTAAAACTAGCAGTAAGATTAACAACAGTTTCAATCCAAGTTCCAGCATAAGTAGAGCCTTTGGTTATACTCCCCGTGGAGGATGCATAATCAGTTCTCTTATATCCACTTTTAACAGAACTAGTAGGAAGTTTTAAATCATAAACACCACCAGTATTAGCTATACTACTATTAACTACTGTCAATGTACTAGTATCATATATACTAGCTTTACTACCTTTAAACGTAACAGTATAACTATCTTTAGCTTCTGTATCATCAATTAATACAACTAATTTACCATTAGTTATAACTCCTTTTTCTATTCCATCAAATAAAACTTTAACTCCATCAGTAGGAAAAGTAACAGTATAAGAAATAAATCTTTGTTCCCATTCTAATTCTACATTATGAGTTATAGGTAAATAACCACTGTTACTACTAATAATTTGAGATTTATAATGTTCAGCAGTAATATTAGCAGTATAATCAGTCTTAACAGGAATAGTAAATACAAATTTAGTATTATTTTCACTTATAACAGGAGTATAACCATTAATAGTAACAGTTCCGGAAACATTTAATTTAAACGTAATAGTAATTTCAGTATTCTCTGGATAAACAAGTTTAGAACCTTGATATATTTCAAATACATCTATATTACCAAGTTTAATATCATGTATTCCAATATCTCCTTGATATATAGCCATAACTTAAGCGTCTGATTTAACTATATAAGTAGTATTGTTATCTTTTTGAGCAATAGCTGCATATTGAGTAGCAGTACCAACCCATATTTTAGGATTAACTATTGGGTCAATAGTAAGTTTAGATAATCTATAAAGAGTTTGGTCAACTATCTGAATAGTATTATAAACATAAGAACCATCTTCTGATAAAGCAACATGATGAATTGCATTAGCATTACTCCATTGAATAATTATAATATTATCTGTATATCTAACATTAAATGTACCATATTTACCATTATGAAATACAGAATTAGGTTTACCAATAGCTGTAACAAATCCAGCAAAATTAGTAAAAATAGAATTAATAGCAGCTAATACTTCTTCTTTACTACCATCATTTGTTAATAATATAGTAATATTACCAATATCATAAGATTTAATAATTGAATTACTATTTATAACTACAAAAGTATTAATACTTTTAGTTTCTTCACCTCCAACTCTAGTTAAACCTTTATCCCAACTTAAATCAATTTTATTAATTCCACCGCCATTAGGAGAAAAATAAGTAATCGTAGCACTAATGCTATTATTACCTATATCAATTCTATCAAAATTAATTCTACTATTGTTATTATCAACAGCAATAATACTTCCGCCTTTTAATAATATTTCTTTTACTTCATCAAAAGTTTTATCACAAGTAAAATCTTTTTGTCCATTAATATATATTCCAGTAGGAACAGTAACAACTACACCATAAACAGGAATAAATCCTTCAGGTGTGCTTTTATTTTCATATAATTGTTGATTAATATCTTGCATAACTTTATAAACTTTAAATGGTGGCACTTATTCAGTACCACCATGATTAATATTAAGTTGTTTTCTTTTTAATAACAAGTTCATAACCAGCAGGAATTAAAGCTTTAATAGCATCAGCAATAGCTTTATCAACTTCTGCTTTAGTATAAGTATTTTCTACTGTTGGTACATTGTCAAACTTATTATTAATTTCTTCTTTAGTATAAACATTATTACTAAGTTCAGTAATTCGATTAGGTAAAGTTTCATCAAGTTTAACTTTATCAGCAGCAGACATAACTCCAGATTCAGTTTTACTAACAATAGGAAATGTTATACCATCATTAAAAGGTTTACTTTCATAAACATTTGTTGTATTATTAAATTCATAATGATGTGAACCAATTATGATATTTCCACCAGATGACCTAGATAATTTAATTTGTGTACTAGGAATATATTTAGGTAAACTATTAACGATATCAGTAGTTTTCTTACCTTTACCACCATCATAAGCAGTACCTGTAACTTCACCTAAAGCTAAAGTTTCAGATATAACTGCATATTTAGTTCCAGACCAACGATAAGTTTTACCACTATATTCAGTTCCTTCACTTATATCAACATAAATCTTACCTTTTTCAGGAGTATAATATACAGGAGCATCTTCTATATATTTTTCAGCAAAATGAGTTTCATCAACATAATATCCTTCAAGAACATCATCGACATAACTAGGTAATTGACTTGCTGGAACTTTACCATCTCCATCAAGACTAGCAATACCATTTGCTACTCCTCTTTTAGCCTCAATAGCTTCATTACAGAATTGAATAATCTTCTCTTTAATAATAGGATAATTATCTATATTACTAAGGATATGTTCAACTGTAGATTCAACCTTATTCTCAATAACAACTTTAAGGTTAGGATGATTATCAATATTATCAAAGATATTTTCTATATTACCTTTAATAATATTAAGTAATTCAGTAAAGTTATTAATATGTTCAAATATATAAGTAACTCTAGCTTCTACTTTAGTTTCAATAAGATTCTTAAGAATAGGAAATCTATCAATATTATTGAAAATATAATCAACTCTACTATTTACAGCATTGTTAATACAAGTAACAAGACCGGGATAATTATTAATATTAGCAAATATATTCTTAACACAATTACAAACTAAATCAGAAAGAATACCAATAAGTT